>Ga0209426_1001344_pt1 | contig 15496 bp, 15 predicted proteins | sample Deesub1362B_J571_FD_187697 | JGI IMG/M metagenome (GOLD analysis project Ga0209426, IMG submission 187697) | Deep oceanic, basalt-hosted subsurface ecosystem from Juan de Fuca Ridge flank, Pacific Ocean, CORK Borehole 1362B_J2.571 (SPAdes)... ...
AGTATGAGATCCGTTTATAAGTATACTGTTGTCAATGTCCTTTTGATTGGGATGGTTGTAGCTGTTGGTATAAGAGAAAAGAGAGTCTTGCAGAGGTTGGCTGAGATGTGAGTTGGCAAGTACCTTAATAAACTATCGAATCTTAACAATGTTATAATGAAACCACCATGTATGGTTGTTGTGAGATATATTCTCCCCGCAATAAGGGCTAAACTCGTAAAGGAATTAACTGAGAGCTATAATTTCAGAAGCAAAGATGCAGCAGATGCTCTTGGTTTAACACAGGCTGCAGTATCCCAGTATCTTAGCAGTAAAAGAGGCAGACAGGGTTTAGAATTAATTGAGAGCTCAGATGAGGCTGAAGAGGTTATTAAAGAGATTCTTGAAAAAATAGTCGCTGGAAGGTTCCACGTAGATGAGGAAATCGAATACATGTGCAAACTCTGTGAGATTTTAAAAGAAGAAATAATTGAAGTCAGTACTTAGGGCTATAAACACTCAATTTAACATCCAGCATACACCAGATTCAGTAAACAAAAAAATCCACAACGATATGCAGAACTCCGGGAGAGTAATGCTTAACCTTTCTGATATCTTTAATATCCACTTCTCTTCCCTCAGCCTCAACAGCTCTTTTTATTCTTTCAACGGGTCTGTTTAAAACAGCCTCAGGTGTAGATTCATGGTAATGAATTGCTCCCCCCTCTTTCAGAGCTCTTATGGCGACAGGCAGAAACTCATGACAGGAGATATGGCCCATGACAACCCGATCAGCAATCCCTTCAGGTGTCACATACATTGAATCTCCTAAAATTGGAATGATTGTTCTTACAGCATTCAATCTCATATTCTCAATCAGAAAATGGTAAGAATCTGGATTCAACTCGATAGAGTAGATTTTTTTTGGAGAAGAATGAACTGCCATTGGAATGGAAAAGTAACCTATACCGGCAAACATATCCACAACCACCTCACCATCATTAACAATCCTGCCCATTCTCATCCTCTCTGCAAGATTGCCGGGGCTGAACATTACCTTCGTTACATCGAGTTTGAAGAAACAACCATTTTCTCTGTGAATAGTCTCACTACCTTCACCAGCAATAAGCTCGATTTCAGGTTTCCTTAACATTCCTTTTTTACCCCTGTCAAGCCAGACTGATTTACATCTCGAATGCATGTTGAGCAGAACTTCTCCTACATGTTCTTTGTATTTTTCAAGTTCTTCTGGAATTTTGATGAGTATGATATCTCCAATCAGCTTGTATCTTTTCGGTATGGAATCGTGAAGTCCTTCAGGAACATCTTTCTTTAAAATCTCAAATAAATCATATTTTTTTGCAAAAAGTGGTTTTTCCTGTTCTATTACATCATAATCTGAAAAATAGTCTTCAAATTCTGAAAAATAGTCTTCAAATCCATTATAAACTGGTATTTCAATATAATCGCCCCTCTGAACTATCAATCTCCCTTTGTCCTTTGCTTTTATTTTTTCAACGAATTTTCTTACTTCCTCTGCATACTCCTTCGGGACTCTTACAGCTTTCAATCGAATAACCTCTCTGGAAATGCGTAGTATTTATTCCTGTGTTCCACAATGACTGCTGAATCCCCTGCCTTCAGATTCCAGCTGTTCTCAACCATTATCACTTCATTGGAATCTGGATGGAGAATTTCAGCAACATAGGAATCTGAATTTAAAACAAAAGCCTTCCTGAGGTCTTTTTTTTCTGCAATGAGAACAGGCTGATGTAAAGTTATGGATTTACCATTTAGAGTTATTCCTTTTCCAATTTTCTGGTTTGTTACAATTGCAAGAATATCTTTATCCCTGACGAAATCACCTTTTTTAAAAGCGGGCAATCTGACAAGGTACGTGAATCTGTAAATATCTCTTCCATCAGCTCTTCCTGAGATTTTCTTGCTTTCCTTGATTTTGCCACCAAATTCATGAATTATTTTTCTTGAGACTTTCTTCCCGATCTCTTTGCTACCGAGATAGTAATCTATGCCCTCTTTTCTTTCGACGACCTTGCTGATGAAAGCTCTGGGATTTTCAACCTCTGAGTAAATTTCTTCCTCAATCAGTCTTCGTGCGCCTTCGATTTCATCTTTCGTCAGCTTTCTGTTCTCAGCCCGTAACTGGATAATTGATTCATAATATCCGCCCGACTCTCTTCTGCATTTCCAGCATAATTCCTTATTCAGGTTTAAATTTATGGTCAAGGGCAATTCAACCTGCAAACCCCTGAAGTTTCCTCTGAAAAGAAGCCTGTATTCTCTATTCTCTTCCAGGTCAAGACTATTAAGGATGAACCCGGGATGAATGTGAGTATGTTTCTTCACCTCCTTCTGGAGGGCTTCATAAAAGTTGATATCCCTCCATCTGCCCACCATCTTGAAGTGCCCACATCTGGGGCACTGAATGAGATAGATATCGTCAACTAAAACAATTTCGTTTCTCTGAATATAGCATTCAGGACAAAGCCTCTCCTCACTTTCTCTTCCGCAGAGGACACATTTCATTAAAATGCGTTTGATGACAGTATATATAAGTGTAAAGTATGTTCAGAAAAAAGAACAGAAGAGATAATCCTTTATTACATGCAAAAAAATTTGCGTAATGGATTCTGTAGAAGGATGGAAAAGACTTGAATTCCTCGATTTTCTGAGGGGGGTTGCAGTTATACTCATGCTTGTGTTTCACGTTTATTTTGATTTGAGATACTTTGGCAAGATAACATTGAATTCTCCATTCTGGTACTTCTTTCCGAGGTTCATAGGTGGAATGTTTATTTTCATCTCCGGAATCTCACTAACTTTTGCAAGGAAAAAGTACGGAAAGATGCTGATTAAAGTAACAGTCAAAAGAGCGTTAAGCTATCTATCTCTGGCGCTCCTGATAACACTTTTGACCTTTCCGACTAACTGCTACGTTAGATTTGGAATCCTGCATTTTTTTGCGGTTGCTGTCGTTCTTGGTAGTTTCTTTACTGGATACATGACTCGCTCTTTCATAACTGGAGTGTTACTGATTCTGGCAGGAATGATTATATCCGGATTCTCCATTAATGGTGAGTATCTTCTATGGCTGGGGGTGATGCCCTATAATTTCTGCACACTTGACTACTATCCTCTGCTGCCATGGTTCGGATTAATGCTTCTGGGTATAGCAGTCGGAAATAAATCTGAATTGAACCTGAAGATTCCTGATTATCTGAATCCGGTGGTCTATCTCGGCAGAAAGTCACTCCTGATTTACATGATTCAGCATCCACTGATACTTCTGATGATGCAGGTATATTATGGAGACATAATCGAGGAGATATTGAGAATAACGGGAATTCAGCCTTAATATGTGACTGTAAAATTCGCTAAGGAATGTGCATTGTCTCAGAACTCTCGAATATTGTGACAGCATCTGGAAATATCAGGAAAAGCAACGCTGCAATTGCAAGTAAGAGTATGAAAATTTTGAGGAGATGCCTTAGCATGATATATGATTTACAAAAAGTATTTATGAAATCTTCGTATCGCCTGATTATGCTCACAGTTGCTCACACGCCTGATGCTGACGATGCATTTATGTTCTACGCAATGACCTCCGGAAAGCTTCCCATTGAAGTCAGGCATGTGATTGAGGATATCGAAAGCCTGAACAAAAAAGCATTTAACGCGGAGCTTGATGTAACCGCTTTATCGGCTCATGCTTATGCCCTGCTTCATGACAGATACAGAATTCTATCGGCTGGAGCGAGTGTAGGGGATGGATATGGGCCAGTTGTTGTTGCAAAAGAAGAGATTGAGGTGAGTGATATAAAAATTGCCGTTCCCGGGAGATACACCACGGCAAATCTATTACTTAAGCTTGCTGCCAGTGATTTAGAATTTAATTTTGAATCTGTGGAGATAAGGTTTGACAGTATTATTGAGGCTGTAAAAAATGGTGCAGTTAATGCGGGACTTCTAATACACGAGGGTCAGGTCACATATACTCAGCAGAACCTGACATGCATTCTCGATTTATGGGACTGGTGGAGCAATAAAACTGGTTTGCCTCTACCCCTTGGAATCAATGTGATAAAGAGAACCATCCCTGAGGCAACCCAGAAGGAGTTTCTTGAAAAAATGAGAGAGTCTATAAAATATGCACTTGAAAATCAGGATGAAGCCATTGATTATGCAATGAAGTATTCAAGAGGGCATGATAAAGCTCTCGTTAAGAAATTTGCGCTAATGTATGTCAATGAATACACGTATGAGATGGATTCCAGAGTTGTAAATGCATTGAACGAGCTTTATAATCTGGCGGAATCATGCGGGTTACTGAGAAAACCTGTTTTGGATATTTTATTTTAAATTTTCATCTCACGAATTTGAGGTTTACAGCTGGAAAATAAATATATATTGCTCACCGTAATGGAAGGCATGGAAGAGGAATATCTTGATATCACATTCCTTCCTGAAAACGGGTTCGAAAGAAAGAAATGTCCCAGATGCGGGAAGTACTACTGGACAGCTAACAATCATGAAATCTGTCATGACCCCCCATGTGGAAGCTATACGTTCATCGGCAATCCTGTCTTCAAAAAACAGTTTGATTTAAATGAAATGCGTGAAACCTACCTTTCCTTTTTTGAAAAAAGAGATCATGAGAGGGTTGAGCGATATCCTGTTGTTGCGAGGTGGAGGGATGACATCTACCTTACAATAGCTTCAATAGCTGATTTTCAACCATTCATCACATCTGGAGTTGTTCCTCCACCGGCAAATCCCCTGACCATTTCACAACCATGTATCAGAATGGATGACCTTGATTCAGTTGGAAGGACTGGAAGACATCTAACTTTATTTGAGATGATGGCACATCATGCTTTTAACTCTCCAGAGAAAGAAATCTACTGGAAGAATAAGACCGTTGAACTTTGTACTCAATTGCTTGATGAGCTGGGAGTTCCAAAGGAGGATGTAATCTACAAAGAGGAACCTTGGGCGGGAGGTGGCAACGCCGGTCCCTGCCTTGAAGCGATAGTTGGGGGTCTGGAGTTAGCCACATTAGTTTTCATGAACATGGAAGAGCATCCTGACGGTGATATCATCATCAAAGGTGAACGATATAGAAAAATGGCTAATTACATTGTTGACACTGGCTACGGACTTGAAAGATTTGTCTGGGCGAGCCAGGGAACACCAACAGTATACGATTCAATTTTTCCTGAAGTCATCGATGAAATAATTTCAAACAGCAATATCGCTTTTGATGTTAATGATGAAAAAGTCAGAAAAATTATTGGCGAAAGCTCGAAAATTGCTGGTGTTATGGGTGAATTAAGGGGAAAAGCTCTCTATGATTTGAGAAAAAACGTTGCAGATAAGCTGAATCTGGAAGCTGATGAGCTGGAGAGCGTTGTTAAACCTCTCGAGAAAATATATGCTCTTGCAGACCACACGAGAACTGTACTTTTCATGCTCGGGGATGGCCTCATTCCTTCAAATGCTGGTGCGGGTTATCTCGCAAGACTGATGATAAGAAGAGGATTGAGACTGGCTGAAGAGCTTGAATTAAGCCTGAAACTGTATGATTTAATAGATATTCACAGAAAAATTATACAGATGGAGTTCATGGTTCCATCTACGACCATTCAGGAAATACTAAACCTTGAGGAGAAAAGATACAGAACCACCATAATAAAAGGAACAGGAATGATTCAGAGGACTATTGCAAAGAAACATAAAATCGAAAAAGATGATTTTATTGAGTTTTACGATTCTCATGGAATTCCAGCTGAAATAGCTTTGAATATTGCCCGGGAGAAGAATGTAGAAGTTGAATTTCCCGAGGATTTCTATTCTGAACTTGCAACAAGGCATGTAAAGGTAGAGAAAAAGAAAGCAAAAAAACATCTGACAGGAAAATACCCGGAAACTGATAAACTGTACTACGATTCAGGAATTCTTGAATTTGAAGCCAATGTTATTGGACTGGAGAATGGATATGTGATTCTGGATAAAACTGCTTTCTATCCGGAAAGCGGTGGTCAGGACTTTGACACAGGATATATTATCTATAACAATAATAAAATACCTGTTAAGAAAGTGGTGGAAGAAGATGGAGTGGTAATACACGGAATTGAAGGTGAGTTAAAGGTGGGTGAAAAAATCAGAGGACTCATTGACAAAACAAGGAGATACAGGCACATGCGTCATCATTCTGCAACACATATTCTTCTTTACGCAATTCAGACCGTCATTGGAAAACATGCGTGGCAGAGTGGTGCAAGAAAGGAATGGGACAAGGCAAGACTTGATGTTACTCATTTTGAAAGACCGGATAATGAACAGATAAGAAAAATAGAGTTTATAGCCAACAGGGAAGTTATGGCGAACAAGCCTGTCACATGGGAGTGGATGGACAGGATTAAAGCCGAGAAGATGTATGGATTCAGGCTTTATCAGGGTGGCGTACCACCAGGTAGCAGAATAAGGGTGGTAAGAGTCAGTGAAGATGTCGAGGCTTGTGGTGGCACTCATGTCACTTCTACAGGTGAAATCGGTGTAATCAAGATTCTGAGGGTAGAATCGATTCAAGATGGTGTTATAAGGTTTGAGTATGCGGCAGGAGATGCCGCTCTTGAATATATAGCAGCAGAAGAGGACCTGATCAGGGAGGCAAGCAGTGTTTTAAGGGTCGAACCATCGAAATTGCCCAAAACAGTCTCAAGATTTTTTGAGGAATGGAAAGAGCAAAAGAAAGAAATTGAAAGACTGACAGATGAAATAGCCACTGTAAAATCCAGATTGCTTAAAGAAGAGTCTGAAGAGTATAATTCAATTAAAATTGTGACTAATGTATCTGATAATGCAGAAATGGCGGAACTTGTAAAGATCGGCAGAATTCTTGCCAGTGATGGGCTGGTTGGAGTCCTCGTTACCGTAAAGAATGGTGTGAAGGTTGTAACATTCAGTGGTATAAAGGAAATAGATGCAAGAGACCTCATAAAGGAGATAGGAAAGTCTATAAAAGGCAGTGGAGGAGGGAAACCTGAGCTTGCACAGGGTGCAGGGCAGATTGCACCAACGAAAGATGAGCTGATAAATATTCTATTCAGTTTTCTCCGCAGAATGAAATAGCCCTATGAAGGTTGAAGTACTGACTTTAAGGGGTATCCCACTTATCAATCCGGGAGATAACCTTGCGTCGATTATAGCTGAGAAATTTGAGTTGAAGGATAATGATATCGTTGCTGTCTGTTCAACAATCATCTCAAAGTCTGAAGGCAGAATCAGACTTGTTAATAGTTACAAACCCGGTAAAAAAGCAATTGAGCTTTCGGAAAAATTCGATTGCGAACCCGAATTCATTCAGGCAGTTCTGGAAGAATCAGAAGAAGTTCTTATCGAGTATCCGATTCTACTTGTTAAAGCAAAGTTTGGAAATATATGTGTGAATGCAGGCATCGACAAGTCAAATGTTGAGAAAGGAAGGTTGATTTTACCACCAGAAAATCCCGATGAAAGTGCGGAATTGCTGAGGGCGAATCTGAAGAAGATAACGGGTAAAAATGTTGGGATTATAATAACTGATACCAATGGAAGATGTTTCAGAAATGGTGTCACCGGGTTTGCCATAGGCGTCTCAGGTGTTAAGGTATTTAGAAACTGGGTGGGCAAAAAAGATCTTTTTGGGAATATGCTGGAGAAAACGATTGAATGTGCAGCAGATGAGATTGCTGCTTTTGCAAATCTGTTAATGGGGGAAGGAAATGACGCAACTCCTGTTGTAGTCTTTAGAGGTTTAAACTTTAGCGGAGAAGGTAAAGCAGAGGAGATTTATCGTAAAGAGGAAGAGGATATTATCAGGAAATATCTGAAATGAGGATTCTTATAGTTGGTACAAACGTAAGAAATATCGCTGAATCGGCAAAAAAAGCAGGTCATGAAGTTTTTGCTCTTACGAAGTTCGATGATGAAGACTTAAAGCTTTATGCGAAAGTGGAGAAGATAACTGGAGATGTTGACTGGGTAATGGAGAGAGTTAAGGGGCTTGCTGAGGAACTGAACGCAGGAGTTATCCTTTCAACAGGTTATGAAGATTTGAAAGTTAATGCAGAGATTTTAGGAACAAATCCAAAGGAAGCAGCTAAAATAAAGGATAAACTGAGATTTTACAGAAGTCTTGAGAAAGCAGGAATACTTTTTCCTGAATTTGTAAACATTGAAGATGCTGACGTTATATGCAAGCCGAGGATTGGTGGTGGAGGTGAGAGAACTTTTCTCAATAAAACATTGCATCTGGAGAAAGACAGGGAGTATATTTTTCAGAGATATATTAATGGAATTCCTTGCTCGATCTCACTTATAGCTGGAAAGGAGGTCTATCCGATAGCCTCAAATGAAATACTTGCCGGTTGGAAAGAAATGAATGCAGAAAATTTCAGATACTCCGGAAATATCACACCGCTTGTAAATTCTGAAGCAAAAAAAGAATTAGCAAAAATAGCAATCGAGACTGCCGAACTTTTTGACCTCTCGGGTTCTATTGGAGTTGATTTTGTTCTTGCTGATAAGCCATATGTCCTGGAAATTAACCCGCGATTTCAGGGCTCTCTTGATAGTATAGAATGGAGTTATGACATTAATCTTTTCAAATTGCACATGCTTGGTGTTGAGGGTAAAAACATCGAAATACCGAAGCCAAAACGTTATGCAGCAAGAGCAATATTTTTTGCAGAAAAGCATGTTGAGATTAAAACGAATTTAGCAGGAAATCCATTTTTTGCAGACGTGCCTCCTGCAGGTTTTTATAAAAAAGATGAACCTCTTGTTTCCATACTGGCATCTGGCCACTCTCGAGAGAACATTCTCGGAAAAGTTCTGGAGAGGAAGAATGCGTTTTTGAGTGTTAACAAAGGCTTGAGTGTTAACAAAAGACTTTGGGAGTAATAGGATAATCAGAATTTCTTTATTGAGGTGAACCCCTATTTTGAGACAATAAGTAATTGTTCATTTTTTAGGGTACACCTCAAAGTGTTGACCTCGATAAACTTGAGAAGGAAATAGAAAAGAGTGGATAATAAGATTGCAAAAGAGAAATACAAGATTCTTGATTGATGCAAACGTCTTTATTTCTGCTGTTATACCAAATAATTTATAATTTTCAGTTAAATTAGAATTTACTATTCCCAAAACCCCACTAATCGATGCGAAAAACATTGCTATAATCGCACTACTTTTCTCTGAGAAAAATCCCAAATTTAGTTACCTCTGATGAGCCACAAAATGGCACAAATCGCCATTGAAATTAAAGATATGAAAACTACTATTTGAAAAGATAAAGGAGTCCTAAAAAATTATCGTCTTGTAAATGAATTACAACAAGAGTTTCTGTTAAATGGAAACACATTCCAAAACCTGAATTTCGGTACTTACCTTATTAACCAAAGGAAAATTTCATTTCAAAGAGATGGCGTAATTAGAATGTTTTTAAAAATATTCCCTCCCCTTATAGATGAGATAAGGAGTGAATTCTGGAACGAATTCAATGAGTTCAAGAAGGAAAGACATAAAATAATCCATGAACCAAAAAGAGCCAATCCAATCATTTGCAATCCTGAAAGAATAGAGAATGCTCTTAGAGAATTTGAAAATGGAATAAAAATTGTTGATAAAAGGCTTTTTACGTCATATCCATCTGAGTACATGATAAAATAACAATTTAATGACAAATAGAAGTTGGAAAAACTTGAATAATGTAAAATTAATTACGATAGAGTTTTAATTAGCCTTTAAGGTTGTATACCTTTAAGAACCGGACTTAATTTTCGTTTTTTCAGGCGACTTATTCGTAAATACTCCACTGCTTTTACCATTATCAAAAAGAGGGGTTTTAGATTGATATGGTTTACCAAAAAGTGCCATAATTTTAAATGTTAAAATATGCCCGTTTTTGATAAGATTCTTCATGGTTTGCTATTTGGGCTTAGAATATAAACCACGTTAATATTTGAATGTGAAAAACTTGAAGAATTTAAGAAAAGAGGGCTTGGGTATATTCCCAAACCATAATCCTTTTATTTTTTCTAATCATGAACATTTTCATGACCATATCCCTTTCAGAATACTATCTCTGGAGGGAGAAACATTCTTCGAGGCATCCTTGGGAGAGACAATTCATCAATTTTGATTTTTACCAATACGAACGTAAAAGACTTAATGAGTTAAAGAGCTGGTATAATTATTTTCGAAGAGCTTCTGAAGGTTCTTATTTAGACGAGGTCTCCTACTATACAACTCCAATCGAGGTCTCTTCAGCTATTAAAGCTGCTATAGCCATACGAGGTAATTTTACATATACTGGTCTATCAGCACTCTATAATGATGCCCAACTTCCTTTAATTGGTCTTTTTCACAGAGGTACTAAAAAACCACCTGATTACAGGCTTATAAGAATAATAAGGTCTAAAAAAGTCAATCTAATCAACCCAGCCTCAACAATACTTGAACCGGCTATTATAGTTGAAGAATGGGAACATCTGGAAGCAGATAGTATCTATATTGACGTCCCATATGAAAAAAGAATAATACAGAAAATATTGGAAGAGAATTTATCGCCAGATGAACAAATCTCCAAACCTTTTCAATTGCCCATCGTCAGTGCACCATATGTAATTGGAAGTGCAGGAGGTATTACTTTATCTTCACTTTCGGCGAAGTCTGCTTTTGCCAGAGAACTCGTAAAAACAATTCAATTTATGGTACCTCCAGAGTACAGAGCAATTCCTCCCCCAAAGAGCGTTTATAAAGGTAAGTGGTTTGAGTATTCTAAGGATATTAAGTACCGAGTCGCAGAGAGACCACCATTATGCAATAGTTTACTAAAAGGGCTTTACAGTAGAAGTTATAATCCATTGCTTAATGAACTTCAATATAGGTATAAATTTAATGGAGAATATTCAATTTTTTCAACTTTACTTCCCGACAAAATTAGTACATCTCAATTCCTTGAGGAAATGTTCAAAAACTTTGCAAAAACTGAAGTAACATTACCTTTTGCACTTGATGAGCTTCCACAAATGGATATAGAGCTAACTAAACTCAAGAAAGTAGTTGATGAGGACTTGTGGCTGCAAATAGTTCATTTAAGACAATATAAACCGAGTTTAGAGACCGGTGTTGATAGAGTTCTCTTAAAAATAATCAACCAGTTAAAAGAGACTTTAGAAACACAACTTTCTGATATTTTTCCCAGTCAGGCTGGAACAAAGCATAGAGTAGAGATTCATATACCCTTGATAAAAGACAATCTAATGCGGATTGCTCAATCATTTGCAAGAATTGACGAGAAAAACTTAGTTTCTATTAACCATTTAAAACAGGGAAGAGATATAATCATTGATAACCTTACTAAACTGCTATCAGAGTGTGAAGAGATAAGAAAAGAAAAGGAACGATTGAAGAAGAGAAAAACTACCGGTAGATTCGAGATTTTACGTACTGAGTTAATAAATCACCCACGACAAACAGTGAGTGAAATCTGGGAAAATGTTAGACACACTGGGGAATTTAGAGATTTAGAAGATTTACAGAAGTTGCTTGACTGGACACACAAAAAAGGTTACGTTATAGTAGATATGGACGGAAGGTATTATTGGATTGGGTAGAATTAATATATTTGTCTACTCTCGTTTTTATAAGTCCTAAGAATGAATAAATAAAACAAAATCAAAAAAATTAAGACCTAAAACAATACCGTTTTTTGATGACACTTGCCAATTTTACCGATATTGAAACTACAAGAGATGAGCTTCTCAGGGCTTGCAAGCAGGCTGCTGACCTAATCAGGACGAGAGTCGATTACAAATACATTTTAATCCTTCTTTTCCTGAAAAAACTGAGTGATGAGTGGAAAAAGGAGTATAATGACGCTGTCACTAAGTTAGTGGGCGAAGGTATTGTTAGAGACAAGGCTGAAGCTTATGCCAAGGACAACTCATTCCATTACTTCACATATCCGGAAAAGTACACTTGGGAGAATTTGAGAAAGAATGTAAGTGAATTACCTGTCAGGCTTTCTGAAGCATTGAAATTACTTGCAGAGAACAACCCGGAGTTGCAGGGAGTTGTTGACAGGCTTGACTTTCTTGAGTTCACAAGGCACAGGGATAACTTTGAAATTCTGAGGCAGTTATTCGAACTTTTTTCAGGTCTGAATCTGGGGAGAGCGAGCGATAACATACTGGGTGATGCTTACGAGTGGATAATCGGCTATTTTGCTCCTCAGAAAGCCAAGGAGGGGGAGGTGTTCACACCCTCAGAAGTTGTCAATCTGATAGTGAAGATTACAGACCCGAAGCCAATGGACAGCGTTTATGACCCGGCAGCAGGATATGCGAGGATGCTTATCAGGGCTTATGACCATGTTAAGAAATTGTATGGCGAAGAGGTGAAGAAACTCTTCCTCTATGGTCAGGAGGTAAATCCAACAACCTATGCAATTGCCAAGATGAACGCAATCGTTCACGGCATCAAAGACATTAAACTTGTAGTTGGTGATACACTCACAAATCCGAGGTTCAAGGAAGGAGAGAGCTTAAGAAAATTCGATATTGTGATAGCAAATCCACCGTGGAATCAGGATGGATACGGGGAAGACGTATTAAAGAAAGCTGAATTCTATGAGGAACGATTCAAATACGGTTATACAACAAAGCAGTCTGCTGACTGGGCGTGGATTCAGCACATGCTTTATTCGGCAAGAAAGAAGGTTGGAGTCGTTATTGATAACGGATGTTTGTTCAGGGGTGGAAAGGAGAAGCTGATAAGGGAGAGAATTGTTAAGCGTGATTTGCTTGATTGTGTTATTCTTCTGCCTGAAAAGCTGTTCTACAATACTGGTGCTCCGGGAGCCATTCTGATTTTTAACAAGCAGAAGGATGAGAGAAGGAAGGGGAAGGTTCTTTTTATAAATGCATCTCAGGAGTTTGAGAAACATCCTGAAGTGAGGAAGCTGAATATTCTTGCTGATAAGAATATAGAGAAGATTGTTGATGCCTACAGAAGATTTGAGGATGGAGACGGTTTTTGTAGAGTTGTATCCTTGGATGAGATTAAGGAGAATGATTATAACCTGAATGTTACCCTTTATGTTTTCCCGCAGGAGGAAGTTGAGGAGATTGATGTTGCTAAGGAGTGGGAGGAGTTTGAATTGGTGGAGAATGAGTTGATGGAGGTTAAAGGGAAGATTAAGGGTTATTTAGAGGAATTGGAGTATCGGGAGTTATGAGGTTTACTTCTGAGATGAAATCAATAAAATACAAAATGGATGATGAATTATTTGTGAAAATCTTTATGTATGCACGACATTATGGTTAATTAAATAATCTGAAGGTGTCTTTAAATGGGAGAAGTGAAGATAAAAATAAAAGTTCCGGATGGAATGGAGGAGAGAATTAAGAAAAAAATTGAGAATCTGGTTAAAACTGAACTCTCAAAGAGAAAACTCGTTATTGACATTCTCAGAAAATACGATGGCGTGGTAAAGGGTGAAATAAATAAAGAAGAATGGTATCTCCAATGAAGATATTTTTTGATACCTCTTCTCTGATAGAGTTCATAAAAGGCAATAAAAAAGCTGTGGAACTATTTTATGAATTGAGCAAACTCGATGTAGAGGGTTTTATAAACGATGTAGTTTTCAGTGAATTCCTTTTTCACTATATCAGACTTAGTTCGCAAATTTCACCTTTTAAAGTTAAAGAGAAGGGGGAGATTAGTAAATTCATAAAGGAAAAAGAGCCCAAGGATTTTATTGAACAATTTCAAGTTTTAACATCAGATGAGAAGACTACTGAGCTCGCTTATGAGTTTATGAGAACCTACAACCTTCTTCCAAATGATGCTTTAATTTTAGCCAGCTGCAAACAGTATGATGTTAGCTATCTCCTCTCACTTGATGAGGACTTGGGAGTTTGTGAGAGGGAAGGTATAGTCCTCCTGAACAGTATTGAAAAATTGAATAAGGTCGATAAGTAATTTTGAAAGAGTTAAATTACTTCGGATAGTGGTAGAGATGGCTGGGGGTTATAAAGACACTCCGATTGGCAGGATTCCGGAGGAGTGGGGAGTTGCTAAACTTATAGATGTTGCGGATTATATAAACGGATATGCCTTTAGCCCTAAAGATTGGAAGAAAAAAGGGTTACCGATTATTAGAATACAAAATTTAAATGACCCTGATTCAGAATTCAATTATTTTGATGAGGAAATCGATGACATATATATCATAAAAAAGGGTGATTTGTTATTTTCATGGTCAGCCAGCATTGGGGTCTACATTTGGAATAGAGATAAAGCAGTATTAAACCAACACATATTCAAAGTAATTCCAAAAAAAGAGATTGATAAGTTTTTCTTATATTACTCCTTGTTTTTGGCTATAGAACAACTAAAGAAAAGAGTGCATGGTTCAACAATGAAACATTTCAAACGAAGTGAGTTAAAAACAACGTACATACCACTCCCACCGCTCCCAGAACAACGAAAAATCGCCGAAATTTTATCTACGGTTGATAAAGCAATCCAGAAAGTCGATGAAGCGATAGCGAAGACTGAAAGGCTGAAGAAAGGCTTGATGCAGGAGCTTTTGACGAAGGGTATAGGGCATGAAAAATTCAAGGATACGGAGATTGGCAGGATTCCGGTGGAGTGGGAAGTTGTTAAGCTTGGTGACTTAATCAATATTATGTCTGGGCAATATTTTTCTTATAAGGAATTTTCAGATGGCGGCGTAAAATGTTTAAAAATTGATAATGTTGGCTTTGGAGAGATATTATGGGATACGATTACTTTTCTCCCAGAGATATATTTAAAGAAATACCCTGAACTTGTTTTGCAAGCAGGAGATGTAGTGATGGCACTTAATAGACCTATTATAAACGGAAATTTAAAGATTGGGCTCTTAAAAAAATCTGATGTGCCATCCTTACTTTATCAAAGAGTTGGAAAAGTTATTTTTAAGGAGAATAAACTCAATAAACACTTTTTCTTTTTCTTTTCTATGAGTCATTATTTTATGAACCAGATTAATAAACTACTCGTTGGAACAGACCAACCATATATAAGAACTCCAATTTTGCTAAAGATGAAAATCCCACTCCCACCCCTCAAAGAACAACAAAAAATCGCCGAAATTTTATCTACGGTTGATAAATCACTTGAACTCGAAAGAAAACGCAAGGAGAAGCTTGAAAGGATAAAGAAGGGATTGATGAATGATTTGCTGACTGGGAGGATAAGGGTGAGGCAGGGCGGATTTAAATGAAGTCTTTTGAGCGAATTCGACAGAAATCATACGAACTTTACAATGAGGAATAGGGTGCTTACAAAATTACCAACAAAATACCAATTCTAACATCTCAATACTCTAAATAACAAACCCATATAACTCCCTACAAAAAGATACATAGCCAAATACGTTTCTACAGGGAACAAACCTGAA
>Ga0209426_1001350_pt1 | contig 15431 bp, 12 predicted proteins | sample Deesub1362B_J571_FD_187697 | JGI IMG/M metagenome (GOLD analysis project Ga0209426, IMG submission 187697) | Deep oceanic, basalt-hosted subsurface ecosystem from Juan de Fuca Ridge flank, Pacific Ocean, CORK Borehole 1362B_J2.571 (SPAdes)... ...
CTTAATTCGTCATTTCGTCAATTGACGAAATGTAAAAATGTAATTTCATAATAAATAGTTGCGGGACATATGTATAATTTACAGTTATTTTTCAACAATCTCTATCAGAACTCTCCCTGTTGTTTTGGGGTCAAGAAATATTACACTTTTACTTTTAACACCCTTTCTCGGTCCATGAACAACTTTAAATCCTTTTTCTTCAAACTCTTTTTTCTTCTCCTCCACATTTTCAACCTCAAGGGCTATGTGATGAATTCCATCTCCTCTTTTTTCAAGAAATTTTGAAACAATCTCTTCCCCTTCCATGGGAGAAATCAATTCAAATAACAGATTTTCAAGTTTAAATATGGCAATTTTTAACTTTCTTTCCTCAAAATGCACAATTTCAGGTTCAATGGAAAAGAGCCTTTTAAAGGTTTCGACACCCTCTTCAAAATTACTGACCGCAACAGAAATGTGATTTACCTTCATATCAGAACTCAAAATTAAAACTTTTATCTGCTCTCCCTGTAAAGTACCATCTTCCACTACCCTCTCTGAAATCAGGAACATCATAACTTGCTTCAAAATAAACAGATGCTCCACTTTTATCAACTATCCTAAAACCCAGTTTTAACCTGTAACCCAAGGAATTATCCGAGTAAGAATCATATGAATAATAATGATAGGCAACTCCGAAACCTGCATATGGTGAAAAAAATCTCATATTATAGATAAAGTTCGCTGTAACAGGAAAAGCAAGTTCTTTATAGGAACTTCTCATAATATATTCACCACTTGCCTCCATAAAAAAGAAAGAAACAGGATAATATCCGATATTTACTCCAAATACCGGGTATGCTTCTCCATTTTCATAGATAAGAGAAGTACTCACTCCAACCTTCACATTCTGTTTAGAAAACAAAATAAATGGCACAAAAAATAAAATAAATAATCTTTTCATAAAGAAATTATATTATAATTTATCTTCAGGTTCAATCCCTGTTTTTTAAAACTAAAAAAATGAAAACAGAAGAAAAAATTTTTGATGTTTATAAAATAAGAGAGGATTTTCCGTGTTTAAAAAGGAAAATAAGGGGAAAAGATTTAATTTATTTTGACAATGCAGCAACCACCCAGAGACCCAAAAAGGTTATTGATGTGATTAAAGAATTTTATGAAAATTATAATGCAAATGTTCACAGAGGAGTTCATACTCTAAGTTATGAAGCGTCGGTAAAATACGAAGAAGCCCATCAGAAGGTAGCAGAATTTATAGGCGCAAATTCAATGCAGGAAATTGTCTTCACAAGAAATGCAAGTGAAGCCTTAAATCTTATCGCTTATTCCATAGGGATTCACTGGCTTGAAGAGGGAGATGAAGTTATTACGACATTAATGGAGCATCACTCAAATATTGTTCCATGGCAGATGCTAAGAAAAGTTAAAAAGATAAAACTTCATTACATCAATGTTCTTGAAGACGGAACACTTGACCTTGAACATCTTGAAAGGCTTTTAAATAAAAACACAAAGATAGTTACATTCACCCTTGCCTCAAATTTTCTGGGAACAATAACCCCTGCTAAAGAAATTGTTAAGATTGTGAGAAGTAAAAGTGATGCTATAATAGTATGTGACGGTGCACAGGCAGTTCCCCATTTTAAAGTCAATGTAAAAGAGATTGATTGTGATTTTCTTGCAGCGAGCGGTCATAAAATGGCAGGACCTACAGGAATAGGTTTTCTTTATGGTAAAAAAGAACTTCTTGAAAAAATGGAGCCTTTTCTATTCGGTGGTGACATGATTTTTGAGGTCACAACAGAAGGGGCAACATGGAACGAACTTCCCTGGAAATTTGAAGCAGGAACACCGAATATTGCAGGTGGGATAGGACTTGGAGCTGCAATTGATTATATAAATGAAATTGGAATAGATAATATAGAAAAACATGAAAAAGAATTAACCGATTATGCGCTTTCAAAAATGAAAGAAATTGAAGATATTGAGATTTATGGTCATAAAGGTCAGAAGGCACTCGGGATAATCTCCTTTAACATAAAGGGAATACATCCTCATGATATAGCAGGAATATGTGATGAAGAAGGAATTGCAATAAGGAGTGGACATCACTGTACACAACCTTTGATGAGGCATTTCTGTATAGAAAATTCTGCAAGAGCAAGCTTTTATCTTTATAATACAAAAGAAGAAATCGATAAATTTGTAGATGTTATAAAAGAAGTAAGAAAATACTTCTCCCGATGAACTGTCCTTTATGCAGAATCAGGTTAAGAGAAAGAAAATTCAAAAATATATATGGAAAAGAAGAAAAAGCATATCAATGTTTTCAGTGTGGGGGTATATTTTTGACAAATCTGGGAGGACTGAGAATAGATAAAAAGGAGGCTGAAAAACTGGAAGAAATCAATATCCCTCTTTTAAAAGCAAAATTTCCTTTACAAAACCGAAAAACCTTTAGTTGTCCTTTCTGCAAGAACAAAATGGAAAAATACATAAATCCAAAATATAAAAACTTCTTAATTCTATTTTGCTCCTCTTGTAAGGGGATGTTTTTTAATCATGGTGAACTCCTGAGATTCAGTAAAAAAAGACAGAGAAATATTTACTCAAAGGAAAAAGAAATTTTAAGAAAAATATATGAATCGCAGGGGAAAGAGGCGGTTTTAAAGGCGGTTCCTGTCCTTTTTCCTAATGAAGCAGAGATAAAAAAAAGAATGTATGCAGAGATTCAGAGAGAAGCAGGAGAATTTTTATTAAAAGAATATATATCTTTTTTAATTCCTTTTGCAAGATTTCCTGGTAATGTAATAATTAATATTCTTTTAACACTAATACCCTTTTTGAGAGATACTCTTATGAAAGATGAAGAAAATTTTCAGTGAATTAAAAAGAAAGTTCCCTGATGAATTCTTTATTGAGGATGATGTAAGAATTGCTTATTCCTTTGATACCTCCTTTTTATATTCAATACCTTCAGCAGTATTTATCCCGAAAGAAAAGAATAAATTAATTGACGTTGTATCATATTTACTTGAGAACAAAATTCCTGTGACTCCAAGAGGCAAAGCAACAGGAAGAAGTGGAGGATGTGTCCCCCATCCTGAAAGTGTTGTTATAAGCACCGAAAGGTTAAAAAACAAAATTGAATTTTTCATTGATGATGAGGTTCTTTTATGTGAGCCGGGTTTTTCAATTGATGAAATAAATCTTTTTTTAAAAAATTACGGATATTTTTATCCGCCTGACCCTGCTTCAAGTGATGTTGCAAGTATCGGAGGAACAGTCTCAACAAATGCAGGGGGACCGAGAGCTTTTAAATACGGACTAACAATTAATTATGTAAAGGGTCTTGAAATTCTGCTTTCGGATGGGACCCTTTTAAAAACAAAGGGATTTTTAAGAAAAAACAAATTATTTTATTCAATTAATGAAATATTTGTCGGTTCCGAGGGTACTTTAGGTCTTATCACTGAAATTTATTTAAAGGTAAAAAAAACTCCTGATTTCAGAAAAAGTTTTTTGATTGAATTTAACAAAAGGGAAGAGATGATTGAAATAGCAAGAGTGCTTTTAAACAAAGAGGAGACTTCACTTTGTGAAATAATGGAATGGGATAAAAAATTTCTTTTATGGGGGGAATTTGAAGGAAAAAAAGAAGATGTTTTAAAAAAAATAGAAAAATTAAGAAAAAGTGTAAAAGGAGAATTTATTTTCCCTGAAAACGAGGAAAAAGAGAAAGAGATTTTGTTACTGAGAAGGAAATACTCAAATATGATGTGGGTTTTAAAGGGAAGAAAAAAATCAATTGATGTGACCGTTCCTGTATCAAAGATAGATTTTCTTCTTTCTTATTATGAAAAAATTGAAAAAAAATATAAAATAAAAATAATTCCTTATGGACATTTCGTTGATGGAAATATACATACAAGTTTAATTTTTAGTAAAGGAGAGGAGAAAAAAGCGGAGAAGATAAAAAGGGGAATATGTGAATTTGTTTTGGAGTCAGGAGGAACAGTAACAGGGGAACATGGATTCGGGATAAAATATATGGAATATACAAAAAGATTCAAGGAATATGAAATAATGAAAAAGATAAAAAGAGCTCTTGACCCTGAGGATTTATTCAACAGGGGAAAAATAGAAAAAGGATTCAAAACCTTTAAGTATAATCCAGGAGAAAAGGACAGATTATGTGTTCTCTGCGGTTTATGCAATCTTTATTCGGAAAATTATAAAAAATTTTTGAGAGAGGATAAGGGAACAAGGGGAGAGATTTTTAAAAGCAAAATAAAGAGAAGATTAAAAATAAGTAATGAAAATATGGAATCATTGAATATATGTCCTGTTGAGTTTAGGGTTTAGGGGTTAGGGGTTAGGGTTTAGAATCTATCCCTTTTCTCTCAAAACCCTTCTCAATGTTTTTCCAACAGCTGTTTTCGGAATCTCTTTTACAAATACAATCTCTGAGGGAACCTCGTATTTCGCAAGATTCTTTTTACAGAACTCAAGAATCTCTCCTTCTTTTAATTCCACTCCTTCCTCCGGAACAATAAAAACCTTTACCGCCTCTCCTGTTCTTTCTGAAGGGATACCTATACATGCAACATCCTTAACCTTGGGATGGGTTAAAATTGTCTCCTCAATATTCCTGGGATAAACATTAAAACCGCTTACTATTATTACATCTTTTTTTCTATCAAGAATATAAAAATAACCATCCTCATCCATTTTTGCTATATCACCTGTATAAAGCCATCCATTCCTCAAAACTTTTTTAGTTTCATCTTCCCTATTCCAGTATCCTTTCATAACTTGAGGTCCCTTAACAATGAGCTCACCTGGTTCTCCAACAGGCATCTCCTTTTCACCGTTTTCAGGGTCAACTATTTTTGCATCTGTAAGGGGAAAGGGAACTCCTATGCTTTTTCTTTTGTTTAAACCATACATTGGATTACAATGAGTAACAGGTGATGCTTCGGAAAGACCATAACCTTCAACAAGACGTGCTCCGGTCAATTCCTCAAATTTTTCTTTAACAATCGGTGGAAGGGGAGCTGCTCCTGATATACAGGCTCTTATTGAATCAAGCTTATATTTTTTAACATCTTTAAATGAATTTATTGCCTGATACATCTGGGGAACCCCGGGGAATATGGTTACTTTATATTTTTCAAGTAAATCAAGAATTTCTTTTGTTTTAAACTTCGGAACAAGTATTATTGTAAGGGCATTTGCTATTGAGAAATTGAGTGCTATTGACATTCCGTAAACATGGAAAAAGGGCAAAACTCCCATCACAACCTCATTTCCTTTCTCCAGATCAAGAACCCATTCTGTTGCTTGAAGAGAATTGGCAACAAGATTATAATGGGTAAGCATTGCACCTTTGGGAATTCCTGTGGTTCCTCCTGTATATTGAAGTGAAGCTAAATCTTCCTTTGGATTTATATCTGAAAATTTGTCAATTTCTTCAGCAGCATCTATCTGCTCAAAAGAAAAGTATTCTTTACCGAGTTTACCGTAACTACCTTTAACCCCTTTAAAGAATTTCATCAGCTTGAAGGCTATTCTCTTGAAATAGGAAAGATGCGTATCCATTTTTCCTACAATCAAAAATTCTATATCAGAATTTCTAATCGCATTTACAAACCGTGGAAGCAAAACCTCAAGTACCACAAGAACCTTTGAACCCGAATCTTTCAATAAAAGTTCAACCTCTCTTTCTGATAAAAGAGGATTTAATTGAACAACTATACCACCTGTCATCAATGTTCCGTAATAGGATATAACAAATTCAGGTGTATTCGGAAGAAGAAGTGCTACTCTGTCACCCTTTTTTATGCCTTTATCCTTTAAAAAACCTGCAAATTTTTTACATTTCTTCAGAAGCTCCTTATATTTTGTTTCTTTTCCAAAAAATATATATGCAGCCTTTTCAGGAAATTCTTCTGCTGATTTTACAAGAAACTCATAGAGGGGAATTTCGGGTATCTCTAACTTAGGGTTCACACCCTTATCATAAAACTTATACCATATTCTTTCCATAATTTAATTTTAACCCAAACTATCTAAAAAAGCAATCTTGTTTCTATATAAAAATTATAAAAAGCCCTTGAAACAGAACCCCTTCTGTAGTCAGTTCTCAAAAGCACTTGTATATTTTTTGTAAGATTTCTTTCAATTCTTAAACTAAAACTATATCTCCATCTATCTCTATCATAATTTGTAACAAAACTCTTCTCATAGGATTTTTTTATTAAATAGGTTAAGTCAAAAAATAATTTTGTTCTGTAAAGGAAAGCAGAGTTCAAATGGACATTTATTTCAAGAAAGGGAGAACCGAAGTTATGTGTCTCCGGTTTCTCATAATAGAAACTCATATATCCAGGTGAAAATTTCACTCTTACATCTCTTTCTTTTTTAAGAATATTTATAGAAAAAAACATAGAATAGGTAAACTTCTTATACATACTATTAAATCCTTCAAAAAAATCCTTTCTGAAATTTAAGCCTGAATCAAATGTATAATCATCTATATTCCTTTTCATACCCCCTGTTATATCATAATTTTCATTTCTTAAAACTCCTTCAAATAAACTATTTACATCTTCTATATAGAGAAAATTAAGATATGGATTCAGGTAAATATTCAGAGCCAGGTTTGAAATAAGAGATACATATCTTTTAAATTCCGAACCTTCTTCTTTACGATATATGACATTTGTATTGAAATTAATCTTTTTAAATGTGATAAAAATTGAACCTTCATTTTCAAACTTTAATATTCCCTGATTCAGGGGAACCTCTCTTATTCTTTTTATATAGGAACCTTCAGGGTCAGGATAAAAAGTTTTATTTAAAGAATCATAACTGAAAGTTCCTCTGCCCTCACCAACAAAAACATATTCAAAAATTTTTCTTGTCCCTGTTTCTCTTATAAGATTTGAAATCAGGGTCATTGTTAAGAAAGGAGATGGATAAAAATTTGACTCAAGATAATAATTAAAATCCTTTCTTTTTTCCTCATTTTCCTCCCTCACCACATAACTTACTGATAGTTTGAAATTATATTTAGCAAAATCCGACATCAATCGAAAATTGTTTTTTAACTCTTTTTTATTTCGGTATCTGAAAGACACCAATTCATAAATAAAACTTCTGTTATCAAAATTTAATTTAATTCCTGCTTTTTCTTCTATCTTTTTCAGGTTCAATGTATCCTTTTCATAAAAATAAGAATAAAAAGGGGTTATCCTGAAATTCTTTTCTGCATAAAATCTGAATCTGTGTATTTTTTTATTTTCAAATTCAATGTTTTCAAATTCAGAATTATTCTTTAAAATAAAATTTAACTCATATCCTGCTGATTTTTTATAAATATTAAAATTCTGTGATCTTAAAAATGAATATCCACCAAAAAGTTTCAATCGGTTTGAAAATCCGATATAAGGCTTGACTCTTACATCATAAAAATTTCCTTTTATGCTTTTCCCCCAGTAATAAAAATAATTTTCTTCATATATTCTGAAAGGTGATCTAAAATCTCTCCGATTTAAAAATTTAAAATCCGCACCATATATAAATTTTTCTCCTTTTTCAATATCAAGTCTGAAGTCATTGAAAAATCCCTCTATTTTCTTTTTTGAGAATAGGTTGGGATTATAAAGGGAAAATCCTGTTTTCAAATCTGCTTTTAAAAATTTATTTTCAGAATCAAAAGCAATTATAAAATTTTGATTCCTTTTAGGTGCTATACCCCATTTTCCGACAACATAAGAACCATTGCCTTCTCCGACATATACAAAATAATTTTTTTCTTCAACATAATCATAATCACCTTTTGAAGGTCCTACAAATACAAATTGAGGATTTATGTTACCTTTATTTTTACCAACATATATAAGGATATCATTTCTTAATACATAATCACCTTTACCCGAATCAACATAAACAATACCATTTAAAAGAATCCAGGATGTATCCACTGTTCTTCTCAATTCCTCTTTATCAGCATCTGATAAAAGAAATCTGGGCATTGAAGGGATATCACTTTCATTGAAATACATAAAACTAACTGTAAAATTCTTGAACTTTTTACCGGTTTCCGAAAAAACGGTGTAACTCTGATATGCATCCTCTGTTACTTCAAAATCTATTCTTAACCTTGAATTCAGGCTATATGATACATTCGGGGTAAGAGTAATTATTCCTCTTGAGTAGTCAATTATATAATCATTTTCTCTTCCTTTTTTAAGTAATTTTCCATCAAGATATACCCTTTCAGAGCCCGGAACGATTCTTTCCTTTAAAGGGTCTATTATGGTAAATGTGTTTAAGTCATTTTTATCAAGTTCTATATAAACGGTTTTAAATTTCCCCTTAGGGTAACCGAGAATAAATTTAAAAATGTTATCTTTGGTATTATAATTCAATTCAAGACCTAAAATTTCCTTTTTAAAATTTTTATTAAAATGTGACTTCAATCTGAATTCGCCTATTTTTGCCTGAATTTCAGGACCTTCAAATTTTATGCTTGCTTCTTCCAGTTCTGACAGATTTCTTGTAAACTCCTCTCCTTCAGGATATGACTCATCACTTATTATACCCTTAACCCTGTAACCCTCTGTTATTTCACCATCTATCTCAAAATGCAGACTCTGGTCAATTCTGAAACCGGATTCTGTAAATCCTGCAGAAAGTGTTTTTTCCCCACTGAAATTAACTCCTTTTTCTTCAAATTTAAAAAACTTTTTTTCTTTACTCTCTTTTTTTTCAGGTAAAAAAGGCTTAACCTTAAAAATTGTTGTATCCTTTTTATAAAAAAATGAATTATATATCACATAAAGGGTATCCTCTTTTTTTAAAGGTATAAGAGGTAAAACAGTATCACTTTTTAATTTATAAGGAACCTCATAACTATCCTTTAAAACCTTTATTGAATTAATTAAAGGGGATGAAAGAATAGCATAGGGCTTTTCAAAAGTGATAATTTCTTTTTTAACTTCATAATCATCTGATTTTAGACCGGAAATTAATAAAAGAATTACAGGTATTATTTTTCTATATACTTCCATTTTCCGTTTTTAAAAACAAAATATCCCTTATCTCCTCTGTATAAACGCTCATAATTACCTGCATAAATTCCGGTAAGGGCTCCATCAAACTTATAAAGGGTGTCATTTTTGTAAATGTAAAAATTTTCTCTATACTTAAAATAACTCTTATATTCTCCCGAAATTTCATAAATTTTATCTTTTCTGTTATAAATATAGATTTTTTTATTGCATATAAAAACAAAAAAAGAATCATCCAGCACAAAAAAGTCAGAGATATTATCATTTAAATTAAAAAATATCCTTGTGGAATCAAAGGGAGAAAATTTAATTCTTAAAATTCTAAGAATTCCTCCTTTATTTATCAGAAAATAGAAATTGCCTCTTCCGGTTATATCAAAATTTTGAGAATAAAAAAGGGCATTCATTTTGAACCCTGATTTTATATTTCCGTTTTCTGGATTAACACCCAGGACTTCTGAATTATTGGTGAGGAAATAAAAAAAGAGTCCGTCGGTCTTAACATCCCTGAAATATATAGGCTTTTCAAGTTTTAAAGTATCTAAAGGAAAAAGTGAAATATAGAAATTTTTTGAGCTAAAAAATATAAAAAGTTTTGATGAAAGAATCAGGTATTTAATCATATCACAATAATATTTTCCCTTTTAATTTTTACAAGTCCCTTTTCTCCTTTAACAGGTTTTACATATTTTCTTAAAGTATAAATCACCTTCACTTTTTTTTCATTTTTCAATTTACTGAACTCTTTTGCTATTTTTGAGGCAAAGATTATGTCCTCCTCACTGACTTTCTCATTTTTTCCCCTTTTTAAAATCACATGGGCACCCGGTGCATCCCTCACATGAAAGAAATAATCCTCAGGTCCTGCAATTTTAAATGTGAGTTCGTTTGCGAATTCCTTATTTTTTGAAACAAGAACCTTAAAACCGGATGGTGAAATAAAAATCCTGTAAGGTATTTTTCTATTCTCTTTCTTTATTCTTTCTTTCATTTCTTTTCCTCTTTTTAATTTTTTATACCTTTCAAAATACCTTTCAGCTGCTTTTGAAGGTGTCTCATCTTTCTTTATCTCGATCTCAACTTCTCCGTATTCAGGATGAGGAAGTTTAAATTTTCCTTTTCTTCTTTCAAGTTTTTCAAGGTTCACCAAAATAGTCTCTCCCTTTATTCTGTAAATTTCAGGGTTAATTTCAGGAACTTTTTTCTCCTTTTTTTTCTTTGACTTTTTCTTTTTTAATTTTTCTTCTTCAATTTTATGTTCAATTTTCTCATAAATGAACATAAGTGCTTCATAAAGTTTCTTGAATTCAAGAAAATTCTCCTTTTTTATAAGATGAAGATTAAGATTTTCATCTAAATAAAAGGGACCTTTATAAATTTCTTCAAATTCATTTTTAAGATTTAAAAAATCCGTATTTTTTTCTTTAATGAATTCATAAAGAAAAGGTATGTATTTTTTAGTATATTCAATTAGTTTGTCGGTGTCATGAATTTTGAAAATATTTATCTTTTCAGGAAACAGGAGTTTAAATTCTTTTCTTTTTCTGAATGAAAAAAGCACTTTATCATCCTCCATAATCAAAAAATCCCTTCCCCTTCTTGTAAAATCAATAATTCCTTTTCTTTTTTTAATCTCACCCAAGGGATTCTTTTTTATAAAATTAATAAAAAAAATTCTTTCACCTTCAATTATATCTGAACTCTGGTAAGAAAAATCCTTTAAATAGGTAAATTCTTTTTCACCTTCTGGCTTTCCTTTAAAGGGATAAAAGTAATATAGGTCAGGGTGAAGTGAAATTTTTAATGAAATATTTTTATCAAATACTATAAAAACTTTAAAGTCCTTTAATAAAATTTTTTTAACCTTTTTCTTTTTTAAAATTTCATCAACTTCCCTTTTTAAAACAGGGAAGAAGAATTCGGAAAAATGATGCTTCATTAAAAGAAATGTTTTATCTCATACTCAAAACTTTGCTTTGAATCTGATGCATGGACGGAATTTTTTGTAATGTCTATACCGTAAAGAAATCTAATAGTTCCGGGTCTTGCCTTTTTCGGGTCTGTGCTTCCTATCAACTCCCTGAGCGTCTCAATTGCATTTTCTCTTTCAAGTAAAAGAACAACAACAGGTCCTGATGTTATGTAATTTACAAGTTTTTCAAAAAATTCTTTACCTTTATGAACTGCATAGAAACTTTCTGCCTTTTCCCTTGTCATCTTTTCCATCTTTATATTCAGAATTTTGAATCCGTTATCCTCACACATGTTGATAATTTTACCAATTAAGTTTCTCTCAACAGCATCAGGTTTTATAATTAAAAGTGTCTTTTCCATGATAAATGATAAGATATTTAAAAGGTCAAAATAAAAAGGGGGAGGAATTGAACCTCCCCCTTTTAAATTACACTTTTAAACCGAATTTTATTTAACCATTATAACTCTCTGAACAGGAAATTCCTTTCCAGCTTTCATCTTTATGAAATATACACCGGGTCTGAGTTTTCTTCCTCTGTAGTTAACCGTATATTCACCTCTATCCTTTATACCTTTCACAATTGTTACAACCTTCTGTCCAAGAACATTATAAAGGGAAATATCAACATTTGTTTTTTCTGTAAGTGCAAAATGAATCGCAATATTTCCTTTAACAATATTCTGTTTAACAGCAAACATAGGTTTGAGATTTCTGCTATCTTTTTCTGAAACACTCACAGCAGCAGGTCTTTCAATATAATAGTAATAATTATTTGGTGGATCCCAGTCACCGTTTGCATCTCCAGCTACAACATAAATTCTGTCACCTGTTCCACCTCTTGCCTGTCTTCCTATTGCAAAATGGTTTCTAACAATAGACACAACATAATAGGGCATCTCTGTCCATGTTCCTGAAGCTATATTATATTCCCACACAGCATTTGTATCTGTTGCAGCATCAACAAATCCACCAATCATTACTATGGTTCCAGGAAGGGCTACTGCAGCATTATTCATATTAGGATAGGGAAGAGGACCAAGGTTTGTCCATGTTATATTGTCAGGGTTTGTTGAATCTATAACCCCCATCCAAAGGTCAGACCAGGCTGCTGTTCCATTCCATCCTCCAACAATGAATATAGTATCTTTTCTCTGTGTTACTCCTCCCATCATAAAAGCATCTGGAAGTGAAGTGGCTGTAGTCCAGGAATCTGTACTAATATCATATCTATAAACTGTATTTGTAGGATTGAAAGAAGCGTCTTCTCCACCGAGTACATAAATGCTTCCATTCCATGCAATAGTTCCGTGTGCAAGTCTTGCTGCAGGAAGAGGAGACAGTGTTACCCACTGGTCATTTGCTATATCATAGGCTTCCAGCACATCCAAAGCTGTCTGGGAGTTTGAATATCCCCCTGCAACATAGATAAATCCATTCCAGTAAGCACCCTGTATCCATCCTCTCGGAGTAGGCATTGGTGAAAGGTTTGTTTCCCATGTATCTGTTAACGGATCATATCTGTAAATATAGGAGACATTTGAACCAGCTGTTCCATCAGGAGTTCCTCCTATCATATAGATTTTATCATTATCAGAATCATAAACGATTGCATGGGTCAATCTATCAGTATCAATTCCAGGATTTGTATACTGGGCCCATGAACCCCATGAAGTAACCCTCGCTGTTGCAGAAAGTGTATCATTTGTGGCATCCTCATCAAAGGCACTTATTGAATATGCAAGAACGGTATATGTGCCTAAGGTATCAAGGAGAATTTTTCCGAAATCCACCGTATCTGTAGCTCCCACAGGGACAGTAATAATTGAATCTTTTGTAAACACTACATTAGAAAATGGATCTTGAACCTCAACATGAGCAGTAAATGTTTCAGAGAAAAGAGAGCCGAAATTAGTAAATATTGCAATAACCGATACGGTGTCGTAAAGCTGAGAAAATCCAGAAGGTGACAAAACAGCAATTACACCTACATCTCGTGAAGGTACAGGATAACCAAAGAATTTCAAGACTCTTCTTGCAAATTCATGCCTGTTATATTCATCTACAATATTCTCAAAAGGAAAGGTATTGAAGAAAAGATAGTAGGGAACACCCGCACTTGTATCAATAGCAATTGCATTGGTATCACCATTTTCATTTATAACCTCTGACCAAGCAGGGGGATCAGGTATGATAACATCCGAATAATCCCAGATTGCCGAACCATTGGTAGGGAAACTAAATCCGTTCATTACGGATCCCACACCGGTTGCCTGCTGACACCCTACATCTTCTGAATATCCGCTTAAGTGCATCCAAGAAACTGCTGTTCCTAAGTCATATAACACATCCTGTGAAGAAAGCCATAATTTACCTCCACTATTCAAGTATCTTCCGAGATCTGTAGTATCACTGGAGAGTAGAGTATTTAAATAGTCGTCCCCGGTGTTCCATATTACTATATCAAAATTAGCCATTATAGTAAAATAGTCGGGACCGGGTTGCCCGGGAGTAACAGTATAAATTGAGTCAATTGTCACCCCTAAGAAATTAAGGGAACTTACAAAAAACGTATCATAAGAGGCTCCCTCATCATCATCCACAAAAAGAACTTTGGGTAGCTTAAACCCTTCTAAAAGGAAGTTATCAAGATAAAAACCCCATCCCCAGGCATTTTGGTCCCAATATACGAACATTAACTGAACACTATCCGCGGGAAGAAAACTTCCCATATAAAGAGTATCGTAAAGAGGTCCTGTGTCAGCACTGTACTGAACCAACATATTCCACGAACCCCATGCGCCCGATGAAAAGAACCTTGCCCATATTTCTCCATACTGAGGTTCTGTTCCAAAAGCTTCAAAATCATAACCATATATAAATCTCAAATCAGCATAACCTGTAACAGGGTAAGAGATTGTCTTAACCGTATCAAAAGAGGAAACTCCTGACCCGGCATCATCATCAGAAAAATAAAGGTAAGCGGTCCCATAATCAGGAGGATTATACCCGTCATCACTCACACCAACGGTCCAGGTCGTACCGTCTCCGTTTCCATCTATTACAATCCATCCCGCAGGCATAACACCTGACTCAAAATCTTCTTGCATAATAGGAATCCATCCCTGTTTTGTACCTTTTACTTTGGGTTTTTTAACCGAAGGAGCATAAAGTGGCTTCGCATGAGAAGGGAGATCCAGAGCCTTCTTCTTAGCAGAAGTGTCTACACTTTTCTTCACCACATCCTTTGGAGTCATTCCCATTAAAAGGAATACACCCACAGCTAAGACTACTGCTTTTATTCGGTACTTCATAAAAGCCTCCTTTTTAAAAATTAAGGGATAGAACCTCAGAATGGATATTATAAAAAAAAATCTTTTACAAAAGCAAATCAAATAATAAAATAAAATAAAATAAAATTTAAATTGTACAAAAAAGTTAAGTTTTACTTAATTTATCAGCTTTATCTATCAAAATATGTTTACTTCCTTTTATGAATCTAAGTGTCAATCTAAGTGCCTTATGGGGTGTTATCAAATTTCCCGGTGAAATCCAGAAAAATTTCTTTCCTTTTTTTAAACGCAAACAATACCCTTTTATTATACCATCAAGATAAACAGGTTTATATTCCAGTTCCTTTTCGGGCAATTCCTTCACTTCCCCTACAAGTCTTTTTTTGGCAACACCTATGGTTAGGAGATTATAAACCACACCGAAATGTGAAGCAAGACCAAGTCCAAAGGGGTGTAATATTCCCTGACCATCAAAAAATACTGCATGGGGGTTTATTTCTAATTTTTTAAATAACTCTTCAATAACAGGAATTTCCCTGAAGGATAGAAAAGTAGGAACATAGGGAAAGTCAATTTCTTTTTCCATAACATTTTCATAAATAATTTTATTTTTAACTTTATCATAAATAACAATTGCCCCTTTTGCTTTACCTCCCTTATACGAAACATCGCAGGCACCTATATATCTTATTTTCCTTAAATCGACATCTTTCAATTTTACCCTTTTAGCTAATCTCTTCTGTAATTCTCTTAATTTTTTAAAATCAATTTGAGATTCCCTATTTATCACAAAAAACTAAATTTATAGCTGTAAGTATTACTTTGTATAATCGTAAAATCCCTTTCCTGTCTTTCTTCCGAGTAAACCTGCCTCAACCATCTTTCTCAGCAGAGGACAGGGTCTGTATTTGGGATCTCCCAGATCTCTGTATAAAACTTCAAGTATATTCAAGCAAACATCAAGCCCTATAAAATCTGCAAGTTGAAGCGGACCCATTGGATGATTCATTCCAAGTTTCATAACAGTATCTATTGCTTCTTTTGTAGCAACCCCCTCCATCAATGCATATATCGCTTCATTTATCATGG
>Ga0209426_1001352_pt1 | contig 15419 bp, 15 predicted proteins | sample Deesub1362B_J571_FD_187697 | JGI IMG/M metagenome (GOLD analysis project Ga0209426, IMG submission 187697) | Deep oceanic, basalt-hosted subsurface ecosystem from Juan de Fuca Ridge flank, Pacific Ocean, CORK Borehole 1362B_J2.571 (SPAdes)... ...
ATTAAAACTCTATATTGTATTTTTTTAATTTCTCATAAAGAGTTTTTCTCGAAATACCCAGAATCCTTGCGGCTTCCGAGACATTACCCCTTGAACTTCTTAGAGTTTTTTCAATTATTTCTTTTTCTATTTTTTCAATTTTCCTTTCAATGAAATCTTTTAAGTTTTTTATTTCTACTTTCTTCCGGGATTCCTCCTCTTCTATTTTTGTCTCTATTAATAGGTGTTCCTTTCTTATAACCCCATCCTCTGTTAGAATTGCGGCTCTTTCAAGAATATTTTCAAGTTCTCTTATATTTCCAGGGAAGTCATAAGAAAGAAGAATTCTTTTGCTTTCATCATTTAATCTGAGCTTTTTCCCGTATTTTCTTTCCAGTTTTTTAAGAAAATGCTCGGATATCATAAGAATATCATCTTTTCTCTCTCTTAGGGGTGGTAAATAAATAGGAAATACCGAAATCCTGTAATAGAGGTCTTCTCTAAATTTTCCTTTACTAACAAGTTCTTTTAGATTTCTATTTGTTGCAGCTATTATTCGGGTATCAACTTTTATCGGTTTCAACCCTCCGAGTCTTTCAATTTCTTTATATTCAATTGCTCTTAAGAGTTTTGCCTGTAAATCAATCGGCATTTCAGCAATTTCATCAAGAAAAAGTGTTCCTCCGTCAGCAAGCTCAAATTTACCTATTTTTGTTTTATATGCCCCTGTAAATGCTCCTTTCTCCGAACCAAAAAGCTCATTTTCAAGGAGTTCTTTTGGTATGGCAGCACAATTTATAGGTATAAAAGGTCCCTCTTTTCTTTTTGAGTTTAAATGTATATATCTTGCAAATACTTCTTTACCTGTGCCTGATTCACCTATTAAAAGAACAGTTGTATCCTCATTTGCAACTTTTTTTGCAAGTTCAAGAGCTTTTAAAAATTTCTCATTTTTGCCGATTGTCTCCGGAATAGGCTTCAATAACTCTTTAATTAATTCCTTCTCTTTTGCTTTTTCCTTCCTTATTCTTTCTATCAGTAATATTACTTCCTCTGGGTCGAATGGTTTTGTTAAATAATGGTAAGCACCAGTTTTAATTGCTTTAATGGCGTCCTGAATTGAACCGTAAGCAGTGATAACAACTATTTCACTTTTTATTCTAATTTCATTTTTTAATTTTTCGAGAACTTCAAGACCGTTTATATCTTTTAATCGAACATCAAGAAGTATGTAATCTGGAGTAATTTTTTTTATCTCATCAAAGAAATCTTTTGAATTTTCAAAAATTTCTACCTCAAAATTAAATTTTTCAAGGAATAATTTTAATGATTTTGCAAATTCAACATTATCATCCAGAATAAAAATCTTTTCACAATTATTCTTCATATGGAATTATAACATTTACTACAGTTCCCTTTCCTGTTTCAGAGGTAATTTTTATATCCCAGTTCTGTAACCTGAATAAATAATAAACCATGGATAAACCTATACCAAGTGAGTTACTTTTTGTAGTGTAAAAAGGAACAAAAACTTTTTCTATCTCATCTGGAGGCATACCTTTTCCTGAATCTTCAAAGGCAATTATAAGTTTTTTCTTCTTTATTTCTGTTTTTATTTTTATTTCTCCTTCTTTTCCAATTGCTTCAAATGAATTTTTTAAGATGTTATAAAAAGCTTTCTGGGTTAATAGTGGAGAACATCTTACATTTATGTCTTTTAACACCGTATTTATTTTTATTCTTTTATCTTGTAATTCAATTAATTTTTCAATATCTTTAACACTTTTTTCAATCAACTCCCTTATATTTGCAGTTTTTAATTCAATTCTTTCTCCCTTCATTAAACTAGTATATTCATTGAGCAGAGTTTTTAATTCAAAGATCTTATTTTCAATTTTATGTAGAATGTCCTCTATTTCTCTGTTTTCACTTTCAAGTTTTATTAATTTTATTGTTGTAAGAAGGCTTGCAGTGATGTTATTTATTTCATGGACAAGAATAGAAGACGTATGACCAAGAAATATAAGTTCTTTTTCCATTTCTTTCCTTTTGATTGATTCAATCGTTTTTTTATCAAGAATTCCTTCAAATACTTTATCATAGGAAAACTCTTTAATATATCTGAATGGTCTGAGAATAATTGTTATTAAAAAAAGAAAAGTTAATCCCCATACAAAGATAATTATCATTCTTATTGTGAAGACTTTATTTGAACTATTTATAATGAAAGGCATTCCTCTTATGAAAGCATATATTTTATCATCTTTTTTTAATAGAAAAAGATAAAGATTAGAGCTTATTACTCCTCTTTTCTTATTATTTTTTACAAATAATAATATGTCTTCTTTATCAATATCCAGATAGGGAGTTTCGCTGAATATTTTTTTTATTTTCCCTTTATCCACGTGATATATAAATTCAACCTCAGGTGACATTCTGAAAAATCTTATTATTTCTTCTATACTTTTCCTTCTTAAAAAATTATAAAATTCAATATTCACATTTTCAATTAATTCTTCTGTTATTGCCTTTTCTCTGATATACATATACTCCAATAAAATAGGAATACTGAAAATTATCAAAGATATAAAAATCAGGATAAATTTATATAGTTTTACTCTTTCCAAAACAGATTAAATTCATAGGTTACCCTGTTTCCAGCTGTATCTCTGACCATAAATTGGATCTTTGCTTTCTTAATTTCTTGAGAAAGTTTACCACTTAAAATTCCTGTTAGAGAGTCAAGTGTTATTCCAGGTGGAGCTTTTAGTAGTTTAAATCTTAAAGGATCTCCATCGGGATCAAATACATTTATTTTATGGTGTATAACACCGTTTTCAATTTTTATCTCACCTCCTTTCTTTTCATTAATCACAGGAGGAGAATTTAATACTACAGTTTTTATAATATACGGAGTATCTGTGGTATCTTCATTATCATAAGCATAGACAAATGCTTCAATTACATCACCGGCACTTAAATTAACTTGGATTGTTGTGGTATTTTCAGAAATTAGTTCACCATTCCTATACCATTTTATAAGAAAATCAACAGGGTCGTTATCAGGATCGTCATATTCTATATTTAATTTTATTTCTTTATCATTTGAAAAAATATTTTTTTTATTGAATGAGACATTTTTTATAATCGGAAGAGAGTTTCTTATTACCACCTTATTTGAAGTAATTTTTCTATTACCTAAAGATGTTTCAGCATATACTGTATCTCCTTTTCTGAAACTTTCAAGTTCCAATTCTTTACCTTCAGATACAAATTTGCCATTCACATACCATTTTATTGTGTAATTTGCTGAAATTTTTCTGATTATAAGTTTATCTTTTATGGTAGGATTCTTTGGTAAAATTTCAAAACCTGTTTTTTTAAACCCGGTTTCAGATTTTACCTTTTCTTTTTTATTCTTCTCACAGGAGCTTAAGAGAATGAGTAATAAAATGAGATATTTAATTGGTCTCATGATAATATGTGAGTTTTTTTATTAACCTCCAGGAATATTTGGCACACGCCTGTATACTTCACTTAATCTGTATCTTAATTTATCCCTTTTGCTTTGTGAATATACAAGATATTCAATAGCAATATTTCCTCCGGAAGCAGATTTCCCGATTCCTGAATACCCTCTTGCCATTGTAGCAAGTCCGCCTCCAAGTAAAGCTGAACCCAAATCTTCTATGTATATATCTACATCAAAACCTTCTATTTTTTTCTGGGTATGTCCCAGGGATCCGGTGTTTCCTCTGAATGCATCATCTACCACTTTTAGTCCATATTCAATCCCTGAAAGAGAAGCAGCGAAAGCATCTCTAATTGTTTTCTGTGTTGCTGTTACTATAATTCCTCTTGAAACAAGAAACAGAGCCATTGAGGCCATTACAAGTATCACACTTAAAATAATTATGGTTGTTACCAGTGCTATCCCTTTTTTATTTTTCATGAAAACCTCCTTTTAATCTATTCTTTTTAAATTCCTTGCAAGAACAACATTTCTGAAGAATTCTCTCGGGTATTTCTTCATTAGAGCAGATAGAGGTATTATTCTGTTGACACTTATCACTGTATCTCGTGCATAGTTATAACCAGTTAGTCCTGAACTTGTTCTTACAAGTAAGTGAATTTTTATAAGAAGAGGACGTGAGTAGTAGTCATAGTCAGCATAGTTTGTTGGGAGTGTACTTCTCCAATCTCCAAAATCTAATTCACCGTCGTCATCCCAGTCTGCACAGAATTCTACCTGAAAATCTTCTACATTCTCCATAAATCTTTCGTTATTTCTGAAAAGTGTATCTCCCACCAGCCTATATGTTACCCATCTATCAACAACACTGAATGATGGAACTTGAAATAGAATTTTTCCTTTCTGGATTGTTAAAGTTGGAGTATATGATACACTCATTGTTGAATCATCAATAACAGATACATTTTGAATATATAAAGGAATATTTATTTCTACATTTCCCCTTGCTCCTACGACAACCACCGAATCTCCTCTCTTTATATTTATTGTAGTATCAGCCCATCTCCTACATAGAACTGTTCCCAGGCCAGTTTCCAATGCGACTGTCCACCTACCACTTGATTCATCAAGTGGTAGACTTATAGATTTTATTCTTAATTCATCAGGTGAATTTACTCCACCATCGGTAAACTCGATAGGAGGGTCTATTGTGTTTATACCCAATCCTGTATGAAGTATCTCCTCTGAGAGTACATGAAGTGCAATTTGAGTCTCTGTGGTTAGAACACTTTTTTCACTTACTTCTTTAGATTTTCTCATCTGTGTAATATAAATACCAATGACAGCAGCCATGACAAAGCCAAAAATCAGGGTACTTATTATTAGTTCAATTAAAGTAAACCCTTTCTTCATTTTATTTCCTCCATATTTCTATTTGACGATAAATTTTCTTTTCTCCTTTTCTTTCTCTCCAGATCACGTAAATTCTTATTTTCTTTCTGGTTCCCTGCAAGTTTTCAGCTATATTCCAGGCAATATCATACGGCACACCTTCAATTGTATCAGCAGCAGAAAAGTCAGCAAGTGTAGGGTCTGATATGTTTAAATCTGTACTATCACCATCATCAGATAGATAAGGACTATCAAATTCCATGTTTGATAAAGTTTCTATGTATTCTGTTAAAAGATAATTTGCATTTTTTGAATGTTTCATAGTTATGAGATAAGTGGAGCCCATTATAACCATATTTAGTAAGCCGTACATGAAGACAATTCCGAGGATCACAACAGATACAAGTAATTCTATTAAAGTAAATCCTTCTTTTTTATTTTTTAAAACCATCTTCCACCTCCCCATCTCCATATTTTAATTCTTCCACTTCTTGCAATTCCAATAGCATAAGCGTTTTTGCCATCTGAGAGATATATAGCTGTAGGAGTTAAACAACCGCCACTGGATGTGAATATAATCGGATTAGTTGTGGTAAGAGAACCTCCTGCTTCAGGTACTCCAAACGAGGGAACCCCGTTTTTCTGTCCAAAAAACACATTGTATCCTGAAGGCAAGGAGAATTTTATAGTATCAACAACTGTGTCAATAATAGTTACAACTTTTATTTCATTTCTACCAGATGCTGGTAGAAGAACTGTGGCTTCTGTGTTCCTTGCTATTGCTATATTTCTTATATTTCTAAATATCTGTGCTGTATTTTCCGCTGTACTTTTAAGGTTTGCTTCCCTTACATCAGATTGTGACATGAACAGAATAAAACTTCCAAAAAGGATAGCCAGAAAAACAATCACCATCAGGAGTTCAATTAAAGTGAAACCTCTCTTTTTCATCATCATTTTAGATTTTCAATTATATAGACCTCTTTAATATCATAAATTTCTAACTCACCTTCACTGGTTTCTTTTATTTTCGCTATTATATATACTGTATTCCCTTTTTCAGGTTTTTTGACAGGGATAAACAATCTAGAGCTAGGATTACTTTTCTCTTTTGCTTTGTTTAAATTCAGATTCATTCCTACATTTTCAAAATCAAGTAAATCTCGTTTAGTTCCCATGGCAGTGATAAGATTGGGGAATCTTAGAAGAATTATTTTTGTTGTGGGAGTTATTTTACATGTTATACCCTCAGGATTTTCAAGACCCTCTATTACAAAATAGTCTTCATAAGCTTCTTTTACTTTTGCCTTTACAAAATCATAACCTTTTCCTGATGTTTTTTCTATTTTTTGTAACCTTCCGTATATAAAAGCTTGTATGTAATCTTCTGGAGATATATTTCCCTCACCACTCATTTGTAAAACTAAAAAACTTAGAATTAATCCAAACATTTTAAACCTCCTTTTTTATCTTTCTTTTTTCCAAATAATTGTTCCTTTCTTTATGGCAAGAGGTATGTTTACATCATATCTTTCAATCACTCCTTCTGTGGTTTGAACAAATATACTACCTCCTTCTTCACCAATATGTAAGGTAGGTTCAGAAGGTAAGCCACTTACAGTTTTTTCTCTCTCTATCCTCTCTTTTCCACCTCCAAGATCTGTGACCTCTCCAAGTATAGGTTTGTAATGGGCTGTTCCCGTTTTTACATATAATCCGAATATTCTACCAGAACCCCCTGCCTGACCTGATTCACAAGGATTACATGCTCCGGACGTATCGCTTAATAGAGGATTTAAAGTAGTGAATATAGCAGCTCCACCAACTACAGCTGGTCTGGAAATACATCTTTCATCGTCTTGTAGTCTTATATACCATCCTCCCTGACTTGATACAAAGTTTTCAAAACTTGTGAAGGAAAATCTTCCGAGTGAGCTTATTACACTATCTACTGTCCCTGATGAAATTACAGCAGCATCAGTTACATCAACTAAGTCACTTAGTGTTTTTGTTTTGGTTTCATCCACTTTAAATCCAATGAGGTACTGTTGTTGTGTAAGGTTGAAATCTTCAACAGTCCAGAATCTCCCTGTTCCAAAAAGAACCCATATATCCCCCATTTCATCTACTACAGGAGAGAGTTCAGCAAGCACAGGTGCATTTACTTGGAATATTCTGTATATGTCCCAGTTATATGGAGTCGGGTCATAATTTGTTTTTATCATAAAGATGGAAGCTTCTCCGGTGCCATCTGATCTGATTTTGTTGAGAGCAAAGAAAATCCTATCAGCACTGAAAGTAAGTGCTACATCTGTGGAAGTTAAGTCATTAGTGAAAGAACTATCAATTCCGAACATGCTTCCTATGTTTAATTTGTAATACACATTGGGATTTTTGAGATTTATTATATAGATAAGCCCTGGATGGTCAGAATATCCATCAGGGAGTACAGTGGGACCAGAACCTACTGCCAGATACCAGGTTGTATCTATTTTAACGATTGCAGGATAGGAAGTTGTAAAACCAAGAAGTGTATCGGAAAATTCTGTTATTACTTTAAAGTTATTTACGTTACTTGGATCTGTAATATCAAGAATGAGGTAAGAAGAACTAAGGATTTCAATGGGTGATGAGAGTGTTTCAGGGACCCCACCAAAGTTCATTCCCTGAATTAGAATTGTTCCCCATCCCTGTGGATGAATTGCGTCTGGTTTAAAAATCTGAACGTCAGTGACATAAGGTTTTCCATCTACATAATATATATGACAACCCTGATAATCTATTTCACTCAAATATTTTAGATGGGGTAATACAGCTCTTGGAATTATTCCTATAATTTCATCACCCAGAGAATAAGAAGTAAGTTTATTAACTATTCTACCTTTATTATAACTTCCACCTGTGATTGGTTCAAAAACACCTGCATTAAATATATGGAGAATTCCGTCATTTGCTCCTACTATTAAAATTCCACGCTCATCCTTATATTTCTGATAAAAACTGAGATAGGAAGGATCTCCGTATATTAAGTCATATCTTTCTCTTGGTGAAGAAACATATACTGGTGTTGAATGCACTATATCTCCAAGTTTCCATACATCTCCGTTCATAAGTCTTGACCTAAGATTTGAGAAATCTTGTCCTCTTATATATTTTATAATTGTGTCTGCTTTAGCGGGTGTAGAAACATTAAGAAGCCTCATTAACTCAGTTAAATTAGTAGAAGAGAAGTCAGCAAGACTATAACTTCCCAGGTTTTTCCTTACATATCTTATTATCCTGGATGAGCTATTTCTGTCTTTTAATTTATCACCAAATTTTAAAATAGCTTTTATGTCATATATAACATATGAATCAACAGCTGTGGATTCAGGTGCCTCAAACTTTCCATTTCCATTGATATCCTGATATAGATACACAAAGGTCTGACCAAGTGAAGAGTTATATTTAAATCTTACTATTCTATCATTTAGGAAGTTTAAAACTCCATCCTGGTCTGAATCTTCTCTTATGTTTCCACCTTTATCTACCCAGAGTGAGTTTAAATAACCAAGCCAGTATATTTCCTGGTTAAGTTCATTTTTCCTCATAGGAGAAAAGAAAGCCTGAAATGTAAAACCTTCTCCTGTTGAACTCACAGGGAACGTAGGAGCACCTGTGGCAGAGGCTGTTTCCTGATTTATTTTCTTAAAAATTTGTATAAGAGCATTCTCAATTTCGTCTCCTGTTCTTGCATTAAAGAAATTGTCAGGGAGACCGTCCATATCTTCATCCCATTCTGCATAATCAAGAGCATTATATGGTGAAGGAAGATAGAAGGTTCTGTAACTGTTTGGGGAAGGATATGAAGTGTAATTGCCAGGTCTTTGGTTGTTATCGGTGTCTTTAAAACCTCCCCATAGAGCTAACCATTTCATTGCCTCGAGTCCATCATCTGAACCACTTGCAAATATGTAAATTGTAAAAAAGGTAACATTCTGCATATCCTGAAGGTCCCTTCTAAGGTCGGTTATATGTGCAAAGTGGGTTTCATCAACAGGTTCTCCACCTACATTCCATGCACCATCAGAAATTAGAATTGCGTATGCTTTTTTACACCATATTTTTTGAGGTACTCCACAATATTCATCATAGAATATATCAGTAACTGGATTACCATTTCCTGAAACTCCCCTGTCATCATAGAGATCTATAACTCTTTCAACTGCATATCTTGTAGGGGTAGCACCACTGGCAGCTTCCCCCTGAATGTGTGTCTCAAGAGTGGATATAACATTCTGTTTTTGATCAAGGATTCTTGCATTATATCCATTAAACTTTATCAAACTCCACCATGGTTTACCATCATCAACGAATCCATCCATATCTTGATCTGCAAATTTTTCAATTATTCCTCTCATACTAAATATATCATCTTTTAATCGCCATGGACTTCTTGGAATTACATATCTCTCAATATACCAGCTTCCGCCAATTCTTCTCTCAATTCTTATAAAAAAGTCTCCTCCTACTCTTCCTGTTCCTGCTTCAGAGAAACCATCGTTATAAAAGTAAAAGCGGAGTCTTCTATTCCAACTGAGATAATAATATTTGTAGGAATATCCTCCTCTTTTTCTCAGAACAGCAATTGCTGTATCTCCGTTTAACTCTGTAATATACTTTCCTGTTAAAACTTCTTTTAGAATTTGAATTCTGACAAGCCACTGGGCATAATTTAATAAATTTCCCCAGAAAAGGCTTCTTGATTCATCAAAAGGAGGATCTCCGGGATTATAAGGTTCAAATTTGTAAAAAGCTCTATCTGCTGGGTCGTATTTATAATAATAATCAATATCAAAACTTCCATAATATCTATAATCTGTATGAAAGTTCCAAGGATCAGGGAAAGCATTCCAAGTCATACTTCCTGAATAGTCAAGAACAAGAGCGACATGTGGAACAACAGTTGCCGCCTGAACACCCAGAAATGGAGGAAACATACACGGAGGCTGCGCCGCCCCCACTACTCCTACCATTGTTGCAAGGATTATTAACCTTTTCATATTTCACCTCCTGAGAATAAAACCAGCAAATTCTATTCCACTATAAACCAGTACAAATTGTTACTTTTAGGTAACACTCTGTTTCATTCAAGTGCCTCAATTCCCGGTAATGTTCCTTTTTCTATAAATTCAAGCGAAGCTCCTCCTCCTGTGGATATAAAAGAGATTTTTTCTTCTATTCCAAGTTTTTTCACAGCAGTAACAGTTTCACCGCCTCCGCAAACAGTAAAAGCTCCCTTTTCTCCTGCTTCTGCTAAACTTTTGGCTATTTCATATGTTCCTTCTGCAAAAGCTTCATTTTCAAAAACTCCCATTGGACCATTCCAGAAAATTGTCTTTCCCTTTTTAATTTCTTCCCTAAAAAGATTTATTGTGTTCTTTCCTATGTCAAATCCTGCTTTTCCTTCAGGAACTTCCTCTCCCTCTTCATAATTTTTACTTTCCGGTGAATCCGAATATTTTGTATCCAAGGGCAAAAGTATTTTTTCATCAGGTAATTTTTTAACTTCCTCAATAAAACTTTCATCTAAGATTGAATTTCCTATATTTTTACCCTTTGCCTTCCAGAAAGTAAACATCATTCCACCACCTATAAGAATTTTATCACATTTTTCAATCAGAACTTTAATCACACCTATTTTATCTTTTACCTTTGCACCTCCAAGTATTGCAATAAAGGGTTTTTCGGGATTTTCAAGAATTTTAGAAAGATTTTTTATCTCCTCTTCAAGAAGAAAACCTGCATATTTTTCTTCAAAAAGTTTGGGCAGAGCATGGACAGAAACATGTTTTCTATGAGATGCTGAGAATGCTTCATTTACATATATATCCGCAAGTTCTCTCCATTTTTTTGCAAGTTCAATGTCATCTTTTTCTTCTCCTTTTTCAAATCTTGTGTTTTCAATAAGAAGAATATCACCTTCCTCCATACCTTCTATAATTTTTTTTACGTTTTCTCCATAAAGTTCTTCGGTAAATTTTATATCTTTGTTTAAAAGTTCTTTTAATCTTTCTGCACAGGGTTTTAATGAGAGTTCAGGTTTTCTTTCTCCCTTGGGTCTTCCAAGGTGAGATGCAATAATCAATCTTGCTCCTTTTTCAGACAGGAATTTTATTGTAGGAAGAGCTTTTTTGATTCTTGTATCATCAAGTATTTTCCCATCCTTTAAAGGAACGTTGAAGTCAACCCTTAAAAAAATTTTTTTACCCTTTATATCTCCGATTTCATTCAAGGTTTTCATTCTGTTACCTCCTTAATATATTTTAATCTTTAAGCCCCTTTTACCCTATCTATTCTGAATTCTCAGATATCCTTCAAATCTTTACTTTTACAAATAAAACATAAACATTAATCTGAACATTGAGAGGTCAATTTTTAAGAATCTTTTATAGGATACATCGGTTATTGTGACTGTTGTTCCTCCTGATGTAGCTGTATTTTTTTCAGAATACATTTCAAATAGAGGAAATTTCACACTCAGGTCAACTGAAAATCCATCTTTAAAGAAATATTCCAAACCTACTCCAAGAGGTAGGCTTATTCCTGTTAAAGTAGAGTTGGATGTTGTACCATCCTGTGTTGGTTTTGCATCAAATTTATAATATAGGAACTTGAACCCAAAAAAGGGATATATATATCCCTTGGAAGATGCATAAAATCTCATTCCTGCTTTAATACCGAATCCCAAATTTAAACTTGAGACCTTAATAGAATCGGGTACTGTATAGTTATCGGAATTAAATCCAAAATTGAAGTCAGGCTCTACAATGAAAAGATTATATTTAACTCTGATGGCAAAGTTAGGATAATTAAATAGAGATGGTGCAACATTTGAAAACTGCCACTCAGCCCCAGTATTTAAGTTATATACAGCTATAGGATAACCTATTTCTGTTCCGACGCCAAACCCTATATTTAAAGCGTTCAGGGTTATGGCTGAGAAGAATATAATTATAAATCTTTTCATAATTTTATTTGTCAAATTTAAGGGATTTGAACCCGTAAATTATTTTATTTTTCCTTCTCAGCCATATATTCAAGTAAGTCAACAACTCTTACTGAATACCCCCATTCATTATCATACCAGCCCCCTATTTTAACCATATTTCCAAGTGTCTCAGTCAATGTAGCATCGAAAATACAGGAATGGGAATTCCCTATAAAATCAGAGGAAACAAGGGGTTCCTCACAGTATTCAAGATACTTTGGTAATTTTTCTGCTTCTTTTTTAAAGGCTTCATTTACTTCTTCTTTTGTAACTTCTTTTTTGACTATTGCTGTGAAATCAACAAAAGAAACGTCAGGTGTTGGAACCCTTATAGCAATTGCCTTTAATTTACCTTTTAATTCAGGATAAATGAGTTCTATTGCTTTGGCTGCACCTGTGGATGTGGGGATTATGTTCATTGCAGCTGCCCTTGCCCTTCTTAAATCTTTATGAATCTGGTCAAGAATTCTCTGGTCATTTGTATAGGAATGAATTGTGGTCATTTCACCCTTTTCAATTCCAAAATTTTCATGAAGAACTTTTACAAGAAATGCAAAACAATTTGTGGTACATGAGGCATTTGATATGACAAAATGTTTTTCAGGGTCATATTTATCCTCATTCGCTCCAAGAACAATTGTAACATCCGGTGGGGTTCCTTTTCCGGGTGCTGTTATTACAACTCTTTTAGCTCCTGCAGTTAAATGCTGTGCCGCCTTTTCCCTATCTCTGAAAACACCTGTTGCTTCTACTATGTAATCAACACCAAGATCTTTCCATGGGAGTTTAGAGGGATCTTTTTCAGAAAAAACCCTTATTTTTTTGCCATTAATCAAAAAACCATCATTTTCAACTTTTATTTCATCATCTGTTTTTCCGAATACTGAGTCATATTTATAAAGATGTGCAAGTGCATTAGGGTCTGAAAGGTCATTTATTGCTACAAATTCAAGATTTTCTCTTTTTAATCCTTCTTTTAAAACCTGCCTTCCGATTCTTCCAAATCCATTAATTGCAATTTTAACTTTTTTCATTTTTAATTGTTATCTGTTTTACTGGGATTAGAACCCGTTACAGAAAAGAAATATTATAAGTCAAAATTAATTATTTTTTAAAACTTTTGATTTTTTCTCCAATTGAAGGTCCTATCTTTATAAGTCCTTCTTTTGTTATTTCTATAAAATGAACCCTTGTATCATGAGATGTTAATCTGCATCCATCTATTCTGAATAGTCTAACAATTTCTCCGATTTCACAACCATAAAGCTGTGCTTTTGATTTTGTTTCCACAAGTTCTTTGGAAAAAACAATTGTTCCATCAACAATATGAGCCACTGCATATCCGCCTGCTGCTTCTGCAGAAAGTTCCTCATGCCCTGACCTTTTCTGGGATACAAGGAGTGCTGTTTGATACCATTTTTTCAGAAAATTGAATATGCTTCTTACGACCTGTCTTGCTGCCATTTCTTTATGTTCATAAAGACCTGTTACAGAGTCAATGATTGTGTGTTTTGTTTTATATTTTTTAATAGCATATGCAAGGGTGTTAAGGAGTGTAGGAAGGTTTTCCCTCAAGGCTCCATGGGATGCAGCATCAATAAAAATTATATTGTTTTCTATATCTTCAGGTTTTGCTTTGAGAACCTTTGCTCTTTCTTTCATACCCATTGCAACGAAAGGAGCAGGGGATTCCACTGTCACAAATATAACTTTTTCTCCTTTTTTTGCCTGTGTGATTGCATATTGCTCAACAAATAAACTCTTTCCTGTATCAGCAACTCCTGTAATATTGAGTATGCTGTATCTCGGAATTCCACCCAGTGGAATACTTTTTACCTTTCCATCTTTAATAATTGTTTTATAAAAGAGATTATCAAAACCTTCAACTCCTGTAGATACACCCTCAAGTTCAGGAGCTTTTTCTCCTGCTTCTTTTAAATTTATTATTCCTTCTTCAATGATCTGTGTTTTTTCTTTTTCTTCATTATACATTTTTCCTGCCTCCCTCAGTTCTATGATGTGGTATATATTCCACATTTGGTCTTGTATGATACTGTGCCTGTGGATAAAGTTCCATTAATTCATATACTTCTTCAGGAACCTCTGCTTTTACGTGAAGTCCAAGATTTCTGGCTTCTTCATAGGTGATTGGATAATCATGAGTCCATTTTCCTGTGGCAAGTGTATGAGCTATCTCCCTTGCCTTTTCTTCAGAATATTTACCCTCCAGAAGTTTCATAACAATATTTTCCACCTGTTTTATTGCTTTTTCTGCCACGTCTGCATGGATTAGAATTAAATCAGATGCTTTATCTCCTTTTTCCTTTGCTACCTTTATAATTGAAGATGCAGGTAATATACCTTTCTCAGGGATATTTAACTGAGGGTCAACAGGTCCGAGCACAGCATGGGGATCCATCAAAATTTCATCAGCAGCAAGTGCTATAAGTGTCCCTCCGCTCATTGCATAGTGAGGCACAATTACCCTTGTTCTCGCTGGATGTTCCTTTAAGGCAAGAGCTATCTGTACAGCAGCAAGTACAAGACCTCCCGGGGTGTGAATTACAAGATCTATTGGAGTATCAGAGGGAGTGGTTCTTATGGCTCTCAGAACTGCCTCTGAGTCCTCAATATTTATAAATTTTACAAAGGGAATTCCGAAAAGACCTATCTGTTCCTGACGGTGTATTAAAAGTATAACCCTGCTTCCTTCTTTTTTCTCAAGTTTGCTGATAAGATTATATCTTGCATTTTGAAGAAGTTGATATCTAATCTGAGGCCACAGAAAAGCCCATATTATAAAAAACCAGAAAATACCTGTAAAAATGTCCATTTTTATTCTCCTTTTAAGGATTTTTTAATTTCTTTTAAAAGATGAGCAGGGTTTTTAATTTCTTCGGGTAAAAATTCTGAAATTTCGTTAAATGTTTTATTTTCAATTTTTAAATTACCTAAGATTGTTTTAAGTTCATCTTTTTTAACAGGGAAATGTACACCTTTTATTCTTCTCAGAACCTCAGAGGGCCAGAAGATATCAAAAAGCTCCTGTATCTGTTCAAGCACACCTGAAAGATAATTTATACTTTCGTTACCCTTCTTAATTTCTTCATAGGCCCATCTGGCAAGTGCTCCTGCGGTATGAACCTTTACTTCCTTTGATTTCATTTCTTCCTCAAGTTTTTCTTTAATAAGTTCGGGATTTGCTCTTAACATATTTCTCACAGTTTGTTTTGTAAGTCCCAGATATTCGGCTATTTCTTCCTGAGTTTTCCCAAATTCCTCAAAAAGCACGACAGCATAGGATGCCTGAATTAAACTGGGTATCCAGGTCAGATTTCTGTATATGATTATTTCTTTTGGTCCTCCTATAAGTTCAAGAGATTTTAAAAATACCCTTATTGCAAGTGAATCAGGAGAAGTTTTAACAATTTCTTCCTCATTCAATATTACCATTTTACACCCCCTTTTTATATACGGGATTTGAACCCTTTTACTTATTGATATATTTCTTATTTAAAATAATAATAGCACCAGATATGAATTTCA
>Ga0209426_1001356_pt1 | contig 15381 bp, 8 predicted proteins | sample Deesub1362B_J571_FD_187697 | JGI IMG/M metagenome (GOLD analysis project Ga0209426, IMG submission 187697) | Deep oceanic, basalt-hosted subsurface ecosystem from Juan de Fuca Ridge flank, Pacific Ocean, CORK Borehole 1362B_J2.571 (SPAdes)... ...
CACCGCCGCCGGCATCCCCACCCGCAGGGCTCGGAGCACGAACCCCCAGTCCGGGGGCATTTCCCTAAAGATCAACCGCAGATGGCCCCTACCCCGGGCCAGGATCACCGTCCCCGCCGCGGTGGCCGCGGCCTGGGAAATCAACGTGGCATAGGCCGCCCCTACAATTCCCATCCGGGGGAGCCCCGCCCACCCTAGGACGAAAAAGGGATCGAGGAGGATGTTCAACAGCGTCCCCCCGCCGTTGACGAGGAGCGGCGTGATCGTATCCCCGGTGGCGGCGAGGCCGAAGTGAAAGAGGCCAGGGACGAGCATGAACGGAAGCCCCAGGAAGATCACAGAGATATAGAGGTTAGCGGCCCGGGCCACCCCCCCTTCCGGCACCAAAAGGCCAAGGAGCCACGGCGAGATGGCGAAGCCCAGTATCCCCAGGGCTATCCCCGAAAACACTGCCACGGAGAAGAGCTGGTTGAAGGCGCGGTTCGCCTCGTGAAAGCGCCCGGCGCCGATGTATTGAGACACGAACGCGCTCACCGCCGCCCCGCCGAACCCGGCCACAAACGAGATCAAGAACCAAACGATGGGCCAGGAGACCTGAATTCCCGCCACCGCCGCCCCGGCCTCCTCCGCCGGAAGCCTCCCGATCCAGAAGGCGTCCGCCAGGTTATAGAAGGTGAAGATCAGGGAGGAGAGGACCGCGGGTCCCCCGATCCGGGCCATGGTGCGGAGGACCGGCCCCTCGAGGATCTCCTCCCGGGTGGGGGCTTTGAGCCTCATCCTCGCCGGTTAAAGCGCGATGGAGTCGCCGGGAGAGGGGATAACCGCGTCGATCCCCGATGCGGAAAGCCCCTGAGCCAAAGATTCCAAGGCGTTTTCTTCCCCGTGGACGAGAACCACCTGTCCCGCCTGGGCCCCAGTGATCCAACGCAGGAGCTCCTCCCGGTCGGCGTGGGCGGAGAAGCCGTTGATGGTCCAAATTCCAGCCTTGACCGCCACCTCCTCCCCCATGACTCGGACCGTCTTGGCCCCGTCCACAATGGCCCGGCCCAGGGTGCCCCGGGCTTGATACCCCACGAACACCACCCCGTCCTCCTCCCTCCAGAGGCGGTGCCTCAGGTGGTGGACGATCCGGCCTCCGGTGCACATGCCGCTTCCGGCGACGATGATGTAGCCTCCGCCCACGTGGTTTAAGCGCTTGGAGTCCTCGACCGAGCGGGTTATGGAAAGGGCGGGAAACCGGAAGGGGTTCTCCGGGTGCGCGAAGAGCTCCCGGCCTTCTTTGTCGAACCAATCCGAGTACTTGGAGAAAACCCTGGTGACGGCGCTCCCCAACGGCGAGTCGAGAACGATCCTGACACTTCTTGGGATCTCGCCCCGCTTCCAGAGCTCGTACAGCACATATAAGACCTCCTGGGTGCGCTCCAGGGCGAAGGAGGGGATGAGGACCGTGCCCCCACGGGAAAGCACAGTGTTTATCGCGTCGCGGAACTCGGCCACCGACTCGGAAAAGGAACGATGGGGCCTGTCGCCGTAGGTGCCCTCGCACATAAGGAGGTCACACGGCGGGGCGGGGGAGGGATCCCGCACGATGGGACGATTCCAGGAGCCGAGATCCCCGGAGAAGGCGACGGTTTTTCCCCCGACCCGCAGCTCCACGATCCCGGAGCCCAGGATGTGGCCGGCGTCGTGGAAGACCACCGAGACCCCACGGTCCAAGGCCAGCTCCCGCCCGTACTCTATCCGGATCGAGAAATGGTCCATGGCGGAAAGGGCGTCCCCTACGTCGAAGAGGGGCTGGGGTGGGGGCTCCCCGCGGCGGGCGGCCCGGCGGGCTTCCCTCTCGGCCTCCTCCTCCTGGAGGTGGGCGGCGTCCAGGAGGATCAGCCTCGCGATCTCCGCCGTGGGCCGGGTGGAGATGACGTGGCCCCGGAACCCCTCCCGCACGAGCACCGGGATGAGGCCGCAGTGATCGAGGTGGGCGTGGGTGAGGATCACGTAGTCGATATTCGCCGGATCGAAGGGAAACGGGTTCTGGTTCCTTGCGGCGTCGTGGCCCTGGTACATCCCGCAGTCGAGGAGGATCTTCAGGCCTTCAACCTCCACCAGGTGACAGGAACCGGTAACCGTCTTGGCCGCACCTACAAAGGTCAGCTTCATAGCGCCCCATATTACGGCCTCTTCCCATAGGGCTCGAGACACCACTTCGTGGGGGAGTTATTTCGAAGTCGGGGCAAAAATAAATACACCCTTTCAGGGCAAAAATTGGTACGCCCGGCACGCCCGTACTGAAAACGATAAAGGACACGTTCAAGGTCAATCTTAGAAGCCGCAATCTGCGAAAGCGGGAACCATGAAAATCCCCGCTATCGTCACTGAAAAACACCGTTGTCCCGATTTACAGCAAGATGGCCTCTCGAACCAGGGGGGAGTTCAACTTTCATTTTGCTCCCCAACTTGAATGAGGCCTCGCGAAGGAGGTGATCCCTAATGTCCGAGAGGAAGGCCCAAAAGCAGCTTTCTGCGCGTGCGCAGCAAGTGCTTGGGTACATACTCACCATTGCTGAACGAAACGGCGAGTTCGCCGCCACACATGGAGAGATAGCGAAGGCTCTCAAAGTCTCTCCGATGACAGTGCGCAGGGCATTGCAAGAGCTGCGCAAAAAAGGCGAGCTGGTGGTAGTAGAAGAAGGAGGGGGCCGTGGACGCCCCACACGATACCGGGTCAAGAGGATCTCTCCTGAACCTGTTACCATCTCATCTACACCACGGCATAAAGAAGCGTATGTGCCTACTTTATCGACGAAAGCCAGGAGAAAACCTGTTCAAGCTGAACATGTTCATGAACTTGTTCAGCCTTTCACTCTAAGGGAAGTACGAGCATGGGGACACGAGTTCGGAGAGACCGTGATGGCTTTTTTGATAGGGGCTGCACAGGGAGCCATTGGAAGGTGGCGGACAGCAAGCTACTCAAGCCGCGTCTTGATCATCACCTCTGGGGCAAGTCTCTTGGGAACAATCGCGGGTTGGAACCTTGGCGGCAGAAGAGGAGCATTGATAGGAGGGATCAGCGGCATTCTTTTAAGTCTGCTTTTGGTCAGGATTTTTGAGCCCGTAACCTCAAAGGTTCCCAACGCGTGGACAGAACAGATATACAACGGATAGAACGGTCACGTTCACATTTCATAACCTAACACAAACACCGTTTCTCACCGGGCGCACTTCAATTGGTGCTCCCCTTAAGTGTTCCAGGTAAAACTCGGGGTGTTCCGTATGGATGGGGATCAGAACCTTAGGGGAAGTCTCTTTGGCGATGAAGAGGAGGTCATCGGGACTGGCGTGACCCGAGGCATGGAGACCACCGCCGAAGAAGAGGTGCCCTTCCTCATCGATCCAAAAGCCGTGCACCTCCATCCGGAAGTACTTGAGCCACTCCCAGAGCCTGCGCATGTCGATCTCCTCTTCCTCGCCGTGGGCCTCGCTCGAGGAGTAGATGTAAATACCCCCTTCTGGCCCTATGTCGAGCAAGTTCTTCAGATCCCAAAAGCTGAAGGCGAGGATGAACCGCCCCGGGTCCTCCCGCATCTCCCGGGGCCCCACTATGCGGCCTCGGTGGCGTTCCCTGATGTCGCGTTCCCATGCGCCCGGGCTCACCACCACATCGTCGTAGATCGCGAGGTGCGGCGAGCCCAACACCCCTTCCAGCCAACCGCACATCTCCAGGGCCTCGAGGAGGTACATGTCCTTGGCGAGGACGACGAGGATGCGTCCCGTGGCCTCGGCGATCCCGAGGAAGCTCTGGAGCCGTTCCACCTGCCGGGGGCTGAAGTCGGCGATGACGAGCTCTCCCCGGCTATCGGCCACGATCCCGTGTGCCCGGGCGGCCACCTCCTCCTCGGTAAGGTTCTCCCCTCCCAGGGGGCCGGCGCGGGTTCCCTCGATGAGGAGGACCGCGGGTCGCAAGCGCTTCGCCTCCTCCACGAACCGCAGGGTCCGTTCCCGGCCCCTTCCGTGGAGACTCAGGTCCCCGGTATAGACCACCCATCCGGCGTCGGTCTCCACCGCGTAGCCCACCGCCCCGGGGATGGAGTGGTCCACCCCGAACGCCCGGATATCGCCGCCCGGCGACTCCTCGGCGAGGGAGCGGATGTTCCCCGGCTCGAGGCCTCGTCCCCGGGGGTTGGGAGGGCGCCGGAGGAACTCCATGAGCTCCGCCGGGGCTTCCCCCACCAGGCGGATCTCGCGGCCCCGGGCCGCTGCCGCTTTCCAGGCCGCGGCCTTCAGGGCCCGGGGATCGCCGGGGACCGGCTCCCGTGGGACCGCGTAAACGGTCTCGGCGTGGAATTCGGCCTTGCCCGCGTCCTGGATCGCCTTGAGGATCCCCCAGGTTGGGGGCGTCGCCGCCACCGGGATCTCGGGGCGCACCACCCCCAGGAGGCCGCAGTGGTCCATGTGGGCGTGGGAGAGGAGGATGAGGTCGACGGCCAACGGTTCCCCCTCCCTCTTCAGGTCATGGGGCCAGAGATCATCACGGTATAGATCGGGGTGATGGGGAATGAGCCCGAGCCTCCAGAGGTCCGCCAATCCCCGGGAGCTCCTGGGCTTCAGGTACTCCTCGAAGTAGAGGCCGTAGCGTTTGTAATTGAGGCCGAAATCGAGGAGGAGGCGCTTGCTTCCCGTGTCCAGGAGGATCTTCGTGCCGCCGATGGAATTCGCTCCGTCCAGGATCCTTAGCTCCACGGGAGCACTCTAGCGCCCCGAGCCCCTCCCGCCAAATCGTCCGCTCACCGCGGGCCGGGGGGTATCCCTGCGGGTGTGGTGGTTAAGGGCCCGTGGTTTGTCAGGGGTTAATTGCCGCACGATTTGGTCCCCCCGTCGGTGGGGCCATATACTTTAAGTTTGGGACAGTTATGAAATTAGGTTCCATCGTACGCTTCCGCGACCGGGACTGGGTCGTTGTGGCCAGCGAAGACGAGGTTTTGCTTCTGCGCCCCCTGACAGGTACACCCGAGGACACCGTGGCGGTGCACCGGCGGCTCTCCACCCTCCTCGGCGGCTCCCTCCCCACCGAGCGCGTGGCCACGTCCAGTTTCCCGCTGCCGGAAGCCCGGGACGTGGCGGATGCCGCCAGCGTGCGCCTTTTTTGGCAGGCGGCGCGCTTGCTCTTGCGGGAAGGGGCAGCGCCCTTCCGCTCCTTCGGACGCACATCCGTGGTTCCCCGCCCGTACCAGCTTGTGCCGCTCCTCATGGCGTTGCGCTTGGATCCGGTGCGCATCCTCATCGCCGATGATGTGGGCGTGGGGAAGACCATCGAGGCCGGGCTCATCGTCCGTGAACTTTGGGATAGAAAGGAAATCCGGCGGTTCGCGGTCCTGTGTCCCCCCTACCTCTGCGACCAGTGGCACAAGGAGCTCGCCGAGAAATTCCACTTCGAACCGATAATCGTGGGCTCGGGGACCATCGGGTACCTCGAGCGCCGGGTGCCACGGGGCCGTAGCTTTTACGACTACTACCCGGTCCAGGTGATCAGCATCGATTTCATCAAGCGGGAACGCAACAAGTACCTATTCCTCCAGGAGGCGCCGGAGCTCATCGTGGTAGACGAGGTCCACGGTGCCGTTCCCGCCGGCGGGCGGGAGCGTCACCTCCGATACGAGCTGGTTCGGGAACTCGCCGCCGACCCCCGGAGGCATCTCATACTCCTCACCGCCACCCCCCACAGCGGCATCCAGGAGGCGTTCCAAAAGCTCCTCGGGCTCATCGATCCGGAATTCGAGGGATGGGACTTCCGCGGGCTGGACGAGGGCAAGCGGGCTCGCCTGGCGCGCCACTTCATCCAACGCACCCGCGCCGATATCAAAAGCTCATGGGATGCGGAGGGCTACTTCCCCGAGCGGGATCCGGTGGAACGTACGTACCGGCTTTCCCCCCTGCAGCGGGAGCTTTACGAACGGACCCGCCGCTTTTGCATGGGGATCGTGCGGAGGGGCCAAGAGCTCACGGGCTTCCGCAGGAGAATGCACTATTGGAGCGCCCTTGCCTTGTTGCGGTGTGTGATGTCCAGCCCCCAGGCGGCCCAGGCGGCCCTCCGCAGGCGGCGTCGCGGTGAGGCCCCTCCCGAGGAGGAAGCGGAATACGACCTCTCCGTCTTCGCCTACGAGCGCACCGACGAGCGGGGGACCGACGAGGCCCCGGCGATACCCTTCGCGGAGGAGACCGCGGACAGCGAGGCTACGGCCCTCCGCCGTCTGGAGGCGTTGGCACGCGCCATCACCCCGGATCAAGATCCCAAACTCCAGGGTTGCATCGAGGAGGTGCGGGCGCTCCTGCGTGAGGGTTTCCGGCCCGTGATCTGGTGTTTCTTCGTGGACACCGCCGAATACGTGGCCGAGGCGCTGCGCCGGGTCCTCTCACGCGAGTTCCGTGACCTGGAGGTCCTCTGCGTCACGGGGCGGATGGACGAGGAGGAACGCCGAAGGGCGGTGGAAGAACTGATGGGAAGGGAAACGCGCCGCGTCCTTGTCGCCACCGATTGCCTCTCCGAGGGCATCAACCTCCAGGAAGGTTTCGACGCGGTGCTCCACTACGACCTCCCCTGGAACCCGAACCGCTTGGAACAGCGGGAAGGACGGGTGGACCGCTTCGGCCAGAAGAAAAACGTCGTCCGGGTGGTCCGCTACTACGGCACCGACAACCCAGTGGACGGAGCCATCCTACAAGTGCTCCTCAAAAAGGCCTGGGAGATATATAAGACACTGAAGATCTACGTTCCCGTGCCGATAGAGGAGGAGAGCGTCCTCGAAGCCCTGGTTAACGCGCTGTTCACTGGCCCGGCCCATCGGACGGCCGAACAGATGGCCCTGGAGTTCCTCGACGAAAAGACGAAGGAGCTCCACAACAGGTGGGACCTAGACGCCAAACGCGAGAGGGAAAGCCGCACCCGGTTCGCCCAGCGGCGGATAAAGCCCCACGAGGTGTACCGGGAACTCGAAGCCGCGGATAAGGTCTTGGGCGGGGCGGAGGAGGTATGTGAGTTCGTGCTCGCCGCCTGTCAGCGAATTGGGCTCCACATCGAACGGGATCCCGGGAGGCCATCGGTGTGGCGGATCCCCCTTGCTCCCGACGCCCTGGCGAACGTCCCCGAGCTCGTCCGGTGGTCCCTGCCGCGTAGTCGCAAAGGGGCTTGGCACATAGCCTTCCACAGTCCCACGCCCGAAGGCGCGGAGTTCGTGGGCCGGAACCACCCGTTCGTGACCGCATTGGCCCAGTACCTGTTCGAAGGTGCGATAAGCGGCGAGGCCAAGGCGGCATCCCGCTGCGGGGCCATCCGCACCGATGCGGTGGACCGTCTGACGAGCCTTTATCTCCTGCGCACCCGGTATCTATTGGAACAGCCGAGGAAACCCCCGCTTCTGTGTGAGGAGGTGTTGGTGCTCGGCCAGCGCGGATTCGGCGAGGGATGGATCCCCCGCGAGGAAGCCCTCCGGCTCCTTGCACAAGCCGTGCCCGTGGCCAACATCCCCATTGAGGAAAAGCGTGACCTCGTGGAGCTAGCCCTCACGCACATCGAGCCGATCCTGAGGGAAGAGGGGAGCGAGTTGGGAAGGATCCTAGCGGAGAGGGCGCGGGAGCTGGAGGAGGGCCACAAGCGGCTCCGGCGGACGGTGGGGGAGCCGGTGCGGGGCGTGGCGGTGCGGCCCCAATGGCCACCGGACCTCCTGGGGGTCCTGGTGCTCCAGCCCGTTACCAAGGGGTGATGTATGCCGGCGACAGCGGTTGTGGAGCGGACCATCTCCCGGGGTCAGGCGATCCGCCTCGAAGGGGGACTCTTCGGCCCGGACTTCCTGGAGCTCCTCAAATCCGGCGAGCTCCCCGGTCAAAGGGCCGCGGATTTCGGGGTCACCGACCGTCCCCTCCTCGAGGAGATCGCCGCGGTTTACCGCGATGCCAAGCGTTACTGGGAGGCATTCCGTTCGGGTCTGGAGCGGCTGTCCCCGGACGATCCGGGGACCTCCCTCACCCGCGAGCGTTGGATGATCCCCTTCCTCAGCCTGTTGGGCTACGAGCCCCGCTACAACCGCCGGGCCTATGAAGTGGACGGCCGGACCTTCGCCATCTCCCACCGGGCCGGGGAGGACGAGGACGCGCCCCCGGTGCACATCGTGGGAGCCCGGCAGGAACTGGGAAAACGGCCCCCTTCAGGGCGTCCCCGCCTCTCCCCCCACGCCCTTGTCCAGGAGTACCTCAACCGCACCGAGCACACCTGGGGGCTGGTCACGAACGGGGAGATCCTCCGCCTCCTGCGCAAGACCCCCATGGTCCGCCATCAAGCCTACGTGGAGTTCGACCTGGTGGCCATCTTCGAGGAAGAGCGTTTCCGCGACTTCGAAGTCCTTTACCGGCTACTGCACCGCACTCGGCTGCCACGGGGCTTGGACGACGCCCATCAGTGCTGGCTCGAGCGCTATTACCTCGAGGCCATCGAGCAGGGCACCCGGGCCCGCGACCGCCTGCGCGACAGCGTCGTCAAGGCCATAAAGATCCTCGCCAACGGCTTCCTCCGCCATCCCCACAACGGGGAGCTGCGGCGCAGGGCCGCGGAATCCAAAGACTCGTTTGCCCTCGACTTCTACCGTGATCTCTTGCGGCTCGTTTACCGGTTCCTCTTCCTCCTCGTGGCCGAGGAGAGGGGCCTGCTCGGTGGGAACGACATCTACCGGGAGCACTACAGCGTCTCCCGCCTGAGGCCCCTCGCCGACAACCGTCGCGCCTATACGGACCACGAGGACCTCTGGCACTCCCTCCGGGCCCTCTGGTACCTCCTGCGCGATACCTCCACCGAGGTGGGCGAAGGGCCCCTGGCGAGCCTCCTAGGACTCCCCGTTTTGGACGGCGAGCTCTTCGCGCCGCTGGACGATATCGAGGGCCTGCACCTCTCCAACCGCGATCTCCTCGAGGCCCTCTGGCACCTGAGCTACTACCGCGACGAGCGCGGCAACCCCCGCCGGGTGAACTACGCGTACCTGGACGTGGAGGAGTTGGGTTCCGTCTACGAGAGCCTTCTCGATCTGCAGCCGGTGATAAGGGGCGAGTGGCGAACGGCGAATGGCGAATGGAGAGTAGCGGGTGGGGTGGTGAAGTTCGACTTTGTTGAGGGGACGGAGCGGAAATCCACTGGTTCCTATTACACCCCGCACGAGTTGGTGAACGAGCTGGTTAAATCCGCCCTGGAACCCGTACTGGAAGAGCGTTTGGCTGAGGCCAAGCGAATGGCGAATAGCGATTGGCGAGAAGTCCCGGAGCCTGTCCGAAGGAAGATCGCTAATGAGCTCTTTTCAAGACTATCGCGATCTAGAGGTGTGGCAACGGGCCATGAAGATTGCGAAAGAGGCTTACCGGCTGACCACGAATTTCCCCCAGAGCGAGCTATACGGCCTGACCAGTCAAATCCGTCGAGCGGCAGTTTCGATCCCGGCGAATATCGCCGAGGGCTGGGGTCCCCGTTACACAGCGGAATTTATTCAGTTTCTCAGACAGGCCAACGGCAGCCGGACGGAACTCGAAACCCATTTGCTCCTCTGTGCGGAGATTGGTTTATGTCCTCAGGAACAGATCCTGCCAATGCTGGAAGAACTGAAGATTTTGGGGAAACAACTGATCAAGTTGGAACGCAGCCTCTCACGGAAGAGGAACTGAGCACCATCTGGGCCAATACCCCATTCGCCATTCGCTATTCGCTGCTCGCCGAATCCGCCATCCTTTCCCTCAAAGTCTGCGATCCCGCCACCGGTTCGGGCCACTTCCTCCTCGCCGCCGCAAGGCGCCTCGGAAAGGAGCTCGCCCGGGTGCGCACCGGGGAGGAGGAGCCCGACCCGGACGCGGTACGCGAGGCGGTCCGTGACGTGATCACCCATTGTATTTACGGCGTGGACGTGAATCCTCTGGCGGTGGAGCTCTGCAAGGTCGCCTTGTGGATCGAAGGGCATACACCCGGAAAGCCCCTCACCTTCCTGGACCACCGCATAAAATGCGGCAACTCCCTAATCGGCGTCTTCGACCTCTCGGTCCTCGAGGAGGGCATCCCCGATGAGGCCTACAAGCCCGTGACGGGCGATGAGAAGAACGCGGCCAAAGCCCTCAAGGCTCAGAACAAACGCGAGCGCCGGGAAGCGAGGCAACACACCCTCCCCTTCCACTTCGAGGAGGACCTCCACCGCTTGGCCGAAAGCGTCGCGGACTTGGACTCCCTGCGGGACGACACCCCCGAGAAGATCCGCCAAAAAGCTCGTCTCTACTTGCTGATCCAGAGAGATCCCCGTCTCCGGCGGGATCGCCTGGCCTGTGACCTCTGGACCGCGGCTTTCTTCGCTCCCCTCACCCACGAGACCCAAAGCAAGGTGCCCACCACCCAGGATCTGCGGCGGCTCCTCGAGCACGGAGAAAAAGCGGTGCGGGGCAATATCCTCGGCTTCGCCCGTGCCTTGGCCGAAAAGCACAGGTTCTTCCACTGGCCTTTGGAATTCCCTGAGGTCTTCGCCCAAGGCGGCTTCGATGTGGTGCTTTCCAACCCGCCATGGGAGCGGATCAAGCTCGAGGAAAAGCAGTTCTTCGAAACCCGCGCTCCTGAGATCGCTCGGGCCCCAAACAAAGCTGCTAGGAAAGAATTGATCGACCTCTTGCTTTGGACGAACCCAGACCTCTGGCATGAATACCAGGGAGCGAAACACTTCGCCGACGCGTTGGGGAAATTCCTGCGTTCAAGCGGCCGCTTCCTCCTCACCGCTCGGGGCGACATCAACACCTACTCCGTCTTCGCCGAATTGGGCCGGAATCTCATCAACGAGCGAGGCCGTGTCGGCATGGTCCTTCCCACCGGCATCGCTACCGACGACACCAACAAACAATTCTTCGCCGACCTGGTGGAAAAGGGCCAGCTCGCCTCCATGTTCGACTTCGAGAACCGGGAAAAGCTCTTCCCGGCGGTAGACAGCCGCCAAAAATTCTGCTTGCTCACCTTGCGGGGGGCGGATGGCGAACGGGAGACAGAGAGTAGCGAATCGCGAATGGCAAGTGGAAAAGAGCGAGTGGCAAAACCCCACTCGCCACTCACTGCTCGCCGCTCGCCTCCCGAATTCGCCTTCTTCTGTACCCGGGTCGAGCACCTCCGGGACAGGAGCCGGCGCTTCACCCTCGCAGCCGAGGACTTTCGCCTGATCAACCCCAACACCCGCACCTGCCCCGTCTTCCGCACCCGCCAGGACGCCGAACTCACCAGGTACATATACGAGCGCGTCCCGGTGCTGGTGAACGAGACCACCGGCGAGAGCCCGTGGGGCATATCGTTTCTCCGGATGTTCGATATGGCCAACGACTCACATCTTTTCCGTACCTGGGAGGAACTGGCGGAGGAAGGGTACGAGCTTTTGGGAAATCGATTTGTGAAACGGCGAATAGCGAATGGCGAACGGAGAATGGAGGAAAAAGAAGGACCGGTCGCTACTCGCCATTCACAATTCGCCGATGTCTGGCTGCCCCTCTACGAGGCGAAAATGATCTGGCACTTCGACCACCGCTTCGGCACCTACGAGGGCGTCTCCAGCCGCTCTAGCACCCACCTTCCCACGCCCCCGCCGGAGCGATATGCCGATCCCAACTTCGTCATCCAGCCTTGGTATTGGGTGCGGAAGAGTGATGTGGAAGAGCGATTAGGGGGCTGGAAACCGAATTGGCTCCTGGGATTCCGCGACGTCACCAACGCCACTAACGAGCGCACCGCAATCTTCGGCCTGCTGCCACGAGTAGGGGTGGGGCACACAATGCCGTTGATGTTTCCAAAGGATTCTCCCAATACGTTACATATCGCTTGCTTGCTCACCAACTGTGATAGCCTTGTGTTTGACTTTGTGGCTAGACAAAAGGTTGGCGGCACTCATTTAACTTACAACTATCTCACGCAGTTCCCCGTCCTTCCGCCAGAGGCCTACACTCCGGAGGATTTAGAGTTCATCGTCCCCCGCGTCCTCGAGCTGGTTTACACAGCTTGGGACATCAAGCCCTTCGCCGACGACGTCTGGAGGGAAGCGGCGAATGAACAGCGGGCAGCGAACGGCGGGTCGCAAGCAGAAGAAAACCACTCGCCCCTCCAAGACGCCATCCTGAACCAATGGCTGGAGAACCACCGCGAAACGGGCGGCGTCCCCTTCGACCTCCCGGACTGGGCTGCGGCCTACCCCGAGATCACCCCAGCCAACCCCTCCATCTTGGAGGCGGGTAGCGGACGACGAATGGCGAACGGTGGGGAACCGTCCGCCGCAAACCACCCGCCACTCGCTGCTCACCACCCGCCCCACTGCCCCCTTCCCCCCTTCAAATGGGACGAGGACCGCCGCGCCCGCATCCGGGCCGAGCTCGACGCCTACTACGCCAAGCTCTACGGCCTCACCCGCAAGCAGCTCCGCTACATCCTCGACCCCAAGGACCTGACGAAAAAGGAGCTCGAGGACATCCTCGACCCCTGGGAAGAAGTGCGGGATCCGTTAGATCCCGAGGGCTACGCCGAGCGGGTGCAGAAAAGCACCTTCCCCGGCGAAACCTTCCGCGTACTCAAGCAAAAGGAGCTCCAAAAATACGGCGAATACCGCACCCGTCGCCTAATATTGGAAGCATGGGAGAGGATGCCGTGATCACCCTGGTGTGTGTCGATAGGTCATTACATTCCCGCCTGCTACGGCTTGAAAGTACTCAAACGCATATTTCACAAGAACGAACAAGGCCACAGTCAATTTACCGTTTCTCCGAAATCCGTGCGAGAGTTCGGTTTAAATCTAAGTCGTAGGGAGGTTCTAATGTATGTTAACTTATGTGACGCCTTTTATCGAATCTCGCGTGGCGTGTGGCGCTGGATGACACGAGCCCGGCGCGTAGCCAATCCTTCTTTAAGTAGAAGAGCAGCTGCCTGGGGCATGGCTCTTTCTGAGACAACAATGACAGATTATGTAGTCCTCCGTCTGCAGGAAGAATGCTATCCAACAGTGAGGACTTTCACCTTCCCCCCTCGGCTGGAAGCGCAAAGTGGAGCAGATATGGAGATGTGGATAACTGATACAAACAGATTGTGGCTAGGACTTCGAATTCAATGCAAGATCCTTAATTTACGGAATGAGTTTGAAAAGCTGCATTACCGCCGTAATGGCCAATACCAATGCGACACACTCATTCAAAAAGCACTAGAAGTGAAGGGGTGTTTCCCCCTTTATTTGTTATACATTGGGCCACATTCACTGCGGTTGCCCCCAAAAGCGTGCCGCTCCTCAAGCAAAACCAAAACTCTATCACTCCATCCACTATGTCTACTACGTTCTTGGAGCTTGGGAAATTGGTGGGTGTCGGCTTATCGAGTGAAAATGGTTTGGCCCAAAAGGGGACTTTTTGATCTTTGGCCCTATATGAGGCCTTGGCATTGCTTTGTGTGCTGTCATCCGCATGCCCCTGCAATGGATATACGGAGTGTCTGGGCATTTCTGATCGAGACAATTTTTCAAGAAAGCGATGATGTTAGGCAAATTCAACCAACGAAAGATCCTCCACATTATGTGAAACTTACAATAGAAGGAAGGGTGCCGGAAACTGTTGAAGAACTTTATCGGTTACTTGAGGGACGGGAAATGCGACATTTGGCAGTAATGCAGTTAGAAAGATGAGGGAGAATATTTACATCACTTTTATAGACTTGTTTGGAAACAGCCGCGCTACTCCTGACTCCCTCAGGCTTAATCGTAGAATCCCCTCGTTCCTGAGGGCCACGCCGAGCAGGTGTGGAAAAGCACCTTCCTCGGCGAAACCTTCCGCGTCCTCAAAGAAAAAGAACTCCACCTCTACGGCGAATACCGCACCCGCCGCTTGGTATTGGAAGTCTGAAAAAATTCTTTGAATGTTAAAGGAGGTGGCATATGTCCAAAATTGGGAAAGCATGGAGTGAGGCTATTCAAAAATTCAAACCGTATGTCGTTTTCATAGAAACGCCACACTCTGCAGGAACAGGATTCTTTATTGGTGCCAAAGAAAGCGGAATAGTTGGCGTTGCTACAGCTTACCACGTGATTAGCAAAGCTGTTAAATGGAGAGAAGGATTAATTATTTCGCAACCAGCATCGAGTTGGAGAATTTTCATTAATAAGTATGAAGTATACCAATACGAGAAAAAAGACTCGGCACTTTTAAGGTTTCAATTGGATGAGTTAAACCTGCCAGGTTTGCCGCTAGAACCTTTGCCGATAATTGAGGTAAAGAAGCGCCTAAAAGAGGCCGTAGAAATTGGCTGGTGTGGCTATCCCGGTATAGTTAAGCCCCCAACTTTATGCTTTTTCCATGGTCGTGTGAGTGCATGGTTGCCAGAGCATGAAGCGTATGTAGTTGACGGAATAGCCATTAACGGAGTTAGCGGTGCACCAGCTTTTACTGTAACTGAAGATGATAAACCCAAAATTGTGGGCATGGTTACAGCGTATATTCCTAATGTGACCCTTGAAGGACCCTTGCCAGGATTAAGTTGGGTTTTCTCGATTAATCATTACCTTAGGCTTTTTGAGAAATTGTCAGGACAAACCGTGCAGCCCGGCGAAGAGGAAGTGCCTTTTTAACTAGATTCAATAATGCTTTTTTGGAAAACAGTCTTAGCAACAGCTTTGGGAACAGCCATGTCCTCTTTTTCAACTTGGTGTGCTTATCGTATGTATACATGGGCAAAAAGGAAAGGTTGGATGCCCTGGTTGAAAAGCTTGCGTAAACCATGGAGAGCATGGCCAACTCCAATCATGTTTCTGGGGAACAACGACTACATCCACGCAAGCTGGAATTTCTCTTCACAACGAAGAATCTCTTTAATACTACGCGCTCCTAAACGCGGGGTCGTTTCAAAAGATTGGCTAGGGAGAGTGGTATAGCAAGTACAGTACTTGGAAAAGCAGGGTCTTAAATCACGCAGAAAAAGTAAAGGCTTTGATCTCAATTTACGTCTAGGAGAGTGAGTCATCGTGTCTTGGCGCACTTACTCGCGGGGCGTGATGCCTCAAAAACCTATGTTACCGAAGGTCTGGGCTTTGCCTCCTAATCGGGTTACTTTCGCCGTTGCCATAATTCCCTCAAATTGGCCTCCATCCTCCTCTTTATCCTCACCGGGTTCAACGAAAGGTAGAGCTCACGCAATCCCACTTTCTCCTCCTCCGGGACCTCCGGATGTCCCAACACCCGGCGGTACGGCGTCCTCGCCTCGTCGTATATCTTCCACACCCTGCCCCCGGCCCTCTCCTTCCCCACGAGCTTCCTCACCGGCTGGAAGAAGTTCACCAACAACCGCCAGTCCCGGTATACCTCCTCCATCAGCTC
>Ga0209426_1001358_pt1 | contig 15373 bp, 12 predicted proteins | sample Deesub1362B_J571_FD_187697 | JGI IMG/M metagenome (GOLD analysis project Ga0209426, IMG submission 187697) | Deep oceanic, basalt-hosted subsurface ecosystem from Juan de Fuca Ridge flank, Pacific Ocean, CORK Borehole 1362B_J2.571 (SPAdes)... ...
AAGCCGTTGCCAGCTTTGATGCCGATTTGGTGGAAAAGCTCATGGAAGCTTCGAAGGAGTTGGAGATCGACGTCATCCTGAACACCTAAGGGAGAGGGTTTAACACCTAATACACGCTCCGATTCTTCTCTATCTACACCTCTAAAGACCCATTGCTGAAATTAAAATCCGTTGAAACTCCATTTAATCTCCAGCATCCAACGCCAGCCCGTCAGCCTTTCACACCCTCCGAAAGAAGTTTACCTATCAGGAGCCTACTTATTTCGAGAAGCTTTTCGTAGTCGTTCTCGGTTGGAGGGCCGTTTACTTCATGGGTTGCCAGAACTTCAACCTTGGTCGGCCCCAGAATTTCCAAAGCCTGCTTCAAAGCCCCTCCTCTCCACCCGTAAGAGCTCAGGATTACCGCATACTTCAAAGGTGGTCGGAGAGCTCTCACGAGATAGGATGCAAAAATCGCCATGGGATGCATCCCGCCCAGCACCGTCGGGCTTCCGAGGACGATTGCCCTTGAGTCGACAAGATCCTTGGCGATCTCTCCTAAATCGGCGGTGGAGAGGTCGTAAACGTTAGCCTCTATTCCCTCCGAGAGAAGCATTTCTGAGATTGCCTTGATCATCGACTCGGTTGCCTTCCACATGCTCACGTAAACCAGGATGACCTTCTCCTTCGTCTCGCCGGCGGTCCATATTTTGTATGCGTCAATTATCCTATCCGGATTCCTGTAAATCGGTCCGTGACTTGGGGCGATGATTTCGATTTCAAGGTTTTTTATTTTTTCCAAAGCCCTCATCCCCATCCTTCTGAAGGGCATCATTATCTCCCCGAAGTACCTTTTCGCGTAAGCCAAGATCTCATCCACCTCATCGTCGTAGAACCCGGATGCTGTATGGCAGCCGAAGTAGTCGCAGGGAAATAGAATTTTATTTTCAACTAAGTACGTGAACATCGTCTCCGGCCAGTGGAGCCAGGGTGCCTCGATGAATTTGAGAGTTTTTCCGCCGAGCTGAATCGAATCTCCGTCACTGACCTCAATTACTCTCTCTTCTGGCACCTTGTAGTAGATCGAGGCCATTTCGGCACCTTTCTCGGTTGTGACAAGCTTGGCTTTCTTGTTCAGTTCCATCAGATACGGAATCCCACCCGCATGATCCGGTTCGGCATGATTCATGACGATGTAATCCAGCTCGCTCGCTTCTGCTATCTGATTGATCTTTACTTCAAGCTCCCGTTCGAATCCGGGATTTACTGTGTCTATCAGAGCGGTTGCCACCTCTCCTTTCACGATGTAGGCGTTGTAGGTGGTTCCCTCAGGTAGAGGGATGAGGGCATCGAAAATTCTCCTGTTCCAGTCCTTGATGCCTACCCAAAACACGCCGTCAGAGATTTTTACGTACTTCTTCAACTTGCTCGGCTCATCCGCCGAATTACCTGCCGAATTACCTGCTGAGTCATCTATCGGGTCATTTATCGAATTACTTATCGACTTACCCATTTTAATCACCCTTATACACCGCTTAACACTCCATCCTCCCTCTCGAGAAGGACATATATATGCTTGGTTGACGGTTGGCTTGGATGGATTGAGTCCCCTCAAAGTTTGGCGCTCGCAAACGATCAACGGGTCTAACAGGTCTGACAAAAAGGTTATAAAAAGCGAAAGTGTCTGCTTTCAGGATGTCAATGGCTGAGACTGTAAAGACCGAGATCGTAAAGATCTACTTTCCCGACGGGCATTTGGAGAAGTCCGTTTGGGATGCGATGATCAAAGCAGGATACAAGCTCAAGAAAAGCGAGAGAGGTTACCACATCAGCGTTGATCATCCAAATCTGATTCTCAAGCAGGTAAGGCCACAGATAATGCCCTTCTACGTAATGCGCGGGAAAGGGGATGGGGGTTTCACCGGTGAGGACATCCTTGAAAATTCGACGTTGAGATACGAAAAGCTCGAAGATAACGTAGTAGTAGTTGAGAAACTTCCTTTTCGTCCAACAAAGCTTGTCGTGGCTGTTTCAGAGGAGATATACCCGGAAGTGAGGTCGATCGAGGACTTCAGAGAGGTTGTTGGCGATAGGGAGGTCATGCTCGCTTCCGAATTTCCAGAGCTTGCTAAAAAATACTGTGAGGAAAAAGGGATCAATGCTGTGGTTTTCGACCCCATAGGTAAAACGGAGGCGGCAATCTTGCCCCCCGAACCGGAAGCGGATTTAATTCTGGAGGTGACCGAATTCGGAACGACACTGCGAGAAAACGGATGCAGGATAATAGATGTTGTTAAAGATACCGTCCACTCGGTTTTCATAGCAAATAAAAAGTCGTATGCAAATCCTGAAAAGAGAAAGGTGATGGAGAACGTCATAACCGATATAAAGGAGGTTGTGGATTCGAGGAATCTGATAAGCTTTCTTTTTAACGTTCCCGATGAGAAAGATATTCCGCGGATAATAGAGTTTCTGACTAAGGAGGGTTTCGATCCGACGGTTTCAAAACTTGCCAAAGGTGGAGTCGCGATCCACATAATCCTTGACAGGGCGAGGGTGAAATTTTTGAAGCCGAAGATAAGGGAGATGGGAGGAAAGAGGATCGCAACCGCCCCTCTAATAGCTTTTGGAGAATGAAGTGAACCAGACCTTAGATTAAACGATGGATTCTTGTAGAACCAGTGCTTTTGTCTGGGAATCGTTTATGAGTTAGCACCCGATTCTTCACTTCCACCAAACGGAATTTCGTGACAGGAGCATCTTGGGATTGGAAGGTATCGTTCTATAAAATCTATAAAACTTCTGAAATAATCTCAGCAATAGCCGTCCTCTCTATCCTCACGTTCTTACCAACCTTTTTCCTCCTAACAAACCCTAAGTCCTCCAGTTTAGCAAGATGATGGCTTACCCTCGATCTCTCCTTCATGAACTTCGCATCGGACTTGCTTATTCCGGGATTCAGCCTGAAGATTAACTCATCCAAGGAATCAACTCCTCCATCTATCGCCTGAACTATCTGAATCTGTTCCCTCGGCGGGAAGGCGATGGGGATGCAGGGCAGAAGGAGGATCTCCTCTATCCCCACTTCGTTCTCATTTTCATCATAGCTCGGGATCGAGGTTATTATCTCGGAGTTGGTGATGCATGCAGCTATGTAAGCTGCGATGCTAAGGTTTCTGAGAGAGCCGGAAGCGTTAAGCAGCACTTCGTTTCCTTTCTCCTTCTCCCTCTTTATAAGCTCGACAAGCTGCTTTGCAGCCCTTATGGTATTTTTCTTGTCGATTTTGTCAATTTCTACATCGTAAACGGTCTCAAGCTCTCTTCTGAGCTCTTCAGCAATTCCTCTCACCTTCGCCTCTCCCGGGAGTTCCTGCTCTCCAACCATCAGAATGATCCTGCCTATCGGTTTCTCCCTCAGAGCCCTGATCGATTCAACAAGCCTCTCTTTGTGATGACCAACGAATATCACCTGCGTAATCATAATGATTGATTAATTTTAGAATACTTAAACTTTATGTTCAAATTTGAGAAATTATTTAAAAGATGAGATCGATCGGGAGCCATGGCAGGAAAATACACAAGAGTGCTTGGCGAGAGGCTGAAAGAGACGCTGGAGGAGAAACTGGGGAAAGACTATGAAGTCTTCTACGATCATGGAGATCAGAAACACAGGATAGTAGCTTACTTCAATGACTATTCAAGGAAGAACTTTCTTTCCTTTATTGATATTGCTATAACCGAGGGCGAAGAAGTTAAAGTACTATGTGAGATTGAAGAAACCTCCTCCAATCCAAAGAAAATTCTGGGAGATCTCGTATCAATCCTGCTTGCCGAAAAAATCAGGTATGCCGGGCTTGAATACAGCATAAGCTCACCATACGTTATTCTTGGCTTACATGCCAAGGAAAGAGGTGTTAAGCGTTATCAGACTGAGAACATTCTGAACAAATTTTATGAAAACTTTGCCCTGGACAGAGAGAGGATAAAGGTTATTTTTGCTGAGGATCTTGAATGGCTAATTCGTTCAGTTGAGGAAACCATTTTAGCCGTCATAGAGATCTAAGACTTCTTCACAATCTTCCATCATCATTTCTTTCCACAAAACTTTTACTTTTCATATACACAACTTTATTGATTGAGAATAGTTGATAGAAAAATTTAAGTATTAATAAAACAATCAACTATATAGGTGGTGGGATGTTAGAAGTTATCTTGTTTCTGATTGCGATAATCCTGATCTTCTTCTTGATACTGAAACAGAGATCTTTGGAAGATAAGCTGCTCAACTTCCACGCTTGGGCTGGTGATCTCTCTAGAAACATTCCTTCGATGGTTGAAAACTCAGTCACAAAGACTTTTCAGAGCTCTGCTACGGTTTTTGAAAGTTTGTTTTCTTCAGCCATCTCCAAGAACACTGATGTCATAAAGGGGGCATTTGCAACATCGCTCAAAGAATTGGGAATCCAAGAAGATTTAGGGAAGCTTAAAGAGGCTTCAAAGGATCTGAAAGGGATAACATCTGACTTGAAATCAATGTTCCAGATAAAGATGGAGAGGGCAAGGTTTGGGGAATTGCAGCTTAAAACTTTGCTAGAGGACATATTTCCAAGGAACAGATTGCTCTTCCAGAAGAACATAGGCTTTGGAACTCCAGATGCTTGCATTCTCATCGAGGACAACAGATACCTCTGCATAGATTCGAAGTTTCCACTGGAGAACTTCAGGAAATATAATGAAGCAGAAGATGCTGGAGAGAAAGAGAGATACTGGAAGGAGTTTTTGAAGGATGTGAGAAGGCATGCCGAATCAATAAGAAACAAGTACGTTGGGAAAGAGAATACAGCAGAGTTTGCGTTCATGTTCGTACCATCTGATGCCTTATTCTACCAAATCGTTTCAGAAGCTTCAGATGTAGCTGTTGAGGCTTCAAAGGCTGGAGTGATTCTTGCCTCGCCGTCAGTCCTTCCAGCCTATCTTAATCTGGTATCAGCAAGAATAAGGGCTGAGGAGATCTCTGAAAGAGCTGAGGAAATCCAGAGAAAAATGAACACCTTTGGAAACTATCTTGAGGATCTTGGAGGTAAACTCGATACTCTATTCAGACACATAAACAACGCAAGCAGCAATGTCCCGAAAGTTCAGCAGTCCTTTGGCAGCCTTAAGGCATACTACTCAAGCGTTTGCAGGCTGGAATCTGAAGAGCCAGAAGAAAGACCGGTGGAGGCAATAGAATGAAAATTACTATCTACGACGGAGCAACAACTATAGGAGGGAACAAGATCTACGTTGAAGAAAAGGGCAGAGGAGTTTTTCTTGACTTTGGCATGAACTTCGCAAGGTACGGCAGATACTTCGCTGAGTTTCTGAATGAGAGAAGTATCAGGGGTATACATGATCTTATTCATCTCAATCTCATCCCCAAGATCAACATCTATCGGAAAGATCTCATTCCCTCAGATCTTGATGTATCAGGCTTTCCAAAGCTCAATGTAGAGGCTGTTTTTCTAAGCCACGCTCATCTCGACCACAGCGGGAACATATCCTTGCTCGATGAGAGAATTCCTGTAATAGCCTCTGCAATGTCTATTGCAATTCTAAAGGCTATGAGGGATACTGGCTCCTATGGTATAGGATCTGAGATAGCCTATTTTACAGTAAGGGAACCATCTGATGACCCACGGGTCCTCAAATCCACGAAGAATAACGTTCCATATAGGGGAAGAGATTTCGTTTGCACTGAAAGCTTAAGTAATGTCCTGACTGAGTTTCTTTGCTATAGACCAGGACAGGAAGCCAAAAACTCCAAAAAACTGGAACCGGGAAATTTATGCTCGCTTAGAGAGGTAGACTTACCTTTTGAGGTTGAAAGTTTTGAAGTTGATCACTCCATCTATGGTGCAAGTGCTTACATCATCGGCAATATAGCTTATACTGGCGATATTAGGCTGCACGGTAAGTACAGTGAGAACTCAAAAAAATTCATTAAAAAAGCAAAAAAGGTCTCCATTCTAATTACGGAAGGAACGAGGGCAGGATATAGAGGTGAAGAGGAAGCCATCGTTTCTGAAGAAGAGGTCTTCAACAAATGCCTTGAAGCCGTGGAGGAGTCAAAAGGCTTAGTGATTGCAGACTTCAGCCCAAGAAACTTTGAGAGGCTTGAAACCTTCATAGAGATTGCAAAAAGGACTGGAAGGGAGCTTGTTATCACGGCAAAGGATGCATACATGCTTCATGCTATGGAATGCGTTGATGGAGTTTGCAGGTTGGAGAAGGTTAGAATATACAGTGAACTGAAAGAGAAGAAAAGAAAGTGGGAGGAGCTGATAGTAGAAGAGAGATGGAAAGACAGGTATCTTGACCCCTTTGAGATAAGGGACAACCAAGAGAATTACATCCTCTGCTTCTCTTACTATGACATGAAACATTTGCTCGACATAAAGCCTGATGGGGGGAGCTATATCTATTCCTCAACCGAAGCTTTCAGCGAGGAGCAAGAATTCGACTTCCAGAGGCTTTACAACTGGCTGGAAGATTTCAATTTCAGAATCTATGGCTTTGAAATGGTTATCGATAGGGGAAAAGCAAGACCAAGGTTCATTAAAGGCTATCACGCCTCAGGACATGCTTCCAAGGAGGATTTGAGATGGATGATCACTGAAATTGATCCAGATTTAATCATCCCCGTCCACACTGAGAGTCCAGAATGGTTTGAGAGGAACTTTGAAGATGTAAAGGTGTTGAAAGATGGACAAACCTTCAAACTTAACTGAGGATCTATTTGGGATACCTTCTGATATATGGGTTTATCCCAAGATTACCCGAGGTTTTATTGAGGGGGGAGTGGAGAGTTGAATCTTTCAAAGCCATACATTAAAGATCTGGGCTATACCCTTGCAAAGGTAAAAGAGATTCTGTTAGAAATATACAAGGAAGTAAAGAAGAGGATTGCCGAAAATTCGGAATACGAACTTCTCGCTGCAGTTTGCTCAGAGATAGGGTCATTCTATCTCAATTTAAAGAGTGAAAAAGCTGAAAGATTTCTTCTTGAAGCTTTTAATTTAAGAACCAAGCTTTACGGTTCTAAAAGAGCTTTTCTGCTCTCAAACACGATGAACAGGCTTGGAATATATTACATCGAAAACGGAAAAACCACAAAAGCTGAAATCGTGTTAGAAGATGCTTACATGATAATAAAAGATCTTTATAAAAGAGATAGTCGGTGTGAGAGAGACTTTGAGATAATGGCATCACATCTCGGAACCTCCCACCACGAAACCCTTAAGCCAAAAGCAGCATTAGAGGATCTCAGTGAAGCTTTGAAGCATAAGTATGTCTTACCGTGCAAAGATGCGATCGCATACTATAATTTGGCACTTACTTATGAAGATTTTGGAGAGATAGAGGGGGCTCTAAAATACTATCATGAGACTCTGAAATTGCAAGAACAAAATAAACTTGAAATAATTGATTCAAGAGAGGTTATAAATCAGATTAAAACTTTACGGGGTGAGTTTGGAGATGGTCATTAGGGTTAAAGAAGATAATGAAGAAGCACTTCTAAACCTATTGGATTTTTGGAGGAAGAAGACTGAAGTTCAGAAAGGAGAACATTACGATTTAACTGAGAACAGCGTATGGGTAGTGAATATAGGTAGAGTTAAAGAAATTATTAGAAAATTAGAGGGTACAAACGACATTAGAGAAATTAAAACTCTTTTGGGCGAGTTATTCAAACCAAGTGGGAAAGACAAATTGATTTGGGCATCCAATGTAAGGATGATTAAAACGTTTATCACAGATGAAGAAAATCAAGATTATATTTTGCAGTTGAGGGACCTAATAATAGATGTTGCCAGGTCAAATGAGTTTAAAGAAAACTGGATAGAGGAGCTTTACTTGATGCTTGAGAGATGGAATCCAGAAAAAGTTCACAATTTCACCGCGTTAAAAAAATTGTTGGTAAATACTTTTGGTGAGCTTTTCGGAAAACTACATGTCCAAACACATCCAGTGATGAACGCATGTTCCCGCAGTTTCCTTAAAAGCTTTTACGAGTTTGAGGAGTACGATTATAAGGAATTCTCTGAAGTATTCGAGAAAATTAGAAAGAAATATCTTGAAAAGGTAGGGCGCGTGAGTGATTCCGTACCTGTTAATGTTGAAATGGATATGATGTTCAATTATTTTGACAAAGATCCTGAAGGGAAAAAACTCATCAGGAAAGTGCTAAAGGGGAAACGAACATTTAAAGACGAACTTAAGGAGATAATAGAGGGATTGCAAAATGAACACTCTGAAAAATGGTTGGAGATATCAGACAAAGTTTTACAGGAAATTAGAGAAGTTAGAAAAAAGCTTTTGAGTATTTTAGACAAAGATACCATAACTGAGGAAGATGTAGACGAGCTGTATAATTTGGTCAAGCCTATCGAAGACCTCGGAATACTTCCCAAAGGATACACTTTTCAGTACACAAAAGACAAAAAGACAACTTCAGAGATTCTAGGAGATAAAAGAACACGTGATTTCCTGTTATTTTACAAAAATGCCAACTCTGTTGAAGGCTTAAGTAAAAATCCTGTTTGGGACGTGGAGAATGTAGGTGGAACGGTATTGACTAGTTTAGGTACAATTATAAACGAGAAAATATTTTTCCCATTCCACGACCAAACCTTGAATCCTAAAATTCTTAGAGATTTAGGCTTAAAGAAGTTCTATGTCGGGTCTGATGAAGAAACCCGTAATCAAGTTGAACGGTTTTTAATTGGCGTTAGAGATGTTGCAAATGAGTTAGGAATGGAAAATCTTCTTGAAATAGCATTTTATCTGGCTGAATATGAACTTGGTTCTCAAAGAGAAATTCAGGTGTTTCTTGATAACGTTGGCAAAAAGTTCTTTGAAAAACTGAGAAACAAAAATCTTAACATTTCAAAGGAGCAACTAAAGCCTATACATAGGAATTACAGGAAACTTTACCTCCCAACGCCTATAAGTGACAGGATTAATGGTCGCATTCACTACGAATGGATATTGGAAAGACCTCAAAGGACAATTTCGGTAGATTTGCATTTAGAATATGGTAAAGAGAGAAAAGAAGAAAATGAAAGAATACTCGAGTATTTGAGAGGGGAGTTAGATTTTGAAGAACTTTCTAAAGAATTTGAAGGAGAAATAAAAATCTCTCCAAAACAAAGGACTTGGCGATGGTTACGGGTTCTAAGGAGTTACACTGAGTTAGATGAAGAACTGGAAAATTGGGCAGTAGAAACTATGATTAAGCTCTACCAAAACTTTACTCCTTTTTTGGAAAAGTATTTTGAAAGTGATTTTATGAAAAGATTTTGGCTAATTGCACCCGGAAAAAGAGCAAAATACTGGGACCTCTGTGTTGAGAAAGGAATAATTTGTGTGGGCTGGAAGGAGGTAGTAGAGAGATATGGTAAAGAGGTATTTGAGTTTAATTATGAGACACTTAAAGATATACTACAAAATGAATTTAATTACGGTGATTCCCACGAATTATGGAAGTTTTTGAAAGAAATCTCTATTGGTGATATTATTCTCGCAAAAAGAGGACTTAATGAAATAATAGGTGTGGGTGTCATTGAATCTGAAGCCGATTATGATCTAAATTTGGACTTTCCCATTTTTAGAAAAGTAAGATGGTACCAGACTAACTTAAGCTTTGAATCGCCTAAACAATTTAGAGGGACGATTACTGAACTTAGACCCGAAGAAATTCAGCAGTTTCCTGAATTGGAAAAATTGCTTAGGGACATAACTGAAAAATCTCATGAAGAGGAATTAGATCCAAAAATCAACGAATTGGAGTCGCTGATAAATTACAAAAGTCAAGTAATCTTATACGGTCCCCCAGGAACAGGAAAAACCTGGCTTGCTAATAAGTTTGCTAAAAAGTATCCCCAAACCTATCCGCTCAAAAGTGAGGATATCAAAGGAGATACAAGATTTTTCCTTTGGGCGATAAATCCGAAATGGGGTTACACTTGGATTGGACCGGGGAAAACTAAGAAAATGTGGATCGGTAGAATAAAACAAGCTTTTGAAGAAATAACTGATGGAGACATAGTTTTCATCTACGTAGGCGGTAAGGTAGGGAAGATCTACGGGGTCGGAACGTATGAATCGGTGGATGAAAAACACTTCGTTAAAATTCACAAAAAATTAAATGGACCTACTTGGAAAGATCTAAAGAATGATCCAACGCTCGGTAACTCTCTTCCCATTAAATTGAATCTCAGAGGAACACTTTTCCCGCTTGAAATTGAAGAGGGTTTAAGGATTTGCGAACTATCCAACTTGAGCTTAGACGAAATCGGCTTAACACTTGACAAATCTGTTGAAGAAATAAAAACGATAGAGTTCGCTACTTTCCACCAATCATACTCCTACGAAGAGTTTATCGAAGGACTTAGACCAAAAACGGATGATGGGGGAGATATATTCTACGAGGTTGAGGAGGGTATTTTCAAAAGGATGTGTAGAAATGCATTTAATGCACTTATGGACTTCTGCGAGATTGGCATTCGATGGTATAAGGACTCAAACATTCCACTTAAAAGACTTCAGAAAGAAGATAAAGAGAGGATAAAAAATATTTTGAAAAAGGATTTTCCGAGATTTTACCTTTTAATTGACGAAATAAATCGGGGCGATATTTCAAGAATCTTTGGTGAGCTTATTACACTTCTTGAGGCTGATAAAAGATTATTCGCTGAAAATGAGCTTGTAGTCATGCTTCCTTACTCAAAAACAGAATTTGGAATACCACCAAATTTGTACATAATTGGAACAATGAACACAGCTGACAGAAGCATTGCTTTGATAGACATTGCATTAAGGAGAAGATTCGGATTCATTGAGATGACACCGAATTACGAAGTTTTGGAAAAAGAATTGTTGCGTGATGAAGATGAAGCCAAGGATATTAAGAAACTGGCGATTGAAACACTCAAGGCGTTAAATAAAAGAATTAAAAGATTATATGATAGAGACCATCAAATAGGGCATAGCTATTTCTTGAAATTGAGAGATCTCAATTCGAAAGATGATACAATTGAAATGCTGAAACAGATTTGGTACAATGAAATTCTTCCACTTCTCCAAGAATACTTCTACGACAGTCCTGACAAGCTAAAAGAGGTGCTAAATGGGAAATTTGTTGACATAGAGGACAATTATTTCGATTTCAAGCAAGAAGACGATTTCATAGGTGCCCTGAAAGAAGTTGCAGAAACGTAGTGAGGGGAAAGATTTGAGAGTAAGAGCAAAAACACTAACACTCCTCGAATACGACTCTATCAGGTATGGAATCGTCGATAATAAGAGAGAGGAAGGTTTGGATGTCGATAGTGAAAAAGAGGGGGATAACAAGAATAATAAACTTTTCATTACCGAAAAATCTCTCAAACAACTTGAAAAACTAAATGAGACCCAAAAATTCATGGAAATCTACAGAGACAGATTAAAAGCTCTAAATTATGTAGGAGTAGTGCGAGTTGGAACTATTAACATTGAAATTTTACCGAAATTTCTTACTGGTGAAATTGATGAGATAAAGCCAACGATAATGACTAATTTGCTCGTTATGCTTAGATACACCAGAAGATTGAACGTAAAGGAAACTGACATCGCCAGACTTGATTTAAAAAATGATTTTTTCGAGATCTTTGTCCATCTTTTTTCAAAGAGGCTTCTCAATTTACTAAAGTTGAAGCAAGACAGGGGTTATATAAGGAGGAACGAAGAATTAAAGTTTGTTAGGGAAAGGATTGAGATCAAAAAATATGGAAATCCAGCAAGACTCCACAAAATTCCATGCATATTTCACGAGCGATTGATGGATACTCCAATTAACAGGACTCTGAAGTATACATGCTACTTGCTCTTGAAACTTGTTAAAAGCGAGGATAATTATAGGCTTTTAAAGCAAATAGTATCAATTCTCACCCCCACCAAGCTAACTCCTGTGAGTGTGGACTTTGCGAGTAGAATTAGCTTTAACAGGCTTAACTCTGACTTCAAACCCTTCATAGATGTCTGCATCCAATTTCTGAAAGGTTTCTCGCTAACTCTTCAAGCATCAAATGTCGAATTTTTCTCCCTTATGATCCCGATGGAAAAGCTTTTTGAAGAATTCATCGCTGGGATTCTGAAAGAGGAATTTCATGATTTTCTGGGAGGTAAACCTATTTCCCAAAGGGATGTAGGTTTTCTTGCAAAAAGGGAGGGTAGAGAAGAGTTCAAACTTGTTCCAGACATTGTAATTGAAAAGGATGGCAAGTCAAAATATCTTATAGATACCAAATATAAGCTTCTTGACCAGGATGACAGGAAGCTTGGTGTGTCTCACCTAGATCTCTACCAGATGCATGCATATGCTGCCAAAACCAAAGCTGAAAAGATGCTACTTCTGTATCCACGTTATCCTCAGACGGAAATGCCAGAAACTAAATGGGAGTTTGAATTCGAAAGTTGGAGAACAGAACTTTTTGTCAGAACTATCGACCTTTCATATGATCTCCGAAAAGAACGGGATTGGGACCGCTTCACAAATGAACTTGCAAGGGTTTTGGATTGTTTAAGACCAAAAGGTTGGGAGGAAAGCTATGTATAAGGCATACATAACTATCCTCGGCAGATCAACATGGGCTCTACTGAATACATACTATGCTGTTTTAATGGAGAAAAATTACCATCCTGATTCAGTTTACATTTACGCCGAAGATGTCTATGCTGAAGAACTTGAGAAGGGGGAAGAGGGAATAAAGATTCTTAGTGAAGAATTCGGATTTATGCCTGAAATTCACACAAAGACAATTAGCGAGGCAGACTTTATCAACGCTGGTAGAGAAATAAGCCAGCTCGTCAAAAAACTGAAAGAAGAAGGATGCAGTATAGCCATAGACATAACTCCCGGCAGAAAGGCTTTGGTTGCAGCAGCTCTAATCCCGGCTATTAAACACAGGATGGATCATGTATTCTATCTGGCTGTCAAAAGACTTGAGGCTAAGCCTTACATGATGATTCCTTTGTCGATTCAGCAGCTGAAAGACTTCATGGAGGCTGAACGATGAATAAGACAAACAACCAAGAGCAGGTGGTCTCAGCAGAAGAGATACAGATCCTTCTTAATTTAGTAGAAGACGTCAACATAATGTACCCACTGTTCAGGCAATTTCAACTTTTAACTGCGAGACCACAGAATAATGGCTACAAACTCAAAGTATTGCGTGGAGAAATGGATTTTCCAACCGAATCCAAGGAATTCCCCGGTTACTCTGATTTCCTGCAATGCTTGCTATCGGCTGGAGTTATTGATTATGAAAACATAGCGCAGTTTAAAGAAAAACTAAAAGCTTACCGAAATTTGAAGAAGAGAGTTTATTTCTGCCCAGACACGAATGTTGTATACCACCGCTTTTTGACCAAATTAGGATTACGGGATGTTTTGCTCGTTGAGACTGTTAAGGAAGAGATAGAAGCCTCCCTTAACTACAAATATTCCCCACAACAGCTGGCAGAGTTGAAAAAGAGTGTGTATCAGCGATTTCTGCTTGACGAATTTATCAACAGGAGAATGAAGAAGTCAAGACTTGCCTGCATTGCGATGATCGAATACAGAGAGCTTAGAAAAAATGCCATTGAGATTGAAGGGATAGAAAAATCAACCAAGGACAAGGAGACAAATGATCTTATAATCGTTAAAACCCTGAGAAGATTCGAGAAAGATAGAGCTGCTTTCCCTGTTCTGCTTACCACTGATAGACAGATGGCAGATCTTTGCGGGATGGAAGAGATAGAGCACTTCTTATTCAAACTCCCGCACGCTGTAGATGCGAAAGAGTGCTCATCGAAGGCTATGCTAAATCTTATCTACAATTTAGCAATGGCATTTGGAGTAATAAGACTAAACAGCACCGTCATTTTCGGAGAATTTAAGGGGAAAGAGAACATTAATGAACTCAAGCTTAGATTTCTCGATGAGAAGCTTTATCAAAGCTTTGAGAAACATCTTAAAATTTGCAGGAGGCTGATGAAGCTTGAAATCGAAGCCTAGTCCTAAATTAGGAAAAATAAAAGTTGTAATTTTCGATATGGATAACACCCTCTTCGATTTCGTTGAAGCAAAGATAAGGGCATGTAGGGCTGTTTGTGATCATCTTGGAATGAATGACGAAAGAGAGCTTTTGAACTACTTTCTGAGGAGAAAATATGACTTCGAAAACCATGAGAACATTGCTGACTATTTAAAAGACAAAGGAATTTACAATGATATGCTGTTTGAAGAATGCTGCAGAATTTATGAGGAGGTTAAGCTCTCCACGATAGAACCCTATCCCAACATCAAACACGTCCTTGAAAAGCTAAAAGATGCTGGTTTAAAGCTTGCAGTCGTAACAGATGCCTTGAATGGAAATGCAGTTAAAAGGCTCAAGAAAGCCGGTTTGATTGATTACTTCGATGCCATCGTTTCAGCCGATCAATCGGGAAAAAGAAAGCCCGAACCAGATTCCATCATTTTAGCTCTCAGAAAACTCGGAGTCAAGCCTGATGAGGCAATTCTTGTTGGAGATAGCTTGAGGAGAGATATTGAAGCGGGAAAGAAGCTTGGATTGGTAACGGTTTATGCTGCCTATGGTGACAGAAATTTCTTTGAAAGTCAGGCTGGCGAGGTAGACTTTACTGCAAAGAAGTCTGAAGATATTTTTCTAATAGTTGAGCAGATAAAGAAATCATGGATCTGACCAAAAATTAAGCAGCATGAATGAATGGAGGTTATGGAGGGAAAGAATAAGCATTGGATTGTGGAGGCAGATAGAATCTTCTGTTATGTTTAATAGCCTCCAAATAAAACACCATCGTTAACAAAACGAACAGATTAAAAAACCTAGTTGAGATGATTTTCTGTCAAATTCATAAGAGTGATTGAACCCTGATCTACTTTAGTGGTCTAGATATGCTGTCATAACCTTCTCTTACCGTAAGTTCCCGCTAAAAACTCCATTCAGCAGTGCCTGATAGTGGAGTAGCCAAAAAATTTGGTTTTGCAGAAACTCTCAGCATCTTCAATAGTGGAAAAAGAGAGCCATCCACCATCACGCTTCATTTTTTCTATACCCTTGTAAGATGTTTCTCGTTTTCGGATAACATATACACAGTTAGGGTTAGCATGAATCGTGCACCTCTTTGTAGGTTTATCTACATTCACCCAGATCATAGAAATAGTCAGTTAGAATAATATAAATTTACCCCAGAGTTGAGCCCTCAAGTATAGCAAATATCTCTCCTCTATCGGTTACTCTTAAAAAAACATTCCTTCCAACTTTTTCCCTCTCAATGAAACCTTTCAACTCAAGCTTGGATAGCACTC
>Ga0209426_1001359_pt1 | contig 15368 bp, 10 predicted proteins | sample Deesub1362B_J571_FD_187697 | JGI IMG/M metagenome (GOLD analysis project Ga0209426, IMG submission 187697) | Deep oceanic, basalt-hosted subsurface ecosystem from Juan de Fuca Ridge flank, Pacific Ocean, CORK Borehole 1362B_J2.571 (SPAdes)... ...
TTAGAAGAACTGAAGAGAATTATTTCCAGTAGTTTTTACCAGCTAGCTCAGAGAATCAGTTTTGCGGAGAAGTGGGTTAAGGAATTTTTGAATTTTGGTTAAGTAAGTTATGTCAAATACTATAAATTATTTAAATATTGCTGAAGATTATGTTATAAATTTATATTAAAGCAATGTTAAGAAGATTTCATGAACAGCAAGTGAATTGTCAATTTAACTGAAGTGCCAAAAATACAGTTCCATTTAAATACAATACGCATATGCCACTAACGAGGTGTTTATATTGATATCATCCGTAGATGAGATTTTCAATCTGAAAAGAAAGCCGCCATTGAATCAGTTTGAGAGCGTGTCTGCAATTATTGAGAAAGTAAGGAATGAAGGTGATAAAGCATTAATCGATCTTACAGAGGAACTTGATGGAGTGAAACCTGAATATATTAAATGTCCGGAAGAAGAGATTGACGAGGCTTATGGACACATTGATGATGAACTGATTGATGCCCTTGAGGTGGCAAAGGAGAATATAGAGAAGTTTCACTCTATAGCCTCAGTTGATAGAGACATCAGAATTGATTTTGATTATGCAATTCTGGGAAAGAAGTATGTTCCGCTTGATTCTGCAGGTATCTATATTCCCGGTGGAAGAGCAAGCTATCCATCAACAGCCCTTATGGCTGGCATTCCAGCATCTATTGCAGGGGTTGAGAGAATCGCTGCATGTACACCTCCCGACAGAAACGGTAAAATCAAGCCCCTGACACTTGTCGCATGCGATATTGCCGGAATAGATGAAATTTATGCTGTCGGTGGGGCTCAGGCAATTGCATCCCTTGCTTATGGGACAGAAACGGTAAAAAAGGTTGACAAAATTGTTGGTCCGGGGAATATTTACGTCACAATGGCTAAATTACTCGTTCAGAAAGATATTCCAGTAGATATGCCTGCAGGACCATCAGAGGTTTTGATTATCGCTGATGAGGATGCAAATGTGGAGTTTATCGCTCTTGATGCTGCTGCACAGCTTGAACACGACCCAATGGCTATATCTATTGTGATCGTTACTTCTGAGAAAATGGCGACAGAAGTTACCATGGAGGCAAAGAAAATAACAGAGAATCTCGAGAATCTCAAAATTGCTGTTGCTGGAATTGACGAAGCAATCGAAATATCTAACAGATTCGCTCCTGAACATCTTCTTCTGATGTTTAAAGACGCAGAACGGTACCTGAATAAGATTAAACATGCCGGGAGTGTGTTTCTTGGGGAATACAGCCCTGTTGCGGCAGGCGATTACGCATCCGGAACAAACCATATTCTTCCAACAGCTGGATTTGCAAGAATGTTTTCAGGCTTGAGTGTTGAAACATTTTTAAAGCACATCACATACCAGATACTCACAAAAGATGGTCTGAAAAAAATTGGCGATTCGATAATCAAGCTTGCTAAAGCTGAAGGCTTGCCAGTGCATGCAAAATCAGTTGAGAGAAGGTTGAAAGGTGAATAGGATGGAAGTTGAGGTAAAACACTCAATCGAAGTCAATCAGGAAGATATTGATAAAAAAATAAAACTCAGGGGTTGGGTTCACGAAACAAGAGTTTTTGGAGGATTAATTTTCATTGTTCTGAGAGATAGAGAGGGCATTGTGCAGATAACCCTTCCTAAAAAATTTGTAGAAGCAGAGGTTTTTAAGTTAGCAAAGAAGTTAAGGAGGGAGAGTGTCATATCAGTTACAGGAATGGTAAAAGAGGAATCAAAAGCCCCGGGAGGATATGAAATAATCCCGGACTCTATCACAGTTTTGAATGAGGCTGATGCTCCTCTCCCACTTGACGTTGTCGAGAAGGTGCCTGCGGAGCTTGACACAAGGCTTGACCACAGATATCTCGACCTGAGAAGACCCCGCATCCAGGCGATATTCAGAATAAGGCATCAGGTACTTCAGAGTGTAAACAACTTCCTCTGCGAAGAGGGTTATATAGAGGTTAATACCCCAAAAATAGTTTCAACTGCAACTGAAGGAGGAACTGAGTTATTTCCAATCAGCTATTTTGAGAAAGAGGCTTTTTTGAATCAGAGCCCTCAGCTTTATAAGCAGGCGTTGATGGCAGCTGGATTTGAAAAAGTATTCGAGGTTGGTCCTATCTTCAGGGCTGAAGAACATAATACCGTCAGACACTTGAATGAGGCTATATCCATCGACATAGAGGCGAGTTTTCTTGATCATGAAGGAGTCATGGATGTTCTCGAGCGCCTGATTAAAAGAATATATTCCGATGTGGCAGAAAACTGCAAAAAGTATCTCAATTATTTTGAGAATCTTGAGTTAAGAATACCAGAAGTCCCCTTTAAGAGATTGAAATACGATAAAGCGATTGAAATTGCCGCACAGAAAGGAGAAGAGATACCATGGGGGGAGGATTTAACCACAGCTTCCCTGAAATTAATTGGAGAAGACTTTCCAGACCACTACTTCATTGTTGACTGGCCCACAGTATCAAAACCTTTCTATGCTATGCCATTTGAAGATGATCCCGAGATTAGCAAATCATTTGACCTGATGATTGGAGGTCTGGAGCTTGCAAGCGGTGCTCAGAGAGTTCACAATTACGATTTACTTGTTAAGAGGATAGGTGAAGTGGGTTTGAACCCTGAGAACTTTGGTTTTTATCTTGAAACTTTCAGGTACGGAATGCCGCCACATGCAGGCTGGGGGCTTGGTGCTGAAAGATTGCTGATGTCAATGCTTGAACTCAAGAATATAAGGGAATCGGTAATGTTTCCAAGAGATAGAAACAGGCTTGTGCCATAATAACTGCTCAGATACCTCTCACTTATTGGCAACATGATCTCGATTGGGAATTTAGGAAATTTTTTAAATCTTTTAAAAAGTGTCAGGCTCTATAAATTTGAGTATCAAGCAATTCTGATAGCATCTCGATATACGATGGAGAAGGATCTATTCCTTTTCTCGTGTCATAAATCTCAAATTTTATTTTATTCTTTTTAATTGCCAGAGCAAGGGTTTGAATTTCCTCTTTTATTGATTTACCGAGGGGAGTGTTTGCCTTGCCATCTGAAATCAAAAAACATTTCACGACAGAATCTTTATTTTTCATTCTGAAACTTCTTGCAAGGATTAACAGGTTCTGTAAAGCTGAAGAAAGAGGTGTTCTTCCGCCTGTTTTAACATTCTGAAGTACATCCATCACGCTAACATACCTGCGAGTTGGAGGTACAAGAACATCGGCTTTATAACCTTTAAAAGCTATCAGAGCGAGTGAATCTCTTTTCACGTAACTGTTTTCTATTATTTTTCTGGCAACACCCTTTGCTATACTGATTCTGCGCATCGCAGCCATACTACCGCTTGAGTCGAGCAGTAAAACGGACAATCTGGGTATTCTTATCTTTCTCACCCTGACTCTTATGTCATTGTCTGTCACCTCATTTCTGAGATTAGCTGCTGAAGCCCTGATTGTTGCTGGTAAATCAATATCATGCAGTTGTTCAACCTTCGATGGGATGGTATTTGAAACCTGATAACCGTCGGGATGACCGATCACTGTAGCCTTTTCATCCCTCGAACCCCTTAATGCTCTCCCCCCCTCATTCCTCTCCCTGCTTAAATTAAAATTTAAATCCACTTCCGAAGTCTCAAATTGCTGTTCACTGCTACCTGCCTGACTTTTTTCCTGAGTTTGAGCTTGCATTTGGCTGTGATCGTGATTGTGTTCATGGCTGCGTTTATCGTGGTCATGGCTGTGTTCTTCAGGTTTATCCTTTGGTTTGCTCTCAGGCATTTTTGGAGCTGGTGGTTCAAAAGGTTTCAGGTTAATTCTGTGCTGAAGTGCTAACTCCATTGCTTTCTTCAAATCCTCCAGATTAACTTTATTTCTGCCATTGAGTGCTGCAATTGCTTTTGCCGTTTTAACTGTGACTATTTCAGCTCTATGGGTTTTTATTTCATTCTCAATTATGGTTCTGGCTAAAAGCTCGAGCAGTTCTTCATCTACTTCAACTTCATTCACAATCTCCCTTGCTTTTACCACCGAGTCTCTCAACTTCTCCTGTTCCCTCTCATACTTCTCCCTGAAAGCAAACGGATTTGCCTGAAATTCTTCAACCCTTCTTACTATTTCAATTCTTTCTTCAACATTGCGAGAAGCTTCAATTTTTACAAATAGCCCAAAACGGTCAAGAATTTGCGGTCTCAGTTCACCCTCTTCAGGATTCATTGAACCGATGAGAATGAAGCGAGATGGATGCTTCAAACTTACACTTTCTCTCTCTATTATGTTCCAGCCCATTGCCGCTGAGTCAAGCAGAATATCTGCAATGTAGTCATCTAACAAGTTTACTTCATCAATGTACAGGATGTTTCTGTTCGCTTCAGCAAGAATTCCGGGCTGTAAAGCTCTTATACCTTCCTTCAAAGCCTTTTGAATGTCAATAGTTCCAACAAGCCTGTCAACTGTTACACTTAAGGGCAAATCAACGACTCTCATTTTTCTTGTTATTACTTCAATCTCGCCATTGTTCTTTCTCTCAAGGCATTCTTCACACATTTCAACTTCTCTGTATGGATTGCAGTTGAAAGGACAGTTTGTTGTCTCTATATCCGGTAATACATCAGCCAGTGCCCGGACCATCGTTGACTTTCCAGTCCCTTTATCACCACTGAGCAGAACTCCACCTATTGCAGGATTTACAGCATTGCATAAAAGAGCAAGTTTCGCATTCTCCTGCCCGACCATTGCTGTGAAAGGAAAATACATTTTACACCTCCTCTTCAGATTATTTTAGCTCTTTCCATACCTTCTCAACATCTCCGGCATTTTTCTTCCAGTTCTCAATTTCGTCCATTGTATACATGTCAATGACACCACCCTGAACATCTCCAACAATTTCATCCTCTAAAATACCCTCTAACTCTGCATAAGCTTCCCTAAGTATTTCTATTGTATCATCACCAGCTTCCCATAACCCTCTTTCAAAAGCCTCAAATAGTCTTCTTGCAATCTCTTCGACAGCATAAACATTGTTCTCTTCAAACCACTTCCTCATTTCTTCATCAAGCACGTAAGTCTCAGCAATTTCATCAAATACCCACTTATCAACAAGCTTTGTAGTTGCAGACCAACCATAGAGGTGTAGTATTTTTTTAGAGAATTCATTAGCTCCCCTATACCCATGTTTTTTCATTTCAGAGATCCATATAGGATTAAGCAGTTTTGCCCTAACTATTCTTTCTATCTCGTCCTTCATCTCTCTAATTTCCGCAAAAGCGTCTTTTGTATCCACAATGACTATCTCCGGATCTTTACCCAGAGACTTAACAGCATTGTAAAATCCGCCATGATATGAGAAATAGCAACAGCAGTTGAATATGTCGTGTTCATCGCTTATATGATCCCTCGTCACAGCATCAACAGTCTTCAGATTTAGAATAAGAGCTTCAACAGCTTGCTTCCCATAATGCTTTCTTGTGTACGCATAACTGCTCCACTGAACCCAAGCTTTTGCCAAATCCTCATCATTTTGCCACGCTGAAGCCTCAACTGCATAATTAACACCCGACCCATAAGCTCCAGGAGGAGCACAGTAAACTCTGCTTAATGCAAGCTCTTTATCACCAAGCTTGGAGACATGCTCCAAGTAATGCTTCCTTACAAAATTCATCTCTGGTGGTTCATCCAGCACTGCAACCTTTGAAACTGCTTCATCTACAAGGTATATGTAGTTTGGCAGAGTATCCCTGACTATACCGCTAATTCTTATAACAACATCTATTCTCGGCCTGTTTAATTCTTCAAGAGGAATTACCTCCAGACCTTTAACACTCCCATTTACCCAAACAGGTTTTACTCCCAAAAGATACAGTATTTGGGCAATCTGCTCCCCATCTGCCTTATATGCATCTATGCTCCAGAGCCATTCACCAATTGATTCAGGATACCTCTCATGCTTTTCCAAATAATGCTCAATCAGTTTGTTTGCTGTCTCAACCCCAATCTTCCAGGCAGCTTCAGTGGGCAGAGAAGTTGGATCCACAGCATAAAAGTTTCTCCCAGTCGGTAAAATCTCGATTTTACCCCTCGTTAATGAACCTGATGCTCCCGGCTCAATATATTCTCCACATATGCTTTTTACAAATCCATCATACTCTCTTACGCATTCTTTAATTTTATTGGCAATCTCCAAAGCCCTTTTAAAGGCTAACAAAACTTTTTCATCCTTTTTAACCTCAAGCATGCAATCCCTCCAAAAATCTTGATATGTTTTTATCTATTAAATCAAAAACATGTTCAACCTCTCCTGCATCCAGCAATTCTTGAATTACACTTACAGCAATGTTATGCAATAGATTTAGAGTTTCAGAATTGGTTAATCCAAGCTTATTAACTTCTTGAGGCTTTGCTCTCAACTCATCATAATTCAATCCTATATATTCAGCCAAGACTCTCCTGATAGATGGATACTCGTTGCTATCATAGGTCATAACGGTTGCCACATGTTCTGCAAGCTTATCGATACGAGGGTGAGCAAATACGTGCAGTCCAAGCTCTATTTGAGTTCCTCTAACGGCATCAACATACCTGTGCATATCCTCAACTACTTTTTCTGGCTCTCTTTTCCTGATTGGAATGTTGTTAGCCTCTGCTTTCTCGATTAAATCTTCATAGACAAGCTCAGCTCTCTCAAAGTCACCGAGTTGCTTGGCTTTAGAATATTGAGCCAGTAAAGCATCGATATCTTCAAGCACTTCAGCCATAGCCATTGGAGGATAGACGTGGTCAACAATTGTAGAATAGCTCCTCCTCTTCGCTATAACACCCTCCATTGGATTGGAAACATTGTAAACATAGCAGTGGGGAACATCATCTATGCTTATCTCTGGCCAGCAGGCATTAGATAATCCAATACTCTTGCCGGGCCTAAATTCAAGATAGCCGTGTGTTCCAAAATGAATCAGAATGTCAGCTTTGAAAACTCGAGTTATCCATCTGTAAACTGCTAACCACTGATGCGGAGGTGGTATAGTCGGGTTGTGCAGAATTCTACAAACTTTTCCATCGCATCTGCTTCCAGCACAACCAAATTTTGGCTGCGGGGTTATGAAGATATTTCCAAATAGTATACCTGGAATGACGAATTTGTTATTATAAACCATCCCAACGAGTTCTTTCTCAAGTTTCCCGGACAAAACATCTTCAGGTTTTCCCCATTCTTTGACTAACTCTTCCCTTGCTTTCTCTGGAAGCTCATTGAACCACTCCAGATAGGTATCCAAATCCACAAAGTCAACTGCTCCACCTTTATCTACTATTTCTTCAACTGAAGTCCATCTGAATTCGCTGATAGCTTTTCTCCCAAGTATAAGCCTTATTAACTCATTGCCATTCTCTGGCAAATTCTCTATACTATACCCTTCCTCTTTCAACTTTTTCAAAAGCCTTGCAATACTCTCCGGAACATCCAAGCCAAAACCAACACCAATACTTGCTTCAAGCTCCTTGCATGGTGGATTGATTAGAACAATTGCAATTTTCCTCTCCTCTGCTTTCTTCTTTCTCAGTTCTGTCCACTTCTTTATTCTCCTTGCTAAATATCTTGCATGCTCTCTGTATGGTTCAAAAGTTTTGATGCCATCATCGCTTAGCTTTGAACCAGCAAGATACACAGGTTCTATCAAACCATCAACTTCTGGCATTATTATTGTATAGACTTGCGAAAGATAATCCAGACCTTGAGGATTTTCATGCCAATCATTAACACTCTGAGATGAAGAGAAACAGGGCTGAATGATTGGAACATTCAGCTTTTTAAGCAACTCAATACCTTCAACTTCTCTAAATCTTTTTGTATGTTTTCCATGGTCAAGTATGAAAAAGTATGTTAGATTTAGCACAGCATCAACAACAGCTTTTCCATTGTCAATGAAAAATTCTCTGATTGTGTCCTCCTTTGATGGAGTATTAAGTATCTCATCTCTCAATCCGTGTGTAAACACTGGCAAAACTCCCAGTCCTTCATCCTCCAGAGCTTTCACAACAGCATCAAAATGCTTTAAATTGCCATAGAGCCAGTAGTTTCTGTGGATGAGTATTCCAACCAGTGGTCTGTTATCATAAGTGCTATCATAAGTCCTGAGATATTCTTTACAGGTTTTAAAAATCCCAAGTTCTGGATGATAGATGCCATGCCATGGTACCTCACTAACATCTTCAACCTTTACGTCCATTCCAATGCTTTTGAGAATGAATCGAATGAGATTTCTTAAGTTGTCCTCTCCACCAGTTTTAAAGTAGGCTATTGCCCTGTTTAGAACATCCATAGAACCTCTTGAGAGATGTATGAAATTTTCTGAAGCTGAGATTACAATCTTTGCTTTTGACTTTTCGATTGCTTTTTCAACCTTTTCGGGTAATTCTGAGGCGTAAAGGAAGATAGCATCACTTTTTGATATTTCTTCAGCATGTTTTTCGCTTAAGTGATCACTTACAGCTAAGTAATCAAAATTCAGTTTTTTTGCCTCTTCTGCCAATATTTTGGATAAAACCGGAAGCATTCCAGCACCATACCCCGCTATAAAGCTTAATTTCATACTAAAACCTCTCTTCTGTTTTCTGAATCCCGTTCTTTTATATCCTGAACAGGAGCTACAGGTATGATGTAAGGTATTCCATTGTAATTGTTCACAACAGCTTCAACACCGTAAGCGTATTCTATATTCTCCCGGGTAAGAACTGAAGATGGATTGCCTGCAGCAAAAATTCTGCCATTATTCATCATAATGATTCTGTCCGAATACCTTGCTGCTAAATTGAGGTCGTGGATGGAAATTATCGCTGATATTTCCTTCTCTCTCACGACATTTTTTATAATATCCATCACCTCAAGCTGATGTCTTATGTCAAGGTTTGAGGTTGGCTCATCAAGCAAAAGAATCTCAGGTTCTTGAGCTAAAGCTCTTGCTATGAATACATTCTGCTTCTGCCCTCCACTGAGCTCGTTAATGTCTCTCATAGCAAGCTCTTCAATGTTCAGCATTTGTAGTGCTTGCATCACTTTTTCAATGTCTTCTTCATTGCTTCTCCAGCTGATGTGGGGTCTTCTTCCCATAAGAACGATATCAAAGACTGTAGCGGGAAAGGTTTGAGAAGCATTCTGGGGGACATAGCCCATTTTTCTTGCTATCTCCATTCTGCTCAGCTTTTTTATATCCTTCCCGTCAAGCAGTATCGCACCTTTTTCCGGAGCTAAAATTCTATCAATGCACCTGATCAGCGTTGATTTTCCAGCCCCGTTTGGACCCACTATGCTTAATATCTCCGATTCTGCAAGCTCCAAGCAAACATCTTTGAGCACAGGAATGCTTGCATAGCTGAACTCCACATCTCTTACCTTTAATTTCACCAGAATTCCCTCCTTCTTTTCATCAAAAGGAAGAGGAAGAAAGGTCCACCAATGCAGTCCATCATCACACCAACTGGTATGATTACAGGTGCAATGATTGTTCTTCCAATTGTATCCATGCCGAGCAGGAAAGAAGCACCAAAGAAGGCTGATGCAGGAATTAGAAATCTGTTGTCAGCGCCAATAACAATCCTGCAAATGTGGGGAGCAACCAGACCAATAAAACCAATACAGCCAACAAAACTGATTATGCTTGCTGTTAGCAAACATGCAATCATCATCGTAAAAATTCTTGTTCTTTCTACATTAATTCCCAAGCTCTTTGCACTCTCATCTCCAGCCTGCATTACATTGAGATCCCATGATTTCCATATCAGCAGTGGAAAACACAGGAAAAGCATGAATAAAACGAGTGGAACGTTCTCCCATGAAGCCCTTCCTAAGCTTCCAACCATCCAGAAATATGCTTCTTTCATTGCATCAGGCTCGGTAAAGTAATACATTAGGTGCAGAAATCCTGAAAAGATGTACATCATGGCAATACCAGCAAGTATCATTGTCTCTGGAGAAGCTCCCCTAAACCGTGTTAAAGCTACAATGACAAATGCGGGAATCAAAGCAAAAAGAAAAGCATTCATTATTACAAGATATTTAACACCAATCCAGGTTAAACCTGCACCATAAATGATTGCAAGTGCAGCACCGAATCCGGCACTTGAAGATATTCCAAGCGTATAGGGGCTTGCAAGGGGATTTCGAAGAATTCCCTGCATTACAACTCCTGCTACAGCAAGACCTATGCCTGCCAGAACTCCCATTAAAATTCTTGGAAGCCTGAGATTCCAGACGACAACCTCCTTGGTTGTAAAATGTTCCCTGAAGAACTCATTGACACCATGGGAGATTATAAAATCAGCATTTTTAAGAATTTTGGGAATTCCATGCCATATTATCGAATATACTTCCATTACGGTGATTGGATAGGAGCCGAGTGTTGCAGAAATTCCTGCGATAACAAAAATCAGAATTAAAGAAGAGAAAATAAAGAGCATCTTTCTTCCTACGAACCTCTTATACTCCTCTTTTATTTCTATTCTTTCCGTTCTGAATTCAGCCACCGACTCACTTATCATGTTAATTTTTACCTCTCCAACCATAAATTAATACGAGATTTTCTTCATTTTTATCTCAGTAATATTTATTTAGTAATACGATGTAATAAATATTTTTATATTAGTAATACGATTACCATTCCATCACCAGATTAATGCCAGAACAAAGATTACGCCTAAAATTATTCCTGTTCTGATAGTTGCTGATAAAAGCATTATCTGCATTCCATTCTTTGGACCAAATATTCCAACGTAATACGGTGTGGAAAACCTGATCACTGTTAGAAAGCTACTGAGCACATTTCCAACCAGAAGAGCTACAATTACGTTTTTAGCTGTAAGCACGCCAGCAGATAGAAGATTTCCTGCAACTGTTACGGCTGCAATATAGCTCCCGAATTGTGCTGCAATTATACCCACTCCTTCCGGCTGTACAGGAAAGTAAACACTTGCGATACTCAAATGAGATGCCAAGATGTCAAAAATACTCATTGCATAAAGAGTAAACACAATGAATGTTGTTGGCACTGTCACAATTAGAATTCTTTTTACGGTTCTCTTTGAATTCTGCAAACTCAGCTTTATAGCATATTTTACTGGAGGTCTTACAGGATTATTTCTGCTTATGAGATTGCTGTTTCTTCCGGGTAGCAAAAATCTGCCAGCCACCATTAAAAGTGAGGTCTTTGTCAGACCCACGAGCATTAATATGGAGAAGTAGAGTATTCCGGTCACACCAAGAAGTGGAATTAAAACTGGTAGCATTGAGCGCCAGTGCATTACTATTGATGGAAATGAGTTTATCATTGCTGCTATAAATAACTCTTTTTTCTCTATCAGGCCATCATTGTAGAATGAAGCAAGCATTGAGTTTGCAGACGTTGGAGAGATAAATGCAGCTATAAAGCTTGTACCACATTCATCACTCAAATGTGCAAAATTTGTGATTGGTTTTGCTATGAATGCAATTTTATCCACAAACTTCAGTGCAATTATCAGTTCTGCCAGAATAACACCAGCGATCATGAATGGTACGCTTTTGCTTAAAAAATGTAATGAGAGTTGTGTTGAGTTTAGAAGTACTTGGTGCATTTTTTGATTTACCTTCCATCCGGATTATTCACTGGATGATACACAAATACACCCCGCTCATATAGATCGTAATCTAAACCCTGGAAGTCTTCTATGTATTTTTGATGAATCTCAATTGGATTCAGATCATTGAAAAGCTCTGGATGGAACCACTTTGCCATGTAAGCTATTGCAACAAGTGCTCTCGGTCCACTGACTATCTCCTGTCCAACCACGTAGACATCATTGTTCGTGATTGCAGTAATATTGTAGGGTTCGAAACGTTCAAATAGGCTATTCCACAACTCTGCCATCTCAGAGGCATCATCGACATCATATCCATGGCTTGCTGATTTTCGGAATGGAAACTTTATTATAATATCCGGGTTTTCACTTGCTATCCATTCCGCGTCCACGGTCGGATATTTTCCTGTAAGATTGGCAGCAATATTTTTTCCACCCGCCAAAACACACAGCTGATGCAGTGAACCGTTGGTGTCAGTCTGGTAATCAGTGTTCCACTCCAGATACACTCCTGGTTTTTCATTCTCTTCAAGTGTAGCTATTCCTGCAGCAATTGTGTCCATGTAACTCTGATGAAATTCAACAAGCCTGTCAGCCTCCTGCTTTTTATCGAGGATATCTCCCAGGCTTCGCACCTCGCTCGTGTAATTCATAAGCTTAAAGCCCAGACGTATAACCTTAATATCGAAGGGTTCGAGTTCTTCATCCATTTCAGGTGTCCAACCACTGTACTGAAGAACAATATCCGGTGTGAGATTGACTATTGCTTCATAATCTGGATAGTATCCAGAGCCGACAGTTGGCAGTTCTTTTAACTGGGGAAAGAAATCCGGCTTTTTTGTTATGTATGTGGAGATACCAACTATTCTGTCCTTTGCATTGAGTGATCGCAGTACTTCAGCCTGAGTTGTTCCAAGAACCACGATGCGCTTTATTGGTCTGAATATCTTTACTTCTTTTCCGTCTGAGTCAACAATAATCTTTGGCTTTCCATTCCAGTAAACATAGACATGAGCAGCATCCCTCAAATCCTCCAAGCTTAAATCTCCTCCATCAAGCATGTACTCAAGAATTGCATTTGCTAGTTCATCTCTTGTCAGTTTGTCATCTGAATTTGTATCTGCTGGTATTTGGGCTAAAGCTGGCGTAACTATTAAAAGGCATGCGAGAAGTGCTGCTAAACAATACATTTTCATTCCCTACCCCCCTCTTCTAACAAAATAAACCAGCAATCCAATAAAGCAAAGAACGACAGCAGCAAATACAATTATTGAAGTTGGTTGCTGCCACCACTGGTCTGCTGGCTTAGAAATTTCCGGAGTTTCTGACCGAGAAGGAGTTGCAGTTGGAGTTGCTTTTACTTCTGTAGTTGGAGTGGCTGTTATTTCAGGAGTAGGAGTTGCTTCAGTAACTTCAGGAGTTGCAGTTGGAGTTGGAGTGACAGTAACAGCCTTAGCTTCTACAACTACAGCAAACAGGCAGAAGGAGTCAAGACTTACCTTGAAGTGGTAATAACTGTCATCTTCACCTACAACTTCACTTGAAAGCTCAATCCATTTACTACTATCCCATTTCAGGAATTTGATGTCAGATGGTTCTGCATTGTTATTCTTCAACCATTCTTTTGATACTCTGTGCTTGATATAACCAGATGGTTCAACTTTGGTTTGTGTTCCATATTTTGTGAATATGATTTCAAAGTACACATAAGTGTTGCCTTCTGGTTCTGGCACACCTTCTGGGAGAGACGATACCTTTGAAACGGTAACTGAGACCATACCTGTTTCGCTTACTAAAGCTCCAATCTCAGTGATGCCTGTCTTATCCTTCAAGCTTGAAGTCATCTCAATTGTTTTTTCTTTGTTAGCGTAGAAGTATTCCAGCAGAGATTCACGGTATTCTGATGATGCCTCAAGTGATGGAGATATGACCGCTGCTCCTCCACCACCTCCTCCACCACCTCCTGATGGAGGTGGAGCTGTTTTTTCCGGAGCTGGCATCTTATACCAGAATACCCTGCCTTCCGGATAATCTACGCCCATGAAGTTCTCAAAAAATTCTCTATAGACATCTTCCGGATTGTTTACGTTAGCATTCTCTGGATTTATGTCACCAATTCCGTGAAAGATTTTCGCAAAGAGGGTTAGTGCAAAAGGCTGCTCCATCCCGTATATTGCATTCCATGGCAAAATGTAAACCCTGTTGTTTTTCACAGCATTTGTTCCTTCCCAGCCTTTTCCTGCAAGCACATCATTGATTAATTGCTCTGGTTCATCTTCGTTATCCCATCCAAAGACATAGCCTTTCTTTATTATGATTATATCCGGATTCTTAGCCAGAACACCTTCAGCATCAACCTTTGGAAACGTTTCGTTTGAACTGCTGAATACATTTATACCTCCAGCAAGTTCAATCATCTCATCAACAGTTGTTCCATTGCCATAAGTCGGAATCTGATCAGTCTTACCTGTTGCCGATGTGGATGTTATGAAAACCTTGGGTTTCTCCTTTCCCTCAACAAGCTCCTCAACAATTGTTCTGTACTTGTTGTACCACTCAACATACTGTGAAGCTTTATCTTCACTTTCAAGCAGTAATGATAGCTTCTGAATCTCCTCTGGTATATTTCTTGGGTCGTATAAATCCAGACCAACAACCGTTATGTTGAAAGGGCTCAATTTGCTTTCAGCCTCCCAAACATCCGCACCGTATTTAGTGTAAGCAATTACTAAATCAGGAGTTAAATTCACAACAGCTTCCCAGTCAACTTCTTTCCACGTTCCTACCACTTCTTTTTGAGATATCTCCGGGAAATAGAAGGTCTTTTGCTGAACTGTATCAACAATACCAACAATTCTATCTTTGCATCCCAGAACCTTTACAGCTTCAGCTGCATCTGAATTAAGCACGATAATTCTTTCAACAGATTTGTTTATTGCAACCGTTCTGTTTGCAGAATCAACAATTGTCCTTGAAACTACACTAATAGATGTGTCTGCTATCTTCCCCTCACTTTCGTTGAGCATGTCAACCCAGTAACCTGTAAATGTTCCTTCAATTCCAGCGTTTGCAGCTTTTACCCAGTATTTTATTTCTGTCACATTTATCGCAACGAGAGCAACCTTTTGCCCAAAAATTCTGTAATCACAGCTTGCATTTACAAAGCTAAAACCATCTGGAATAGTTTCATTGATTCCAGCCACAATGGGTAAGTTGCTGTTAATTGTCAAGGTTACTTCAAATGTTGAATTAAAAGGTACTTCAGCAGGTGTTTGTCTTGTTACATCTACTCCCTGTACAGCGCTTACACAGAGCAGAATCAATGACATTGCAAACAGAGACAATATAAATTTTGTCTTTCCGTACATTTTTATCCCTCTTACAAATTTTTAATTTTTTAACACTTTTTAACAACAATTAATTAATTCGTATATTTAATTATTACGTTTTGTTATTTTAATCATAATTAGTATTACCATTTTCAATAACATTTCGATTTTGTATGCTTATCATCTACAAGCGAATTCATATTAGAAAATTTGAACCCGTAATAATACGTACCGGCGGGATTTGAACGACCTGCAGTCAGCTCGATACTGCACTGAGACTATATAAACGGACCCGGCGGGATATTAACTCGCATTATCGTGGGTCAAAATTTTCTAAGTTAATTTAGATTTGCTTGATAAACTTAACATTTAAATAGTAGAAACAACAATAAAGATGCATGGATGAATCAC
>Ga0209426_1001360_pt1 | contig 15347 bp, 13 predicted proteins | sample Deesub1362B_J571_FD_187697 | JGI IMG/M metagenome (GOLD analysis project Ga0209426, IMG submission 187697) | Deep oceanic, basalt-hosted subsurface ecosystem from Juan de Fuca Ridge flank, Pacific Ocean, CORK Borehole 1362B_J2.571 (SPAdes)... ...
CCGGTTTCTGTTCTTTCGATTACAGGAACATGTTTCTCCATGCCTACATCTTCTGTTTTTTCAGTTAGCGGTTCCATCGGTTGCCCACAGCATACAAGTTCCCCAGCCCCGGAGTGTATAACTTCAACTATGTTTCCACATACGTTGCATCGGTAAATTTGTTTTAGCTCAGTCATCAGCTCACCTTATATATCTTCAAGCAAGCTTGTGAAGAAATCATGATGTTCTTCTTCATCCCCTAGTATTCCTCTAAAAAGCTCTGCTGTGGTTACGTCTCCTTCCTTTTGAGCGGTTTCAATAATTTGCTTATAAAATGTTATCGCGTTTTCTTCGTCTTTTTTGTCCTGTTCAATCATTTCCTTCAAGTGTTGCCCCACGAAAATCGGGGATGGCTTTGTTGTAGGGATCCCTCCCAAGTAAGCTAATCTCTCCGCAATAGCCTCTGCATGCTTCATCTCAGTTATTGCCACCTTTTTCAATTCCTCTTGAACCGCAAAGGCTTTAACTCCCTTCCAGAGGACATGTTGCCACATATACTGTATAGAAACTTGTAATTCTCTAGCTATTGCCGTGTTCAACATTTCCAGAAGTTGTTGAGATACCATATTATTATTTCACCCTTCTACCTTACCTCAGTAAATTAACAATTAGGTTGCAATAACTCAATTAAGCTTTTCTTATTTCCACGTTTTTCGAAAAAAGGTTCTCTCCATACTTCCCTATTAAATGGGGTTTAGAAGTTCAAATTAAGATAGACCTTAAATACGCATCAAATCAGTAAAATGTTCAAGGTGATAACAATTGAACGAATGGGAATGTACCATCTGCGGCTACATTTACGATCCGAAGATTGGTGACCTGGAACACGGCGTGGATCCGGGGACTCCATTTGAGAACCTGCCTGAAAACTGGGTTTGCCCGGTTTGTGGGGCGCCAAAAGACCAGTTTGTCAAAAAAGATTAACTTGCATAGTAAAAGGTTTTTATGATCTGATAATGAAGGATACAGAGCAGGGTGAGACTACAGTAATAATTAAAAGTGAGAGATGAAGGGGCTAAACCTTTAAGGTCTAACGTTTTATTTTTTCAGCTATTTCCTCTCCGAAACTGAAGCATTTTTCGAGTTCTTCCTTTGTTGGAACGTACTGAAGTTCAAGAGCGGAATCGTGAGCCTCAAATCCTGCCTCCTTTACAATTTTGGTCATTTTCTTTATTGCTCCCCCAGCCCAACCATAGGACCCAAAGAAAGCCCAAAGTTTGCCTTTCGGCTTTAAACCAGTAATATAAGTTAGAAACGCGCTTACTGAAGGAAGCATTGTATTATTAAGCGTTGGGGAGCCAACTATAACAGCTTTTGCATCCAAAATCTCGGCAACAATTTCAGTTAAGTCGGAAGCCCGTAGCTTGTAGAACTTAACCGCAATCTCATTTTTCATGATTCCCTGGGCTATTTTTCTAGCAATCTTGTCGGTGCTCCCCCACATTGTGTCATAGACGATAACTACTTTATCTTTGTGTATTCCTCTGCTCCATTTAAGGTATGCCTCGACAATTCTCGAGGGATTGGAACGCCAAATCACTCCGTGGCTAGGGGCAATCACGTTAAGCGATAACCCCATCTGTTTTAGCTCTTGAATTTTCCGAATTATCAAAGAGCCAAACGGCATAAGTATATTCGCATAGTATTTTGTAGCTTCATCCATCAATATCTCTTCATTGACCTCATCATCAAATCGTTGGGATGATGCTAAATGCTGGCCGAAAGCGTCGTTGGGCAATAGAATCCCATCCTCGACTATGTATGTGAACATGCTATCGGGCCAATGTAGCATCGGTGCTTCAATAAACCGTAGGGTTCTCTTTCCAAGCTTCAACTCGTCACCTGTTTTAACGGTCTTAACGGCTAAAGCTTCACCATAATGTTTGAATAATCCTTCTTTCCCACGTTGAGTAGCCAGTATGGTTGCGTTTTCCGCTTTTTTAGCTATTTTTAGTAAGGAGCTGGAATGATCCATTTCAACATGGTTAATTATTACATAATCTATTTTTCCCAGCGGAGCTATTTCGCTTATTCTTCCAATAAGTTCGTTGGAAAAATCGTATTTTACAGTATCAACTAGCGCCGTCTTTTCATCATGGATTAAGTATGCGTTATAAGTTGTCCCTCTTTTTGTAGAATATCCATGGAAGTCTCTTATGTTCCAATCAATTGCACCTACCCAGTAAACGCCATCTATAACTTCAACTTTAACCATTCCTTTTTAACCTCAAACAGGTTTCTCAATTTTTAAGTTGTATCCTATTTTAACTCCGGCGTTCTCAAAGATTTTTCCAACCGGACATTTTTTAGTTAACTCCAATATTCTATTAATCCTGTCTTCCGGAGCGTTGGTGCTTACTTCAACATCTAAGTTGACCTCAGCTATTGTTCCGGTTTCCTCTGATTTTATCGCATCTAACTTAACCTCTAAATCTCTGATTGGGAGCCTCATTTTTTGGGCTGTTAACGCAAAGATGGTTGCAAAACATCCGGCGTAACCCATCAAGGCTAACTCAAGGGCTGTGGGTCCCATGTTTGTGCCTAATTCCGGTGGAAGGTCAAGGCATACACTGTGAGCTCTGCCGTTATCTACCACTATTCTCAAATTCTCTATTAGTTTTGCTGTTGCATGTAATTTTCCAGCCATAGAATTTCACCTCCCAGATGATACAGTTTCATCCTGTTTTCCATTTTTTCACACCTTTTAGTCATATTTTAGGAACAAAAAATTTTTATCTGGCAGTTTCTTATATATTTTTCGTCCTAAAAAAGCCGAAAATAATATAAATAAATCCGAAAATCGGAAAGATGATGCATAATGTCAGCTATAGACAAAATGGATTTAAAAATACTCAAGATGCTAGAAGAAGATGGACGTAGATCATTTACCGACATCGCTGAAAAACTTAAGGTAAGCGAGTCAACCGTCCGAAAAAGGGTTATGGCTCTGCAAAGGAAAGGCATACTAAAAAAGTTCACAATTAAAGTTGACCCTGCAAAAATTGGCATAAAAACCGTGGCCTTCGTTGGAATAGATGTAGATCCAACACGCCTGCTCCAAGTAGCCCAAGAACTCTGTAACTTTAAAGAAGTAAAATGGGTTGCAACGTCCACTGGAGATCATATGTTAATGACAGAAATATGGACAAGCGACGGAAGGGAGCTGACAAAATTAATATCCGAAAAGATAGGAACAATAGAAGGAGTAAAGAAGATTTGCCCTGCAATAATCTTGGAAAAGCTAAAGGACTAACCAGAGTTGAGGAAGTGTTCCCTAAAATGAGTTTAATCCCTGAACAGCATAAGAAACACATAAAAGAGGAACTCGCCCAAAAACTGCAAAACCCAGTGAAAATCGTGATGTTTACCCAAGAGATTGAATGCCAATTTTGCGCCCAAACAAGACAATTGGTTGAAGAATTGGCATCGTTAAACGATAAAATTGAAGTTGAGGTTTACGATTTCCTTGTGGATTCCAACAAAGCAAGAGAATATGGCGTGGACAAAGTTCCAGCAGTAATAATTAGGGGCAAAAAAGATTATGGCATCCGTTTCTACGGGATACCGTACGGATATGAGTTTCAATCTCTTCTAGAAGCCCTGATAAGCATTTCTAGAGGGGGAACAAGCCTATTAGATGATACTAGAGAAAAGCTTAAAAAAATAACAACACCGGTTAACATTAAAGTTTTTGTAACTCTCACTTGTCCATATTGTCCACTTGTTGCAAACATGGCTTACAAATTCGCCCTAGAAAGCGACATGATAAAAGCAGAGATCATTGACATAGGTGAGTTTCCTCATATAGGACATAAATACGGAGTCATGGGCGTCCCAAAAACCGTTATAAACGAAAAAATAGAAGTCGTTGGAGCAGTTTCTGAGGACATCTTTCTGGAAAATATACTTCTCGCGGTTCACTCAACTCTTACTTAAAAACTAAAGTTGGATAAGAATATGATTAGCAAAGAAAAATTGGAAAAAAGAGTTAGACGCTTCCAAGAGCTGATGAAACAAAATGAAATTGACGCTTCAATCATCCGAACCTTATCGTCTTTTACCTATTTCACAGGAACAAAATGGCTCAGGCCGGCCCTTTTCATTCCGGCTGAAGGCACACCCATAGCCTTTGTTTTCAAGTATGAAGCTGAAGAATTCATGGAGAATAGTTGGATAAGAAACGTCAAAACATACATGAAAGCAGAAGAATTAATGAAAGAAGTTAGTGGGACAATACGCAAATATGGATGTAAGACTGTGGGGTTCGACTATAGTGTTGAAAGAGATTCGTATGTTCTCTTCTTCGAACTTTTCAAGAAACTAAACGCCCAAGCAAACATCGTGGATGTTCATCCCCTAATTATGCAACTGCGGATGATAAAAGAGCTGGATGAAATAGAGGCTATCAAACAGGCCTCGCGAATAGTCGAGCGTGGGATGCAAAAAGCCATAGAAACCATTGATGAAGGAAAAACCGAATTGGAGGTTGCCGCCGAGGCCTTGGGCGAAATGATGAAGAATGGAGCTGAAAATCCTCACATTTATGTTACCACTGGTCAAAAACCAAGAATCCACGCAGAGCCACGAAGCCGTGTGAGAATACAGCCTAACGACACAGTCGAAATAGTTGTATCCGCTGACCATAACGGTTACTATAGCAATATGACCCGAACAGCCTTTCTAGGGACATTATCCGTTGAGAAACGTAACGCCTACGAAACCTTTATGGAAATGCATCAGATTGCTGAGGAAAACTTGAAAGCAGGAACCCCATTAATCGAAATTGAAAATATTCTAAGGAGATTCGCTGAAAACAAGGGATACGGCGAATATTATGTAACAGGCTTTGCCCACGGAGTTGGGCTTCTAACAGAAGAAGATCCTATAACAACTATAGTGATCCCCCACCGTCGATATCAAGCTATGGAAAACATGATTTTAGCTTCTATACATGCACCTTTAACTATTCCTGGCGTTGGAACGATCAAGTTTGAAGATACCTATATGGTGCAAACCGAAAAACCGGAAAAACTCACAAGATTCACATACGAAATAATAAAGTAAACAAACAACCTAACTTAATGATATAGCTACGTGGCATTAAGTTTAAATCCCTTAATATGCACTCTTGCATTACATCATCGAAACATAGTTTTCCCTTCAAGGCGAGGTCGCAAAATGGTAGATATAGAAAAATTAGCTGACGAATGGGGTCCAGAAAAAATAGTTCAAGTATATGACCCGCCGACCGGAATGAAAGGCATACTAGTAATTGATAATACCGCGTTAGGGCCAGGTAAAGGTGGCATAAGAATGACTCCCACAGTCAATGTTGAAGAGGTTTTCCGACTTGCCAGGACCATGACTTGGAAATGTGCTTTGGCTGAGCTTCCTTTTGGTGGGGCAAAATCTGGAATAATAGCTAATCCTAAGGAAATGCCAAAAGAAGAAAAAATGAAAATGATCAGAGCTTTCGCCATTGCCCTAAGACCTTTATCTCCGAGCCAGTATGTTGCAGCTCCGGACATCAATACCGGTGAAGAAGAAATGGCGGCCTACGCTTTAGCAAATGGTTCCCTCACGGCTTGCACCGGAAAACCAGCTAACATGTGTGTTAGACCCGGTGAAAAATGCGGCATTCCCCACGAGTATGGATCTACCGGATACGGTGTTTTCCACGCTATTCGAGTGGGGGCAAAGCATGTTGGCATAGAACTCAAACAAGCCAAAATAGCCATCGACGGCTTTGGTAACGTGGGCTCCTTTTTGGTTAAATATCTTAGCGATTTTGGAGCGAAAATAGTGGCGGTAAGCGACAGTAAAGGATGCCTATACAACCCAGATGGTTTAGAGTATGAAAAACTAAGAAAAGTGAAAGAGGAAACAAGGACTGTGATTAATTATGAGCCAGGCCAAGTCTTACCACATACGGATCTTTTTGAACTTCCGGTCGATATCCTTGTTCCAGCTTCTATACCTGACGTGATAAACGAAGGTAATGTCAATAAGATTAAAGCGAAGTTAGTTGTGGAAGCAGCCAATATTCCTATAACTTATGAAAACGAAAAGAGGCTTCATGAAAGAGAAATAACCGTAATACCTGACTTTGTCGCAAATGCTGGGGGCGTAATCTCCTCCTATGCTGAATACATGGGTGAAAACCCTAAAAAAATGTTTGAAATGGTTGAAGAAAAAATAGTTAGAAATGTCAAACTGGTGCTAGAAAAAGCCAAAAAAGAGCGAATTCCTCCAAGAGAGGCAGCGCTTAGAATAGCGCAGAAAAGAGTAAAGAAAGCCATGGAAAAAAGAAAGTTGAAACACAGCTAATGTGCTCTTATAGACTTTTCAGAAGTTTTAAAGTTTCCTTACAAAATTGAGGCAAGTCTGGTGGAAAACGGGAAGTAACCAAGTTCCCATCAACAACAACCGGCGCGTCCACAAAGATTGCTCCTGCATTTTTCAAGTCTGTAGTAACAGATTTCCAGCATGTTGCCCTTTTACCCCGCAATATGTCTGCCTCGATTAGCATCTGGGGCCCATGACATATTGCCGCTATTACTTTGCCTTTTTCATAGGTTTCTTTAACTATCTTTACTAACCCCTTGTTTATTCGCATTCTGTCCGGAGCTTTTCCACCAGGTATAATTAACGCATCGTACTCCTCTATGTTCACTTCTTCTGGTGAAAAATCTGACCTTATTGGAACACCGTGTTTCCCTACATAGGTTTCTTTGGCTTTCGGCGCTACCACGTCTACTTTGTAACCTTCTTCTTGGAATCGATAGTAGGGATAAAGAAATTCCGTGTCTTCAACTCCATTTTCAACCATAATTAACACTTTTCGCATGGAAACACCTTCTCAAGGTTTACTTAGCGCAATTTCCATATTTCTTTAACATGTAATTCAGTTTTTCCCTTAGTTCTTCTTTAGGAAGAAATCCCATGATTTGTTCCACAGGCTTTCCTTTGCAGAAAAAGATTAGCGTGGGTGTGCTCATTACTCCATAATTTACAGCTATTTTCGTGTTGTCCTTTTCTAAGACATCTAACTTCACGAACTTAATTTTTCTCTCATATTCTTTAGCTATTTCGTCGATTATTGGATTTAACTTGAGACACCATTGACATTTTTTATGCCAGAAGTCAACAAGGGTCAGGGCATTCGATTCTAAGACTTCCCGGCTCCACCTATCTGCATTTATTTCCAGAACATTCCCCATTCTTTCACCTCTAAACATTTATCCAATATTAATCACGTAGTTGTCCGTTAGTATCATTTCCATGGTTGAAACCCTCAATTCCCCTTATCTTCTTTTTGAGGTGGGGGAGGTAGTGGTTAAGCAAAATCCGCATTCCTTTGTTTTTATTCTAGTATCTGCCTTCTTGCAGAAGGGGCACATGAGACTTTTTGAACGTATAAGGTTACATGTTTGGCAGAATAGACCGATGAACTCCGCTCTCTTATATTTTCCACCCATAAGTAAGCTTATCATTTCGCTTATGAGAGGTTGAATTTCGGCTATCTCGTCGATTTTTATTACGTATCCTCTGACTTTTCGTGTATATTTGCTTACTGCTGACTGAGAGATTCCGAGTATTTCTGCCACCTGATTTTGTTTCAGGCCGTAAGTTTCGAGAAGTTCCTTTGCTATTGTTGCTTTGATTGCTGGTATGACTGATTTTACGGCGACTTCGCAGGGGAGTATCAAACGGTTTTCACCGTTGTAGTTTTAGAGGGAAAGATATATAAGGATGACGTATGTCATATAATATGACGTATGTCATAAAGGGGACCAATGAAACTAACTTGAGGAATTCTCCCTTCTCTCTCCTCTCCCTCCGTTAAAGCCATGTTGAAAGGCCTAAAACCTTTATGACATACGTCAAGGGTGTCCGACGCAATGAAGCTCCAAAACCGAATAACTCCCCGAGAAGGGACAGAAAAACAAACAAGCCTAGCAGGCGTCATTCAACAAATAGAAAAAATATGTCGGAAATGTCAAGCCTTAACCTTAGCAACTTGTATAACTCGATGTGACGCTTGGAAACTTAAAAACGAATTTAGAAAACTATACGAAATGATAGGAAGCCCCTCTTACATAAAAAATCTTTTGAATACGATAAAAAATCGGAGACGACTTGCAATATTAAACATAATTTCAAATGAGGTTCTTTCCTTATCTGAACTCCAGCAAAAACTGAAGAAGTGCGGTTACCAGCATAGTCAACAAACAATACTTAATGAATACATTACCCCCCTAATTGGAGTTGGGCTAGTGAAAGAGAATCGAAACAAGTATCACGCAACAACTTTCGGTTCTCGAGTTAATGAACTTATAGAACCCTTTAAAGACATTGAAGATGTGTTACCGCCTCACTCTGAATGTTACGAAGAAATAACTCTAAGCATACTTCTTAATGAACCAAAAACATACGAGGCCCTTGAAGAAGTAGTCCCGATAAAAAATATTCCACGAGTTCTAAACCGACTGAAAAAAGCTGGATTAATCGAGGTTCCCCCAGAAAAAGACTACATATTCTACTTTAGAACAAGAAGAGACTCAAACAAGGTAGAGTTTTCACCAACCGAAAGGAAAGTCTACCAAAATATTCCAGAAAAAGGAATTTCAGCCCGAAAACTTGCGGAAAGGACAAATATTTCTCTGCGGAGAACCTATAAGTATTTAAAGAGACTGAAAAAGAAAAAACTGGTTTTCACAAGGAAAAAACCAAAATCCTACGCATTAACGCTGGAAGGCATCCGAATAGCAATCTTACTACAAAATATACGTGAACTGCTGATAGAAGCCCTAGCAGCCGGAGCCCTGCTCACCAAGGATGAGTCCGTCCTTAAGTTACTAATGTCGGACACTCCACATCCAAGACGTAGAAAAAAGAAAAAGAAGGAACTTCCCTCCTTACCCATTATACGAATAATCTCACCAAAATAACAGCAAATTATGGCCTTTTCTCCTGCATTTTCCTCTAACCTTTACACGGCACAGTTGTGGCTCTGCCAAAATTATCGATTTAACTTAAAGTTTTGAAGCAAAACTTAAGGAAGCGAAGGCCCATAGAAATAGCAAAGTTGTAAGGGAGTTGTTTAATAGAGAGTGATATTTCGTGAAAGTTAACATAATTTCGCTAACCTGTTGTGCAGGGTGTATTTCATCCTTTCTTAACGCTGGCGAGGCTTTTCTAGAAATTCTCTCCGAAGACTTCCAAATAGTATATTCACCCACTTTTATCGATTTAAAAGAAATACCCAAGGTTGACTTGGCGATAGTTGAAGGAGGAATCAAAACTGAAGAAGACGAGAAGCTCGTCAGAGAGGTTCGAGCTAAATCAGAATTTCTCATCGCTTTAGGAATATGTGCAACCCACGGCGGGATAACAAGTCTAGGTAATATCTTCTCTGTCAAAAAACTTCTGGAAAAGGAATACTCCATTCTTAAAAGAACTAAACTTCCGGAGCTTAAAGATTTAATGTATCCGATATGCAACTTCGTGGATGTTGACTATTATATCCCTGGATGTCCACCTATGCCCTTCCTCATAGTTCACACCTTAAAAAGTATAGTGAACAGAAAACAGCCCATCCGTTATCAAAGCGTAGTCTGCACTGAATGTCACCGGAGAATAATGCCAGCAAAACTCGATCGTCTCTACGGAATATACGAGAAGGAAGCAGACCCAAAGCTATGTCTAGTAAGTCAAGGCTTCGTTTGCTTGGGCTCCCTCACCCGTGACGGCTGTGGAGCGCCATGTCCCAGAGCTGGCTTTACGTGCTTCGGATGCCGAGGGCCAGCCGACTCCTTAATGTATCGGTCAAGGGATATGTATTCCTTCCTTGTAAAAGTAATATCGAAGCGGACCGGTGTCCAAGAAGAAAGTGTTAGAGAGGAGCTTTATCGGAATCCCTTTATTTTCCATACTTTCATTTTTTCAAGGTTTGAACGGTTCAAGTCGAGGGAAAGGATAATTTGAGCAGCGGAAAGGAGATAACTATTTCACCCACAACGAGAATCGAAGGCCAAGGAAAAGTTACTATAATTCTTGACGAGTCTGGAAATGTTTCTGATGCTTATTTTTATGCTACAGAAATTCGGGGGTTTGACTATTTTCTAATGGGAATGGAAGTCGAAAGGCTTCCTTTTATAATTTCAAGAATATGCGGTGTGTGCGCAACTGCCCATGTGTTGGCGTCAGTTAAAGCTATAGAAAGCGTCTGCAAGACGGAAATCACGGAAACCGCGAAAAAACTCCGCGAACTTCTACTAATGGGTCAAATAATTAGCAACCATTCTATAGTGTTCTTCTTTCTAACTCTTCCAGACTTTTGGTTCTCTCCCGAAGAAGATCCGTCTAAAAGAAACATTTTTCAAATAATGCGGGAAAAACCAGACGTTGGCAGAAAGGCAATAGCCCTCCGATCCTTTGGAGCTTACCTGCTAAGGCTAATTGGTAAACGCGAAATTCACATAGTTTCAACCATACCCGGAGGCTTAATAACTCCACTCAAGGAAAGGGAAAGAAAAGAACTCCTCAAAAAAGCCAAAGAAGCATGTGCAATAACAATGGAAGCCCTCCAGCTTGGAAAGGAACTCTTCGACAGAAACTGGGAAGAATTTAGAAAAGCTGGAGACTACAAAACCTACTACATGGCATTAACTAAAAAGGATTCTATGGAATTCTACGAGGGAAAAATTCGAGTCATAAATCCCGAAGGCGAGCTCCACTCAGAATTTATGGCTCAAGACTATGTGAGTCAGGTCGAAGAAAAAACCTATCCTTGGACTTATGCTAAGTTCGCCTACCTAAAAACTCTAGGATGGCCCAAAGGAATAGTGCAGGTTGGACCAACCGCCAGAATGAATATAAATAAAAAAGCAATGACCCCGATTGCGAATAAGGAGTTAGAAGAGTTCAAGAGAAAATTTGGAAATCCAGCCCACGCTACATTACTTTTTGATTATGCCCGCCTCATAGACCTAATGTATGCGTGCGAAAGGGCAAAAATGCTCTTGGAAGACGAAACGCTCACCAAAACAAACATAAGGGTCAAAGTGCAGCCAACGGGAGGTATCGGCATAGGGATTATAGAAGCCCCAAGAGGAACCTTGGCTCACCGATACCATTTAACCAGCGAAGGAAAGCTAAAGCAAATGAAACTTATAATTCCAACTCAAATAAACAACGCCGCTATAAACCTTAACGTTAAGGATGCTGCCAAAGAATTTATACACCATGGCGAAATTAAGCCAGGGCTCCTAAACAGAATCGAAATGGTAATCCGCGCCTACGACCCTTGCATAAAATGTGCAACAAGAAGCACCAATGAAAACTTAATAGTGGAAATAAGGAACAATGAGGGGGAGCTAATACAGATGCTATGAAGTTGAAATTTCTATAGCTTGAGCCGGACAGTTAACTTGACAAGTTGCGCATAAAATACAGTTTTCTTCATTTCTAACGGTGGGTTTCCCTGATTTGTTCCCCTGAAAAATTAGCATAGGGCAAATTTCGACACAAAGTCCATCACAGTCTCTAACGCATTTAGCATAGTTAATCAGTATCCTAACCATGATCTCCACCTTAAGGTAATCCGCTTACTTGAAACAGTTAAACCTTTCCGTTAATCGTGTTAAAATAGCGTTTCTAAACGCGAAGCTTAAATATGACATATGTCATATTTAAAAAGAAAAAAAGGGGGGTTCACCTAAATGAACGTAACAATCGATAGAGAAGCCTGCATAGGTTGCGGAGCATGCGAAGCCGTATGCCCAGAAGTATTTCAAATAGCAGAAGACGGAAAATCCGCTATAACCGAAAAATACAGAAAAAACGACCCCGGCAAAGGCGAAGTAGGAGAAGAACTAACGACATGCGTCGAAAACGCAAAAGAGTCATGTCCAGTGGAAGTAATAAAAACCTAACCACAATTTCTGTAGCCCTAAAGTGTTTATAGCTTTACACGCCACACTTTTCTTCATAATTCATTTGCATAAACTTATCCATGAGTCTTAAGAAGATTTCACCCAAAAGAAATGGGGTCTTCAATTACCACGTAGGCATAAGAACGGTGAAAAAGTAGAGGACGTTACTATTGAATACCGTAGATGTTGCAGCTCCTTTTTCAGTTCGTTTGACTAGTTTGATCCGAGATAGGGTTTTCCTAATTCTCTTACGCAAAACTACTAAGGTGACGACTATAGCTGCTGCAACAGTGACTAATGGTATAAACCACCAGTTCTGTCCGGCCGTGGGCTCGCTTGGAGGAATTGACATTCCTTTAAACGCATAAAACATTAACTCAGGGTCGTTGTAGACTGCGTATCCATCCCATTTCTCAAATCCAATCGTTAGGAAGTACATCATAGCGGATATTTCAAAGCCTGTTGAGGATTTTCCTGCCTCAGATTTAAAGCTGGCTTCGAATGATCCTATAGGCGTAGTTTTGCTGGTTACATTGAAAGTACGTATGGTGTCATTAATGGTTATTGGTTTATACCAGTCATAGGTGCTTCCCAGTTTCACTGTGGCGAAGCTTGCATTAGCCAGCCTTGCTGCAATGTCGAACTTTGAGGATTCTGTAACGTTGTTATTGTTCAAACGTTGGCCTCTTTCATCGACGACCTCCCAAGCCATTCCGGTAAAGGCTGTAACGTAGTAGTTGATGGCTAAGCTTCTGTTAAGAAGCACATCGTTACCCATCAGGAAGGTGCTCACATTGTTGACCTCTTGTTTCCTGCCATCAATCACGTAGGGCTCCATATCCCAGTTCCCTACATACTGGTCGATTTTCATGGATGCTTTATTCTTCATTCCATAGTTTCCGGTGACGTTGGCGCTGAAGTGAACCGTAAAGGCTATCTCATCAACCATAGTTTCTGTAGGCCTATTCATGAAGTTGGGTTCTTCGAAGTCTGCACCGTAAACCACTTTCTCCCACCATCCCCACATAGACCTGTCTTCTTTGTATGGAAAGAGGGTTCCCGTCACGTTTTCATAGGCAACTCCGAAAGTGATAGTTTCGTTCAGAGGAACAACCATTTCCCCTGTAGCATCCATGTTTCCGAAGGCTTCGCCTGGGGATACAAGCCTAATTGCGCTCATATTTTCTGGCACAAAGAAATGGGTCTGTCTGGTGCCGTTATACAGGGATAGTCCCGCAAACTCGTAGCGTAATCCTATACCAACCATCCTAGTGCCATTTTCATCAGCCCAAGCGGTTACAAAGTCTTGCTGAGTACCAAACCACAGCCAATCCCATTCATGCTTGTTGTCCTCGATCCAGTCCCATCCTTCCTCCCTTGCTTTGGCAAGTAGGTCAGCCCACGTGTAATTTCTAGCCATGTGAGCTATGTCCCAGTAGCCAGGATTAGGCAGCCCGGTTTCGCTATTCATCAAAGTGGCGTTGATTTTCTGCATTGTGGCAGAGCTTACAACACTCATGTTGGATGCATAATACCAAATGTATGTTTCATTCCACTTGAAGGACCATTCGGTATGAACCTTTCCCATCCACGCGACTATGTGAATCTCGTCGTCTACCACTGAAGCGTTAGGGTCCCAGATGATTTCTACGAACATTCGGTTCTCTGTGCGGTTCCATGTGTCAGATCCTGAATGGATGCGTCTTACAAAAAACTGGTCTTCGGTAGTCGTTAAGTCTCCGTCTAGGTCAACAGCACCCGTTTCTGGAACTGTTAGGAAGGCGCGGATCCCCCACATTCCGTGTTCTGGCGTTCCGACAACTATATCCCATACCGAACGAACGCTGTACACTTGGAGGTCTGTGAGCATCCAACGGTAGACTTCGCCCCACATTGTGTGTTTTTTGTAGATGTTCATCTCGTCTACTTTGATCTCTGTGGGTTGGCCGTCTATTGGGACCTCATAGTAAGGCCTCCACCAGTATTGTTCTTCCACCTCAAGGGTTTTTCCATTGCCCAATGTGATTGTTTCGATACGTTTCCAACTAAGTCCTGGTTTCCAGTAGGAACCCTCAATCAATCCTATTGTGTATGTTTTTCCATCTAAGGTGATGTCGATTGTTGCAGGATACCTGTATGTGCTCCATTCTATACTCCACTCTCCGTCCCAACGTCCCATAACTGGGCTGGGATCAAGCACGAAATATTCCTGCTCGTTGATTGTGACATTGTATCTTGGATAGGCATCCTCTAGCTCCCATTCGTTCCTGAATAACCCTTTCCGGATGCTTTTGGATAGGTTCCACCAATCATCGACTAGCCCTAGATTCAGACGAGAGAAGTCTGTGGCATTTATGAGGTAGTATCCATGTGTGTCACGTAATATTGCGTCTGAAGTGGTATTCATCCAGAGCCAAGTTGTCTGGTCATGGGCTATTGTAGGTACAATATGGACAGTTGGGGTTAGAATATTGTAGGGGTCGCTGTCGATGGGATCAGCGATGTTGTAGACTCTACCTGAGTCTGTCACATTGTAGTAGGTTAGTACATGCCTAAAGAAGTAGGTTTTTTCACCCAATTCAGTAACGTAGGTTTGAACATCCTCAAGCCAACGTACGCTTAGATAAGTGCCGTTCGTCATTATCAAATATTGATCTGGCCACTCTCCCATAGGCCACCCGGTTGTGACATCGATCTTAATGGTGTCGTTTAGATAAATACAGTATCCCCCCTCAACAACGCTAGCCGTTCTATTTCCAGCCATTGGATCATTGTTAATGTAATTCCACTGTCTTAGTTCTCCCATTTCTGGATCTCCCCAATGGTCTCCCATCCAGCCAAAGTTGTATTCGCTGTAGATACGTGTGCCGTTAAGGGTTATGAAATACTGTACGTCTATGCTTTTATTCCATGGAGCCTTCATGCTCGGTATATAGGCTCCATCGGACATCCACTCTCCCGTGTCCCAATTGTATATATTACGGGTACCCGGACCCCAATACGTACCAAAAACTTTGAAGACTGCGTTAACCGGAACTTCCGTTCCGTCTTCGTAAAATACACCGGTGTGCCCTGAATCCCATGGTAAGGCAGGAATTGTTATATTATATATGTAAACGGTATCCAAGATCTCCTGAGGTTGCCAACTGAAGGGAATTAGCCTCGTATAGTTTGTTCCAGGCACTGAAATATGAAATTCTTCAACCCAACTGACAGGATTTTTGTCCCAGTCGAAATAGATTTTTGTGCCGTTTAGCGTTATTATGAAGGGTCTAGAAATTGTTTCTCCGGTCTCCGGGATTTCCACTGTTTCCCAACTTTCGTGTTTATGCATTGTATAGTAATATTCGTTATCGATCTTAACTTTCCAAA
>Ga0209426_1001361_pt1 | contig 15347 bp, 13 predicted proteins | sample Deesub1362B_J571_FD_187697 | JGI IMG/M metagenome (GOLD analysis project Ga0209426, IMG submission 187697) | Deep oceanic, basalt-hosted subsurface ecosystem from Juan de Fuca Ridge flank, Pacific Ocean, CORK Borehole 1362B_J2.571 (SPAdes)... ...
ACTTTATTATAGAAATAATTTCTATAGCTATTTTTTCGGTATCTTCAGGGCCGAAATCAGCTTCTAATTTGTCAAAAGACAAATAAACCAGGACATTTTCATTTAATTTTTCTTTAAAGCGGTCAATTTCTTCATTTATAGCTTCTAGAATTTTGTTCATAGAATAGTCCGTGTGAATTAGCCAAGAAGCCGTTTTTTTATGATTACCTCTGATGGGAGCAATGATCTTACAGTATTTTTCAACGATTTCCTTACCTACTAAGTTGGAGTAGAGGTTAATGAAATAGCGAGGACTAATGCTTTTGCAAGGTACTACAACTATACCTCTACCTTGAAGCATGAAATTCTCTACAATTGGTGATGTGATGTCAATAAGATGTTCGAAGGGAAATTCTCCTACAACTTCAATAAGTATAAAGCTTCCCCTTCTAACTCCGCCCATTTTTTTATCTAATTCTCGATTGCCGGTGCTAAATATACCGTTTTCATAAAACTTAGTTCCTTTTCCATCTTTTATTACGGGATGTGGTTCATAAGTACGTTTACGTCGTTCTACTGGCGAAAATCTATCAAAATATTTGAATTGTCCTTTGTGTAGCGTGAAATAATAGAACGGATTTAATATTTCAACTCCCCTAAGTTTTTCTATAATTAATTCTCTAAATATTCTTCCATCAATAAACGTTTTCTTAAAAGTTACAACTCCGTCACAAATATAATCTAAAGCTGTTTTCTCAGCTCTTTCAGTTATGATAATAGTCTTAATCTCAGCCCCCCTAACAGCGTCAATAATCCTATCGCATGTTTCTTCTACAGATAATCCTATTGTGGCAGCTACTGCATCAATACTATCCACAACAACTAAAGGTGAGCCTGAAGGCTTTTTTTCTTCAATAACCATGTATAGTCCTTTTAGGAATTCTGGGAGAGATGAAAATCTTATTAGTTGTGGTACTTCCATTCTCTTTGGCACAATATTTTGTGTCGCATCAACAATATTTTCAGGTGGTATGCTTTCTCTTATCCAAGGAAACTGACCGTAGAGTGATTTTGCATCAACTCTCGTAGAAAAGTATATTCCACAGCCCTTTTCAGCTTGACTGGCAACATAGTGCAAGCTGAAAATAGTTTTTCCGGTTCCAGGATCTCCTTTCACCAGTAAAGCAACATTTCCAGTAATATCAAAAAAATCTATAATTTCAGACGGTATTGTTTTACTCATATTCTGTGTTTTAAGCATACGCATCCAACACGTTTATGGGGGGTCGTAAGTATAACGATTAACATAGCTAAGCAATATAAACATTTTGTCATCAAAATCTTGGAAAACCCAAACAGATTAAATAGAAAAATGTAAATTAAATTACAATTTTTGTTAATTTGTTAATATTAACAAATAAGCTGAATATGACTGGCTGTAATATCTCAAAATGCATACGGATTTTTAACAAAATGACTCCATAACACTTATATTCCCATTTTGTGAAATTTTTAGTTACATTGAAAGTTTTTAGCATTCTAATAGTCTGAAAATAAGATATTAATAAATTTATGAGAAAAAATCAACCACTATACTAGAAATGAGATCAAACATTCTGGTGTTTGCAAATGCTTCTAAGTGTTATGCTATATGGCGTTGCATTTTTGGTTACATTGGTTCTTTTTGTAAAAGTGTTAAAAACCTATTTTTCATATCGATTTAAAGTAATTCTATCCTATGTATGTTTAATAGGCTTCATGGCAATAATAACCTTAATGATGCTACTAAACTTAACATACGAGTTTGATGTTACTATTGGACCGCTGAAAATCGAACTCATAGATTTTATTTTAACTTCTGCAATAATTGCAGCGACACTTTCATGGTATTTTGCCATAGTTTTAAGCCATAGTTCTGCACTGCCTCAACGTAGCTATTTTATAGTTTTTATTGCAGGAATGGTTTTTATGGGAGAATTACTTGAAAAATCCACCATATTCGTGATCAATGCCTTTCTTGAAACAGTTGGAATTCTATTTGTTGTAATAGAAACCTTTAATTATCTACGCGATGCATACAGGGAGATCATAGACCCTTTTGAAAAAAGATACATCAAATTGTACACCCTTGGTTTTGTCGTAATTTTAAGTTCAGGTTTAATGCCTGTTCTGGGAGATATTGCTGTAAAATACTACAATTTTCCTCGTGAAGTTTTTGAGCCTGGATGGTCCATCATCTACTCTATAGGGGTACTGCTTATATTCTATGCAGTTTCCAAGAAACCATTAGTTTTCATTATCAGCAAAGCTTACCCCATATTTCTGGTTTTACTAAATTCTAATGGAACTCCTTGCTTTACGCAGAAATTTCAACCAATGAGAAGTGATGGCAGGTCTGAATTCTCGGAGATAAATGTATCTGAGATATTTAATTCAGCTAAAGAATTAATAATGAGTGGTAAAAGAACGGGTTCCATTGATCAAGGTAGAAGAAAAATACTCGTAGGCACATATGAAGGTTTAACGGGGATGCTAGTTACTAATGTTGAGACACGGTATTTAAGAGAAGCATTACAAAAAGCTACAAGACTCTTCTGGGAACGTTACCACGACGTTTTACCAACATGGACTGGCGAAACAAGTCAGTTTACTGAATTTAAAAATGATGTTGAACATTTATTTTCATTATTCACCTTGTTTGATGAAGTTGAAGCCACGATAGATTTAAAAGCCAAGGAATTTGATCCGCTTAGCAAAGACAGTCGAATCCTAGCACTTTTAACAGATTATACATCCAATGTAGGTGAATGCCCCTATTATTCAGAAAATGTCCCTTCAAAATGCCTCTTAGACCCAACCAGTAGAAGACCATGGGATTGCGAAGGGAAAGCCTTCATCAATGGCTTTGTTTGCCAATATATATTAGACTACCTCGAAAAGAAAAAAGTCGATCAAAAGGATAATTTTTCAAAATAAAGAGACAAAAAATAATGTAGACTTTACCATGAAATATACATTTTCTTGTTGTTACTTAAAACCTTAATTAAAGCAAAAAACAATTTTAACGCATATTTAGCTTTTATTATCTAAAAGCCAACAGTCACTAATTTAAATCTCACAGTAACTGCAAAATACGCTGAATACTTTCTACACTACTGGAATGAAGAAAGTACGTGGATGAGGCACTTTAAAATCGATATTAATATTATGTATTTCTGTTGGCGGATGCACACCGTATCCAAACAGAACATCCTTCTCACTAAAGATTCTATAAAAGTATTCAGCCATATCTCTAAGCTTCGCAGAAGAAGCCAAACTTGAGAAACTCAAACCAAAGAGTAGGTCTTTTTCAAACTTTATTCTAGAAGTTATCTCCGAAGTTATCATTTCTGTTTGTTCTGGTCCGAACAAAGACTCTAAAAGATCAAAAGATAAAATTACAAGGACATTTTCACCTGTTACATCTTTAAAGTAATCAATTACCTTGTTAAGGCTTTCTAAAAATTTATCCATAGACCTACTGGCTTTGACTAGCCAGGGAAACTGTCTCTCATTTTTTATTCTTGAAAAATCAATAACCCTGCAGTATTTTTCAAAAACTTTCTTACCTAAGAATTTTGAGAAAACATCGTAGACGTATAGTGGATTTATACCTTTACACGGAACAATAATTACACCTCTACCTTGAAGAGCAAAGTTCTCAATAGGAGAACCTATCAACTCGAAAGCAAATTCGCATGGAACTTTTCCTAGAGCCTCGATGAGAAAAAAGCTTCCTCTCCTAATTCCACCGATTATTTCATCTAACTGTTCGTAACTGGAGCTGTAAAGGCCTTTTTCGTAGAATATAGTTCCTTTACCATCATTGACGACTGGATGCGGAGGATAACCTTCTTTTTCGTAAGGCCTTAAAACAGGGAAAGGCTCGAAATACTGGAAACGGCCTTCATAAAGTGTGTAGTAGTATATTGGATTATGTATTTCAACACCTCTAAGCTTTTCTATAATCATTTCCCTAAAAATTCTTCCCTCTATAAGTTTTCTTTTAAGTGTTACAACTCCATCGCAAATATAGTCTAAGGCTGTTTTTTCAGCTTTTTCAGTTATAATAATAGTTTTTATATTAATGCTTCTAATCGTATCAACGATCCTAGAACATGTTTCTTCTACAGATAATCCCACGACGTTCGCCACTGCATCAATACTATCAACTACAACAATAGGTAATCCAGTAGTTTTTCTGTTTTCGAGAACCGTATAAAGCCCCCTAAGAAAATCGGGAAGAGAGGAATATCTTATTAGTTGTGGTACCTCCATTTTTTTCGGAATTATGCTTTGAGTTGCATCCACAATGTTTTCAGGAGGTATTTTATCTCTTATCCAAGGAAACTGTTCATAAATCGAATTAGTATCAACCCTAGTAGAAAAATAAACGCCAGTACCTTTCTTACACTTACTAGCAATGTACTGTAAGCTGAAAATAGTTTTTCCAGCACCAGGATCACCCTTAATCAGCAAAGCAGTGTTTCCAGAATTTTCAAGGAACTTAACTATCTCTAAAGGAACTGTTATATTCACGTCTATCACCGACTTCGTACCTTATTCTTGTAGTAATGGCTATTACAATATATGCACTAATTGAAGTAGTGGTTCTCTTTTGAATATAAGCTTTACTGTAACAAAAGTAAAAGAGGTTATATTAAAAGAATAAGAAACTGACCACATATAATGTTACATTTAACAAAATTTTTTCAAAAATATCTAACACAATTTGAATAAAGGATATATGATAAATATTAGAATATTCCAAAGTAGGGATAAAATTTTTAGATAATTTTAATTTTCAAAAACTCTGCTAATCTTTCTAATTCTTTTTCAAAGTTTCCTGCAACTACGCAAAGATGTCTATTAACAGCTTTCTCAACAAAATCTATGAAAGACCTTCTAAGTTTAAGCTGGACTTGTGTTCTGCAGAATTCTTCTGAAACAGGAAATCCTTTCACTATTTTCCCAGTTGTAAAGAAAATCTCCTCCAAGTCTGGTGAAAAGTTGGCAACCGTAACTTCTTCTTTTTCTTTGAAAACCCCAGCAATACTTACGCCATATCCAGTTTCAAAATGACTTCTAATCTCACATTTTGAAACAATGGTAGAAGCAACGGTGCAATGCGCCAACAAAATTAAATCCTCTTGGAAATCCTCTACATTACCCATAAACACAGCTTTTCCTGAAAGTAAACGTAAAATCTCAAGCATAACCAATGATGAAAGATCTCCTTCACAAGCAGAACTTATTCCCTTATCTAAAAGATGTGAAATAGCAAGACATGGAGTTATTTTTGCTTTCACAAGAAATGGAAAGCATCGAATTGTACAAATATTAGCACCACTTTTCTCCAAATAATCTTGTATGACAGTTAAAACACGTGATGCTCTGGCAATATCCTCAATAGTTATCTCTCTGCAAGGAAACTTACTATATTTCTCAACAACTTCTCTGTGATCTCCCATTTTTTCAAAGTCTTTTAAAAAATCTTCAAGATCAACAAAATTTATATTCATTCCAAGTTTCTTTTCTAAAAACTCTAAATTATACGTCTTTTTTGCCCAATCTTTGGAGGCACAAAATAACATAATTTTTGTTCCTTTAAGCTGTGAAACCACCTCAGACACCAAGGACATATATTTAATTTCTTTTAATGATGAAGGGGATAACCCATGAATTATCTTTACATATTTTCCGTTCTTTTTTAATTTGAATGTAGCATTAAGAGCAGATGCCAACGAATTTTGCTTTCCATGTGTCAACAAAACGACTCTACTATACTTAGCAACTTCAATTATTAGATCAGAAGTTCCACCCGTTGCCACAACCACAAAAATCAACGGATATTTCCCAATTTTTTCTCTTAAATTTCTAATATCATCAATCGAAGTTAGAACAGAAAATACTTCAGAGTAGAATCCTTTAAGACAATTAGCATATTTAACATGAATTTTTTCTGCCCCTCTTTCTTGGGGAGCTGATGAAACAGTAAGAATTGCAGGTTTCATACTCCTCACCTCTTTTAATCAGATATTTTACCTGTTACTTTAGGGATTTTGTAAGTTCCTTTAATTTTGATATTTCGGAAACTTTAACTTTTACCATTGTTTTTTGAATATAGTCTGGGAGTAAATGAAAATATTTAGAATTACCATACCGTTTATCGCCGCAAACAAAGATTCCTTTGTTTTCTTTTGATCTTATAACTCTTCCAAGGGCTTGTGAAGCTCTTCTAAAAGCAGGAACAATATAAGCATAAAATCGACCTTTTTCCTTTCCATAAAGTTTAGAATAATAATTCACATAAAGTTTGGTTCTCATAGTTATTTTGTCAAAAGGAATACCGACGAGAAAGACTCCTTCTAATTCTTTACCGGGAAAATCAGCACCTTCAGCAAACCTACCAGTCATAGTTGCACAAAGGACCCCTGCCTTCTTCGTCCTTCCAACACTCTTAAAGTCATCGAGAATTTTTCTAGCTTCATCACCGCTCATACCTTGTTTCTCCACAAAAAGTTCCTTGTCGAGATCACAGCAAATATCAGATAAACCCGGAAGTATATCTTCTTGAATTCTATAACTAGCACAGAAAACAGCAACATTAGAATCTATACACTCCAAAAAGAGGCTAATTGCCTCTAAATACTTATTTAACATTTTTTCTTCAAGTTCTTCTCCCTTAGTGGTTAACTCAATTGGAACTAGTGTTAAGATTTTTGAAGGATCAGCAAAAGAAGGCACAACTTTCCCTTCGTAGTGCGTAAGACCTATAGTTTCACTAAAAGCTTTTATAGGTCTCAAAGTTCCAGAACAAAAGATACAAACCCTAAATTTGTCCCATTTATCTCTTAATAATTCTTCAGCTCTCATATCCCAAATTTCAAAAACAAACTTTCCATTCTCTCTAAATTTTAGAAAAACAATTCCATCGATATTTAGAGAGTTTAAAGCTGCAAGCCAAAAATGTCCCAGATGAAATAAAGAAGATCTAGGTGACTTCCCTTCTTTTATCTGTCTAGAATGAATAAGACTGCCATATCTAACCAGTAAACTAAGATCTTCAACATTTAAATCCGAAGCTTCTAATACCACCTTGGGTTCAAAAATATCATCTTCCCCGCGAATCTTCCTACCTTCCTCCTCCAATATTTTCATTAAATCCTTAAGTTTTATTCTTAAAGCTTCAGCTTTATCAGATTTAAAGCTATCAATTTCGTTTAACGCTCTTTTAACAGAGCCAATAGTTATTCTATCAGAGTTGATCGTTGAAGCAGCATATTGAAGATTATGAGCCTCATCAACTACAAGAAAAGAGTTTCTAAAAGATACTAACCTGTTTATAGTCCAGCCAAGATCACTAATAATATAATTGTAGCTGAGAGAAACAACCTTAGCATATTTTAAAAGTTCTAACTGTAAAAAGTAGGGGCACATGTCAGTTTCCTTAGCAAATTCGTATATTTCGGAGAAAAGAAGGGGTTGTTTCAATAAAAATCCAACTAAGTGGACGTTATGATAGTAAGGACAGTTCTTTCTTTTCTTTTTGCATAAAACTGAAACACCGGTATAATCTTGAATGTTAAGCTCCCTGGCAAGCAGACACATGTCTCTTTTACCTCTAAAGGACAAGCCAAAAATTTTAATATTTTTTCGTTCAACAATTTCCTTTAATTCTTCAATAGGCCTATCAGTCTCGTTCCCGGTTCTAACGGCCCAAATGATATGTCGTCCTTCGTTTAAAACATAGGGTAAAAGAGCAGCAAGAATAACGGGGGTTTTACCAAAACCAGTAGCAGCATGAATACAGACATTAGTCCTCTTTCTAACCATTTCTTCAATAAACTCGATAACTTCACTCTGATACTCCCGCAAAGAGTAAGGAAAATATCTAAGATTCACCATAATGGACACCATATTAACATAAATGAAAAAGCAACATAAACTTCTAAATTTTCCCATCAATTCACTAAATATACTAACTGAAATTAGCTACGAATTCATTCAAGAATAATTCCATTACAGTGAAGTGGAACGAAAATATAGTTTTAATGTTAAAAGGGAAGAGAACATTAGTCTTCGTAGCCGATTAGTTCTGTAATTAAGTCCTGATATCTGAAACCCTCCAATGTAATTTTTCGTTCAATAGCTAAATGTATAGCTAAAAAATGCAAAGGAATAATATTTATTACCGGAACTAAAGCTTCATACACCTCAGGTATCTTAATCTGATAATCTGAAAGTTCTCTTAACCCCTTGTTTTCAATATTGCTAACTACATAGGTTAATACGCCAATTTTCTTTAAAACATTTAAAACTTGTATTGCCCGGTTGAAACTTTTACCTGAATGAGCAAAGACAATTACTGGTGTGTCTTTTTCGATGGGAAACATTTGAACGTGGCAAAATTCCTCGAGTTCAACAGCCTCGCTATGTATCCAAGCTAACTCTTTCATCTTAGCCATTCCAAAAAGAGCAGAAGCATAACATGGTCCTCCACCAGCCAAATGTACATGTTCACTCACAGAAAACTTTTCTGCAGCTTCCATATTTTGTCTCATATTTCTGGTGCTCATAACTTCCTTAGCTTTCATCGGTAAAGAGAAAATTTCTTCTTTAAATTTTTCAAATTCCTCATCTGAAAGAAAGCCATTCTTACCACCTAACCATAATGCTAAAGTGGCGCAAGCTGCCATAGCTGTTGTCGAAGTAGCTGTAGGTGAACCAAAAGCCTCCTCAACCTTTGTTAAAATCGTGTAATCTGAAATCCTAGCAATAGGCGAAGCACCTTCATTAGTAATTGCTACAACTTGTGCACCATCACCTTTAGCTTTTCTTACAGCTTCGAGAGTTCTTGCTGTTCTGCCAGATGCTGAAAAAGCAACAACCACAGTTTTTTCTGTACATTTTGTGTATTTAGCAAGTTCTAAAGACTCCTCAACAAAAACAGTGAAATCGGAAAACGCTCTAAACATGTATTTACCAGCTATCCCCGCAAAGAAGCTATCTCCACAACCAGTAAGTAAAACTTGACTTATGTTTCTTTTTAACAATGATTCTGAAATTTCCTCCGAAACGTTCCAGGAGCTTTCAATGGTTTTTTCAAGATATTCAGGTTGCTTAACAACAACAGATTTAATTCTTTCAAGAAAATTCGACATCTCCATAACATTTCTACTCCTAGTAATCATGTTTATAATATTAGTTTTGCACCTTATATTGTAAAATGACAATATAAGCCTTAAAATGGTGTGTTTCTGGTGATCACTTCATCAAAATCTATATGTATAAGGTTATTGAAGAAGGAAGATGCTAATGACCTAGTTAAGTTATATGAATTAATTGGCTGGAAACTTACAAAGAAACAAGTAATAAAATGGGTAGAATATTCAAGACGTGGCAAATACACTAGAATTTTTGTAGCAGAACTTAAGGGAAAAGTCATAGGCAAAATTACACTTGACACAGCATTTCCACCTTACGCGGAGATAGTAAATGTTATTGTACACCCTGATTACCAGAAACTAGGCATAGGTTCCAAACTAATTAAAGAATGCATTAAAATTGCAACCAACGATGGATACAACATAATTTATTTGATGTGTGACCCGGTAAATAAGAAAATTCATCGTTTTTACGCTAAGCTAGGATTTATACCCGGAATTCTTGGAGATCCTAAAGATGCAAGAAGAGATACGTGGCTATACTATTTCTCCGAAGAATCTTTTGTCCGAAGATTCTTGGAAGATCATCCTTTCTCAGAGTTTCATGTATCTCGAAGAAAGATGAACTTTCACGGATTAACATTTTAACTCAATGAAATGGATTGACCCCATTACAGGTGACACTTTAGAGATTCTGATTAAAGGTCGGCCTGGCCAGCCTGAAAGCGGTGGAACTATGCCTAGAATCAGCGGTGTAAGATGCAAATTAAAAGAAAAGAAATTTAGCTGCTGGATACAGGAAGAAAACAACAAGGTATCTCGCAACATTCTTGGAAAATTTAAATTAAACATTATAAATGAAGGAAGAAAAGAAATCTCCGTTTACATGAAACCCCTACTTCCAAATGGAGTTGAATTAACCAACGAAGTACCTGTCTATTTCCAAGCATATAATGGTGAACATAAAGTATTGACCTTTAAACTAAAATTATTGAAAGTTTTGACATACCATTAGAATATTTAACATTTCCCACCATAACCGCTTCACTAATGCTGAAAGTCGATGATAATATGGAGATAATCGTATCAGCAGGATTCAAATAATATTTCAAATTTCATTTTGATTTCAAAATATAAAATAAATTCTCCTAACACCATTAAGCTCAAAAAATACATAAACACCCTATTAAAATCAATTCGTGAGGGATTCAGCCTAGTTGTATCAGAAGCCTTATGGAAAGGAGTTCCCGTTGTGGGCAGCCCAGTCGGAGGAATCCCTCTACAAATAATAGATGGCTTCAACGGTTTTCTCGGAAATAACGTCAAGGAAGCAGCCGAAAAAATAATATATCTACTTAAACACCCAGAGGAAGCAAAACGCATGGGTCTAAATGGGATTAATCACGTTAAAAGGAACTTCTTAATAACTAGACATCTCAAAGATTACCTAAAACTATTCATCGAACTCAAAAACACTTAAACTTGTTTTAACACAATTTATCTGAAATACGTATTTTAAACAAACTGTAAAACGAAAAGTAGTAGAGGCCCTCCCCAAATCTATTACAATCTAACTAACCCTAAATTAAAATAAGACACGGCTTAAGTATCTAATAAATATCATCCCTTAAGCCTCAGATAAAACCAATTCATATTTTAGGTTAAGGAAGAATGTTTTGGCTTCTCTGTATCTGCTTTACTTTCACGATATCAACACTGAAGAGCTTCATAGGTAAACCTTTGATATCAAGTACGTCTTCGAGCTTAACTTGAGTACTAGCTTCATACTCAACCAGTACGGGGACATTATTAATAATACATGGGAAAGCATACCTTACCTTACCATTATCCTCCTTTATGGAAAAGACACATTTCTTACCATCCACATAGTTCCTTATAAGCTCCTTAAACTGTTCCAATTTTTCAACAGTCACTCTTAACACCACATTTCACCCCCGTAAAACCTCTACACCAACACCATTCTTCCTCAATACCATTCTTCCATCCCTATCCCTAGCAACAACATAAACGTTATCAACATTCAAAACCACTTTCAACCTCTCCGTCAAAATCTCTACAAGCGCTGCAATCTCCCTGAGAAGCGGATCATCCGTCTCAGGAGTAATAAAAAATTTAGCAGCCAATAGATCTCCCCCCTCATCACCCTGTTGGCCACGGATCTTGTGGATCTGCTAAAACAACGGCTGATATAATACTTACTAGTAAGAATATTAACCATAGATTTGCAAGCAACCAAATCTTCAACCTACCAAATTTAACCATTACCTAAACACCTCCAACTTTATTTTGCTGAAATAGGTGGTCATGGGAGGGTATATAAATCACGGAAAATCCGGAAAAATAAAGGGACATAAATCCGAATTCGATAAATTTTACTGAAAAGTGTTTGAAAAATAGTAAAACGATGTATAGAGGGTTTATAGATCTTATGGATAAATTTTTATAAGTTTTAAATTTTCCGTGATACGGGAAATTTTAAAAAATATGTGTTATACTTTAAATTTTGAAAGTGATAATAATGGTAACAACAAATAGATACGATGACCTCTTCCCCGAAACCGATGACCCGAAATTAAAAACTCTATTTGAAAAAATAAGGATCTATTTAGCACGCTGCGATGGTTTAATTAAAGATTCTAATCCAGGTATATTGGTTAAAAGAGACGATATGGGAACTTTTGATCCCTATCTTACTCCCAAAAGTAAAAAAGTATATGATACTATTATTTATAGGCTCAAAATGATTAAGAAATATAGGATAAGCGATTTTGAACAAATACAGCGTCTACTTTCTCTAGATTTAGTTAGGGAAAAAAAGCTTAAGAGAAACGAGAGAAAGTTTTTGGAGGCTTTTATTGCATATCCTGATAAAAATTATACAGAAATTGCAAGGTTATTAGGCGTTACCCCGGCGGCAGTGTTATATAACTTAAAAAAATTCAAGGAAAAGCTTGGTTTGAGATTTGTTTCTCTCTTTGACTATACAAAATTTAAATTAAGAAAGTACGTGATATTTGTAAAATTTAAACATCCCTATGATAAGCGAACTGTTTTTAAGGTTTTTGAGAATCCTTCCCTTACAAGTTTCAATTTTGATACATTTTCCTCTGAGGGGAAACGATGGGGATGGTTGGGGTTTGTTGTACCTGATCAAAGAAGGGTACTAAAGGATTTTAGGGATTCCATTGCTGAGCTTGAAGGTGTATTGTTTGATGAAGTTAAGGTTTATGAAGAAAAGGGTATAAGTCATGGTTGGAATTTGGATCGTTTTGATAATAGACGTTGGTTTTTTCAAGAGGATATGTGGATATATGGGCTCCTGAATTTCGTCGAAAAATATGAGGATATATTACCGCAACCTGATATTTTTTGTTTTTCTTATGAAACAATACCTTTTGATAATATAGACTTTCTCATATTTCTTTTTAAAAGAGTAGACTACAAAATTTCTTATCAGAGGATTAGAAGTTTACTTCAAGAGCAGGGATACGATTTATCTATTACTCAGATTGGAGAGAAAGTTAAGAAATTGAAGTTTTTCAACGTTTGGAAACCATATGTACATTTAGCAGGTCTCGGCTTATCTGAGTTTCTTACAGTTAATGTTGAGTGCGACGACAGTATGAAAGAGATTTTATTGAAGGCCTTAACCGAGTTTCCAAGATATTTTGTGTCTATACACGACAAAGGGCTTTTGTTTATGTTGTTTCTTCCTCATGGTTATGGTGAGAGGTTTGCTTATCTTTTTGATGATTTTAGAGAGCATGTTGATGATATGTTGATTATTCGAAGGTTTACTAATATTGGTTCTTGGCTTCCTATTAATATGCATAGAATGTGGAATGCTAAAAGAAGGTTTTGGGAAGTAAAGAGAAATTATTTTAATTTCTATGATAAATTAAAAACATTTCTCCCGATTTAAATGTGATTTAAACTAGTTTTTCTATGCTTTCTTTAATTCTTTCTAGGGCTGTTTCTAATTTGTTTTTAGGTACTGTGAAGGAGATTCTTATGTGGTGTTTTCCTCTTGGTCCGAAGAAGGGGTATCCTGGTGAAACTAGGACTCTGGCATCTTTAACTAAATGTTCTACTAATTTTTTGGATAGCATTCCGGTTTTTTCTGTGTTTGGGAAAACGTAAAAGGCTCCTTTTGGCTCTGCAGTTTTTATTCCTGGGATTTCTTTAAGTTTCTTTAAAACTAGTTTTCTTCTCTCTCCATATTCTTTGACTAGTTCTTCCACGTAGTCTTGGGGTCCTTTTAAAGCTGCTAGAGCTGCATATTGCACTATTGAGGTAACGGATAAATTTGCTGCGCACGTGACTTTTGACATTTGTTCTATGATTTGCTGGGGTGCTACGGCGTAGCCTATTCTTAGACCTGTCATGCAATATGTTTTTGAAAAACTGTTGATTATGATGGTTCTTTCCTCCATTCCTGGTATTTCAGCTATACTTGTAAATTTTCCTTCATAAACAAATTTTTCATATACTTCATCGGATAAAACGTAGAAGTTATTGTCTATAGCTATTTCTGCTATACCTTTCAAAGTTTTATAGTCTAGTACTGCTCCGGTTGGATTATTAGGTGATATAAGAATTAGAAGCCTTGTTTTCTTAGTAACTTTTTCATTAAGTGCATCTAAATCAAGGTCGTAACCTTTTTCTTCTATTTGAGGTACTTCTACGGTTTTTCCACCTGCAAGTGTTATGGATCTTATATGGCCTGGGTACCATGGATCTTGAATAAGTACTTCTTCACCTGGATTTACTAAACTCATTATTGCTGCGAAAACAGCTCCTGTACTACCAGCAGTAATTAGTACTTGTTCTTTTTTTATTTCAGTTCCTATTTTTTGGCTTTCTTTCTCAGCTATTGCTTCTCTAAGTTCTGGTATACCTTCATCGGGCGTATATCTTGTATAGCTTTTTTCCATAGCTTCTTTTGCAGCATCTAAAATGTGCTTTGGTGTAGCAAAGTCTGGTTCTCCAACATTAAGATATATAACATCTTCAAAATCTTTAGCAAGCTTTGCAAGATCGATTAACGAATATTTCTCACATTTTAAAACCCTTTCAGCAAACACATAAAATCCTCCCAAATTATTCATGCCTGATAGGGATAAAGGTAAATTATAAGTTAAATATGTTTGATATCTTCATTAATAAGTTATTAGAGAATTTAAAATATACACTTGAAATCATAAATATATGCTCCGTTGACTTGCCCAAAATATACTAAAGAGAGACTAGTTTCTTACCTTAGAGGATATAGAGATGTATTGGAAAATATCGTGATGTTTTAGAAATGTGAAAAATAGTTTGTGTATAGGTTTGTATCCCTAGGCCCTTGGTTCATTTATATGTTTTCAAGACTGTCAACTTTTTCGGGAGATTTAGCTAAAGATACATGCTCACCAATTACAAGTTCTTCTGTGTATTTTATTTCTCCATAGATTCTACATTCATCATTAATGTATATTCTCTTACCATGTAGGTTCCTAGCTGAAGATCCTCGTTTCATACGTATTTCTTCAGCATATACATCTTCAACACTTGCTCTTCTACCTATGATGGCTATCTTGGCATATATAGGTCCTATGACCTCCCCCCTTTTACCTATTTCAAATCTTTCAGCTCTTATTCCCTTAAGAGTTCTAACACTTCCTCCTATTGAAACATTTTTGCCTTTAACCTCCTCTGCCTTTAAAGTTCCTCCAACCTTTATATATGAGGCTTCTAAAGTATTTCCAATTTCAGCTGTTCCTCCAACAGAGAATTCATCTTCTAGTTTGATAGATTGTTTAGCGTTTAATGTTCCACCTACTATTATGCTTTCTCCTTCAGCTTTACCTCTTATTTTAACGGTTCCTCCAACCTTTATTTTCTCAAATTTTATATCCTCATCGATTTCAAGCGTCCCCCCAACTTTTATTGTACCTCCTTCTCCTGTTGTGATTTTTACGCTGCCACCAACTTTTATTTCTCCAAATTTAAGGAAATCTTCCGCTTCCAAGGTTCCTCCAACCTTTATTGACCCATTAACCTCTCCGCTGCTTAACTCTACGCTTCCTCCAACATTAATATTCTCAACTGAAACCTTTCCTTTAATTTCAAGAGAACCTCCAACCTTTATTTTCTCAG
>Ga0209426_1001364_pt1 | contig 15301 bp, 17 predicted proteins | sample Deesub1362B_J571_FD_187697 | JGI IMG/M metagenome (GOLD analysis project Ga0209426, IMG submission 187697) | Deep oceanic, basalt-hosted subsurface ecosystem from Juan de Fuca Ridge flank, Pacific Ocean, CORK Borehole 1362B_J2.571 (SPAdes)... ...
ACCCTGATGGTAACATCAGGGCTAGATAGATGGTCACCGCTCCGCCTTCGGGCGGAGTACAGAACTCGGCTTACAGGTTTACTTGACCCAAATTTTATTGGCAGGGTGTGACTGGAGGAAACTTAAAGCCGATGCCCAAAATGGCGAGATATGTGCTAGTCGGCGTGATGGTGGTGGCCATCCTGGCCTTATCCTTTGGCACCGGCTACAACCTGGGCCGGACGCCACCTGCACCAGAAGATAGCCTTGAGGTCATCGAGCAGGCCTGGGATATCATCTTCAACGAGTATGTGGATAGGGACAAGCTTGATGCCAGCACCTTAAGCCAGGGCGCCATCAAGGGTATGCTTGAGGCGCTGGATGACCCTTATAGCTCCTACCTGGATGCGGAGTCTCGCCAGCTGGGGATGAGCACGCTTGAGGGGGAGATTGAGGGCATCGGTGCCCATGTCGCCATCAGGGATGAGAAGCTGACCGTCATCGCCCCCATCGCCAATTCCCCGGCGGATAGGGCGGGTATCAAAGCTGGTGACATCATTCTGGAGATAGACGGCAAACCAACTGCGGAGATGAGCCTGGTTCAGGCGGTGCTCAGCATTCGCGGCCCCAAGGGGACGCCGGTCAGGCTGCTTGTCCAGCACCAGGGGGAGAGTGAGCCGGAGGAGATCGAGATAATCAGGGACACGATTGAGCTGCCCAGCATTCATTTCAAGATGAGGGAGGATGTGGCCCACATTTATATCGCCTACTTCTCCGGGCGCACCAGCGAGGAGCTGCTGCCGATACTGGAGAGCTTGAGTGAGAAGGGGGCCAAGGGCATCATCCTTGACCTGCGCAGCAACCCGGGTGGTTTGCTTGATGAGGTGATTGATATCATCTCTTACTTCCTGCCCCAGGGGGTGGCGGTCAACGTGGTGGATAATCGGGGAGAGCGCACTCCCCTTGAGGTCCGGCCGGCAGAGGTAACCGTTGACCTGCCCATGGTGGTGCTGGTTGATGCTTTCAGTGCTAGCGGCAGCGAGGTGCTGGCGGGAGCGCTGCAAGATCACGGGCGGGCGGTTATCGCCGGCCAGCGAACTTTTGGCAAGGGCAGCGTTAACGTTCTGCGCCAGTTGAAAGATGGCTCTGGGCTGTACATCACCACCGCTCGCTGGCTCACCCCGCGCGGGCACGTTATCGAAGGTGAGGGCATAACCCCGGACTATGAGCTTGAGCTGGAGGGGGAGGAGGTTATCCAGTGGGCGGTGGATTACCTCAAGGGCGAGAGATAAAAATTTTAAAGAGGGCATTTTGCTCATTCTAAAGCTCACTCAATATCCTTCTTTAGGAGGTGGGAGAATATGGCAGAAAGTCAAGTGGAGATAAACCAGACCAAGCTCTCCATAATTCAAGGGGATATCACCCGGCAGGCTACCGATGCCATAGTCAATGCCGCCAACTCCAGCTTGATGGGAGGTGGTGGGGTGGATGGAGCCATCCACCGGGCTGGGGGCCCGGCTATCTTGGAGGAGTGCAAGCAGATTGTGGCTAGACAGGGCCGTTTGCCCACTGGGCAGGCGGTGATCACCACCGGCGGGAATCTGAAGGCTAAACACGTCATTCATACCGTTGGCCCCATCTGGCATGGTGGGGGTAAAGGGGAGGCGGAGCTGCTCAAGAGTGCCTATCAGAACAGTCTGAAGATAGCCGCGGAGAACCACCTAGCTAGCGTCTCCTTTCCCTCCATAAGCACCGGCGCCTACGGCTATCCGGTGGAGAAAGCAGCCCGGGTAGCCCTGGAGGCGGTTATCTCATTCCTTCGGGAGAATGTTACTTCCATTAAAGAGGTGGTGTTCGTCCTCTTTGACTCGCGCACCTTTGAGGTTTACTCCGCGGCTCTCCAGGAGCTAGCTGGAGAAAAGAAATAAGAAAGGTGCCAGTGATTTGACTTTTGGCCCGTTTTATCATCCTGCCAAAGCGGAGAACACCTGACTGTGACGTGGGTGGATATCATCGCCCTCGGAATCATTGCCCTCAGCTTTTTCGGTGGGCTGAGGGAGGGGGCGGTGAAACAATTCTTCAAGCTGCTGGTGCTGGTCATTGCCATCCCTCTGGCAGGCAGGTCCTACTGGCTGGTGGCCACGGTGCTTTCCTTTCTTCCCGGAGAGAAGTGGGAGAATTTTATCGGCTTCTTCATCACCCTGGGGCTGATAAGCGCCATACTGCAGTTGGTCAGCTTTTTGCCCAGGAGAATCGTCCAGAAAATCTGGCGCAGGGGGCTGGTTTTCCGGCTGCTGGGCGGCGCTCTGGGGGCGCTCAACGCCAGTATCGGGCTGGTGGTGTTCGCGCTGGTGACGCTAGCTTATCCTCTCTTTGACTGGCTGGTGCGGTGGGTGGCAGGCTCCAGCGTCCTCATGTCACTCATGGAGCTTTTCGGCTTTGTTCAGACGATGCTGCCGCAGGTATTTCAGGATGCCGCCACGCTGGTAACGGCTGGGACACTAGGATGATTAGGGCGCCGGCTGGCACTTGGGGCAGAAGTAGGTGCCACGGTTGCGGACCTTGATGCGCTGGATGGGGCTATGGCAGACGGGGCAGTTTTTGCCCCCCTGATGGGCAACCTTGAACTCAAAGTGAGCGGTTCCCGTTTCCCCGCTGGGGCGATAGTAGTTCACCATGCTGGCTCCCTTGTTGCCGATGGCGGTGCGCAGCACCTGCTGGATGGCTTGGTGAAGGCGCGCTATCTCCTCCGGAGAGAGGCTTCCCCCCTGTCTCAAAGGGTGAATTCTGGCATAAAACAAGGCCTCATCCGCATACATATTGCCGATGCCGGCGATGACTGACTGGTCGCAGAGAAGGGCTTTTATCGGGGCCTGGCGGTTATGCAGGCGCTTGGCCAGCACCTCGGGGCTAAAGCTAGCTTCCAAGGGCTCCGGGCCAAGATTACCGGTGATGCTTGAGCTATCCTTCACTAGCCACATCGCCCCAAACTTGCGGGGGTCACTGAAGAAGATAGTGGTGCCCCCATCCAGATGAATTATCGCCCGGGTGTGCTTGGGTGGGGCTGATGAACCCTTTCCGATGAGCAGCGAGCCGCTCATCTTGAGGTGAATGACCAGCTCATCACCGCGGCTCAAATGAATGGAGAGATACTTGCCCCGGCGGGAGAGCCCGGTTATTTCTTGGCCGATAAGGCGCGAGCGGAAGTCTTCAGCCGATGGCTGCTTTACCACTTTGTCCCAGAGAAGGGTGATATCAGTGAACTTGTGCCCGATAAGGTGGGGCGCAAGCTCATTTTTTACCGTCTCTACCTCAGGTAGCTCCGGCATTTTTTACTCCATCTCCCCCCAGTTTTTCCCTACCTTGGTGTCCACTTTCAGGGGGACGCTGAGCTCGAGCGCCGTGGACATCACCTCGGGAACGAGCTGGCGCATCGTCTCCAGCTCCTCATCAGGCACCTCAAAGAGGAGCTCATCGTGTACCTGGAGCAGCATCTTGCTTTTGAGGCTTTGCTCATCCATCTTGCGGCACAGGTTGATCATGGCCACCTTGATGACGTCAGCCGAGGTACCCTGCACCGGCATGTTTATCGCCATGCGCTCGGCGGCCTCCCTCAGCTGCCGATTGGAGGAATTGATTTCCGGGATGAACCGCCTTCTGCCCAGGATGGTCTGCACATAGCCGGTTTTTCTCGCCTGCTCTTTGGTGGACTCGAGATACTCCTTCACCTTGGGGTGTTTTTCAAAGTAGGCGGCGATGAACTTGGCTGCCTCCTCCCGTGAGAGCTCGGTTGCCTGCTCCAGCCCGTACTCGCTCATGCCGTAGATAACGCCAAAATTGACCGTTTTGGCCAGGCGGCGCATATCCGGGGTTACCTGGGAGGTGTCCACCCCGAAGAGCTGGGCGGCGGTGGCAGCATGTATATCCACATCCTGCTGGAAGGCACGGAGTAGGCCTGGGTCTTGTGATAAGTGAGCCAGCGCCCGGAGGTCAATCTGCGAGTAGTCTCCAGAGAGAAGCTGGTAGCCTGGCGGGGCGATGAAGGCTTGCCTTACTTGTCTACCCAATTCGCCACGGATGGGGATGTTTTGGAGATTGGGGTCGCTTGAGGAGAGCCGGCCGGTGGCCGTCCTCGTCTGGTTGAAGCTGGTATGCACCCTACCTGACTTGGGGTTTACCAGCCCGGGCAGGGCGTCAATATAGGTTGATTTGAGTTTAGATAGCTGGCGGTAATCCTGGATGAGTCTTACCACGGGATAAGCTTTAAGCTCCTCCAGAACCGAGGCTTCGGTGGAGTATTTGTTTTTGCCCTTGCGCACGGTGGGCAATTTCAGCTCGTCAAACAGAACCACCCCCAGCTGCTGAGGGGAATTGATATTGAACTCGTGGCCGACCCAGCTGAATATCTCCGTCTCCAGCCTGGATAATTGCTCACCAAGCTGGTCTGACATCTCCCTCAGTAGGGCAGTGTCCAGGGCTATCCCGTTTCTCTCCATGCGCAGAAGCACCGGCACCAGGGGCATCTCAACCTCAGAGAATAACTGCCACAGTCCTTCTTGGTGAAGCTCCCGGCTTAGGAGTTCTGCCAATTGCCCGGTGATATCGGCATCAGCGCAGGCGTAATCGGCCACCTGCTCTATCGGCACCTGGGACATGGGGAGCTGCTTGGCCCCTGAGCCGATAAGCTCGGAAATGGGCGTCATCTCGATGTTCAGCCTGCCGAAGGCGAGGTTTTTTAAGTTCAGTGACTTCTCACCCAAAAGGTAAGCCGCCACCATGGTGTCAAAGGTGAGGTTGCTCACGTTCACCCCGTATTCTGCCAGCACCGTCATATCGTACTTGCTGTTGTGGGCGAGTTTGGCCAGGCTAGCCTCTTCCATGATGGGCTTGATGCGCTCAATGACTTGTCCTAGAGGTAGCTGTTCTATCTCTCCCAGGCCGGTGTGCCCCACTGGGATATAGTATGCCTCACCTGGGGCCGGGGAGAAGGAGATGCCCACGAGCTGAGCGGACATGGGGTTTAGGCTCGTCGTCTCCAGGTCAAAGGCAAAGGACTTGACCGCTCTCAGGCGGCTGATAAGCTCGTCCAGGGCGGGGGTGCTGCTTATGATGTGATAATCTCCCTTGGCTGGCTTGGCCTTGACCTGGGGTGGGGCTTCCCCTGCCTCCAGCTCGGCCAATCTGGGCACAAGACTAACGAATTCAAGCTCGCGGAATAGCTCGGTCACCCGCTCGCGGTCATGCTGGCCAGCCTGGCACTGGGCCAGGTTGAGGCTGACCGGGGCATCGGTAACGATGGTGGCCAGCTCCTTGCTCTGGCGGGCGATGGCCTCGTTCTCCCGCAGCGTATCGCGGAGTCGGGGAGGGGTTACCTCGTCAAGGTGGGCGTAGATTTCCTCTATGGGGCCAAACTGCTGAATGAGCTTGACGGCGGTTTTCTCACCGATGCCTGGAACGCCGGGGATGTTGTCGGACGGGTCACCCACCAGCGCTTTGAGGTCGGCGATGTGTTCTGGCTTGACGCCATACTTACCGGTTACCGCCGCCTCATCGTAGAGCATGGTATCACTGAAGCTCTTGCCCGGCCTGGGGTAGAGCACCCTTACCCGGGGCGAGACCAGCTGCATGGTGTCAGCGTCACCGGTGACGATGATGGTGTCAATATCCTGCTCGGTGGCCTGGCGGCTGAGGGTGCCCAGAATATCATCAGCCTCATAGCCATCAAGCTCAAAGATGGGGATGCGAAAGGCCTCCACCAGCTGCCTTACCCGCTCTATCTGACCGAGCAACTCATCCGGGGTTGGGGGGCGCTGGGCCTTGTACTGCTCAAAGAGCTGGTGGCGGAAGGTGGGCGCTTTCTTGTCGAAGGCGATGGCGTAGTGGGTGGGCTTGAGCTCAGATAGCGCCTTGAGCAGCATGAGGGCGAAGCCGTAGACGGCGCTCACCACCTCGCCGGTTTTGGATACGGTAAGTGGTTTGGCGGCGCGGTATTTGGTCGCCTCAAAGGCGTGGTAGGCGCGGTGAATTATGGCATTGCCGTCAAACAAGACGAGGAGCGGCTTTTTCATAACTTAATTATAGCAGAGCGGGGGCTTAAAGGGACAGGAGAAAATTTTGGCTTACTCAGGCGGCTTGTCGGTATTTTCTGCCTCGTAGTGACGGCGGATGTAGTGGTAGATTTCGATGCCGGTGGCGGTGAGCGGGCCGGCGAGCAGGAGCCCCCAGAAACCGGCGAGGTAGGCTCCCAGGACGAGCAGGAATATCATGAGGGCGGGATGCAGACGCAGATAACCCCCCTGAATCCGGGGGACAAGCAGGCTGTTCTCAAAGAGCTGGATAACCAGAAAAAGCAGGATCACCCAGAGCACCTTCTCTGGGGCCAGAGCCAGGGTGACGATGGCGACCACAGCGCCGCTGATCCAAGGCCCCAGGGTGGGAATAAGTTCTCCCACGCCAGCTAGTATCGCCAGTACCAGGGCGAACGGTATCTCCAGTATGAGCAGGCCGATGAAGGTAAAGTAAGCGACAATGAGCCCGAGCATGAGCTGGGCGCGGATGTATCGGCCCAGCACCCTTTCCACGATGCAGGCGAGGTTCCTGACATGTTCGGCGGCTGCGGACGGGAGGGTGTTATAGAACCTGTCTTTCAGCTTCTCCGAATCTTTGAGGAGGTAGAAGAGGAAGAGGGGCAGTGCTGCCAGGCCGAGGAAGACGCTGAAGGTCTGGGGCATGGATGAGATACCCTTGATGAAGGCCTCTCTGATGCTGTTGCCCAGGGCTATGCCGGCATCAATTAGGGCCTTGTCCACCTGCTGGCGTACCTCGGGGGGAACCTGCTGGCGCAGGATATCAAGCCACTCCTGTATCTGGAACAGGCTCTTGCCGATAAAGTAAGGGGCGCTCTCCGCCAGAGTTAAGGAAGCCTCAATGACCGCGGTCACGATGAAGTAGGAAAAGCCGGCGATGAGGGCAAAAAGGGTGAGGAAGACGATGGCGATGGAGATGACGCGCTTGAAATCGGGGTGATTGCGCGGGCGTGGTAGCTTTCCCTCCAGCCAGGAGATAATCGGCAGCAGAAGATAGGCCAGCACCAGACCGAGAACGAAGGGAAGTATGGCGGTTCTCAGCAGATACAGAACCCAGAGGATGATGACCGCGCCCAGCAGCAGAGCTGCCAGGCGCCAGTGTTTACGGAGTGTGCTTGTCATTGCTTATCAAGCCCGCCTCTTGGACCAAGGCCTGAGAGGTGGCTGCGGCGGCAGATGCCGCCCAATTCGGTGATTTCCTTTGCTTGGCTACTTTCGGCCAAGTTTTTCTTCCACCCTCTTTTCCGCCTGGACTGCGGCCTCCTTTGCCTTCTCCGCTGCCCTTTCCGCCTTCTCCTTGATCAGTTCTCGGGTCTCCCTTCCCGGTTTGGGTGCGTAGAGGAAACCGATGGCTACCCCAACGAGCGCACCAAGGAAGAATCCGATGGCGAAGCTGCCGGCATCTTTCTCAGCCATTTCTGCTTCCCTCCTTTCTCCGCGCTAGTCCACTGAATAGGCTGACCGCTTGACGGACGCCCTGAATAAAGGCGGCCAACTGAGCTAAGGGATGGCACACTTCCTCCTTCATGGTTGAGGAGATATGCTCCGCCGTTTCGGCGGTGGCTTTCACCGAGTCCAGTATTGGTCTGAGCTTGCGATAAAGCAGGAAGGCTAGTATCCCGATGAAGACCGAAACCATGGTTACGCCAAAACCCAGGACGACTATGGCCAGGTCACGGATCCATTCAATGCCCACTGGCGACTACCTCCGTTTCTCAAAAACTGCCCTACTTGCATTGTAGACGTCTTCTCGGGGTATGTAAAGGGGCAAGCTCAAAAGTCACTCGACTGCGCCTTGCCCAGGCCTCTAAGGTGACAGGTGTCATTGTGCTTGGTGAGGATGAACTCTCCCCCCTCATAGGTGAAGATGGTTAAGCCACAGGTATCTTGTTTTATCTTCCAGAAGTGGGAGTTATCCAGCCCCAATAGCGCGCAGATGAGGACCTTGTTCACCACCCGGTGGGAGACCAGAACCACCGTTCCCCGGTGCCTGGCGGTGACATGGTTCACCACGTCCATCGCCCTTCTCCTCACCTCATCCAGGCTTTCCCCCTCGGGCATCCTCACCCGCTCTGGGTGCTCAAGCCAGGTGGCGTAAAGCTCCTGATATTTATCTTTTACCTCCTGGTGAGCTAGCCCCTGCCACTTACCGAAGTCCAAATCAACTAGACCCGGGGCGATACTGACCTCAAGTTTCTGATAGCGGGCGATGATTTCCGCGGTTTTGAGGGCGCGTTTTAGGGGGCTGGAGTAAATAGCTTCTAGCTTCAGCTTGCTTAAACGTGCTGCCAGGAGCTCTGCCTGCTTTATCCCGGTTTCATTGAGCTCAATATCAATTCTGCCCCGGAATACCTCGGCCACATTCCACTGCGTTTCTCCGTGCCTGATGAGGATAATCTCGGTCATCTTGGCTTGCTCTCCAGCTCCATCAATCTGGGCGTTACCCCAAGCTGCTGGAACGCCTGCGCCGCGGCCGATTTGAGGCGCTCCCCTTGAGCCGCCATGAAGAGGTGGCTGGGGCAGGGGCAGTCACTGGAGCCAAAGCCGGGAACGCAGTCAAACCGCGCGCCGAGCGCCCGAGCGATGGCGCACTCAAGCTTGCCATCGGCCTCGCCGATAATGATATCCGTAATGCGGGCTCGCTCAAGCAGGCGGTCAATGTGCCAGTGCGGTTTTTTGTCCGGTTTGAGATGGCGTGATAGCCTGGCCTCAAGCCCGCTCAAGGCTGAGCCCACGTAGGCGTAGTGGCCACGGGGGAAATGGGCCTCTTTCCGGCTGCCGATGGCGATGGTAGTGGCTCGGGGTAGCCTGATGAGGATAACGTAGCTCCCTTTCACTTAGGCTTCTCCACCTTCTCGACCTCGATGGTGCATTCGGCAACCAGCGCGGCGAAGGCGCCGATGGCAGCTAGAACCGGGGCGGCCAGAATCCCGATGGCGGCGGCCGGGGCGCCGATTGACAGCGGAATCTCGATTACGGTTCGTCCTTCGTGCAGCAGGCGCACCCTTCTGATATTCCCTTCGTGGATGAGCTGTTTTATTTTCTCCACGAGCTGGCTTCCGGACACGGTGAACTTCTCCGTAGCGGTCATCTTAAAGCCTCCTTTTCCTCCATTTCAGAACCAAACCTCCCTATCAGCCGGGTATTCCAGAGTTATACTACAGGGATGGGGTTCTGTCAATGGCCACTGCACCGATTTTGGGGCGCTTTGGCATAACCAGCCTTTCGTGATATACTTTAGGGCATAGGGTGAGCTTGTCTCCTCATCGAGCTGGAGATAGCGCCAGCTGAATAATGAGCCAAGGGGGGCTAGCATGTACACGCTCAAGATACTCATCAACCGAGGTTGGTATCCTGCTCTCATCACCGCGCTGGCGGTGGCGGGTTATATTCTTGGCTGGCCGATTGAGGCAGTGGCCCCGGCCATGATTTTGATTCTGGGCATCGGCCTGGTGGTGACGGTGATCAAGGCCCGGGAAAGGCAATTGGAGCGCTCCTCGGTGAAGCTGAGGCAGCTGGCCGAATACTTTAACCGCCGGTTTATGGGTGATTCCTCACTATCTATCTTCGCTGTCATTGATGGCCTCTTCGGCGTTGAGAACCCCAAGCTGTGGGAGTGGGCGCGGGCGTGTGATATGTCACGACGCATTTTCAACAGCTGGTCTGATAGCTTTATCAGCCGGATGAAGAGTGACATCGGGCTCAGGAAGTTTGCCGATTACCTGCATAGCTACCTCAACGAGTTCTGGCTGATAACCAGCCAATATCATGACTTCGTCGAGCAGTTCTATGAGGTGGCGGAGAAGATGGAGGTTCCCCAGGAGGCCATCGACCAGTACAACAAGTTTGTCATGGAGTATAACGCCTTCGTGCAGAATTTCCGGGATAATATTATGGAGCTGAGGAGTATCTCCCGAACCGGGATTGAGCCTCCGAGCGTGAAGCTGGCTCAGGAGATTGCCAAGAAAGGCGGTTAAGTTTTTTCGGCTCTCCCTACTCCAGAGGGAGATGGTGCCAGGAGGACTTTCCCTCTTTGGACAACCGGTTATCATGGGAGGGAAGCAGGCGGAGGTGAGCAAGCCGATAGTGGCAATTGTGGGCCGGCAGAATGTGGGCAAATCCACCCTGCTCAATCGGGTGGCGGGGAGGCCACTGGCCATCGTTGAGGACCATCCAGGAACGACCCGTGACCGCGTCTTCGCCAGCGTCTCCTGGCGGGAGGTTGAATTCACCATGGTGGATACCGGCGGTCTGGAGCTGGCGCCTGGCTCCCCTGTGGCAGAGGAGGTCAGGGAGCAGGTGGAGGTGGCCATCGCTGAGGCGGATGTCATCATCTTCCTGGTGGACGCAAGAAGCGGGGTGGTCCCCCTGGATCTGGAGATAGCGGACAAACTCCGCCGGGTGGGCAAGCCCGTGCTGCTGGCGGCGAATAAGGCGGATAACGCCAGACTGGAAGCTGAGGCGGTGGAATTTTACCAGCTAGGGCTGGGGGAGCCGCTGGCCGTCAGTGCCCATCATGGCCGGGGTATCGCCGAGCTCTTGGATAAGACTGTCTCCCTGCTGCCGGCGCCACCGCCGGTTGAGGCGGGGCCGGAGGTGATGAAGGTGGCCATCGTCGGCAGGCCTAATGTCGGTAAGTCAATGCTGTTAAACGCCCTGGTTGGCGGGAAAAGGGCCATTGTTGATGATGTCCCCGGGACCACCCGTGATGCCATTGATACCCTATTTGACTTTGATGGGCAAAGTGTGCTACTTATTGATACTGCTGGTATCCGACGGCGGGGACGAATAGCAAGCGGGATAGAGCGCTACAGCGTCATCCGGGCGCTGCGGGCCATTGACCGGGCAGACGTGGTGCTGCTGGTGCTGGATGCCACGGAGGCGGTAACGGCGCAGGATATGCACGTCGCTGGCTATATTCAGCAGGCAGCCAAGGGGGTAGTGGTGGTGGTCAACAAATGGGACCTCATCGCCGAGAAAGACTTGACCACCTGGAATAAATATATCAGGAGCGAGCTCAAGTTTATTGCTTATGCGCCGGTGGTGTACATTTCAGCCAAGCTGGGACAGGGAGTAGCCAAGATTATGCCGCAGGTGCGCCAGGTGTATCAGGAGAGGCTGAAACGGCTGACTACGGCTGAGGTCAATGACGTCATCCAGCAGGCTGTGTCTGCCCACCACCCGCCCGCCAGCGGCCGCCGACGGCTCAAGATTCTGTATGCCACTCAGGCTGAGACAAATCCCCCCACCTTTGTCTTCTTTGTCAATGATACCAGTCTCGTTCATTTCTCTTACCGGCGCTACCTGGAGAACAAGCTGCGCCAGGCATTTGGTTTTGCTGGCACGCCGCTTCGCCTGGTCTTCAAAGCAAGGAGAGAGCCGTGATCATTGCCAAGTTCGCTGCTGTGGTGCTGGTCGGCTACCTGCTGGGCTCGATTCCCTTTGGCGTCATCGTCAGCAAGTGGTATGCCGGGGTGGATGTCACCCGGTATGGCAGCGGCAAGATGGGGGCGACCAACGTCATGCGCGTGGCCGGGAAGAAAGCGGCGGCGCTGGCGGTTATCCTTGATCTGCTAAAGGGGGTAGCGGCGGTAACCTTCGCCGGGTTCCTCTTTGGCCACGAGTATTTGCTGGTGGGCGAGTCCAGCCTGTGGCTGGCAAGGAGCGGTCAGGTGGCCGCGGCCTTATGCGCCATGGCCGGACACAAGTGGTCGGTATTCCTCAAGTTTCATGGGGGGAGGGGTGTGGCCCCCTTCTTCGGCGGGCTATTGGCCCTGTGCCCGTTGGCGGCGCTGTTTGGTGGTGAGGTGCTCATCATCGGGGCCAGCCTGACCAGGTATGCCTCACTGGGCTCGATCACTGGGGCGGTGGGGAGCTACACCATACTGGTGCCCCTCACCATAGTGAATGGCTATCCCGTGGAGTATCTTATTTACGCCTTGATTGGCGCCATCTTCATCATCGTCGTGCATCGGGACAACATCAGCCGGCTCTTGGCCGGCACCGAGCGCCGGCTCGGTGAGAGAGTTGAGATAAGCAGGTCAGCCGTGCCGCCCAGGCCTTAAGCCGAAGTCTGCCAGCGCTGTCTGGACAATATGGGGATAGGATATGCTTAAAATCGCCATCATCGGCACCACCATGTGGGGGACCACCCTGAGCATAATTCTGGCGCAGAAGGGGATAGAGGTTGAGCTGTGGGCGCGGACAGAGGAAGAAGCGGCTGAATTGCGGGATAACGGGCCTGACCCGGAGTTGGCCCCGGATATCACCTTCCCTCCCCAGCTGCACATCACCCACGATTTAAGCAAAGCTCTGGATGGGGCCAAGGCGGTAATTCTGGTGGTGCCCTCGCAATCAATGCGGCAGAACATAAAGCTGGTGGCAGGCTATCTCGATAAGTCAATGCTGGTGATAAGCGCCGCCAAGGGCCTGGAGATTGGCAGTGGCAAGCGTATGTCACAAATAATCGCTGAGGAGATAAACCCGCGTTTTCGCGCCAATATCTGCGTGCTCTCCGGCCCCAATCTGGCTCGGGAGATTCTGCGCGGCCTACCCGCGGCCACCGTGGCTGCTGCTGAGGATAGCTCGGTGGCTAGAAGAGTCCAGCGGCTGCTGACCACGCCCAACCTCTGCGTCTTCACCAATACCGATGTCGTTGGGGTGGAGCTGGGGGGCGCCCTAAAGAACATCATCGCCCTGGGTGCGGGCATCGCCGATGGGCTGGGCTATGGTGACAACGCCAAGGCCGCCTTTATGACCCGGGGGCTGACCGAGATAACCGCTCTCGGCGTGGCCCTGGGGGCAAATCCGCTCACCTTCTCTGGGCTAGCGGGCCTGGGTGATATCATCGCTACCTGCGCCAGCCCGTTGAGCCGCAACCACTACGTTGGGGTGGAGCTGACCAAAGGGCGCTCGGTGACCGAGATCATCAATTCAATGAGCGGGGTTGCTGAAGGAGTGCCCACCACTCTGGTGGCCCGCAACCTGGCTCACAAGCTGGGGCTAGAGATGCCGATTACGGAGAGGGTCTACCGGGTGCTGTATGAGAACGCTGACCCGCGTGAGGTGGCGGCGGAGATGATGGGGGGGAACGCCAGGCACGAGCTCGCCGGGCGGCGGTGGAGGTTGTTCTCCTTATTTAGCCGGCACCGGCGCTCTTCATCCGTCTAGGTGGCGGCTTACCTATCTTTCTCTTTCCTGGGGCTTAGGGTGCTGGCCAGCTGCTCAAAGAGCCGGCGCTGCTCCTTGGTCAGCGACTTGGGAGTAACCACCCGCAATCTCACTATTTGGTCGCCGCGCCCGTTGCGGCGCAGATGCGCGATGCCCTTATTTTTCAGGCGGAACTCTTCACCACTCTGCGTGCCCGGCGGGATGTGGAGCTTGGTCTTTCCGTAGAGGGTGGGAACCTCCACCTCAGTCCCGAGGGCAGCTTGGGCGAAATTGAGCGGTAGCTCGTAGATGACGTCGTCACCCTGCCGGGTGAAGAGCTCGTGCTTCAGCACGGATATGGCCACGTAGAGGTCACCTGGAGAGCCGCCCCTCATCCCGGCATCGCCCTCGCCGCTTAAGCGTATTCGGGAGCCATCCTCCACCCCAGCTGGGATCTCAACGAAAATGCGCCGCTCTCGCTTTTCTCTGCCTGCGCCCCGGCATTGCGGGCAGGGCTCGGTGATGACCTTGCCCTCACCCTGGCACTGCTCACAGATAGTGGTATTGATGAAACGGCCAAAGAGGCTACGCTCCACCCTGCGCACCCGTCCGGTGCCATCGCAGTGGGGGCATCGGCTGGGCTGGCTGCCCGGCCGGGCACCGGTGCCGTGGCAGAGGGAGCAGAGTTCAATGCGCCTGATACCTATTTCTTTCTCGCAGCCTAGGGCGGCCTCTTCAAAGGAGATGGTGAGCTTGGAGTGCAGGTCTGCCCCCCGCTGGGGGGCATGGCGGGCGGCATAAGTCATGCCGCTGAAGAAAGCATCAAAGATATCCCCAAAGCCACCGAAGTCAAAGCCCTCAAAGCCCCGGGTGAAGAAGCCATCGGTGCCGCTATGGCCGAAGTGGTCATAGGTGGCACGCTTACTGGCATCGGAGAGCACCTCGTAGGCCTCGTTGATCTCTTTGAACTTCTCCTCGGCACCATCATCATGATTGTGGTCCGGGTGGTACTTGAAGGCCAGCCGGCGGTAAGCTCTCTTTATCTCCTCATTGGTGGCGTTTCTGGGTACCCCCAGAATCTCATAGTAATCTCGTTTCGGCGCCATTTTGTTTGCCTTTCTGGAAATCGGGCAGGATGCCTCCCCTATGATACTAGCAACACGGCTGGCAAACTGTCAAGGAAAAATGGTGACAAAAACTTATTGACTGTAATAGAACATATGTGCTACTTTGTCATTGTCAGTTTCTAAGAGGTGGGCCATGGTGCCAGAGTTGCGTGACGCGGGCGATTTTGAAGCCAAATCACTAAATGAAGGAGACCTTGCCCAAGATGAGCCAGACCTGCCACCTGAGTACTGCCAGTATAAAGATGAGGGCTGTGACCTGGCCGATTCCTGCCTTGCGTGCCCGTTTCCCCAGTGTGTCTATGAGCAGCCCCGGGGCAGGCAGCGCTGGCTGAAGAAATTGCGAGACCGGGAGATATCCCGGCTGTTTATCAGCCAGGGTAAAGGGGTGAAGGAGCTGGCATTGATGTTTGGGGTGAGCCCCAGGACGGTGCAGCGAGCACTGAAAAATGCGCTTGAAGCAAGGACAAAGAGGGAAGGGGATACTTTTGAGTAATAAAGGAGACCTATTCAGGGATGAATGAGACGATAATTGCGCAGTTAGCGCGAATGGACTTAGAGCGCATCAGGGGCTATAAAGAGCTACTTGATTTTTACCATGGTCGGCAGTGGCCAGGCCGGGAGAGGTGGGGGGAGAGACGCCTGACCTTCAACTATGCCAAGGTCTTCATTGATAAAATCACCTCATATCTCATGTCAGGCTTAAATTTCGCCGTTGACGCTGTGGAGGACTCGGAGGAGGCCAGGGAAAGGGCCCGGAGGGCGGAGGCAGCCCTGTACCGGGTCTATGAGGATAATAACCTGGAGCAGCTGGACCTGGAGACGGAGATTGATTGCGCCATACTGGGTGACGCCTGTTATAAGGTCATCTGGGACCCCGTGGAGAAGAAGGTCAAGGTGACCGCTCCCGATGTTCAGGGCATCTATGCCTGGTGGCTGGGGGATGATACCTCCCAGGTATGG
>Ga0209426_1001369_pt1 | contig 15164 bp, 10 predicted proteins | sample Deesub1362B_J571_FD_187697 | JGI IMG/M metagenome (GOLD analysis project Ga0209426, IMG submission 187697) | Deep oceanic, basalt-hosted subsurface ecosystem from Juan de Fuca Ridge flank, Pacific Ocean, CORK Borehole 1362B_J2.571 (SPAdes)... ...
TGCAGGATACTGGCAATGGATTTTGTCTTTTCCCAGGCTGCAAATACGGGGTCCGAAGGCTGGAAAAATCCCACCCATTTTTTGCTTTGCTCATCCAGGGGTTTGCGCAGGCGGCGGTAGGTGGGACTGGAAGCGGGGTGCGTGATAAGTTGCCATGCTTTCAGGCAAAAAACAAAATTGGGCGGTGCCTGCTCCCGCCACCGTGCTGCCGTCCCCGGTTCCGGCGGTTGGTAAAAGGTCTGCTGAATCTCAATGGCTTCAAATTCTTGAAAATATTGGGTCTGAGCCGTGGCAAACCCACAGCATCCCACTACAATCCGAGGTGCGTCCTGCATCGGTCACAAAACTCCCAGTGTTTGCGGTCCGTGTCTACCAGGCTATTGGAAAAAAACATAACGCAGCGGGGATTAGAACAGTGTCCAAGCCCCATAAGATGCCCAAGTTCATGTACCGCTTCTTTTAACGCCCTGGCAAAGTAAATGGATTCATCGGGCTCCTCTCCATAGAATTCGGGGCGGAGTCTCGCCAGCGAAACAATAGCCCGCCGCCGCAGGCGATCGGCCAGGCCAAATACAAAATTCAGTCCCGGCACAAACAGATCCTCCACCGCCACCAGCAGAAGGCATGCGCCGGGATGGCCTGCGGGAGGTACGAATGACGCCAGTACAAGCTCTGCGTTATGCTGATGCCGGTCTCCGCCCCACGCCTTCGAGGGCATCGGAATAGGGGAACGCAGCAATACCGCTGTACGGAAAATCCGGGAAAGCTCCCGTCGCAAAAAAGAAAAAAGTTTCTCTTCACCGCGAAAAAGCGGTTGAAGAAAAATGGGGCCGATCCGCCCGGCTTTTGCCCGCCTGCCGTGAAGCATGATTTCTTTAGAAAACCTTCCCCACCCCAAACCGCAGCTGCAACCCGTACACGCTCATTGTGACTTTTCCCTGCGCAACTTTGACATCCGACAAACTGGCCCATGTGCCTGCAACAGCTAGCAAGCCCCGCCATCCTCGCCGCATATCCAAATCGCACTCCAGCTGCACCGTCAGTGCCGGACCTGCAAGTTCGTACCCATAGTAAGATCTGTCAGCAATTCTGCTTTCCGAATGGGCCAGAACAGGACCACTACCAGCGGCCACCAAGACCCGAAACCATCTCTTTTCCAGTACTTGCGCCGCCACCTGCATCAGAACAAGGTTAAGTCCGTGAGACACGGAAAGACGCTGAATGTATTCCGAAAGGGGCACCGTCTGATTCACCTGCACCCCGCGATGGACGCCCCGGACTTTCACAACTTTCTGAGTAATGCAATAAATTTTTGCATGCGTAAATGCCACCCCGACCCATTTATCCGTGCCAGGGAATGAAACCCACACTACAATGTGGTAGAAAAGCGGAAATTGGAATGAGCGGTCCTGGAAACGTAATCCCTGAATTTTCAGATCTGTATCAGAATGAATCCTCCAGCGCATTTCGGGAACCCGGGGATAGAATTTCCCCATCTGTACACCAAGAAAATACCTCGGACCTTCGGCGGCAGATGAGACATCCGCCATCGATGCCCAGCACCAGAACACCGGGAAAATCCATCCGGCCCAGCGCATTGGAATCTATCCCCGTTTTTTGCTTTCTAAAAAATACACTGGGAACGAACAAAAAAGAAAGGATTTTTTACGGCCGCATAATGGCAGGAGACGAGAAGCGGAAGAAAAGGTCACATTTTGCCGTGTCAAAATTCCAGTCCATGAGACTTATCGGAAGAAACAGCCCACCGTAAAGTCTCAATAACCGCCCCGGGTGATGAGCTTGCACATGAGCTTGCCCTTCTCCCAGGATTTTAATCCGTCCAAAGATGGCGGACTCTCGCAATGTGTTGTTTTACCTCCGCATCAAATGCCTGCTGCAGTTTCCGCGTCCAGGGACCCGGTTTGGCGCTTCCCACTCTTTTCCCGTCAATGTCTGTAACGGGAACAATCCCGATCGTTGTGCCGGTAACAAATGCTTCCTCCGCCTCCATTGCTTCCCGAAGATGCAAATCGCGCAAAGCAACTGGCAGCCCAATCTGACTTGCAAGATGCAAAACGATGGAGCGGGTAATACCGGGCAAGACATTCCCATCCACCGGAGGAACCACGAGATGTCCCTGACAGATGGCGAAAAAGCTATTTCTGGTAGTTTCCCGTACTTTTTCCCCTTCTCCGACCAGGAGCGCATCATAAGCCCCGGCCTCTATGGCCTGCTGAATAGCCAGAACATTGGGCAGTAGCATAATGGTTTTAAGATCGCAATGCCGCCACCGCATGTCCGGGACCGTTATCAGCTGTACACCCTGTCTCTGCCACTCCAGAAAGATTGTGTCATCCAGTTCTTCCACCGTCATCACCAGTGTAGGCCTGCTTTCCCTGGGGAAAGGATGGTCCCGGCGGGCCACGCCGCGGGTAATCTGAATGTAAATTTTGGACTCGGGGTAGCCGGCTTTCTTCAGCAGCTCACGGGCGATGTGGCGGATCCGGTCAAAATCCGTGAAAGGGATGCGGATACCTGCCAGGCTGCGCCGCAACCGGTGCAGGTGCTCCTCAAAATAAAAAGGAACCCCCTCGTACGTGCGGATGAACTCATACACCCCATCAGCAAAAAGAAAACCGCGGTCCAGCACCGGAACGCGCGCCTCCTCAAGAGGGACAATCCGGTCTTCCAGACTGACGTAGCACAGATCAGGCATCGTCCTCAGGACCGTTTACGGTTCAAGAATGGAACTCGCCACAACATTGGCCACGTAGCTCCGCAGCGGGACCACAGTCCCATCATCTTTCGGATGAACGCGGTTGGCAAGCAAGATCACCACGGTTTGTGTGCGCGGGTTGATCCAGATGGATGTGCCGGTATATCCGGTATGGCCAAACCCACCGGAAGGGAACAGGTCTCCTCCATTGGACGAATATGCCGAAGCCAGATCCCAGCCGAGCCCGCGTCCAGATTCTTTTACTTTCTCATAGACGGTGGTCATTCTCTTTACCGCAAGAGGACTGAAGACACGGATTCCCCGGAATTCGCCGCCGTTTAAGATCATCTGGGCAAAAATGAGAAGATCATCGGCACAGGAGAAAAGTCCGGCATTTCCCGAAATTCCACCGATGGTCCGCGCCAGCGGATCATGGACAACCCCATGCAAAGGCTTGCCATCCACCACTTCCGTAGGAACAATCCGATCGCGGTATTTCTTGTAAAAATCTGATTCATCGGACGGCTTCCCGTCTTTGCCGAGCGGGATATAGGCAGTATGCTCCATCTGGAGCGGCCGGAAGATCCGTTCCTGCGTGAAATGGTGAATGTTCTTGCCCGTGAGATCTTTAACAATTTTGGCCAGGGTAATGAACCCAAGACAGCTGTAATGGAATTTCTCCCCCGGCGGATTGGTTTTGGGCAAGAGGGCAATGTACTGCACCAGAGAATCAATGGGACAGGGAAAACCGAATCTCTCCCGCACTTTTTCTGCATCGGTGTACGGCGGCAGGCCGGAGGTGTGTGTCAGGAGGTGGTAGATGCGTGCGTCTGGTGCTTCGCGACCATTTTTATCCCTGTAGCGTAAGAATTGCGGAACAAATTTCTTTACCTTGTCAAGCAAGCGGATTTTCCCTTCCTCTACCAGCAACATGACGGCAGCAGCGGTTGCCACCGGTTTGGTAATGGAAGCCAGGTCGAATATCATATCTGCCTTCATCTTAACCTTGTACGGGACGAGCTGAGCGTAACCGTACGCCTTGCGGTAAACGATCCGGCCTTTCCGGGCCACAAGCAAAACCGCACCGGGAATGTCCTCATCTTCGATAGCCTTTTGAATAACAACATCAACGCGCTGCAGCCTCTCCGAGGACATCCCCACTTCTTCGGGCCTGGCAAACGGCAGAGGTTGCCCCATTCCCCGAGAGGTTCCCAGCGAAATCAACAGCAACCATCCTAGAAGAAACATCCTGCGTATCATCTCTTTCCCTCTCCCTTCTTTGTTCCGACCCGCACAATTGTAGCTCCCCACCCACCGAGAGCTGGCGGCGCATCTGAAAAGGTGATCACACTTCCCAGTCTTTCAAGTTCCTTCCGCACCATCCACTTCAGCCTGCTTTTTCCTTTACCGTGGATAATCCGAACTTCGCTGTATCCCTGCTGTTCCGCGTGCCAGATGAACTCACGAACCATTTCCGGAACCTGTTCCGGAAAAAACCCATGAAGGTCAAGAACATCTTCAACCACAACATATTCCGGAAGTGCGTCACCGCTGTCTTCAGCAGGACTTTCATGCCCTCTGTGCTTTCCCAAAAGCTTTTTCAACCAGCCGAACATCACCAGCGGTAGTGACGGATTTTTTCGCCCCGCTTCTGAATTTCGATCATTGCTTCAATGCCAATTTCAATGTGCAGTTTGGAGAACTTGCGGAAAACATCCCGCCCTGATGAAGACGTTTTGATGCCCTCTTTCTTCAGCGGCAAATCTGAGACCAAAAGCAGCGCCCCAATGGGTACTTTGCTAACAAATCCCACTGAAAAGAGGGCCGCACACTCCATATCGATGCCGATCGCCCGTTCCTCGTACAGCTGACGTTTAAAGCGTTCATCAAACTCCCAGAAGCGGTAATCGGTTGTGTGGACCACGCCGGTGCGGTAGTCGTATCCTTTTTCCACGATGATCTGGCTAACAAATTTCTGGATTTTAAAAGTGGGCAATGACGGCACCTGGGGCGGAATAAAATGGTGGGAAACCCCCTCATCCCGAATAGCCGCAATAGGTAGAATAAAGTCGCCGATCTGTAGAGAGCGGTGCAGTCCCCCACACATTCCGAGAAACAGTACAGCCTGCGGGTCCAGCACCGCCAGGAGCTCAATGATGAGGGCGGCCGTCGGTGCGCCGATTTTAATATCAATCATGCTGAGTCGGTATTCGGGCACGTGGGCGGCCTGCATCACCGTTCCGCGCCGCAGCTCCGCCCCGTACATCTTGCGGAACTGGTTCAGATACGCGTGAAAATTGGTCAGAATGATCCACTGCTGGAATTCCTCTACCGAAGAGCCGGTGTAGCGTTCCAGCATCTCCCGGGCAATTACCTGTTTATCCGGGTTCCGGTAGATGAGATTGTACTGAAAGTCATACTCAAACGGCCGCTCTTCCATCCCACACCTATTCTTTGTTGATCCATTCAGCAATCCAACCCAGCACAGTATTCCACCAGAGCCGGGCATTTTGCGGTTTGGTTACAAAATGATCCTCATCCGGGAAATAGAGAAGCTTGGACGGGACCCCCATCCGCTGAAGAGCGGTGAACATCTGCAGTCCCTGCGTGTAAGGGACCCGGAAATCTTGTTCGCCGTGAATGAGGAGCATGGGCGTTTTGAAATTCTTTGCATAACGCACCGGAGAGAAACGGTCGTACAGTTCGGGGTTTTCGTAAGGTGTTCCGCCGAACTCCCATTCCGGAAACCATAGCTCTTCTGTGGCTCCATACATCGACACCTGTTCTGCTACCCCGTCGTGCGAAACCAGACATCGGAAGCGGTCCGTATGGCCGGCAATCCAGTTAATCATAAACCCGCCGTACGATGCCCCGGCCGCAGCCACCCGAGTTGTGTCAATAAAATCGTATGTGCGGTACAGGTAGTCCAGTCCGGCCATCAGGTCTTTGTATGGCCCACCGCCCCAGTCTTTGCTCACCTGATCACAGAACCACTGCCCGTAGCCTTTTGAGCCGCGGAAGTTAACCATTGCCACAATGTACCCGGGGGACGCAAACATCTGCGAGTTCCAGCGGTAATGGAAATCGTCCGACCACATCCCCTGCGGGCCACCATGAATCAGGTACACCATCGGATACTTCTTTCCCGGTTCAAAGAAAGGCGGCTTTAGCAGGAACCCGTGCACCTTCCGGCCGTCGAAACTTTCAAACCAGAAGTCCTCCACATGATTCATCTGAAGCTGGGCAAGGCGTTCCCGGTTCACAAAGGTAAGCTGCCGTTCCTTTTTCTTTTTCAGATCAAATACAAAAATTTCATAGGGCATGGTGGAACACTGCCTGCGAAAATAGAGGGACCTCCCATCCGGACTCACCGCCAGCGATGTGTTGATATGATCGTGAATGAGTTCCTCGATCTTCCCATCGCGGATGCGAATACGGAAAACGCTGCGCCGGCCCTCGTTCCGGCTATTAAAATAAATGAAACGGCTATCTGGCGACCAGACAATTTCATCCACATCCCGGTCAAACTGTTCCGTGAGATTCCGGATGCTGCCCGTTTTGCGGTCATATAGCATCAAATCGTACTGATCAGCCTCAAACCCCGGACGGGCCATAGCATGATAAGCAATGTAGCGGCCATCCGGAGAATAAACCGGCTGGTTGTCATTGGCGCGGCTTTCAGTGATTTTTTTTCTCTCACCGCCGGCCACCGGAACAACAAAAATGTCGTTATTGGTGGAAATGGCCACAACGGGATCCTCGTTTCGCACAAAGGCAATCTCTTTGCCGTCCGGCGAAAAGGTAAAATCATGGCCACTCCCCAGGCTGATTGGCGGCGTGTCGAAATCACCCGGTGTTACATCACGGATCACGCTTCCATCTGCTGCAACAAGGTACACATGACGGCGCTTGCCTTCCAACCACCGGTTCCAGTGCCGGTACAGGAGCCGGGTGATAATCCGCGCCTTTACTTTAGATTCTTTACGCTTTCTGTCCATCCTGGCCGATTCTTCCAGCGTTTTCGCCTCCGGATATACTTCCGTTTGTACCAGAAAATATTTGCCATCTGGAGAAACAACAAAGCTCTGTACTCCGGTGGGAAGATCGGTGAGTTTTCTAGCCTCGCCGCCGCGCAGATCAAGCAGGTAGATTTGCGGCGATCCGTCCCGTGTTGACACAAAGGCGATCCGCTCCCCATCCGGCATCCACACAGGATGACCGTCATAGCCCGAATAGGTGGTCAATTGCCGCAACTCTCCGGTCCGGGTAGATACGAGGAAAATATCCGTACGGCCCCGGTTTTGCTCCATGGAATATTCAGTTAAAGAAAAGGCGATCCACTTCCCGTCCGGCGACAGGGCCAGACTCCCAATCCGCTTCATGGCCCACATATCTTCCACTGTAATCGCGCGCTTCCCTGCCCCGACGGCAACGCTTGCCGTTATAAAAACAAGCAGCAACGCTCCCGCAAAAAGACGCTGGGCTCTGCTCATTGCCTCCTCCTCTTTCGTTGCTCACGCCTATGGATAACATAAGTTTAGAGAATTCAAAGAGAAAGTCAACAGAATTTTCCCGGATCGGAGAGGAGAGATTCTCTCTGGGAGGAATGCTCTCAAAAAAATCCATATGGTTTTCTACCCGCGGAACCCATACATTTTCGCACGGGTTCGGGACCGGCTTCTTCCGCTATTCCCTCCGAAGCAAAACAGCAACCTTTTCCAAAAAAGAAGGGCCCTCCCGATTTGAGAGGGCCCTTTCTTCAAAATGCCACTCGGTCTGTGTTGCTTAGTAGCCCGGATTCTGCTCGATATTCGGATTCACGTCCACTTCCTCGAAGGGGATGGGAAGCACAAAGCGAGGATCCGGATACGGTACATAGCACACCGGAGCGGTGCAGTCGTTCCGGACCAGATCCATTTTATACCGCGTAATATCCCAGATCCCATGCCCTTCAAAGCAGAGCTCACGGCGGCGTTCATTGAGGATTTCTTCCAGCAGCGCATCGCCCGTCGCCGTCACATCGGGAGCCGTGGGCCATGCGCGCCGGCGCACGGTCATGAGATCCTCAATGGCGCCCTGATAATTGCCCAGGTGGTAGCGGGCTTCGGCACGGTTCAGATAAACCTCTGCCAGACGGATAATGGGAATATCATCCGTGTCGATCTCCGAGCCTTCAGAGGGCCATTTATCCACACGGTATTTGCCGAACTCCCCGCCCAGGTTGGGATCTTCCCGGAACATTACCCAGCGGACGTCCGTGGAATCCAGCAAGCTGAGCAGATCGTTGGAGGGCAAGTAATCGCCGTAACCGGAGGCCTTGTACATCCGGCCGAGATGGTTAGAACCCGGGTTGTCCGTCAGGGTGAAAATGACCCCGAAAATCACTTCAGAAGACAGATCCGGGAAGAACATGTTTTTGTACTCTTCCCTGGGGATCAGGTTGAACTTGCCGCTATTAATCACGGCTGTGGCCATGGCTTCCGCGTTGGCCCAGTCTTCTTTGTAAAGGTACACCCGGGAAAGAAGGGCCTGGGCCGCCTCTTTGGACATATAACCATTGTTTGGCGGATCCATGGTCATCAGCTCAATGCCCTTCTGAAAGTCGGAAATAATCTGATCATACACCTCCTTCACCGTGTTCCGGGCGGGTTTCTGGGTGATATCGGACTGAAGCACGATGGGCACGCCCGGATGGGAGGCATCGGCAGTAAAGGTGTAATGCTGGGCGAAAATGCGCACGAGATCAAAGTAGCACAGGGCCCGGAGCGCATAGGCTTCGCCCAGAATCTGCTGGTATTCTTTCCGGGCCTGCTCCGTCGGTGGATCGTAATCGGCATTGATGATTTTATTGGCCATGTTGATGGCCTCGTAGTATTCCGCCCAGAATTCCCGGTCAATCCGGTGCACCGTGCTGGTGGAGCCGTTGTATTCGGCCCACGCCTTGGCACGGTTGGCCTGGGCGTTCTGCTTCACGTCCCGGCCCATCACATCCGGAACGAGGAGGGTATAGCGGCCATAAAGATCGGAAAGCTGGAGCTGGTCGTAAATGCCCAGAATGGCCGCCTTGAAATCAGATAAGGTTTTCAGGAACTCCTCCTCAGCAACGCTTTGCTGTGGGGTCAGGTCCAGAAAATTCTTTTCGCATGAATAGGCGAAAAGAGCAACCCCAACCAACAAGATGAGGAGCCAGGTCTTTTCGATATTTCTGATGAACCGCATAGTTGCTCCTTTCATATTCTTTTGCCGTTATTATTTAAAGTCCCAGATTGATACCGATCGTGGCCGTCTTCGGAATCGGCGTGGTGGTGTTGTAAATGCCGTTGACGGCCTGTTCCGGATCAAACGGAATGTAATCGGCACCGGCCCAGGTCCAATAATTCAGGAGCTCAAGGTACACTTCAATGGACCGCATTCCTGCACGGAACGCCATCAGATCCGGAAGCTTATAGGAGATCTTGAAGGTCTTCATCCGGACCCAATCACCCTTGTACAGGTACCGCGTGCTGTTCCGGGCATTGGAGGACTTGTTACCACCCCAGACAAATTTCGGGAACAGGGCCTTGTCTCCAGGCTTTGTCCAGCGGTGCTCGAACGCATACTTCGTGGTGCTCCGCGGCGTGAAACGTCCATCGCCATGGATAACCCAGCCTGGATTGTAGTACAGATAATGGCCGAACTGATAGTTGAACTGTGCCGTTACCGTCAAACGGCCATAGCGGAAATTGAAACCGAAGCTGCCGTAAAACTTCGGCAATGCGCTCTTTCCGGTGTAGACGCGGACAGCTTCACCGATTTTGTTGGTGGTCGTCGTCCGGGTCGAATCCGTATACCACAGCGGATCGCCCGTTTCGGGATCCACACCGGCCCACTGATACAGCCAGTATTCATAGAAATCATGCCCTTTGGTTCGCTTGAAAACGCCCGAGAGAATCGGCTCAACGATTTCGGTGACCTCGTTCTTCATGGTGGTAATACCGAAGTTCACCGCCAGCCCCGGACGGTTACCGCGCATAACATCGGCTTCCACAGAGAATTCCCAGCCCTTGTTCACCATACCACCGACGTTCTCCAACACGCTACGGAAACCGGTGGTGTAAGACAGCGGCCGGTTCAGCAGCAATGCCGAGGACTTCCGGTTGAAGTATTCAATGGTACCGGACAGACGGTTGTCCAAAACCGCGTAGTCCACGGCGAAGTTGAAGTTGCCCTGCTTCTCCCACGTCAGATAGGGGTTGGCAATCTGAGTAGGAGCAGCACCCGGCTTGCCATCATACTCGCGGGCAAATCCGTACAGACCGGCCCAGGCGTAGTTTCCAATTTCCGCGTTACCAGTTTCACCATAGCTGGTACGGATCTTCATATAATTGATGAACGGTACATTCTTCATGAACGGTTCTTCGGTAATGGTGTACCCCAACCCGACAGACCAGAAATCACCCCAGCGCTTTTTCGGACCGAACCGTGAAGAACCGTCCCGGCGGTACGAGGCCGAGAAGTAGTACTTGTGCTGATAGTTGTACAGCAAGCGGGAGAAGTAAGACATGAAGGCATATTCCGTACGGGCGCTGTAAGCACTTGTCGGGTTGGCAGCAGTTGCCAGGGTTTTCAGGCTCGGATGCGGGAAGCCTTCACCGGCCGTGTACACCTCTTCGCGGCTTACTTTCTGCTGCTCAAAGCCGAACAGAACTTCCACATTGTGCTTTTTCGCAAAGGTGTTCTCGTAGGTCAGGGTCTGGTGGTGCTGCCAGTTGATCACGCCAATGCGCGCTTCCTGAGCGGCACCGCCAACGTTCCGGCCGTCGCCGTAACGCGGGTTCACATACAGGTACTCACCAATGCTCATCACATCGAAGTTCCAGTTGGACCGGAAGGTCAGGTCCTTGCGCAATTTGTAGGTGAGTGCAAAGTTTTCAATAAACCGCTTCTGCCAGCGGTGGCGCTTATCTTCGTGCAGGTGGCCTACCGGGTTATTCCCGCCCATAAAGAAGGATTTGTGGTCGGCGTAGAACTGCCCGTACTGGTCATAAATGGGAATGGTCGGCGCTAGCAGGTAGGCATTATACATGGGTGACTGCCACCGCGTACCGTCGGTAATACCGCGCTGCATAGAGTAAGCCACAGTGATGTTATTAGCCAGGCTCAGACGGTCGGTCAGCTGCATGGTCAGGTTAGCACGGCCCGTGTAACGGTTAAAGAAGGTCTGAATAACCACACCTTCCTGATCGAACACGTTTCCGGATACATAGTAAGAATACCGCTCGCCACCACCCTGAGCACTGATGTTCAGCTGGTTGGTCGTACCCACATGCGTAATCGCGTCCCACCAGTTGGTGTTGGCGCGAGTTTCTTTTGGATACCACTGGTTGAACTTGGCTTCGGCCTTCTCACGGCTCCAGCCACGGTTCATGTAGCCTTCCAGAAACAGCTGATGGTACTGAGCGGAATCCAGCGGCGAATCCAGACCGCCAAATGCAAAATCGGAATAGCCGCGCTGCAGTTTGATGTCAAAACGGGGTTTCTCAGCCAGGATCCGCTTACCGCCCACGCCGCCTTTGGTCGTAATGAAAACCACACCGTTCGCACCACGGGAACCGTAAATGGCCGTCGAAGCAGCGTCCTTGGCGATTACAATGCTCTCAATATCGTTGGGGTTGATCAGGTTCAGAACGTTGGCGCTCCGTCCATAGTTCCCGAAGTCCGTAATCGAAACGGCACCGGCAATCACCGGGACACCATCGATCACGTACAGCGGCTCATTGGACGCGGAGATCGAACCGATACCGCGAATCCGGATCTGAATCCCCGCACCGGGTGCACCGTCAGCAGCCACCACCTGAACACCCGGAGTTCCCTGAATAGCATCCTGAAAGGAAGAGGCCGGAAGCTGTTCCAGACGCGGAGAAGCAATGGTCTTCACCGAACCCGTCAGCTCTTCTTTAAGAGCCGTACCGTAACCAACCACGACCACCTCTTCCAGACCGATCGGGTCCACCTCCAGAGAGAAATTCTGCACAATTTCGCCCGGGCTCAGCTTTACCGTGGCGCGGCCGACCTTATAGCCGATAAACCGGGCGATGAGCTGAACCTCCTGGCCCTTTACCATGGTCTCAGGAACACGGAAAAAGTAGTTCCCGTTCGCGTCCGTTGCCGCACCGTATGCCGTCCCTTCAATCATCACGTTGGCACCCGGTAGCGGATTACCATCCTTGTCCACTACCTTCCCTTTGATAACAAGCGTCTGTTGGCCAAAGGCAAGCATCGGGACCAACAGAAGAAGAGATACGATCACCAGCACATATCTGCTTTTCATGGAAACCTCCTTTTTTGATGATCCTCTAAAACTCAATCAGCCACAAACCGGGCCTACGGATTCATTCAGGCTCCCACCTCCTTTCAAAACGGATCTGCCGTTTTTCAAATTCCCATAACCAATTTTTGCAGGTCTCACCTCCTCTTTCAGGTTTCGTTTATCTGATGACTTCCGTCTTTTTAACTCCCCTGCTGCGCAACACCCTCTTTCAGCCGGTCAAAGGTCGAACTTTCTGAGGTATCGGCAGCATTCAAAGAACAAGCATACACATCCTGACATAGGAAAACAACAGTTCAATCTTTTACATAACGTTTCAGCTTAAAAGCCGATGTGGCAGGAAGTAGAAAACCGAATTCAATCGATTCGGGCGAGACTTATTGAGCTGAATGTGCCGCTGACGGCTACCCATGAATCGGATCACGCCTGATTGTGTTTCTCACTAATAGGTGCAGACGATAATTTTGTCCCAAATTTAAATTTTTAAGAAAAAAATGTCAAGATTTTTTTGACAAAAATGAAAAATTTTTTCCAAGTTTTACATTAAAAAATATTTTAAACAACAAAAATCTCAAAAGCCCCCCTCCCCGAATTCTTTGGATACGTAGTAACAAACTTAATATCATGTTCTTACAACAACATTTTTTCCTGTCAAAGGATTCTATGCTTCTTGGACATGAAAAATAAATTTTTTTGTAACTTTATGAAAAGGCGCTTAAATTTAAAAAAATTAATTTTTTGCCACATGGGTGCGAAAAATTTTTCAAAGAACTGAGGGAGAACCAAAAACTGGCAGCACACGGAGTAAACGACAGCACCGATAGCCGGGAAAGCCTATGCCGCACGCATTTCTCATAACGGAACAGAACCTCAAAGATCTGGCCGCCCTCTTTTCAGAGGAACGCAGCATCCAGATCGGTGATACCCTTCTCAAAACAAAACCGGGGTACGTTGCGATTCACCAAAATAGCTTGCTTGTCCCAACCTTGGTCATCGAACCCTATCTGGAACAGTGGTTTTACACAGAAATCCGGCCCAAAGGAGGGGGGCGGTACCTGATCCGCATTGACCGTACCGTGAGAATCCAGCGAACGGCGGGAGTCCGTCTGGCGCTGGCGTGGATTGCGCACTGGCTTGCCGGCCAGTTGCCGGGTTCTTCCACGGAAACGGCAAACATCGCCGACTTTTTTGCGGTTCTCACCGCTCCCGCAGACCAGCAAGCGGATCTTTTACTACGTCTCCGGAGGAAGCTGGCCCCTCAGCTGCGGACCGCTCGCCTTCGAGAATTGTCTCAACAATACTTTATCGATCTGGCCACGCTGGTGCCCCCCTTCCGGTGGGAAACCCTTTTCGCCAACACCAACCCGGTCGAAATTGAAATCGGACCTGGTAAGGGAAAATTTCTCATTGAGGAAGCAAAACGTCATCCGGATCGGAACTATCTTGCCATCGAATGGGCAGGGCGGTATCTGAAAGTCCTTGCGGAGAGGATCCCAAAGCATCAGCTAACCAATGTCCGGTTGCTCGCTGCAGATGCCAGGAAAGTATTCGCCGAATGGATCCCCAACAACTCAGTAGCGCGGGTACACGTCTACTATCCCGATCCCTGGTGGAAAAAACGGCATGCGAAATACCGTCTTTTTACTCGGGAATTCCTTGGTGATCTGGAACGGGCACTGATTCTCGGAGGGACCTTTCACTTTGCTACGGACGTGCCCCGGGTTTCCACCGAGCTCCATGAGTTGGTGAATCAGCACACGGGACTTGAGCAAATCCATTTCAAAATCTACCGTGCCGGCAAGGAGCCCCCACCCGGACGCAGCAACTTCGAAATCAAACGCTGGAATGCCGGTGCAGATATCTACGAAGCCATCTGGAGAAAGGGCAACCTGCGATGAGATGGCCCTATCTGACGGATCCCCAGCTTTCCATCTGCGCACAGTTCAAAACTGCCCCTGAAGATTTCCAGGTGGAAGAGGTCCCCCTGTATACTCCCTGTGGAAGCGGTGAACACCTTTACATTTTCATTGAAAAGGTAAACCTGAGTACGGATCAGGTCATCCTGCAGCTCTCCCAGCATCTGGGAATCCGCGCCCGAGATATCGGGTGTGCCGGAAAAAAAGATCGCGTGGGAATTACCCGGCAGTGGATTTCACTGCCGCGGACGGACAAAAAAAAGGTGGAATCCCTTACAATTCCCGGAGTCCGCATCCTGGATGCTGCTTATCACCGTAACAAATTGCGTCCCGGACACCTGGCGGGAAATCGGTTCCAAATTACCCTCCGGGAAGCAGCCGATCCGTACGCAGAGAAGACCGCCACCGCCATTTTCTCCGAACTCGAACAAAAGGGGGTTCCCAACTACTACGGACCGCAGCGCTTTGGAAACCGTGGAGATAACGCCGTACTTGGCGCTGCCATTCTGACGGGCAATTGGAAACAGCTTTTTGACCGGCTTCTTGGGTCCCCATCCAGAAATGACACTCCCCAGATCCGGGAAGCCAGAAACGCTTACGAAGCCGGCAAATGGTCCCATGCCCTGACAAAGTGGCCCAAACAGGAATATCTTCCGCGGACGGCTCTGCGCCTTCTCATTGAGGCCGATGGAGATTTTCACAAAGCCGGGAAGATGTTCCCCCGAAATATGAGCAAATTTTTTCTGAACGCCCTACAGTCTTACTGGTTCAATGCTACCCTGGCCCGCCGGATACCGCATCTTCATGAAATTTGGACAGGTGATCTGGCCTACCTGCACCGCAACGGTGCTGTATTCCTGGTGGACGATGCCCGCAAAGAACAGCCGCGGGCGGACGCCATGGAAATCAGCCCATCCGGACCTCTCTGGGGCCACAAAATGATCCTCCCCAGGGGAAAAGAATGGGAACTGGAAACCCAGGTTCTCGAAGAAACCGGTGCATCACCTGACTGGGTGCAGGAACGCATGAAGGTCTGGCGCATCCGCGGGGAACGCCGCAGCTTCCGGATGCCCATCCGCGACATCGCCATCTCTTTCACAAATGGCAATCTGACCCTTTCTTTCCAGCTCCCGCCCGGCGGCTATGCAACCGCCGTTCTTCGCGAACTGCTGAAAGAGCACCTGCCGGAACCGGAAATCGTTGTACCCGTTTTCCGACAGGAAAA
>Ga0209426_1001371_pt1 | contig 15157 bp, 14 predicted proteins | sample Deesub1362B_J571_FD_187697 | JGI IMG/M metagenome (GOLD analysis project Ga0209426, IMG submission 187697) | Deep oceanic, basalt-hosted subsurface ecosystem from Juan de Fuca Ridge flank, Pacific Ocean, CORK Borehole 1362B_J2.571 (SPAdes)... ...
ATCATGTATATACCTCATAAGCCAATTATAACCACGAAAATAACTCCTAAGATAGATCTGACGCAATTTTAATCCTTTCCTTTTCCCTCAAGGAAGTCCAATATGTTTTTGAACTTTTGCAGTATTAATCGCAGTTGTATTACAAATTAAAATCTTCTTCTTCCTGAAAATTAGGGATTTTATTCTTTATTTTTTCTTCTCCAAAATAATATCCGAGTAAGAAAGCAGAGCCAAATAATATTAATGTTAATATTCCTTTCCATATGTCCTTCATTCTTTCCTCACTCTCTATATTATTTTTTCCTAAAACGGCGAAAAAGTCAACTATTTATAAAAATAAATTGCCAATTTCTCTTGACTTAACCTAGGAAAAAGATTAATTTAAAATTGTTGAATATGAGAAAATTTTTCCCTGTAATTTTTCTCCTTATTGCATTAGCTAATTATGCTATAGGAGATCGAATTCATGATTATTTAAAATTCGGGATAATGGTGGCCCAAAAAGACCTCTGGGACGAAGCTATATTTCAATGGAAAAAGGTTCTTAAAATAAACCCGAATAATGCTGCTGCTCATAATAATTTAGCAGTAGCTTATGAAAAAAAAGGATTATTTGAAAAAGCAAAGGAAGAATATGAAAAAGCTCTTAAATTAGCTCCAAATGATTATAGAATAAAATCAAATTATGAATCATTTTTAGCAATATATAAACAATTAAAAAAATTGAAAAATGAAGAAGAAAATTAATCTTATTTTTATTTTATTTTTTTTAATTTATTGTTCTTGTGAATCCATTAGCCAATACAAATTAATGATTGAAATTCCAACACCTACTAAAATTGATTTATCTTCATATAATAAAATAATTTTTACTTCGTTTAAAATTGAAAGCGAAATAAAAGAAATAAATTTTAATAAAGAAATATTTAATTTCTTCTCTTCAGAAATTGAGAGAGAATTTAAAGGTAAAATTCTCTTTAAAGAAATAGACTGGAGTCAAAAAAATATTATTGAAAACAAAGAATACTGGAAAACTCTCCTCAATAATAGCAAAACAAAAAAACTTTTTTTTACTGGAAAATTAAATTTTAAAAAGGAATTAAGAAAAGCACTTTTAGAAGAACAGGCCCCAGCAACTCCTTTTCCAGAGAGAAAATTAATTTCAAGACTTTTTTTTACCTTAAATTTAGATCTATATTTAATAGACTCAAACACTGGGGAGATAATTTATGAAAAAGATTTTAAGGAATCGAGGGGATATAAAAATATCAATCAAAAACCAAATTATGCTTTTTTTGACATTTTAGAAGAAGTTAAAAATAAACTTTTTAGAGAAATTATTTCTCATAAAAAAAGAGAAGAAAGATTTCTTATTATTAAATAAATTATTAATAAAAGGAGTAAGAAAATGAGAAAGATAATTGTTTTCACTATATTTTTCCTTTTAACTAGTATAATCTTTGCGCAAACTGTATATTTCCCATATTATGGGAAGAATAAGGTTATTTACAAAAAATTCAATTGGAATCGATATGAAACTAAGCATTTCCATATTTATTACTATATTAAAAATCCTAAACAATTAGAAAGAATTGCTAGTTTGGCGGAAAGTGCTTATTTAGCAATTAGTCAAAAAATCAAACATGAACTTTCTAAACCTATTCCTCTAATATATTACCAGACCCATACAGATTTTGAGCAAACGAATTTATTTCCTGGAATATTACCTGAAGGAGTAATGGCTTTTGCAGAACCTATTCTTCACCGAATTGTACTCCCTGGAGACTTACCAGTTGATAATCTTCAGTCTTTAATAAAGCATGAACTTGCACACATTTTTGAATATTCCATGCTTTATGGGGATGTTACAGGAACCATTTATGCTATCAATCAGCCTCCCCTCTGGGTAATGGAAGGTTTTGCAGAATTTTCAACTGAACAATGGGATCCCATTTCCTTAATGATTGTAAGAGATGCTGTAATGAATGATAGAGTCCCTGAGATTACAAAAGCAGGAGATTTAACTATCCGTCATCCTTTACCTCGAGATCCTGCCTATGATTTTGGACATGCTATATTTGAATTTCTTGAAAAAAAACATGGCTTAACAGGAATTCGTCTTCTTTGGAAGGTTGTTAAACGTACTTCCTTAATGAAAAGATTTAATCCTTTAAAAAAAGCTTTTGATTATGATCATAAGAAATTCAATTATGAATTTAAAAAATTCCTAAGAGAGAAATTTAAAGAATATTTATCAAAGGAGAATCCTGAAGATTATAGTGTGCCTCTCGGACCTGAATTTCCTTATGCATATAGCCTTTCTCATCAAATCTCTCCTTCTGGAGACATAATTGCTGTATTAACTTACAATATAAGAGATTATGATATAGATATTATTTTAATATCAGTAAAGGATGGTTCAGTAATTAAAAATATTACAAAAGGTTACACATTAATGTATGAATATATCAAAATGAATTTTGATCCTTCCCTTGGTAGAAGCATTTGCTGGTCATCAGATGGTGAAAAAATTGCTTTTTTTGGGCGTAAAGGGGAAAAACATTCTCTTTATCTTTTAGATCCAATTACAGGTAAGACTTTTAAAAGCATAAAAATATCTATTGATCGGCCTGCTTCTCCTTGTTTTACTTTGAATAATAAATCAATAATTTTCACAGGATTAAAAGACGGACAACCGGATATTTTTGAAATTAATCTTGATACAGAAAAAATTACTCGTTTAACAAACGATGAACTGTATGAAAAAGCTCCTTCTATCTCTCCTGATGGTAAATTTCTAATTTATACAATTAGAGTAGAAACAAGAGATAAAATATTTATTTCACCTTTAAAGGATTTAAATGATCGTGAACAATTAACTTTTGGAAAAGGTAATGACATTACACCAATTTTTTCTCCAGATGGGAAGGAAATATATTTTTCATCTGATAAAGGAGGAGCCTTTAACATTTATTCTCTAAATTTAGAAACAAAAGAGATTAAAAAATATACAGATGTAAGAACAGGAAATTTCTTCCCAACTCCCTGTCCAAAAAATCCAAAAAAAATTATTTTCTCATCTTTCCATAAAGGTATGTACAGGCTCTATCAAAAAGAATTTGAAAATCCAATTATTGAAGAAAGTATAAAACCTAAAAAAATATTATCAGCAAAGGATATTCCCTCTTTTCAGCCAGCAATTAGAGAAAAAATAGATCAAAAGAAAATATATCCTCATCGAGGTATGGGTAAGTTATATCTTGCAGGGCGTCCACCAATTGATACTATAATTTCAACTGATGGTTCAATTTTAGGTGGTTCAGCTCTAACTTTTACTGATATTTTAGGAGATTACACATTATTCTTAATAGCTTATCAGGTAAGACAATTCCGCTCTCTCCATTTTGGATACATAAATCAAAAAAACAGGCTTCAATATATGATTCATGCCTTTCGATATACGATTTTCTATTATCCTTCCTATTATTATTGGTATCCAGAGGCTTATCCTTATTATAGTTATTATGATGCGATAGCTTCTCGAACTATTTCAGGCGCAGAAATATATGGCTATTATCCATTTAACAAATTCTATCGTGCTGAGGCTTCTTTAGGATTTTATCGCTATGAAGAGGATTTTCTCTACTGGAGAGCCTTTTTCCCTTATTTTTATAATGGTAATATGCTTTTTACATCTTTTTCTTTAATTGGAGAAACAACACGGTTTAAATTTTATGGGCCTTACTCTGGAAGTACTTTTAGGCTTTCAATATATCAAGCATTACCTGTAACAAAAACTTTTTTACAATCAACAGGAGGTGAAGCAGACTTAAGAAAATATATTAAAATCACAACTGATACACTATTAGCTTTTCGCTTTTTTGGTTTTATGAGTAGGGGAAAAAATCCTTATCTTTATTTTTATGGGGGTAATAACGAAGTTCGCTCCGTATATTATAGGGAATTAATTGCAAATCAAGGTTTTTATGTGAATGCAGAATTTAGATTTCCTTTAATAAATTCAATCCAGACACTTATAGGAAATTTGGGACCTGTAAGAGGAGTTTTATTTTTAGATTTCACTCACTCTAAGGTGAAAAATTATCAAGCTGGTTTCTGGGTATGGTCAGATATTGAAGAGAATTTTATAAAAGTTGATGTTCTAGGTTCTTATGGTTGGGGATTAGAACTATTTTTGTTTGGCATCCCTCTTCACTTAGAATGGGTAAGAAGAATTGAAATTCCTAAATGGACAAATCCATTAGATTATCGTACCAGAAAATTTGGTGGTGTGAGGATATGGTTTGGGTATGATTTTTAATTTAAAAAATTTCTTGCAATCTTACAGGGGGGATGATATATTAAGCACTGTTCTGTAAAAGGAGTAAAATTTCAAAACTTTTACCACAAGTGTGGAAAACTTGTGGAAAAATTGAGGAGAGATGGAAGATAAAAATACAAACATTTGGGAAGAGATAAAGAGTAAAATAAAAGAGAAAATTGATTCCCATAGTTATCAAACATGGTTCGAACCCGCTCAATACATAGGAAGAGACGAACAAACTGTCTTTATTAAGGTTCCAAATTCATATTTTAAAGAATGGCTTACCCTTCATTACTCCTCTGTTATTCAAAAACTATGTGAGGAATTAATAGGGAGAAAATTAAAATTTAGATATATTTTTGAAGAAGAAGCAAAATTTCAGAGAAAAAATCCTATTATAAGAAGAAAAGAATCTGGATATTTAATTCACCCAAATTTAAATCCAAATTATACATTTGAAAATTTTGTTGTTGGCTCTTGTAACCAATTTGCTCATGCAGCTTCTTTAGCTGTTGCCCAGAATCCTGCTAAATCTTATAACCCATTCTATATTTATGGAGGGGTTGGTCTTGGTAAGACTCATTTAATGAATGCAATTGGGCATTATATTCTTAAAAAATCGCCTTCTGCTAAACTACTTTATATTACTACTGAGAAATTTATGAATGAATTAATAAATTATTTACAACATGGAAAAATTTTAGAATTTAGAAAAAAATATCGGAGTGTTGATATTTTACTTATAGATGATATTCAATTCCTTTCAGGAAGGGAAAGGACTAAAGAAGAATTCTTCCATACTTTCAATCATTTATATGATGCACAAAAACAAATTGTAATTTCAAGTGATTGTCCTCCGAGAGAAATTCCAAATTTAGAAGAGAGATTACTCTCCCGATTTGAGTGGGGTCTTATTGCAGATTTAAAACCTCCTGATCTTGAAACAAGAATCGCTATTCTGTATAAAAAAGCAGAGTTAGAAAATGTAAAATTATCTGAAGATGTAGCTTTATACATTGCAAATAAGGTTCAATCAAATATTAGAGAATTAGAGGGATGTCTAAGAAGAGTGATCGCTTATGCTTCTTTAAAAGGAACAAAAATTTGTTTGGATTTAGCTAAAGAAGCGCTTAGAAATATTTTTCCTGAGGAAGAAAAATTAATTACAATAGAAAAAATTCAAAAATTTATAAGTCAAAAGTTTAAATTAAAACTATCTGATTTAAAATCAAAAAACAATTCTCCCCAAATAGCATTTCCTCGTCAAATTGCAATGTATCTTGCCAGAGAACTTACAAATGCTTCTTTGCCAGAAATTGGAAAAAAATTTGGAAACAAACATCATACTACAGTTTTGCATTCGATTAAGAAAATTTCAGGGCTTAGAAATATAGACCCAAAATTTAATAAAATGATTATGGAATTTCTAAATTATTTCAGATGATATTCACAAGATTTAAAGAAGATTTTTCACGGTTTAACTTACAAATAACGAAAGAATTAAAGAGATATCCACAGAAATATGGATTGTTTTATTATTTATTCTATTTTAAAATAATTAAAATTATTAATAAAAATAATAATTAAAGTAAAAGGTGGAAAAATGAAATTTACAATATTAAAAGAGCAATTAATACCTGAACTTCAGCTTTTACAAGGAATTGTGGAAAAAAGGAATACTCTTCCAATTCTGGCTAATATTTTAATTGAGACTCAAGAAAAAAGTGTGAGATTAGTGGGCACTGACTTAGAAGTTGGGATGACTACATTTTGTGAAGCTAAAATTGAAGAAGAAGGAGGAATTACAATTGGGGGAAAAAAATTATTTGAAATTGTGAGATCATTATCCGATGAATTAGACATACATTTTGAAACTGATGAAAAAGGCTTAGTAAAAATTAAAAGTGGTGCAAGTGAATTTAAAATCTCAAGTCTTCCAATAAAAGATTATCCAAAGATTCCAATTGCTAATTTTAAAAGAGGTATAAAATTGCCACTTAATATTTTCCATAAAATGATTGATAAAACTTATTTTGCAATTACTCAAGAGCATAGATATTATTTAAACGGTGCTTTAATGATTTTAAATGATAAATCATTGGAATTAGTAAGTACAGATGGCCATCGTTTAGCCTATACCTTTAAAAAAGATATTAATTTTAACATTCCTCAGGAAATTCAAATTATTGTTTCTAAAAAAGCATTAAACGAATTACGGAAAATGGATAATGAACACTTAGAATTTGATTTTGATGAAAATAATCTGTTTTTTAGAATAGGAAAAAGGATATTGATATCAAGAATTATAGAAGGTAAATTTCCTGAATTCCGAGCAGTAATTCCCCAAAATAATGAAAATATATTAACTGTTTTGCGAGAAAACTTGATTACTTCCATAAAAAGAGTTGCTCTCCTCTCAAGCGAAAGGTCAAGAGGAATTAAATTTAGTATTAGAGGAAATCAATTAGAACTTTATTCATCTAATCCAGAAATAGGGGAAGCAAGGGATATTATAAATGTAAATTTCAGTGGAGATAATTTGGAGATTGCATTCAATTCTCATTATATTTTAGAATTTTTAAATGTTGTTAAAAGTGAAACAATTCGTTTTGAGATAAAAGACGAAAATAGTGCTGTTTTAATTCAACCAGGCGAGAAAGAAGATATTGGATATATGTATGTTTTAATGCCAATGAAAATTTAATTTTAAAATTTACATTAACAATCATTTTCTTTTAAATCATCTTTTTGACATACAAGCTTTTAATATTTAAAATTGTAGGGATGAAAATAGTGATTAGAACACCTAACTGGATGGGGGATAGTATAATGAGTCTTCCCTCTATATATAGCATAAAAAAAAATTTTCCAAATGCACAAATATGGGTAGCTGCTCGAGAATGGTTAAAAGATATTTTTTTAAATTCTGATTACATAACAGGTGTGATTCCTCTTCTAAAGGAAAATTCTTATAGCAATTTTTATAAAAATATTCACAAATTAAAAATAGAAAATTTTGATATAGGTATTCTTTTTACTAATTCTTTTTCATCAGCTCTTCTTTTTTTTCTTGCAAATATACCTCAAAGATGGGGATATGCTAAAGAAGGAAGGGGTGTTTTTCTTACAAAAGCTATAAAATTAAAAAATAAATTCCAAAAACATCAGATTTTTTATTATTTAAATTTATTAGATAAATTAGGATTAAAAATTGAAAATCCTATACTTCATTTAAAAGTCAACAAGGAAGAAATAGAATGGGTTAATAAAACATTAAAGCAATTGAAAATATCTTCCAAATCATTGATTATTGGTATTAATCCTGGCTCTTTTTATGGATCAGCAAAAAGATGGCCCACAGAGAATTTTGCTAAATTGGCTACCAAATTTGTAACTGAATTAAAAGCAGAAGTATTTATTTTTGGGAGTAAAAAGGAAGAATCTATAGGTAATAGAATTTACTCTCTTGCAAATAAAAAAATATATAATTTTATTGGTAAAACGAATTTAAGGGAGCTAATTGCATTAATTAGTAAATGTAACCTATTTATTACGAATGATTCAGGTCCAATGCATATAGCAAATGCACTTCGAATTCCAGTAATTGCTATATTTGGGCCCACAAACCCAGAATATACTTCTCCTTTCCACCCACCTTTTAAAATTATTCAAAAAAAAGTTCCCTGTGCTCCTTGTAAACATCGAGATTGCCCTTCTGAACATAAATGTATGAAAGATATAAGCCCTGAAGAAGTTTTTGAATTTAGTAAAAGTTTACTTTAATGAAAAAAATTGCAGTTTTTTTAGACCGGGATGGAACAATTAATGAAGATGTAGGATATCCTTCTCATTTTGAACAAATAAAAATTTTTCCTTACAGTTTTGAAGCAATTAGAAAAATAAATAAGGCAGGATTATTGGCGATTGTAGTTACAAATCAATCAGGAATAACAAGAGGATTTTTTACAGAGAAAGATTTATTAGAAATTCATAAAAGAATGGCGGATATATTTGCCCGTCATGGTGCTCATTTTGATGCTATTTATTATTGTCCACATTATTGCCCTTCTTCGAATATGTCTAATTCCCCTCTTGTCTGTAAATGTAGAAAACCTCTTCCAGGAATGGCGGAAAGGGCAGCAAAGGAATTTAATATAGATTTAAAAAAATCCTATATGGTAGGTGATAAAGTAGATGATATTCTTTTTGGACTGAATATTGGTGCAAAGGCTATTCTAGTTTTAACAGGCTTTGGGAAAAGCACACATTTTCATTTAAAGGAATTGAAAATAAAACCCTCTTATATTGCTAATAATCTTTTAGATGCGGTTAATTGGATTTTAAATGATATTAATAGAACTAAAAAATAAGGAGCGAAAAATGAAAAAAATTGGATTTATTGGATTAGGTCTTATGGGAAAGCCGATGGCAAAAAATTTATTAAAAAAAGGATTTTCTTTAATTGTTTATAATCGTACTCCAAGTAAAACAGAAGAATTTAAAGAGAAAGGAGTACCTGTGGCCTCAAGTCCAGAAGAACTTGCAAGGGAAGCTGATATTATAATAACTATAATAACAAATCATGAAGCTGTTGAAGATGTTTTATTAGGCCCAAACGGGGCATTTAAAAGTGCTTGCCAAGGAACTATTTTTATTGACATGAGCACAATATTGCCTCGGGTTTCAATAAAATTAGCTAAGCATGCCAAGGAAAAGAATTTTGATTTCTTAGATGCACCTGTTTCCGGGAGTACATGGGCAGCGGAACAGGGAACATTGGCAATAATGGTTGGGGGAGATAAACACGTATTTGAAGAAAGTCTTCCTGTCTTAAAAGCTCTTGGGGAGAAAATTGTCTATATGGGACCTAATGGGAGCGGCTCATATGCTAAGCTAATTAATAATGTAATTGGTGCAACTTTTGCAGCAATTTTAGGAGAAGGAATTTCTTTTGCAGAAAAAGTTGGTTTGAATATTCCTGCTCTGATTGAGGTTCTTTCTTCAGGAGCTTATAAAAGCCCTTTAATTGAATTTAAAGGACCTAAAATGATGAAGAAGGATTATTCAACACAATTCTCTTTAGACTTAATGTTTAAAGACCTTAATTATATGGTCGAAACAGCAAGAGAAAATAACTTTCCTCTTTTTCTGGGGTCAATCACAAAAGAAATCTATCAAGCAATTAAGAATAAAGTTAATGGAGATTTGGATTATGCTATAATTGTGGAATTTTTTAGAAAATTAATTTAATAATAATAAAGAGAAAGATAAGGTATTTTATATTTTCTTCTGATTTCTTTAATTAATTTTTTTTTAAAAATCTCTTTATTTTTCTCTTTAATTTTCACTTTATTTAAATATTTTTTAAAAATTAATGATTCCACTTCATTGTCTAGATTTTCAAGCTCTTCTTCATTATTCTTTTTAATTGAATTTAAACCTTTTTCATAAATAGATCTCAAAAATTCTAGTTCCTCAGGTAAATTATTTAAAAAAAATTTCACTTCTTTTATAGCATTGTTTAATTTTTCATTTTTTTGGAATTTTTTTCCTTCATATCCAATTTTTCTTTCCAAATATTTTTTATAAGCATTTAAAACTCGTTTATTACAAAAATATAAAGTCTTAATTTTTCTTCGCAATGCTCTGGGTCTATAATTCTCAAAAGCTTCATCTATAGCTTCAAGAATAATATTTAAAGGGATTTTCTTTTTTCTCCAACAATCAATTAAAGTAATATCCTTAGGAGACAAAAAAGGACCTTTGCCTGTCCAGAAAAAAAATCTTTTTGCAATTTCTTGATAATACTGCTTTTCTTTATTTATTTCGCTCATAAATTATTCTCAATCCTTCTAAGGTAAGATAGGGATCATGATAATTAATCATTTTAATTTGAGCAGTTATTTCCTCAGCAATTCCACCTGTGGATATAACTTTTGTTTTAGACCCTAACTCTTTTTTCATTTGAGAAATGATTTTTTCAATCAAACCTATATAACCATAAAATAATCCAGACTGAATACTAGCAACTGTAGTTTTTCCAATAATATTTTTTGGCCTTTTAATCTCAACTCGAGGGAGTTTTGCAGTTTTTTCAGAAAGAGCTTCTGCTGATATATAGAGGCCAGGAGCTATAGAACCTCCCAAGTATTCTCCCTTTTCTGAAATTGCATCAAATGTTGTAGCAGTTCCAAAATCTACAACTATACATGGGCCACCATATTTATGATAAGCTGCAACTCCATTAACAATTCTATCTGCTCCAACTTCATGTGGATTATCATATAGAATGGCAAGACCGGTTTTTATACCTGGTGCAACAATTAAAGGATTAATTTTAAAATATTTTTCACTCATTTGAGTAAAAACACTAATTAAGGGAGGAACTACACATGAAATAATAATTCCTGAAATTGAAAAGGGATTTATTTTTGAAAAGTGGAAAAGATTTAATATAGAAATTCCATACTCGTCAGCAGTTTTATCTTTTTCTGTAAATATTCTCCAATTTGTAACTAAATTCTTCTCCTTAAATACCCCTAACACAATATTGGTATTGCCTATATCAATGGCTAAAAGCATCATTTTTTTATTTTACTCAATTAAATGCCCAGAGTAAATTTTTATTTGTTTTCTTTTAGTAAGAAGAATAAGAGCACCATCTTTATTGATTCCTTTATATTCACCTTCTATAATATCTCGAGATGTTTTTACTTTAATTCTTTCTCCTTTTTTGAAAAAAGAATATCTATTTACGAAAAAAATTAATTCTTTTTCAATGAAATTAGAATTATATAAGAAATTTATTTTTTCTAATAATGCCATTAATAATTTTTGATTTTCAATTTCTTTGTTAAGAATTATTTTCAAAGAAGTAACTTTTTTTCTCATCTCTTGAGGAAAATCCCGGATTCTATAATTTGTATTAATCCCAAATCCTAAAATTAAATAGCATAATTTATTTCCTTTATAGGCTCCCTCTCCTAGAATCCCACCAAGTTTTCTTCTTTCATAAATAAGGTCATTTGGCCATTTTAATTTAATTTCTAAATTGAACTTTTTTTTAATTACTTCAATAAAACTGATAGCTCCTAAAAAAGTGAATAATGAAGTTGAGGATATGAGCGGTCTTAAAATAATCGAGAAGTACAAACCTTTATTTTTCTTTGAAATCCATTTCCTTCCTTCTCTTCCTCTTCCTGCTGTTTGTTCTTTTGCCCAGATTACTGTGCCTTCTTCTTCTCCTTCCTCTGCCTTCTTCTTAGCCAAGTCATTTGTAGAAGTACAAGATTCAAAAATATAGATTTTTTTCCCTAAATTTATCACGAAATACTAATATCCGATAAATTTTTCTTTAATTTTAATAGTTTTTCTTTAAGTTCTATTAGCCGTTCTTCTGTTTGAGCAACAATTTCAGAAGGTGCTTTTTCTATAAATTTGGGATTATTTAAACGAATTTCTAATTTAGAAATTTCATCTTCTGTTTTTTCTATTTCTCTCCTTATTCTTGAGATTTCTTTTTTCCAATTAAGAACTCCTTTTATAGGTATTGCTATTTCCCAATTATTGGTTATGTTTCTAAGAAATCTTTCCTCAGATGGAAATTCAGTTTTAAATTCAATTTTTTCTGCATTTATTAGAGTTTTAATGTATTCAATATTGTTTTTAATCAAACTTTTGCTTTTCTCTTCTGGAATATTAATCCAGACTTCAATTTTTTTCTTTGGTTCTATTTGATGTTCAGCTCTAATTGTTCTAATTGCTATTATTAATTTTTTTAATTTTTCCATTTTCTCCTCAGCTTCTTTATCTTCTAAAGAAGAATCAAATTTAGGAAAAGGAGCAAGAGAAATAGAAATTCCCTCGTGAGGCAATTTTTGCCATATTTCTTCAGTAATAAAAGGCATAAAGGGATGAAGAATTCTCAATATTCCATCTAAGGTTTTCACTAAAACTGAGAGACTGGTTTTATTATGCTTTTTCAAATTGGGTTTTACTAGTTCAATGTACCAGTCACAAAATTCATGCCATGTAAAATGATAAATTTTCTCTGCAGCCTCATAAAATTTATATTCTCTTAAGGATTGATTAATTTCCTTCGCTATTTGATTAAATCTTGATCTTATCCATCTATCAGGGAATGTAAGTTCTTCTTGTTTAATTTCAAGTTTTTCCTGATTATAATTCATTAATACAAAGCGTGAGGCATTCCATATTTTATTAGCAAAAGCACGATATCCTGCCATTCTTTCTTCAGAAAGTGAAATGTCCATTCTTGGAACAGCCAAAGCAGCAAGTGTAAATCTTAAAGCATCTGTTCCATATTTCTTTATCATTTCCAATGGGTCAATTATATTCCCCTTTGATTTACTCATTTTTTGTCTTCTGAAATCTCTTACAAGTCCATTTATGAAGACTTCCCGAAATGGAATATTCTCAGCAAACCGCAATCCCATCATTATCATTCTCGCTACCCAGAAGAAAATAATATCAAATCCTGTTACTAATAAGTCAGTAGGATAAAATTTTTTCAAATCAGGTGTTTTCTCTGGCCAACCCATTGTAGCAAATGGCCATAGAGCTGAACTAAACCAAGTATCAAGAATATCTTCATCCTGATGAATCTCTGAGCTCGTACATTTTGGACAAGTGTTTGGGGCTTCCATCTCTACGATTATTTCTCCGCATTTAGAACAATACCATGCAGGAATACGATGCCCCCACCACAGCTGGCGAGAAATGCACCAATCATGAATATTATACATCCACTCAAAATAAGTCTTAGCCCAATTTGGCGGTATAAATTTTATCTTTCCCTGTTTTACTACTTTAATAGCCTTTTCAGCTAATGGCTTAATTTTTACAAACCATTGCCAAGAGAGATAAGGCTCAATAATTGTATCACATCTATAGCAATGTCCCACATTATGGATATAATCTTCTATTTTCTGAATTAAACCTTTCTCTTGGAGTTTTTCTACAATTTTTTTTCTGCATTCTAATCTATCCAGCCCTTTAAATTCGTCTCCAGCTTTTTCCGTCATTCTTCCTCCTCCATCAATTACAATTATTTGCTGAAGATTGTGCTTTTTCCCTATTTCAAAATCCACAGGATCATGGGCTGGTGTGACCTTAACTGCACCTGTACCAAATTCCATATCAATTGATTTATCCTCTATAATGGGAAGAATTCTTCCTACCAAGGGTAAAATAGCTTTTTTATTTTTAAATTTATAATAACGTTTATCCTTAGGATGGATAGCAACTGCAGTGTCTCCAAGCATTGTTTCGGGTCGGGTTGTGGCAACAATTATGAATTCATCCGAATCCATTATTGGATATTTAATATAGTAAAGTTTTGATTTAGTTTCTTTATGGATGACTTCAATATCAGAGAGCACTGTCTCGCATCGTGGACAACGATTTACTAAATAATACCCTCTATATATAAGACCTGATTTATATAAATCTACAAAAACTTTTCTCACTGCTTTAGAGAAACTCTCGTCAAGGGTAAATCTTTCCCTCGACCAATCCAGAGAAGCTCCTAATTTTTTAAGTTGATTAACAATTAATCTTCCGTATTTATCTTTCCATTCCCATGCTATTTCAAGAAATTTTTCTCTTCCAAGATCTTTTCTACTAATTCCTTTTTTACCTAATTCTTTCTCAATAACATTATGAACAGCAATACTTGCATGGTCTGTTCCAGGAAGCCACATTACATTATAGCCTTGCATTCTCCGCCATCGAGCAATAATGTCAGGAAGGGTGAAACATAAAGCATGGCCCATATGAAGTGTTCCTGTTACATTTGGCGGAGGAAGAACCATGGAAAATTTTGGATTCTTGGAATTTACATCAGCAACATAAAGTTTTTTCTCTTCCCAAAATTTAATCCATTTGTCCTCAACCTCTTTCGGAGAATAAACTTTAGGTAAAATCAACGGTTTATTCATAATAAAAACTCCAAAAGAAATATGAAGAGTTTAAGAAGATGAAATAGATTCCACTTCTTTTTTAATTTTCTCGATTTCTTTTTTTATAAGTTCTTCAGCAATTTGAGGCACTATTCTTTCTACAACTTCTCTAACTATATCAGGAGAAATTTTTTGGATAACTTTTTCTGAAATTTGACTAATAAGCTCCTCTGAGATAGAAAGCTGGGCCTTCTCAGAAATTTCTGTTTCCATTTCTTCCGGAAGCCCAATACTTTCTTTTTCTGCTGTTTCAATAAAAGGATTGACCATTATTTCTTCTTTTTCCTCTCCTTTATAACTTCTTTTCTCAAAAATTTTCCTTACTTTAGAGGTTAATTGAGTGACATCAAAGGGTTTGGAAATAATATCTTCATAAACTAAATCCTCTATCAAATTCCGATCAATTGTTTCAAATGCTCCTTTTAGAAGAACCACAGAAATTTCTTTAAAGTTATCGTTTATATATTTGCAAACCTGGTAACCATTTTTCTGGGGAAGATCTACATCGAGTAGAACAAGATCTGGTTTAACCTCATTGATTTTATTTATAGCTTCATTTCCATCAGAAACAAAGATAACTTCAAATTCTTCGCTTGGAAGAGCAAGTTCTGCTACTTTATGTGTTGTTTTACTATCATCAGCTACCACTATTTTATAAGCCATTTTTCCTCCTTCTGGTCTGTTTTTTTAGTTAAATAACATTTTTTCTCATCCATGTCAAATTCATGTAAGCGTCCATAACATATTGGACTGCTGAGAGTCTTTTATAAAGCAGTCTATATAATATCTTAAAGGCGCTAATTTGTTAAGACTTTTATGAGGTCTCTTAGTGTTATACCAGATGAGCCATTTC
>Ga0209426_1001373_pt1 | contig 15130 bp, 17 predicted proteins | sample Deesub1362B_J571_FD_187697 | JGI IMG/M metagenome (GOLD analysis project Ga0209426, IMG submission 187697) | Deep oceanic, basalt-hosted subsurface ecosystem from Juan de Fuca Ridge flank, Pacific Ocean, CORK Borehole 1362B_J2.571 (SPAdes)... ...
ATAATTAATACACCAAGCATAATCATATTGTTTTTCGGGTCCGTATTGACTATTATCTTCTCGTAGTACAGAATAAACATAACAATGCAGATCATGTCCAGCACTATGGCTTCAAAGAACTTTCTTCGCTGCCCTTCAACGCTATCAAGCCATGGCCTTCCATACAGCCCTCTCGCCAGTTCTTTCCCTTTATTCACCTCTTTTTTCATTTCCACCCCGCGCCTTCACAGAGTCGGAAACCGGCAGGGAATGGCTCACGCCTGCCCACATCTTTATCATATTCGCCGTCCAGTAATAAGATTTTCGCCGATGTGCGCTCTATGCCCAGACGCCGTGGAAAAGTAGAAGTATTCCGTGAGCCATAGACCACGTATGCCCGTCTGCCCGCTGGACTACCGCTACGGCAGGGAAGTTGTCAAAAACATATTCTCGGAGGGGGAAAAGCTCAGGTACATGCTCCGCGCGGAGGTGGCCCTCGCACGTGCACAGGCGTCCCTCGGCGAAATTCCGGAGTGGGCCGCGGAGGAGATTGAGAAGGCAGCGGAGCGCGTCACGCTCCAGAGGGTGAAGGAGATAGAGGCGGAGATAAAGCACGATGTCATGGCGGTTGCACGTGCACTCGCCGAGGCAGCGGGGGAGGCGGGGAAGTACGTCCACCTCGGCGCGACGAGCAACGACATAATAGACACCGCAACGGCGCTTCAACTCCGCGACTTCTTCCGCATACTGGAGGAGGACTTCACGCGTCTGGAGGATGCCCTCATAGAACTCGTTGAGAGGTACGCGGACACGCCCATGCTGGGCCGCACCCACGGACAGGCGGCGGTGCCCGTGACATTCGGGCTGAAGGCGGCGAACTGGCTGGCCGAGGTCCATCGGGATCACATGCGCTTTAGGGAGGCGTATGACCGAATAGCCGTGGGCAAGTTCCTCGGCGCGACGGGCACGGGCGCGGCCCTCGGCCCCAGCGCCCTTGAGGTGCAGAGGCGGGCGCTCGCATGGCTGGGCATCTCAGGCGACGAGTGTCCCACGCAGATAGTGGGCCGTGACAGGTACGCCGAGTTCGTATCCCTCGCGGCGATAACCGCCACCACGCTGGAGAGAATCGCCACGGAGATCAGAAACCTCCAGAGGACGGAGATAGGCGAGGTGAGCGAGCACTTCGACGAGAGGAAGCAGGTGGGTTCCAGCACCATGGCGCACAAGAGGAACCCCATAGTATGCGAGAACGTGTGCGGTCTCGCCCGGGTGCTGAGGGGCTTCATGCTCCCGGCGTACGATAACATGGTGCTGTGGCACGAGAGGGACCTCACAAACAGCGCCGCCGAGCGGTTCATAGTCCCCCACGTGGCTGTTCTCCTGGACGACATCATGGTGAAGATGGAGCGCGTTCTCAGAACGCTCGTGGTGAACGAAGAGCGCATGCGGGAGAACCTGATGGCGCATCCCGAGGTGACCGCGGAGGCCGTGATAATGGCCCTCGTGCGGAAGGGCGTGGGGCGGAACGTGGCCCACGAGATGGTGCGTGTTGCCTCGGTGGGGCGCGAGGGAGAGGAGTGGGTGAAATCAATAATGGGTTCAAAAGTGACAGAATACCTACCGGAAGGGGAACTGAAAAAGATTTTAAACCCGTTGGACTATATCGGCCACGCGCCCGAGATCGCCCGCGGGGTGGTCAGGCGGGTGTTTCAGAGCAGAGAGGGTGAGAGGGAGTGAGCGAATTATTGCAGAACCTGCTGGATGAACTGGACCAGTGGCGCTCAATAACGGAGATAAAGCGCAGACTTGAGCATAGGGGCTTTTCCATAAACCGGCTCGTGCTTAGCGGATATCTTCAGGCCCTGAGGGACCTTGACTACGTGGAGGAGCACATCGCGCCCCCGTCCAAACTCTACAGGGCCACGGAACGCAGGAGCATATATTCGCTTGTTGGGGCTGCCATATCAGAGGTGTCCGCGGAAGACGGCGGGGACCTGGCCCTCTACACGCTCAGCAAACTTCTGGGCCGCCCCGTGTTCAAGAGCGAGATAGAGAGGTGTGGCGTCGGCTTTCCGGACAACTTCAGGAGGATAATGGGCCAGGAGAGGCAGGAGGCAATAAAGGTGGCGAAGAGCACCGGTTATTTCCCGCGCAGGAACGAGAGCGCGTATCTGCCCACCGAGGAGTTGCAGGAGGATTACATGAAGGTGCTGGAGGTCTTGACGAGAAAACTGCTCACTTTATGATGCCGTAGCCGATGAGGCGCCACCTGTTCACTATCCGCCTGCCTATGGCCACGCGCTGTCCCTTCTCGGCCACGACGGGGTATTTCAGAGCGAGGTCTATGACATCCCTCCTCGCGCTCGTTACGCGGGCCACGGTGCCCGCGGTGCCCACGTTGAGCATCAGCACCTCGTTCGTCCTTATGGGCTCCACCTTCAGCTCCTGGGCCGTGCCCACAACCCTCTCCAGAAGGTGAACCTCCAGCGTCATGCTGAAGAGCATCTCCGGCAGCGTTCCGGGCCTCCCTGCCATGCGCCCCATGAGCGCGTCGTTCTTCGTCATGGCAGGGTCCAGCTTTGTGCCGATGCCCACGAGGCCACCGGGCCTCACCCTGTCCCAGAAACGCCCACCGGCCATGAGAGAGACGATCTCGGTGTATATGGGCTCCCACTCTATCCTGTTGCCCTTCTGAATCATCATCCCCGGGAGAATCTCTATCTCGTCCCCCACGCCGAACTCGCCCTGTATGAGGGAGCCGCCTATGACGCCGCCCTTCAGGTCCTTAGGTCTGGTGCCCGGCTTGTTGACGTCGAAACTCCGGGCTATGTACATCCTGGGCGGCCTTGAGGGGTCAAATTTAGGCGTCGGTATCTTCTCCTCTATCGCCTTTATCAGCACGTCTATGTTGATCCTGCTCTGGGCGCTCACGGGTATTATGGGAGCGCCCTCGGCCACGGTCCCCTTCACGAACTCCAGAATCTCGCGGTAGTTCTCCCTCGCCCGCTCCTCGCTCACTATGTCAATCTTGTTCTGCACGATTATGATGTTCTTCACGCCGACGATGTCCAGCGCCATGAGGTGCTCCTTTGTCTGGGGCTGCGGGCATTTCTGGTTGGCGGCTATCACGAGAAGCGCGCCGTTCATTATGGATGCGCCCGTAAGCATGGTCGCCATGAGGGTCTCGTGCCCGGGCGCGTCCACGAAGGAAACAACGCGGAGCAGTTCGGCCTCGTCCGGGCACACCTCCTCGGGCATGGATGTGTAGCATTCCGGCTCAGGCAGGGAAGGGCACCTGTAGAAGGCGGCATCCGCATAGCCCAGTTTGATGGTGATGCCCCTTTTCAACTCCTCGGAGTGCGTATCGGTCCACGTACCCGTTATGGCCTTCGTCAGGGTGGTCTTACCGTGGTCCACGTGGCCGACCATTCCGACGTTCACTTCCGGCTGCCGGGGTACGGGTTTCATTCTTCACCTTCCTTTACCGCTCCGAGCAGTTCCTCCACTCCCTGCGGGCCGTATCTCACAACCACCATGTTTATCTGAACTATCTCGGGCGATATGACGTTCCCGCGCACCATCTTCTTCTTCCTCATCCCCTTCCTCTTGGGGTGGAAGCCGACACCCCCGCTGAGGAGCAACCTGACCCTCCGCGCACCGCTCACGTCGGGGCGCATGGGGAATCCGTCCTTGTCCGTTCCACCCGTGATCTTGAGTTGATATCCGGGGAGGTCCACGAAGACGCCGTCTATTACCTCCCCTATGCTCTTCCCTATCAGATAGTTCGCCTTGGCCCCCGTGATCTCGCGCTGATAGCATTTCCCTGTCTTCGGGTCTGCGATCACAACCTTGAACTCCGTCATCGCGGCATCACCTTTTGGTGCGGTAGGAATTCGCAACCCGTATTAAAAGTTTTGTTTCCAGCATATGCGCGAATGTTCCAAAATCTTTTTATATGGGCGTTCCTTATTTTGGGTTGATATGGATATGGCGGAGATATTCATACTGCTTTTCGCGCTCATGGTCGTGTTCTTCCTCATGGTTATGTGGCTCCAGAGGCGGAGAAAGACCGCCGTGACCGTGGTTGAAGCGCGGAACATGGAGGAGGAGGCGTACAACGCCATAACGATCACGAGGAACCTTGCGTACAGGATGCGAGAGAGGGGTTACAACGTGGAGAGCGAGATGGTGGTCATCCAGAGGGCCCAGAGGGAGTTTGAGGCGCGCAACTACACAGCGGCCTACACACTCGCCATGAACGCCAGAAGAGCGCTGCGCAACCTCGCGAGGGAGCCCGTGGTGGAGGACCGGACCAGCCCTCAGGTTGAGCGAGAACTGGAATTCTTCCGGAAGATAGCCGAGAGCGCCCCGCCCCCGAAGGCCGCGGAAGAGGAAGAGGAGGAGTATCTCTCTCCCACGTATCTCCTACAGAAGAAACTGCCGGAGAACTACCTTCAGTCGCGCTTTGAGATACGCGTGGCTGAATCAAAGGTTGCGGCCCTGAGCCACGGACCCAGAAGGGACGCCGCCCAGAGGTATCTGGACAGGGCCAAGAGCGCCTTTGACGGCGGGAATTACACCGAGGCGCTGAAGATGGCCGTGAGGTCGGTGAAGATAGCCGACGGCGAGGTGGACCCCGACGAGGTCGAGGTTCGACCGCCCCCACCCCCTGCGGAGGCACCGGTGAAGGAAACTCCGGAGGAGGAAGAGGGGGAACTGCGCTGTCCCGAGTGCAACGCAGTGGTCAGAGACGGGGATAAATTCTGCTGGAACTGCGGGTGCAAACTGGAGTTCGTGTACATATGCCCCGACTGCGGCGAGGAGGTAAACGAGGGGGACAGGTTTTGCAGGCACTGCGGGGCAAAGCTGGTCTGATACTGTTCGCGCTGGGCATATCCATCGTTTGCGTGGATGCGCTCAGGGGCGGGGGCGATATCTGGATAGTGATATTCCCATTCGTTTTCCGCGGAACGCTTATCGGCGCCCTGGGTGTGCTCCTGATGTTCATCGGCTTCCTGCTGTGGGCTCTGAGCCGCGCGGGATGGCGGTGGGAGGTCGCGGAGGCAGGGAGCTGCAGGTGCGAGGGGCTCGTTCTGATAGGTCCTATTCCGGTCTTTCTGAGGGGGCGCAGCGCGGTTCTCGTGCCCCTTCTCCTGATGCTTTTCTTCATGCTCGGATTCCTTATTCTCCTGTTCCTGATACTGCTTTAGAGGGGAAAACGATAAAATCCCCCGGGCCCATGGGTTCCACGTGCCGCGGGAAAAGGTCGTCAGGCGTGGGGAGAGGGAGGTCATTTACGACGAGGAGCGATGGGAACTGCTCCGGGCCATGCGTAGAAGGGCGCGCGATGTTATGGCCGGCATCGGCGAGTCGTGGTTCGTCCACGGCTCCGTCGCGCGGGGCGACGTGGACGCGAAGAGCGATGTGGACATCGTGATCCCCTCCGTGATCCCCTCCTACACCCTGGAGTGCGCGCTGGATGGGTGGGTGGAGCGCATAATAGTTCAGGCCACCCCCAACTCCGTGCCCAAGGTCACCTATCAGATAGATGAGGTCACGTCCATAACCTTTCCCCTCGTGGAGATGAGCGAGAGGGAGGAGATGTTCTACGTCTTCTCGGGCCGCGTTTACCGTGCGGAGGAGGGCGTGAGGGTCAGAGGCGTTGATAAGCGTCTCATGATGATAGAGCCCACCCCCCGGGGACACAGGGAGTGGTCCATTATCGGCAGGGAGGCGGAGGTAGCCGCCGTTCTGGGTGTGCCCCTGCAGGTCGTGGAGGAGAGGGTCCGGGTTCTCACGAGGCGGGACAGGATAGGCCGGACGGGTGTATATCTTAAGGTTGCGGTGCCCGAGGGCGAGGGTGTGGAGCGGTTTTTCAGGCGCCTTGCGGACCGCGACCCCGCGCTGAGGAGGGTGCTGAGGCGATGAAGCACGATATACACATACACATACCGCCGGGTGCGGACGAGGAGACCGTGAGGGCCTACGGGTTCGCGGCGGAGATGCTGGACTGCGACCTCTACGGGTTCGTGGTGCACCACGGACAGAGCACATCCGCCTATCTGCGCTACCTTGATTCCATACTGTCCACGTATTCCATCTCATACCTCCTCGGATGGGAGGTCCGCGTGTCCCGCCTCTTCAGGTCGGGCGAACTCATCCTCGCACACCCAGAGGGCATTGTGGACGCCGAGGTGGCGCGGAAACTCGTGAAGTGCGCGGTGGATGTGCTCGCACATCCCTTTTCCTACGGAGCGCACATCCACGGGAGCGCCGTGGAGGTGCTCGCGGCAGGCGAGGTCGCGGTTGAGGTCAACGGCGCCCACCCGGGGGATTTCCACCGCGGGAGATACCTGAAACTCTCGGAGAGCGGTGTTTCGCTGGTCTTCGGTAGCGACGCGCACAGCCCGGGGGAGATGGGCTCGGGATGGGAGATATACGAATCCCTCCGGGCCCGCTTCCGCCTCAGGGAGAAGGGACGGGTGTTCGTGAGGGATGCAGGGAAAGTTTTATCTCGCACAGAACCGTAGTGTTCATAGGATGAACTCCGACGGGTGGAGGATAGTTCTGACCGCGACGCTCTACAACCTCCTGTTTGAGTACTCCATCAGGAGCGTGTACAGCCTCTCCGTGAAACCACTCCTCCCCCTGTTTCTCTTCCTTGCGTACTTCTCGTATTTCACTATTCTGGAGGCGCTCATAGTCAAGTACAGGCTGCGCGACCGCCACGTGGTTCTGCTCACGGTGGTGCACTACTCCGTGTATTCCACGCTCTTTCTCCCCGGCACGTTTCTCTATCTGCCGCCGCTGATTCTGGGCGTGAACTGGTTCACCTACCTGTGGGTGAACGTGTTCTGGTGGATATTCATCCAGACGCTCCTGGCGCTTTACTTCGCCAACAGAATCAGGCCGAGGGACTGGAACCACGGCACGCTCTCCCGGCGGGGGTGGGTTCTCACGCTTGCGGTCTACGTGGGAGTTGGACTTGTCTTCAGGGCTGTGATAAAGGTGCCCTTCAACCCGCTGGGTACGGTGGTGACGTGGGCAATAGGTCTTCTCGCAGCCCTCCTCTTCATGAGGTCCATAAAGGAAGAAAGGGATACGCCCGTCTTCCGCAGGTCCGTGTTTCTGGACGGTGTCCTCCTTTTCGTCCTCGTGTCCTTTGTGATATCCACATTTCTCCTCCCCTACCAACCAGGCACCGAGACGTATCACCCGGTCAACCTCCCGAGCGCGGGATTCCAGATCGTGTGCACCGCGATAGCGGCCGTGTGCATGATGGCCTACCGCCTCGTGACGCGGAGGGAGATACCCGTGTGAAGATGCAATAAGAAAGTTTATATCCTACATCCGTATCATCGGGCATAGGGCCCGTAGCTTAGTATGGTAGAGCGCGGGACTCTTAATCCCGTGGTCGGGGGTTCGAGTCCCTCCGGGCCCGCCAACCTCCGCATTACACTGCATCTTTTTTAAAATTCAAATGCATAGATATAATGTTGAGCACCACCTTTCATTCCAACGCATCCGCGATAAGATCTCACTCCCCATCGTATCCCAACATCTCAAGCACGCGTTTTAGCGCGGTTACGGTGGTCCGCTCCCTAACCTGCCACCGATCCCCATCAAAGACGTCCCGGAAAACCCTGACCTCATCCCTGACGGCTATGGCCATATAAACGAGACCCACGGGCTTGACGGGTGTTCCACCTCCCGGTCCGGCGATGCCCGTGGTGGCCACGCCTATGTCTGAGTTAAAAAGACAGCGAACCCCCCGAACCATCTCCTCCGCACACTCCGCGCTCACCGCTCCGTGCTTCTCTATGGTCTCTCTCCTAACCCCAAGAATGTTCATCTTCGCCTCGTTGGAGTAGGCCACCACTCCCCCCAGGAAGTACGCGGAGGAGCCGGGCACATCGGTTATGCGCGCGCCTATCAGACCGCCGGTGCAGGACTCGGCGGTGGCTATTGTTAAACGCTTTCCGGTCAGAACCTCCCTGAGGACGTACTCGGGCTTCACGCCCCATATTAGTGCATCACCCATATTTTTAGTTTTTTACCCGGCAGATGTACTCGGTCGCATAAGTCAAGGGCAAACTTAAAATACTCATTCCGCATTACTTGAAAAAAGTCAAGATGACTTTAAAGGTGGTTGCCATGGACTGGAAGGTTATCGGTGCTGTGACGGGTGCGGCCCTCATAGTCGTGGTGGTGGCTCTGCTCTCCTTCACTCAGCCGCCGCCTGTGGGCGGCGGGGAAGGGGGAACGGCATATCCCGTTGAGGTGGTGGATGACCTCAACAGGACGGTCGTCATACAGAAGGAGCCGGAGAGAATCGTCGCTCTCTCCCCGTCCACCGCGGAGATACTCTACTATCTGGGCGTGTTTGACAGGGTGGTCGGAGTGACCGATTACTCCGACTACCCGCCTGAGGTGTCAGAGAAGGAGCGCGTGGGCGGTTACTGGGAGCCCGACGTGGAGAAGATAATCAATCTCACGCCCGACCTCGTGATAGGCGTGAACACGCCCGCGCAGATAAACGATGTCCTCCCCATGATGGAGGAGGCGGGAATACCCATGGTCATACTGGACCCAAGGACTATAGAGGACATCTACGCGAACATACTCCTCGTGGGTAAAATCGTGAACGTCACGGACAAAGCGGAGGAAGTGGTCGCGGATATGAAGGAGAAGATAGAGGGCGTGGAAAAGGCACTTGAAGGGGTCAGCGACACAAAGGTCTTCTACATCGTGTGGAATGACCCGCTGATGACCGCGGGTCCGGATACCTGGATATCCGAGGTCATTGAGATCGCGGGCGGAATAAACATCTTTAACGATGCCACCACATCCTGGCCCACGGTGGACCTTGAGGAGGTGATCGTGAGGAATCCCGACGTGATCGTTCTCTCGGCTCACTGTGGGCTCACACCCGAGGACATATACACGAACGAGTCATGGAGCACCATAAACGCCGTGAAGAACGGCAGCGTGCTCGTGTTCCCCGATGAGAACCTGCTCGTGAGGCCCGGCCCGCGCATAGCCGACGGGGTTCTAGAGATGGCCAAAATGCTTCACCCCGAGGCCTTCAACACGACCGCGAAGGTGATGGAGCTTGCCTCTTCTACGGGGTAGGCCGGCCCGCATCGCTTTCATTCTCTCCCTTTTTCTGCTTCTGTTCATATCCATCGTCATCGGCGTCTTTGTTGGCTCAACGTACATCCCCTTCACAGACGTGGCCGCCGCGCTCCTAGGGCAGGGCGATGAGAAGTACGTGGTCATCGTGAGGCAGGTCAGGTTACCGCGAGTCCTGATGGCGGCGCTCGTGGGTGCATCGCTCGGTGTGGCTGGCACCGGCTCTCAGGCGGTTTTCCGCAATCCGCTGGGCGACCCTTACCTCCTCGGCGTATCGTCCGGCGCGGCACTCGGCGCGGTAATAGCCATCATGGCCTACCCCGGGGCCATAGTGCCCCTCGCCTTCTGCTTCGCGATCGCAGCGGCCTTCGCCGTCTACATGATATCTCTGGCGGCGGGAGGCACATCGCAGTCCCTCATCCTCTCCGGTGTGGCGGTTGGCTCCTTTCTCTCCTCCATCACGGGATTTCTCGTGATGCAGATAAAGGACCTCCACGGCGTCTATCTCTGGCTCATAGGCACGGTCAGCGGCGCGAGGATGGTTGAGGTGCTCACCATTCTCCCACCGACGCTCGCCGGCTTCTTTGCCCTCTACATGCTCAGCGACCACCTGAACCTCATGCTCCTCTCCGACGAGGAGGCCATGTCGCTGGGTATGAACGTGCGCATGGTGCGCGGCGTTCTTGTGGCATTCATATCCCTCCTGACCGCGTGCGCTGTGGCCTTCGTGGGCGTGATCGGCTTTGTTGGCCTTGTCATACCGCACATGATGCGGCTCGTCGTGGGTGCCAACCACAGGTATCTCGTGCCGGCGTCCTTCCTCTTCGGTGCCTCCTTCCTGATACTCGCGGACACGCTCGGGAGAAGCATAGGCCCCGTGGACATGCCCACCGGCATAATGACCGCCATGTTCGGCACGCCGCTCTTCATATATCTGCTGGTGAGGGGGTTGAGGCGATGATATCCCTGAAGGACGCCGGGAAGAGGTACGGAAGTAAATGGGTTCTGAGGCGCTTCACAGCGGAGTTTGGTCCTGGCGTGCACGCCATCTGCGGGCCCAACGGCGCGGGCAAGACGACCCTCCTCAAACTGATGAACGGTATACTCACGCCGGACGAGGGTCGTGTGCTTCTGATGGGGAAGGGGATAGATGAGTACACCAGAAAGGACATAGCGAAGCTCGTGGGCTACGTGCCCCAGATATCCAGTTTTGATTTCCCCCTGACCGTGGAGGAGTTCGTGGCCCTCGGGAGTTTCGCCGGCGGTGGCGATGTGCGCGGTGCCCTCAAGACCCTAAACATCGCCCATCTCCGGGAGAGGGAGGTGAACACGCTCTCGGGCGGGGAATTCCAGAGGGCGCTCATAGCGAGGGCGCTCGTGCCCCGGCCGAAGGTGCTCCTCCTGGACGAGCCGACGGCGCATCTGGACGTGGTGGCAACGTCGCGCATAATGGAACTCATAAGGCAACTCGGAAGGGATATGTGTGTGGTCTTCGTCACCCATGACCTGAACCTTGCGGGGTTCTACGCGGATGACGTGATACTCATGAAGAACGGAACCGTGCTTGCGTCCGGCTCACCCGAGGACGCACTGCTCCCGTCCACGCTGAAATCCGTTTACGGGGGCGAGGTGGAGGTCATACGGCATCCGGAGACTGGGCGACCTGTAATTCTGCCACCCAACGGCGCGAGGTGAAAAATTTATACCCTCTCCGTGGCTCACCCCATCCATGAACGCGGAGCGCATATTTCCGGAAATCGCGGAGATAGAGAACGCGGACCTGAGGGAGAAGGTGGCCCGCGCATGGGAACTGGCGGCCGAGGATGGAGGATGGTCCGAGGAGGACCTTGCAAATATACCCTTCACCCTTCTGATACCGACAGAGAAATCGCTCGTTGAACACACCCGGAGGGTCACGAGGATGGCCATGGCCATAGCGGAGGTGAGGGGCGACTTGAACCGCGATGTGCTCATCGCGGGCGCGCTGCTCCACGATGTGGGAAAGCTTCTGGAGTACGAGAAGGCGGAGAGCGGGGTGAGGAAGAGCGAGTACGGGAAGAGGATAAGGCATCCAGTGAGCGGCGCGATGCTCGCGGAGAAGGTCGGCCTGCCCATGGAGGTGTCGCACATAATCGCATCCCATTCCAAGGAGGGAGAGCACGTCCAGAGAAGCCCCGAGGCTGTGGTGGTGCACCACTGCGACTTCATAGATTTCCACATAGAGAAGGGTCGGGGTCAGTAGGTTTTAATATCCAATCCCCGATACGCACCCCATGATGGCGGAAGCGGGCAAGCGGGAGAAGGGCGACGTTTACGTCCGCATAGAGGACGCCGAGGGCAGGGAAATCGTGGTCAGCAGCAAACTGATGATTCTGTACGGGGACGCCATAAGGAGGACTGTGGAGGAGATGACCTCCCATCTGAACAACGTCCGCGTGGTTGTGGAAGACTTCGGAGCGCTGGACTTCGTGATAAGGGCCCGTCTGGAGGCCGCGCTGAGGAAGTACGGGGGTGAGGGGGAATGAGGTTGAGGAGGACGCGCCTCTACATACCGGGGAACAACCCCCACTACGTTGAGAGCGCCGGGCTATACGGAGCGGACGCGGTTATTCTGGACCTTGAGGATTCGGTGCCCCTTGACCAGAAGTTTGACGCTCGCATTCTCGTCAAATACTCGCTTCAGAACGTGGATATGGGGCGCAGCGAGAAGTGGGTGAGGATAAACGGCGTGGATACACCTTTCTGGGAGAAGGATCTGAAGGAGGTGCTGCCCTTCTGCGACGTCATCAACCTTCCCAAGGTGGAGAGCGCGGCGGATCTGAACCGCGTGGATGACGTTATGGGCGCCATTGAGGAGGAGCACGGCATAGAGAAACGCCCCGTTGTGCCCATCATAGAGACCATACGCGGTCTGATGAGGGCCGAGGAGATCGCTGCCCACCCCCGCGTGGTGGCGCTCGCGTGGGGCGGCGAGGACCTGACGGCCGACCTCGGCATACCGAGGGGCAAGGCCCTCATTCTGGACCACGTGAGGGGACACATCGTCCTGGCGGCGAAGGCCCACGGGAAGCAGGCACTTGACACCGTTTACAGCAACGTGAGCGACATGGAGGGGCTGTTTGAATATGCGAGAAGGGCGCGCTACATGGGTTTTGACGGCATAGGCGTGATACATCCCAATCAGGTGGAGGTCGTCCACCGCGCGTTCAGGCCGACGGATGAGGAGATAGAGGAGGCCCGCCGCATCGTGCAGGCAGCCGAGGAGGCGGAGAGAGAAGGAAAGGCCGTGGTATCCCTCAACGGACGGATGATAGACAGGCCCGTGGTTGAGAGGGCCCGGAAGATACTTCGCTACGCGGAGGTGGAGTGAATGCCCGTGAACGCTGTTGGAAGGGATGTCCCCTCTGAGATAAACGGCGTGAGGATGAAGCCCTTCGCCGGCGTGGGGAAGACGCCCCCTGAGGGTCGGAGGGCCGGCTCGCTCATACGGATGCAGCCGTCCGGCCGCAGCAAACTCGTGGACACCATAGAGGAGGTCATACGGAAGGTCGGGCTGGAGGACGGAATGACGGTCAGTTTCCACCATCATCTGCGCAATGGAGATTATGTAGCCAACATGGTGATGAAGACCATCCAGAAGATGGGATTCAGGAACATAAGGATCGCACCGTCCGCCTTCTTCCCCGTACACAAAGAGATCGTGCCCATGCTCAGGGACGGCACGGTGAGGAGGATAGAGGGAAGCATGAACGGCCCCCTCGGCGAGGCAACGTCCTACGGCGAGATGAAGGAGACCGCCGTGCTCAGGTCCCACAGCGGCAGGGTGCGGGCGATAGAGTGCGGGGAGATACACATAGACGTGGCGTTCATAGCTGCGCCGACGGCGGACCAGTACGGCAATCTCAACGGCGTTGATGGCCCGTCGGCGTGCGGACCACTCGCATACGCCATGGCGGATGCGCAGTATGCGGACCACGTCGTGGCCATCACGGATCATCTCGTGCCCTACCCGGCGCACCCCATAAGCATATTCCAGCATCAGGTGGACTACGTGGTGAATGTGGATAAAATAGGCGACCCATCGGGAATCGTCTCCGGAACGCTCCGCATCACGACCTCGCCCACCCGTCTGAAGATAGCGAGGTACGCCACGGAGATCATAGAGAAGGTGGCGCTCAGAGACGGTTTCAGCTTCCAGGCAGGGGCAGGCGGCGTGTCCCTCGCGGTCACGAAGTTCCTGGGAGAGCTGATGGAGAAGAAGGGGATACGCGCGTCCTTCATAAACGGCGGCGTGACGAAGTACGTTGTGGAGATGCTGCACAAGGGGCTCGTGGACGTGGTGTTCGACGGACAGGCGTTTGACCTTGAGGCCATAAAATCGCTGAAGGAGGACCCGAACCACATAGAGACGCCTCTGGCCATGTACGGCAACCCGCACAGCTCAGGCGGCGTGGTGAACATGATAGACGTGGGCGTGCTGGGCGCCACCGAGGTGGATATTGACTTCAACGTGAACGTGAACACGCACAGCGATGGGTTGCTTCTCCACGGCATAGGTGGTCACCAGGAGGTGGCCGCTGGCACCGCGCTCACGCTGATCACCGTTCCGCTCTACAGATACCGCGTGCCCGTTGTACGCGAAAGCGTGACGACCGTGACCACGCCCGGTGAGGTCGTTGACGTCGTCGTGACAGAGTACGGCGCTGCGGTGAACCCGAGGAGGGAGGACATCCTGGAGGCGCTCAGAGGGTCCGGCGTGCCCCTCTGGGACATAGAGGACCTCATGAAGAAGGCGTACTCCATCTGCGGAAAGCCCGCGGAGCCGAGGACAACAGACGAGATAGTGGCCGCCATCCAGTGGAGGGACGGCACGCTGCTGGACGTGGTTTACAGGGTGAAGAGGGATTAGCGGCCGAAACCTTATTTTATCATTTTTTGCATCACCTTAACCATGCCAACCGTGGTGGAGAAGATATTTGCAGCCCACTCGGATGACCGCGTGGAGGCGGGGGAGATAGTCTGGATAGACCTTGATGTAATCACCGCCAGGGACTTCGGCGGCCCCAACGTGGTGAAGCACCTGCTTGAGCACTACGATGGCGACTATGTGGCGAAGCCCGAAAGCACGTTCTTCACCTTTGATCTGAGCGTTCCCGCTAAGACGCTGAAGTATGCGAAGGCGCAGGACACCTGCAGGAAATTCGCCAGGATGACCGGCATAAAGGTCTACGACATCGGTGCAGGCATAGGAACCCACGTGCTCATAGATCGCGGTCTCGTGGGGCCCGGCATGACGGCCGTGGGGACCGACAGCCACTACAACATCCTCGGCGCCGTGGGTGCCTTCGGGCAGGGGATGGGCGACAAGGATATCGCCTTTGCATTCAAGACCGGCAAGACGTGGTTTGAGGTGCCTCACAGCATGAAAGTGGTTGTTGAGGGTGAGTACAAATGGCCTGCGGTGGCGCGGGACCTGACCTTCGCGGTTATGAGGGAACTGGGGCCCTCGGGGGCCCTCGGCCTGGCGATGGAGTACTCGGGCAACGCCATTGAGAATCTCACTCTGGATGGCCGCATCACCCTCGCCTCCCAGACCACCGAAATGGGGGGCATCATAGGGTTCATCCCCCCGAGCAGGGAGGTAATAGAGTACCTCAAAAGCAGGGGCGCGCGTGTGCAGCCGGTCTACGCGGACCCCGATGCGAATTACGTTAAGGAGGTCCACGTGGACGTGGATGGGCTGGAGCCCCTCATGGCCGCGCCGCCCAACCCGTGCAATGTGAAGCCCGTCAGCGACTTTGAGGGCATGGAAATAGACGGCGCCTTCATCGGCTCCTGCACCAACGGCAGGTACGATGATCTGCTGGAAGCGGCCAGGATGCTCAAGGGGAAGAAGGTTAAGGTTCCGCTGACCATCACCCCCGCGAGCCGCGATGTGTGGGTCAGGGCGATAAAGGACGGGCTCTGGGAGATATTCGCTGAGGCGGGAGCGGTCCTCACAAACCCCGGCTGCGGCGGG
>Ga0209426_1001374_pt1 | contig 15121 bp, 11 predicted proteins | sample Deesub1362B_J571_FD_187697 | JGI IMG/M metagenome (GOLD analysis project Ga0209426, IMG submission 187697) | Deep oceanic, basalt-hosted subsurface ecosystem from Juan de Fuca Ridge flank, Pacific Ocean, CORK Borehole 1362B_J2.571 (SPAdes)... ...
CGCTGCCACGAAGTCGGGGGCGTTCTCCCGCACACCCCACACCCCCGTCTGGCGCACCATGGCCGTCGGCTCGCCGTAGAGGACCCAGTTGCGGGCGAACCACCAGCCGCCGATCAGCAGGGCCAATCCGAGGGCGACCCCTCCCAGACGGACCACATCCCGCCATCCGGCCCGGCCTCGGTCGGCCAAAGGGCGGTAGAGGAGGGCCAACCCCGCCGTGGGCATCACCAGCAGGCAGGTCAACTTGGTCAGGACGCCCAACCCCATCAGCAGCCCCAGCGTCGCCGCCCGACGCACCGTTGCGCCGTGGACGAGGATCCGTGTTGCGACGTAGAGCATCGCTGCGGAGACCAGGTTGGCCAGGGGGTCGTCGTGGACCGAGCCGCTGATGTACAGGAACATCGGGTTGAAGGCGACCAGCGCCGCCGCTCCGACGGCCAGCGCTCGGGCGGAGTCGTTCCGTCCGCCGTACACCGCCGTGATGATCTCACGGGCCGTCGCATAGACAAGAAGAATGGTCCCAGCCCCCATCAGCAGCGAGAGCCATCGGATCAGGTGAACTCCCAATGCTACGTCCCGGTAAGGGAACGACTCCAGCGTCGGATCGTGCAGGTAGAGGCTCTTGTTATCTACCCCTGGCTCCCAGAGGCGGTAGGCCCAGAAGGGGTTGGTCCGTTCCACGATGGCGTCGAGGTGCTCGTTGGGCACCCAGAAGGTGAGCAACGCGCCCAGCACGTAGTAGAGGGGAGGGTGGTGGGCCTTGGTCGGCTCGTCCGGTTCCAGCACGGGCAACCTCCGCTCCTCAATGAGGTAGCGAATGTTGTCGTAGTTCAGTGCCTCGTCGGGGCTCTCGAAGATGGGATTGACCACGCTGTAGGCCACGCCGAGGCCCAGATACAGCAGGACGATGATGTACAGCAGTTGGCGCGCGCGACGCTTGCTCACGGCCAGACCACCTCTGTCAACGGAATCGCATCGTTGAGAAGGCGAGTCCCTCCGGCGTCGAGCGCCGGCAGCCGCTCGCCCGTCTCCAGAAGGTACATCCCCACGTATAGACGATATGTCCCCGGCGGAATCTCCTCGAGAGAGATGGTCCGCTCGTCGACGATGGCCTCGCCGGGTGCCCAGAGGGACGTGGGGTAGTCGCCTTCCACCGGCGGGCCGTCCGCCTGGGTCGCCAGCGTGCCGTCCGGACCGATCAGGTGGACGAAGACGGTGTAATCCCGATCCATCGGGGCCCGGCAGGTCCAATGGAGGGCAAGGCGCAAGCCGTCTCGCCCTTTGGTCAGATCGTACCCGGTCAGCGCGATCCCCTCTCCAAGCCGATAATCTGTGGGGTGGGTAGGGGGAGGAGGCTCCTCTGTGGCGGTCAGTTTCAGCCACCCGATGGTCGCCAGCGGGATCGGGTTGCCCTCGCCGTCGGTCACCGCCAGCCGCTCCTCGGTCTCCAGGACGTAGAGCCCGGCGTCCAGCCGCAGCCTGCTGGGGGCCACGGCCTCGGGGTCCACCGGGATGGGCACCTCGTCCAGGATGACCTGACCGGGCTTCCAGAACGAGGTAGGGTAATGGCCCAGACCGGGGTAGGTATCCCGCTGGCCCACTTTCGCTCCCCCCCGGCCGAACAGTTGGGCGAAAAGGACGTAGTTTTCGTCGGTCTCTCCCAGCACTTCCCAGTGGAGCGTCGCCCGGACCGTCCCGCCGGGTTCCACGGCCGCCGATTCCAGGTCGTACCCTCGCAGGCGGGCCAGAGGTTCCCCGTCCTCCCAGTAGATGCGGTCCAGCGGGTAGGTCGGCTCCGGCGCGGCGGCGACGTCGTAGATGGGCGGGCGGGCATAGGCGGGGGCGAGGAAGCAGACCAGGCCGGCGATCCCCAACAGCAACATCCCTCCCGTCACACCCAGGGCCAGGTGGCGGTGGTGGCGGCGGGGGAGCCACGCGCTCAGGCCGGTGAAGAGGAGCAGGACGATGGAGGGAAGGACCGGGAAGAGATAGCGGCCGAAGTTGGGCATCGGCCGGAGGAAGCGACGGATGACCATAGGGACAAAGGAGAGGAGGAAGGCGAGGGCGAGGAGGGCAAGGAGGGGAGCGGGCCGCAAGGAAGCAGAGCGCAAGGCGAGGCGGAGGAGGCCGACGATGGCGAGGAGGGTGAGGAGGTCGAGGAGGTCGTAGATCCAGCGGGAGAGGGGGATCTGGTTGTAGCCCAACCGGCCCCAGAAGGAGGTGCGCAGCCAGTAGAGGTCGGGGCCCAGGTCGGCGAGGGTGGGGGGGCGGTCGCGCAATCCCCACTCGCTCATCTCGCGGGACGTGCCGGTGGGGTCGCCATAGAGGAGGGTCTGCCGGACCATCCAGGGGACGATGAAGAGGGCGGCGACACCGAAGACGATCAATCCCCAGCGGAGGAGGTCCCGCCACGACCGACGGCGGTAAGCGACCCAGGCCACGGCCAAGCCGGCGGTGGGCACCAGGGCGGCGGTGGTGAGTTTGGAGAGCCACCCCAGCCCCAGGGCGGCTCCCAGGGCCGCGCAGCGGCGCAGGGTGGGCCCTTGCTGCAGGATGCGCACCATCGCCCAGAGGGAGAGCGCGCCGAAGAGGGCGGCGCCGTTGTCGTCGTTGACCGCGCCGGAGATGAAGAGGAACTCAGGGATGAACGCCGCCAGCCCAGCCGCCCCGACGGCCATCTCGGGCCGGTCGGGGAAGATCTCCCGTCCGATGCGGTAGATGACCCAGACGGTGAGGGCTCCCATCAGGACGGAGATCGCCCGGACCACCCGCAGGCCCAGCCAGGTGTCGCTGGTGCCGAACCGGTCGTCCTCGGGGTGGATGTAGAGGTTCTTGTTATCTCGCCCCACGTCGCCGAACCGGTAGCCGAAGAATGGGTTGTGCCGGTCGGGCCAGAGGTGGAGGTCGTTCTCTCCCACCCAGAAGGAGGCCAGCGCGCCGACGGCGTAATAGAGGGGGGCGTGGTGGCCGAACCCCTTGCCGCCGCCTGCTTCCAGGACCGGAGGGCGGCCCGTCTTGATCAGGGCGCGGATGTAGTCGTAGTGGTAGATCTCGTCGGGAGCCTCCAGGGTGGGGGTGGTGAAGGCGTAGGCCCATCCCAGGAGGATGAAGAGGGCGAGGATGATCGACAACGCGCGGTTGGCCGTCCGCTCGCTCATCTCTCCCTCCAGGTTGCGAAGAGTGCGGACGCAAGCACCAGCCCGGCCAGACCGCGGGCGATCCACGCCGCCGGGTGGGTACGGGGGTGGTGGACGGTCAGCCGGGCCACCTCGATGCGGTCCTCCGCCAGCCGTGCGCCGTCGGAGCCGAAGGCGGGCAGCCGTTCGCCGGTCTGCCAGTCGTAGAGGCCGGTCGTCAACAGATACTCCCCTTCCGGCAGGTCGGCCGGGAGGGCGATCGTGTGGGGGTCGGCGACCGTTTCGCCTACCGGCCAACTCCACGTGGGCCGCGTGCCGTGGGCGGCGGCCCCGTCGTCCTGCCAGACCAGGTCGCCCGACGGGGCCAGGAGGTGGACGAAGATGCTGAGGTCGGCCGTGACCGGCTCGGTGGCCTGCCAGTACAGCACGAAGGGAACCCGGTCGCCTGGGGCTACCTCCGTCGAACGGAGGTCGTACCCCAGGAAGCGGAACCCCGTCCCCAGGTGTACCTGGGCGGAATGCTCAGGTGGCACGTCGGAGGGGAGGGCCGGGTAGAGCCAGGCGTAGGGAACTCCGTCGAAGGCCACCTCCTGCTCCGGCGTGCGCGGCGCGTACCGTTCCCAGAGGCCTCCCCATTGCTCCACCTTGTAGTCCCGCACCGTGTAGTTTCGGTGAAAGACCAGGTAGTCGGCCGGTTCGTCGATGTCCACTGTGGTGCCGCGGAAGGTCTGGTTGAAGACGTGCTTGAGTTGCGCGGCGACCGTCAGATGTTCGGCATCCGGCCGTTCGTTGAGGTAGGCGGCCAGATCGGCCAGACCTTCCCCTTCCTCGCCGATGAGGATGGCCCGCGCGGCGGCGGTCGGACCGCCTGCGATCCAGTTGAGGCCGGTGCCGTAGTAGGGGTGGCGGGGGAGGACAAGGCCGGCCTGGACGAGCAGGGGGAGCGCCATCAGCGCGGCGGCCCATCGGCGATGGTCACCTGCCAGCGACCGCGCCCAGGCGACGATGGCGGCCGCGGCCAGGACGTCCAGCGCTAGGATGGAAGGAAGAACGTAACGGGGCATCTTCTTGGCCCCCAGCGACATCTGGGCCAGGAAGAAGAAGGCGTAAGCGACCAGCAAAAGAAGGTCGATTCCTTTCGGTGGTATACGCCGGTGGCGTATCCACCAGAGCGCTCCCGTCGCCACGGCCACAGCCAGGAAGGTCAGTTCCACCTCGCCGGTGCGGAAGAGCAGGGCGACGGCGTAGAAAACGGGGCCGGGATCTTCTTTGAGTACCTGGCCCAGGAAGTAGGTCGGCGTGTCGTGGGCGGTGCTGGCGTGATGAGTGATCCCCCACATCACGGCCCCGAGCCCTTTCTGCGGGTCTACCCAGAGGGTGGGGAAAAGGGCCACGTAGACAAGGGCGGCGGTGGCGAGCCAGATGGCGAGGGGGAGGAGGAGGTCGCGGATTGCGGAGCGGGTTAGGGATTGGGGTTCGCGGATTGCGCGTTGCAGGAGGTCGACCAGGAGGACGAGGCCAGCGAAGGGGAGGAGGAAGATGGCGGGGGTTTTGACAAGCGTGGCGAGCCCACCGAGCGCGCCGGAGAGGAGGAGCCAGCGGCGGCGGCGTTCGCGGCGGTAGAGGAGCAGAGCCAGGGCCGAAAGAAGCATCAACGTCGCCATCCAGGCATCCAGGTGGAGGACCTTTGACTGGGTCAGGTAGTAGGGGCTGAGGGCGAGGAGAAAGCCGGCAGCGGTTGCGGTGGGTTGGTCGAAGAGCCGCAGGAGCATCCACCAGGCGACCACGATCCCCAGGCTGATCAACAGCGCCAGTGGGGCGATTCCAGCGCTGATCTCAGCCAGCGGAACTGGTCCGAAGAAATGGATCGGCTCGAAGTCGGGGGGGACGGTGTAGGCGGCCGGACTGATGCCGGATAGCGTCCAATACACCTTGAGGCCGATCCCTACGGGCCACATCAACCCCACGCCGGGGTGTTCCGAGTAGACAGTGTTGGCCCAGTCCCCCGCCAGCACCGCGTCGATGAAGTGGGCGGAGCGGAGATACCAGACCAGCGGGCGGGAGACGGGCCGTAGGAGACGTGGAATAAGGGCTGTAAGGAAGAGAAGCACGGGTATCGCGCGATATGGGATACTGGCTCGCCGTTTCATCGCGGGAATTGTAACGCAAGAGGCTGCTCAGGGCAAGATGGGGTACTGACCTGAAGAACAGGTTCGGGTATTGCATCCCTGGGATGGAGAAGGGCAGGCGAGGAAGACTTTCTCGCCTGCCCTTGTACGGGGGATGGGTCGCAGGTCGCTGGTCAGTACGAACGAACGACGATCGGCATGTAGACCCGCCTGATGTCCATAACCAGCGCGAAGTCGCCGAAGGCGTTTGTGGTTGCAACTAAGCGATTAGACACAAGATCAAGTGTGCCGGATACGAGTTCCCAGGAACTCGTGTCGGGGTTCCATCGGTACAGTTTGATCTGCCCCTCGAAGGAGGGGAGGCCGAGGACGTTGAGGAGGTAGGTGTAGTCGTATTCGACGGTGATCGTGTAAGTGCCGCTGATCTCTTGGATGGGCTGGTCGCTGAGGGTACGGGCGGTCAGGTTGAACCCATAGTACGTGAACTCTCCGGGCAGTCCCTCGAAGGGGGCAGTCAGCCAGGGGGTGTGGGTGATGATCAGCCCGTTGCTGATGACGTCGCCGCTGACCGTGGAGGTGTAAATATCCACGGAGCAGGTGGCGTCCACGGAGGTTAGGGTTCCACCGCTGCCGGTGATAACCTGGCTGACGGCAGGCGGGATGATGTTCAGAGGCTGGGTGGCGATGTCGGTCAGGCTATCTGTGTCCTTCACCTGCAGGGTAGGCCAGTACCGCCCCAGGTGGGGGTAAGTGTGGGTTTGGATTTGGGTGACGCTGAGCACGCCGGTGTCCCACGTCCCATCTCCTTCCCAATCCCAGAGGGCTTCCAACTGGGGTTGGGGTGTCTCCACGTCGCTACTCCCTGAGCCGTCGAAGACCGCCTGGGCCCAGGTGGTCTGAGTAATCGTGAAGGTGGCCGTGGGCGGGTAACCCGCGAGAATGTCCCGCGTCGCCTCTCCGGTCAGCCCGTCGGTGTCTCGCACGACCAGACGGACCGTGTGCCAGCCGCCAGTGGAGAAACTGTGGGTGGCCGTCTTGGTGGTCGTCCAGGAGGTGTCGCAGGTCCCATCGTTTTCCCAATCCCAACACACCTCTAGGGAAAAGGTATAGTCTTCTGCGTCGGTGGTACCGGATGCGTCGAAGGTATATACCGTGCCTGGGGGCTGTGGGATCAAGGGGTCCGGCGAGACGGTGAAGGTGACGTTGGGTGCACTGGTGATGCCAGCGAGGGAAGCCTGGCTGGTGCGCCAGGGTCGGTAGTCTACGCCGTTGGTCACCCAGGAGCCACTGCCGTTGTTACTGTCCGAGCCGCACTTGTCGCTGGCCCACGAGCCGTCGTATGGACCGTTGCTGGCTCCCCACCAGTTGTTCTCGGCGTTGATGCACACGCTGGTCGGGACGTCGTTCTGGATGCCGTACTCGCTGCCAGGGGTTAGGATGTTGGAGTCATTGATGGTGAGGCTGGATCCTGCAGAGCGAAGCCAGATCGTCCGGCCCTGCCCCAGAGCCCGTTTATCCAGTGTGCTCCCGGTGACCACCACGTTGGCTGATTCGTCGATGACAAGGTCCACCTTGGCGTTCTCCGCCAGAAGCGTGCCTGCGATGGTAAGGTTGACGCTTCCCTCCGCGACGACCCCGAACTGGTCCCCGTCGACGATCTGGCACCAGTTGAGCACATGGCTCCCGGTGCCCTGGTAGTGAATGGAGGTGTTCTCGTCGCTGGAATCCGCGCCTGCCCCGCGGACCTCCACGTAGCGGAGGTAAGAAGAGGACCCTTCGTGGAACCAGATCTTCTTCCATCGCTTGGAGTATCGATCGAACACGATGTGCTGGGAGGGGGTGCCCTTGGCGATCAGCGAGGCCCCATCCCAGACGTGAATGTACAGTTTGGGGTCGAGCAATACTTGTACGCCGGGTTCGATGGTCAAGGTAGCACCAGGCATGATGTTAAGGTTGGTCACGATGTGATAGGGACTATTGGCTAAAGTCCAGGTCGTGTCAGTGGTGATGTCGGAATCGACGATGGTCTCGGCTGGCGCGACGGGCAGTCTCTGATAGACGGCTTGGCCGGATGTCGCCAAAAGGGCGAGGAAAATAAAGGGGGTGAGCACCAGGCCGGCGATCTTTCTCTTTAACATAGCACCTCCTCCAGTTGAAAGAAATTGGGTCGTGGTGAGGTGCTATTGTATCTAACCTTAGAGGATGCGCAAATTTCTTCACACCGATGGTGTGGGGCGGAGAGACGGAGATGGGCTCTTTAGACAAAGGACAAGGGGCGGGGGACCTCCCCGCCCCTTCGGTTCGCCGCAGACCGACTACTTGGTCTTCACCTTGATGGATTTGGGGCGAACCGCTTCCTTCTTCGGCAGCGTCAGCGTCAACACCCCGTTCTCGAAGACCGCCTCGGCCTTGTCCACATCCACCGGGACGTTGAGGGTCAGCGAGCGGGCGAAGTGGCCGTAGGGTCGCTCTTGGAACAGGTACTCCACGTTCTCCAGCGGGGGACGGAGTTCGCCACGGATGGTCAGCGTGTCCCCCTCGATGGTGATGTCGACCTCCTCCGGCAACAGGCCGGGCAGGGAGGCGACTACCACGATCTCCTCCGGCGTCGTGTAGACGTCCACCGGCAACCGCAACGGTGCCTCCGGGGTCCCCTCCTGCCGCCACGCCCGGCGCGGCCGGACGAAGGACTCCTCCAGCAACCGGTCCATCGCCTCGCGGAGGCTCATCATCTCACGGAACGGGTCAAAGTTGCGGATGGTCATCCCTCACCTCCTGTCGTTATTTGGCCTTGACCTTGATGGTCTTGGGCTTCACTTCCTCCGCCTTCGGCAGCGTGAGGGTGAGGACGCCGTTCTCGAACTCGGCCTCCGCGTCATCGGCGACCACCGGGACCGGCAACGGCAAGGTGCGGCAGAAGGAGCCGTAGAACCGCTCGCGGCGGATGTAGTTCTCCTCCTTGACCTCCTCCTCGCGCTTCATCTCGCCCCGGATGGTCAGTGTGTCGCCGGTGACGCTGATGTCCAGATCCTCGGGCTTGACGCCGGGGATGGAGGCCTTCACCACGACGGCGTCGTCGGTCTCATACATATCCACGGCCAACGTGCCCGCCTCGCTGGGCCGCAGCCACGTCCCCCAAGGCCGAACGAAGGACTCCTCAAACAGACGGTCCATCGCCTCGCGCAGACTGATCAGTTCCCGGAAAGGTTCCCACCGCATCAGGCTGGACATCCTCATCACCTCCTTTCCCATCGGTTTCAGGCGCTTTCATTGTGGCGGTTTTTCATTAGATTCGCGCAAGAACCGCGTTAGAGTTGCGATAGAAAAAGAGCACCGACCAAGAAAGTCGGTGCTCTCTTTACCGCAGCGTGCGATCTCTATCGAACCATTTGGGCGAGTTGCATCAGGACGGTGCGGACGCTCTGTTTGTTCCGGGCATCGCACGGCACGACGAAAGAGGGAGGCTGGATGCCCAGAGCGGCTGCGATCTCTTCAGGGGGCACCGCGCGTCGGCCGTCCTGCTTTGTGGCGACGACCAGGAAGGGGAGCCGACGGCGACCCCGCAGGCGGCGGAGGATGCGGCGCGCCACCGTGAACGAGGACCGATCGGTGCTGTCCACGAGGAGCAGGAGGGCATCTGCTTCCTTGGAGAGAATATCCCACATGAATTCGAAGCGAACCTGTCCCGGGGTGCCAAAGAGGTGAAACATGCGCCCCCCGATGGTCACCTGACCGTAGTCCAGCGCTACCGTGGTCTCCTCTTTAACGCGGGCCAGGTCGTCGGTGATCCGCCGCTCGGTACTGACCACGGGGATCTCGGAGATCGTGCGGATGAAGGCGCTCTTGCCAGCGTTGAACGCGCCGGTGACGACCACTTTGCATGTTTTACCCATCCTGTTTTAAGTCCTCCTTTTCTTGATCTTCCTGTCGATTCCGGAAATCAACAAACCGGTAGCCGACACCCCGTTCGGTGAGGATGTAGCGCGGGTGCGAGGGGTCTGGCTCGATCTTCTGACGGAGGTAGGTGATGTAGAGCCGCAGGTAGTGGACCTCCTCCCGGTATTCGTGTCCCCACACCTTGGCCAGCAGTACCTCGTGGGGAACTACCCATCCGGCGTTCTCGATGAGGTGGTAGAGCAGGCGGAACTCGGTCGGCCGCAGTTTCACCCGCTTCCCACCGACGATCACCTCCCGGCGGTTGTAATCCACACTCAGGTAGTCGTCGATCTTGAGGACGGCTGTTTCAGGCGGGACCCCGCGCGTGCGTCGCAGCACCGCCCGGATGCGGCTGCTCAGTTCGCGGGTGCGGAACGGTTTGGTGATATAGTCGTCCGCTCCCAATTCTAGCCCGCGGACGATGTCCTCCTCGTCCGAGCGGACGGTGAGCATAATCACCGGGACCTCGGAGATCTCCCGGATCAGGCGGAGCGTCTCGAACCCATCCAGCCCTGGCATCCCCACGTCCAGCAGGACCAGGTCGGGCAGGTCTTTTCGGACCCGTTCGATGGCCTCCGTGCCGGAGGAGGCGGTGATCACCCGGAAGTTCTCCACCTCCAGGTTCATCCGCACCAGTCGTTGGATGTGTTCCTCGTCGTCTACGATCAAGATGAGAGGGCCTGGGGAGGACATAGTGTCACTCGCGTACGAACGTGATCAGTTCCTCCTCCTCTTCAGAGGGGAGGATCTCAATACAATGGATGCGGTGCCAGGGCAGCAGGAGGAGTTTGATCTCAGGCAACAGGTAGTTCACCTCTCGCCCATCCCGCCGTCGGGGGTTCATGCAGGCGAAGAACTGGTCTTGGGGAGAGGGCATCTCTTCGATCTCCGCTACGATCGGGTCTTCGCCTACCATGTGGATCAGGACCGTCATCGCCATATCCATCCCTCCGCCGCTATTCGAAATGGATCTCTAGTTCCAGTTTCCCGATGCGGACGCGGTCACCATCTCGCAGAGGATAAGGAAGGTAGGGCATCAGCCGCTGGTCGTTGAGGAAGGTGCCGTTGGCGCTGCCGACGTCTTCGATAAAGACCTTCCCCTCTTTCTGGAGGATTCGGGCATGGCGCCGGGAGACCCCCTTTTCGATCCCTCCATCGGCAGTGAGGTCCAGGTCCGGAAATATCCCCCGCATCGGATCACGGCGTCCCAGGAGCAACTCGCTGGCGGGCGGGAGGGAGACCTCGCGGTCAGTTTCTACCACGCGCACCCGGATGGTGCGGGGCTCCGCAGGTGCTTCCTGCTCCAACCCTCCCGTGTCGGGAGGGGTGTACGGGACGTCGGAGAGGCGGTCGGTCGGCAGGGTCACCGTTCGTGGTGACCCCCCAGTCGGTAGATAGGTACCGCATTTCGAACAGAAAAGGGTTCCCGGGCGGTATTTTTCCCCACAGGCTGGGCATTGGATCATTTTATCCTTCCCTTTCGCGTAGCCGCAGGCGTCGGGTTCCGAAGAAGATTTCTTTCTTCGCCTGCTTAGACACCTCTTCTCCTTCTGCCAGGCGTCGTGCCTCAAGCAGGGCTACATGGGCCAGACTCGTCTCCCCCAAATCCAGCAATCGGGTCGCCACGGCCTCCAATTGCTGGCGAGCCTCCTCTCTTCGCCCTTCCTCCAGGGCTTGCCAGGCCCGTTCCTGCATCCGGAAGAGGTTGACTTTGTTGACCGCGGTGATGATCGCGGTGGAGATCGGCTGTTCCTCCACCTCTTCCTTTATCTCGATCTCGAGGTCCACCAGCAGCCGGTCCTCTCGGCCAGCGTCGGGCAGCATGCCGCGTAGTTCCAGTTGCATCAGGCGGTATCTCCCCGGCGGCATAGGGGCCACTGCCAGTTCCAGAAGTATGGAGAGATGGGTGTCTACCGAAAGGGCCCCTAGGCTGATCTCCTCCCCCACCAGACGAAGCCGTTCGACGTCGGGGTTGCAGCGGAAAGCGCTTTCCAGGCGCACCTGTTTGGGGAAGCGGGGGATGAGCCACAGGTCGCGGACGGAGATGTCGCAGAGTCCACGGATCGTCTCCCGCAGTGCCCGGCGGGCCTGCGGCGGATCCGAGATGTATACGCAGGCTCCCCCCGTCTCCCGGGTCAGCGCGCTCAGAAACATCTCGTGCCAGTCCTCTCCGATCCCGAACGCGCTGATACCGATCCCCTCCTTCCCAGCCTGACGTGCCTCTGCGAGGCAGGCTTTCTCGTCTCCGTAGGTGTGACCATCGGTTAGCAAGAGGAGGTGGCTGATGCGGTCCTGGTTGTGGAATCGGCGTATCTGCTTCAGCCCGGCCAGGAGCCCGCGAAGGATCTCCGTTCCCCCTGAAGCCCAGATCGAGGAGACTCTGCTGTGAATGTAATCTCGGTTCGTCAGCGGTTGACTGGGGACGATCGTCTCCGCGCGGTCATCGAAAGCGACGATGCCCAGGACGTCCTGGGAGTCCAGTTCCTCAATGATATGGTGCGCCGCGCTCTTTACATAGTCCAACCGATCCCCCTGCATGGACGTGCTGCGGTCGATGACCAGCACCAGGTTGAGCGGCACTCGGCGGGAGGGGACCCGTTTGGTGGGGTATATTTCGACCAGGACGTAGAGCGTTTGCTCCTCGGGGAGGGCGGGGAGTACTTGCCGACTGAGGACTACCTCCCACCAGAAGGAGGTGGTCTTCCGTTCCCGGCGCTCTCGATGGAGGCGGTCGTAGGCGCGGCGTCGAGCCGGGTCGGTCAGCAGTTCGTAGGCTTGATGGACCTCTAGGAAGCGGGTCGCCGAGGCCTCATCGGTGCCGCTGTCTGGATGGTAGCGGCGCACCAGGGCCCGGTAGGCCCGCCGGATCTCCTCCTGGGTTGCCAGTGGGGAGACGCCCAGTATTTCGTAGGGGTCCTTTTCCGGTGCTTCGCCCATCACGTTTCTCCCGGAGGTCTCACCAGGATCGCCGTGATGTTGTCCCGTCCACCCGCTTCATTTGCTGCCTGGATCAGGCGTTCGCACGCGATCTGGGGGGACGGCGCTTCGTGGATGATCCGGATGATCGTCCCTTCCTCCACCGTACCCCACAGGCCGTCTGAGCAGAGGAGCAGGCTGGCTCCGGGTGGAACCGTCCGCATATATGTGTCCACCTCCAGCTCGCCTCTCTGCCCCACAGCCCGATAAAGGACGTTTCGTTGAGGATGATTGGCCGCTTGGGCCTGGGTTAACTGTCCCAATTCCACCAACCGATCCACGAGGGAGTGATCCCGCGTGATCTGTTCCAACCTGTCCGGGAGGACGAGGTATGCACGGCTGTCGCCCACGTGGGCGATGTAGGCCCGCGGACCGATGAGCAGCGCGCAGGTTAGCGTAGTGCCAGCCCCCGGCACCTCCACGCCGACGGCGGCGTTGGCCTGATTGACCGCGTCGACGAGTACTTCGCTCAGAGCCGGCCGGTCGGCTCCCGGCTCCTCTTCCCTCAGTGTGTGCAGGAAGGTCTCTGTGATGATGTGCCAGGCCACGATCCGAGTCGCCAGGGCGCTGGCGATGTCGCCGAGGCGGTGCCCCCCCATCCCGTCGGCCAGGACGAAGAGGCCGAAGGGGACCAGGCCGTGGCCTCCCGTTTGGTGAGCGGTCATGACGAATACGGCGTCTTCGTTCCGTTGTCGGACGTGACCGATGTCGGTGGCCCATCCGACCTGGAATTGGTCGCTTGCAGGTCGTTCCTCGGGCTCGGGTGGTTGGCTTCTTTTCTTGTCCGGAGTTACCTTTCGCCCACGAAAGAGACGCCAAAAGCCCATATGGCTCCCCCTTCGCTGCTCAAACCGGGAGTGCGTAGATCCGATGATCACACGAGCCCACGTATACGACGCCGTTCACCACGCAGGGGGTGGAGACCACCGGACCCTCGGTCTTGAAACGCCAGCGGAGTCGACCGGTTTGGGCATCGATAGCGTAGATGAAGCCATCGGTGGAGCCGATGTAGACGGCCCCCTCGTGGTACGTGGGGCTGGAGGTGACTTGGCCTTCCGTCTCATATCGCCAGATGACCTGACCGTTCTCGCCGTTGAGGGCATACACCTTCCCGTCGGCGGAGCCGATAAAGACGGTCGACTCCGCCACCGTCGGCGAAGAGACTACCGGCCCTTCAGTTCGATGCCGCCACACAGCCCACCCGGTCGCCAGTTCCAATGCGTAGATGTACCAATCCTTTGAGCCCACGAACAGCAGGTCCCCCCCGATCCAGGGGGAGGAGGTGATCCCACGCCGGGCGCGGAACCGCCAGCGCAGTCGCCCCTCCACGGTGACCGCGTAGAGCGATCCCCTCTCGTCCCCGAAATAGATCGCGTCTTTCCCAATGGCCGGGGAGGATCGGATGGGTGCCTCCGCTTCGAAGGTCCATCCTTTCCGTCCGTTCCGCGCGTGGACGACGTACAGGAAGCGGTCGTCGGAGCCGAAAAAGACGTAGCCGAACTGCACGCGGGGGGAGGAGAAGATCGGTCCCTTGGTGGGGAACGTCCACACCAATCGTCCCGTCTGAGCGTCTACGACGTAGAGGGAATGGTCCTTGGATCCCACGTAAACCCGACCGTCCGACACGCAGGGGGAGGAACCGATTCCACCCTCGGTCGGGTATTTCCAGATGAACTTGCCCTTCGTCGCGTCCAGTGCGTAGAGGTTGTTGTCATACGCACCGACGTAGAGTACCCCGTTCACGACCGCTGGGCTGGAGCGCACCTCGTCCTCGCAGGCGAATTCCCAGATGGGCTTTCGCCCGCGTGCAGGGGCGGCTTTCGGTATGGAGACGGTGGGTGAGATCCCCCGAGCGGCGGGCAGCCGAAGCAGCGCGCGTCGCAGTTCCTCCGCAGAGGCGAACCGCCGCTCAGCATCGTACTCCAGCGCTTTGTTGATGATCGCTACCAGTTCGTCCGAAACCAGGGGGTTTACCGCCTGGATCGGCCGCTCGTGGAAGGAGAAGGGCGGCTCAAGCCGGGGGTCTTGCTTGGTCAACAGGTGGTGCAGGGTGGCACCCAGGGCGTAGATATCCCCCTGAGGGGTGGCGATGCCCCGGTACTGCTCGGGCGGAGCGTACCCCTCCGTGCCGACCATCGTCCCGCGCTGTCCGGTCTGGAACACCTTGGCGATGCCGAAGTCCACCAGGCGGATGCGCCCCTGATCGTCGAGCATGATGTTCGAGGGTTTCATGTCGCGGAAGATGATGGGGTGGGGTTTGTGGTTGTGGAGGTAGGAGAGGACGTCGCAGATTTCCAGCGCCCAGCGGACGACCTCTTCTTCGGTCGGGAAGCCCTCCATCTCCTCCAGCAGCGTCTCCAGGTCCTTACCGGAGATGAACTCCATGACCAGGTAGGAATGCTCCCCCTCGGTGAAGTAGTCGTACACCTGAGGAATGGCCGGGTGGCTGAGGGTTGCCAGGAGGCTCGCTTCCCGCTCGAAGTTGGCCAGGGCTTGCTGACGGAGGCGTGGATCGAGAATGGTGTTGCTCATCTCCTTGATAGCGCACATACGCGCCACGCGGGGGAAGCGTAGGTCCTGCGCCTTGTAGACCGTGCTCATCCCCCCGGAGCCCAGGATGCCCAGGATGCGATACCGTCCTTGCAGGAGGGAGCCAGGCAGCAGCCTCCCGCCGGTCTGTTTCTGAACCCTGCTGGCTTGGGAGGGAACGTCCTCGTCGATGAGGCGAGTGCGCAGCTCCTCGGACGTCCCCTCCGCAGCAAGGTCCTTCGGTTCTCTCGGGGAGAGAGGTAAGCGCTCTTCCGGTTCGTTCACGGGGCTCATATTCCTTACATTCACAATTATAACCAGAAACACAGTTTGCGCAATCGTTGGCCTCTGGGGTTTACACAGGAGTTCGGACACACCTGATCCGCCCCGCCGTAAACAGGCGGGGCTGGCGGG
>Ga0209426_1001375_pt1 | contig 15117 bp, 10 predicted proteins | sample Deesub1362B_J571_FD_187697 | JGI IMG/M metagenome (GOLD analysis project Ga0209426, IMG submission 187697) | Deep oceanic, basalt-hosted subsurface ecosystem from Juan de Fuca Ridge flank, Pacific Ocean, CORK Borehole 1362B_J2.571 (SPAdes)... ...
AGGCCGATTTCCCGCCCGCCCCGCCGTAAACAGGCGGGGCGGATCGGGTGTATCCGAACCCCTGTCTAGACCCCAGGAACCCAACTTGGCTCAGCCCAGATTTCAGGATATACTGGTGTCAGCAGCAGTTACATACTCTCACCACCTGAGAAAACTCCGTGTCCTCTGCGCCTCTGTGGTAAAAAAAATTAGTATGGAGACCAACACTCCAGCCATTCCATCCCGGACAGAAACCATCCGTGGGTTCAAAGAAGCCGGAGGGAAGATCGCCGCTGTCCTCCCCATCCACTACCCCCGTGCTCTGCTGCGGGCCTTCGGCCTGCTCCCCGTCGAGGTCTGGGGACCTCCCCGCGTGGATTCCAGCCACGGAGCGGCCCACCTGCAGCCCTACGTCTGTTCAATCGCCCTCAACGCCCTCTCCTTCCTGCTCGTCGGCGGGCTGGACGTGGCCGACTGCATCATCGTCCCCCACGCCTGTGACGCCCTCCAGGGGTTGGGCAGCCTCCTCTTGGACTTCATCTCCCCCCGCCAGCCGGTCTTCCCCCTCTACCTTCCCCGCGGTCGGCGAGAGAGCGACCTGCAGTTCCTGGCCGACGAGTTCCGCGCCCTCTACGCCCGCCTGGAGCGGATCACCGGCCGCTCGCCCACCGATGCCGACCTGATGAAGAGCATCCGACGGGAGGAGTTAGCCGACGGCCTGCTTGCCGAACTCCATCGCCGCCGCCCGAGCCTTCCCCTCGACGACCTGGCCTTCTACCGCCTGATCCGCTCGCGGGAGTACCTCCCCGCGGAGGCCTTCGCCGAACTGGCCCGCTCTGTCCTAGAGACCCCTCCTACCGATTCTTCCCGAGGTGTCCCTCTCATTCTCTCCGGCATCGTTCCGGAGCCGATGGCGCTGCTGGAGGCCGTCGCCAGGATGGGAGGCACCTTCGTCGCCGACGATCTGGCCTGTGCGGGCCGACGGCTCTACCCACCCGGCGATAGCGAAGACCCCTTCCGCCGAATGGCGGAGCGCATCCTGAACGGCCCTCCGGACCCCACCCGCGGCAGTCCCATCGCCGAGCGAGCGGACCATCTCATAGGAACGGCCCACAAGACCGGCGCAAGGGGGGTCGTCTTCTACATCATCAAGTTCTGCGAGCCGGAACTCTTCGATCTCCCCCTCCTCCGTCGAACCCTCCAGGAGGCCGGCCTACCCTCACTGATCGTTGAAGTGGACCTGAACGACCCACTTCCCCAGCAGGTACTGACCCGCATCGAGGCGTTCCTGGAGGTGGTCGGATGAACCCCATCGCTTCCCTGCGATACCATTGGAACGTCAACCTCCTGGGACGGGCAATCCTGCGATGGCAACGGATACGGGCGCAGCGACGACCGCCCCGGTGGGACACCCGTTACCTCGCCCCGCCGCTCAAAGTGGGCGCGCGAATGAAGGAACTAGTCGGTCGCCACTGGCTGGCAGGGCGCTACACGAAAGGCTGCCGGAAAGTGGCCTGGGTGACCTCCGGCGCGCCCGTCGAACTGCTCAAAGCGCTCGATTTCTACGTCCTCTACCCGGAGAACCACGCCGCCATCTGCGGCACCGCCCGCGTCGCGGTGGAGATCGCTTCCGAAGCGGAGAGTGCGGGATACTCCCGCGACCTCTGCTCCTACGCCCGCACCGACATCGGCGCCGTCCTCTCCGGCAAGACCCCCGTGGGCCGCCTCCCTCGCCCCGACCTGCTGCTGGCCTGCACCAACATCTGCCAGACGGTCCTCTACTGGTACCGGGTCCTGGCCCACCACTTCCGGGTTCCCCTGGTGCTCATCGACACCCCCTTTGTCTACACCGAGGAAGCGGCCGAGCACGCCGTCCGCTACGTCCGCCGACAACTTGAAGAGGCGGTGCCCCTGCTGGAGAAAGCGGCCGGAAAAAGGTTGAACGAGCGAAGACTGCGGCAGGCCGCTCTTCTGAGCAAGCGGGCGTCGGAACTGTGGCTGGAGATCCTCCAGCGCTGCCGCCATCGACCGGCCCCCATCTCCGTCTTCGACCAGTTCGTCCAGATGGCCCCCATCGTAGAGATGCGCGGCGAGCCCGCCACGGTCGACTTCTACGCGACGATGCTGAGGGAGGTCGACGAGCGGATCGCGGGCGGGATGGGCGCGGTCCGGAACGAGCGGAAGCGCGTGTTGTGGGACAATCTGCCCATCTGGTATCGGCTGCGCTATCTGGCCGAGTTCCTGGCCCGGCGGGGCGTGGCCGTCGTCGCCTCCACCTACACCAACGCCTGGGGGGAACTGGCCCCGCTCATCGACCCGGACGAACCGTTCGAGTCGATGGCTCGGACCTACATCTACCCCATCCTGAACCGAGGCACGGGCCATAAACTGGCGACGATGAAACGGATGGTGGAGGAATATCAGTTGAACGGAGCGATCCTCCACTCCGATCGTTCCTGCAAACCCTACTCCATCGGCCAGATGGACCAGCGGGACCGGTTGATCCGCGAGGTCGGCATACCGGCGCTGCTCCTGGAAGCCGACCACAACGACAGCCGGGCCTTCGCCGAAGAACAGGTGGCCACCCGCCTCACCGCGTTCGTGGAGATGTTGGGAGAATGAGCGGATGAACCCGACCTGCACAGCGTTGGGTCTGGATGTCGGTGCGGCGACGACCAAGATCGTCGCCGTCGATCCCGAAGGGAGCATCACCTGGCACCATCTGGAACCCACAGAGGTCAAGATAGAGGAGCAGGTAGCACGCGTCCTGGCCCAAGCCCGGGCAGCCATCGGTCCGCTGGGTGGCCTCCCTCTCGTCGCCACCGGCTACGGCAGGCGACTGGTCCGGCAGGCCACCCGTCGGGTCACCGAGATCACCTGCCACGCCCGAGGTATCTTCCGGGAACTGGGCCACGGGGGGACGTTGGTGGACATCGGCGGGCAGGACAGCAAGGTGATCGCCATCGGTCCGCGAGGGGAAGTGCTGGACTTCGTGATGAACGACAAATGCGCCGCGGGGACCGGCCGGTTCTTGGAGAACGCCGCCCGTCGCCTTGGTGTCCCGCTGGAGCGGATGGGAACGGAAGCCCTGGCAGCCACCGACGAGGTCTCCATCTCCAGCACCTGCACCGTCTTCGCGGAGTCGGAGGTCGTCTCCCTCATCGCCCACGGGGTGGACCTGGGCCCCATCCTGCGCGGGCTCCATCGCGCCCTCGTCCGTCGGATCGTGGCGATGGTCCGCACCGTCGGTCTCACCCCGCCTCTGATGCTCTCCGGCGGCGTGGTCCGCAATCTGGCCATCCGCCAGATGCTGGAGGAGGAGACCGGCGAGCGAGTGGTTCTCCCCCGGCATCCCCAACTGATGGGGGCCTACGGGGCTGCCCTCCTGGCCCTGGAGGACCGCGGTCGCCCTAACGGATAACAGGGAGCCCCTCGGGGACACACACCCCCGAGGGGCCCTTATGCTTCGACCCCGGCGCTGCCCGCTACGGGAAGGCCCGCAACACCAGCGGCAGGTAGATGCGCCACATCCTCTTCTCGAACGCCCCGATATCGTAACCGTCGCCCTGGGGACGGGGGACGCCGTCCAGATCCTCCGTCAACCAGGCGACGGTGAGCCCCGCATCGATGGCCGGGGAGCCGATTTGCAGGCGGTAATCGGCATCCAACAGGGGGTCCGCCACGAGACCATCCGTGCCGGTGATCGGATCGTTGGTGTTCCAGAAAAGATTGCGATCGGCCACAAGGGTAACGGTAGAGGGCCAACCGGTCGTGATCCCCGTGGTGTGTCCGGCGATAATGTTGTTGGTCATCACCAGCGTGGCGTACCACTCGGCTACGATACCCGTCTCCCCGTTGTCGGCAAAGGTGTTGTTGACCAGGAGGACCTGCCCCGTGCCGGGGCTAGAGCTACTCACGTTCAGGCCACCTCCGTACGTACCCCCATCGTTGCGAGCAATGAGATTGTTGGTCAGCGTGACCGGTTGGTTGCTGCCGATGAAGACTCCACCGCCGGGCCGGACCCAGCCACCGGAGCCTGTGGAGTTACTGATGATGTGGTTGCGTGCCAGGTAAACCTCGCTGTGCAGGATGTAGACTCCGCCCCCGAAACCGGCCTGGCTGGAATGGGCCTGGTTGTTCTCAATGCGGTTGCCCGCCACATAACAATCGGCTGCAAAGCGGACGCTGAGCCCCCCTCCGTTGCCTCCGTATGAGGCAGTGGCCCCCTTGTTCCCATATATACTGTTCCCCACAACGTCGCACGAAGTCACCGCATCGAGGTACACACCTCCGCCATCGCCATCCCCACCAGCCGCACTCCCGACGTTATACCGGATATCGTTCCCCTCCAGTGCGACATCTCCATAGTTGACGTAAATACCTCCCCCTCCGGAAGGCTCAGTGGTCGAGGGCGAGATATTTGCAACGTTGCTCACGATCTGGCTACCCCACACCATCACCCCACTCTTGTAAGCGTAGAGACCACCACCCCAACCGGCGACATTGCCGCTCCGGTTGGCCACATTGTCGGTGATGACACACTCCCATATTTGCACCTCGTTGGTGCGGGAGATATAGATCCCCCCACCACAGCCGATGTTGCTCCCGCAGTTGCCACTGCCGTCGCCGTGAGTGAGGGTGAGGTACATCAGCTGCACATCGGATGCCCAGGTGATACTGACGACCGACCCACCCCACTGGGCATCCAGCACCGTCGGGAATGCAGACGGGTCGAGATGTGCGAAGTCGGGAGCATAGCCGCCGACGAGGGTCAACTCCTTAGTGATCACAGCTACCGTGCCAGCGGTGCCGGTGTAGGTTCCTCCGGCGATGTAGATTCTGTCACCGTAGAGCGCCGTGTCGATCGCGTGCTGGATAGTGGCACAGGGACTACCAGGATTGGTGCAATCGTTCCCGCCGTCCGTACCTGTAGTAGCCACGTAGCGAGTGATCCGCAGCCTGTCCCAGAAATTGTTATACGTGATCACTGTACCGGCCACTAGATCCGAGTATAAGTACTGAATCCAGTCCACACTTATGACATTACCACCTATCGTTGACGCCCCGCTCGAGGTGTAATCCGGCAGGTCGGTCTCGATGATATTGTAGTAAGAACAGACCTCGGTGTCGTAGATATCCAGTTCGTAGGAACCCTGATCGGTGGTCGTCGTCTCGCGGAGGAGATACCCTACCTCGGCGTCGCTGTCGGCGCAGTACAGGCCCACGGTGACACCCTGGATGGGAACGCTATTCGGCGGATAGACACCCACTTCGCCCTCAAAGACGTACCCACTCAACGTCCAGGCTACCGCTTGCAACGCGGGGGCTGCCTGGACCTCATTGATCCGCAAGAGGATCCCCACGGACAACACAGCGATACCAAGAGCCAGGACCACGAGCGGAATCCTTCTGCTACCCATCTTTGCTCCTCCACAAAGACTGGTTGGACCGGAACCCACCTCCCACTCATTATAGCACAAATTAGCGGTAAAATGTGTAAAAAATGGATGGTCCTTATGTATCCCTACACTCCCCAAATAAAAAATCTCTGCGTCCGCTGTGCCTCTACGGTTCCACACGAAATTGACGGAGCAAGCCAGCAAGGTTATAATCAAAGCCAGGGATCGCCAATGAACTCACGGATCCAGGACCAAGGACTAACACTGGATCAGGCTGCTCAAGCCTGCCGAGAGGCTCACGCCGCCCTGATCAGCGGTCGCTACCGCGAGGCGATCGACCTCGCGGAGGAAGGCCTCGACCTGCTGGAGTCCATTCCGCCTTCCGAGCGGAGGGACCATATCCGTTATTCCCTCCTGCTGGAGCGGGGACGGGCGCGGGCGATGCTGGGTGAATACGCCGCTGTCTCCGACTTCCAGATCGTCCGTCAGGAAGCTGCTGATCCCCTCCAGCGGAGCGAGGCCCTTGTAGGCATCGCCGACTGTTACGCCGGGACCGGGGACTACCTGGCAGCCGAAGAGGTCTACCTTCAGGCGTTGGAGGAGGCGGAGGGGGAAAACGGCATCGCCTGCTGCATCCGAGGCTGGATCGGCCTGGGCACCCTCTACTGGAAACAGGGCCGGGTCGACGAGGCCATCGAGACGCTGACCCAGGCCCGCGATGCGCTTCAGCGCCAACCGGACGTGTACGAGATGGGGCGAACTCTGATCAACCTGGGCATCGCCTATACCTACTCCGGCCGTCTCGATCAGGCGCTGCAGGCCTATGAAGACGCCCTCGATTGCTTCCGTACCCTTCAGGACGCCCACCGGACAGCAGCGGTGCTGGACAATCTGGGTGAACTGTACCAGGAGCTCTTCGATCTGGAGACCGCCCTGCGGTACCACGAAGAGGCTCGAACCATCGCTTCGACCGCCAACGCGGAGCGAATCGAGATCGACGTGACCCGCAATCTGGGGGTGGACCTTCTGCTCCTCGGTCGGTACAGCGAGGCGATGTCCTATTTGGAAGAAGCCCTCGCCCGCGCCAGAGCGCTGGGGGACAAAGACGTGGTGCTCCAGGCCCTCTACAGCCTGGCCGATGCCCTCCTCCGTCAGGGACAGGTGGAACAGGCCGCAGCGCTGGCCGCCGAACTGGAGGCAGAAGCCCGGGCGATCCAAAGCGAACTCCACCTCGCCCGCGCCCGGTTCATCCAGGGACGGATCTATCTGGCCCGCGGAGATCGCGCCGCCGCCCACACCGTCCTTCAGGAAGCCCTGACCAGCGCTCATGCGCTGCCCAGCCGCACCCTGCTGTGGCAACTGCATGCCGTCCTGGGGCGCGCCACCGACGATCCCCAGATCGCCGACCTCCACCGGCAGATCGCCGCCGACTTCATCCGCGAGACCGTCGAGACGTTGCCAGACCCTCGCCTTCGCCGCTGTTTTCTCAATCAGCCGGAGGTACAGGCTGTACTCCAGGAATCCATCTGATCCCTGGCGCAACGTTTTGTGCGCACCGGTGTTCTTATCAGTGAACGCCGATGCGCCTCTATGTTAAGATGAGGTGAACGGCGTGGAAAACGAAAGCGATGCAGCCCTCATCGCCAGAGCAAAGGAGGATCCGGAAGCCTTCGGCATCCTCTACCAGCGGTACGTCTCACAGATCTACCGCTACCTTTATTATCGGACCGGCAACCACGAGGACGCCGAGGATCTGACGGCACGGACCTTTTACCGGGCATTGCGGCGGTTTCCTCACTATGTAGACCGAGGGGCACCGTTCACCGCCTGGCTATACCGCATCGCCCACAACGTGGTGGTCAACTGGATGCGGGATCGGCAACGTCGACCGACTGTCCCGCTGGAATCGGTCACGGTGTCGAGCGAGGAGGAACGGGATCCCCACGCCGTCGCCGAAGCGCGGGAGGAGACAGAGAAACTGCTGCGAGCCGTCCGCCGCCTGGCCCCGGATCGACAGCAGTTACTGATCCTGAAGTTCGTGGAGGGGATGTCCAACGCCGAGATCGCCGAGGTGATGGGGCGAACGGAGGGAGCCATCAAGGCCCTTTACCACCGCACGCTCGTGTCATTGAGGGAGGAACTGGCACGGGAAGCGGGAAGTGGGAAGCAAGGGACGAGGAACAAGGGACAAGAAACTGAAAGCGGGAAGCAGGGAAGTTGAGATGGAGGAAAGAAGAGCAGCGGAACTTTTGGCCGCCCACGCAGATCGGCTGAACGACCCATCGGTCACCGCGCCAGAACCGACGCCTGAGGAGATGGCCTACCTCACCCCATTGATGGAGATCGCCGAGCGTCTAAAAGAGACCTTGGTCCCCGTGGAGCCTCCGGCAACCTTCGTTCGGAGTCTGAGGAGAGAACTGGTCGATGCCGCTCGACGCCGCCAGAGCGCAACCCAGCGTCTCCATCGAGGCCTGGTCATCGGCGCCGCCGCGCTGGGATCCGTGCTGTCCCTGGCCGGGGTGGTCGCTCTGATCCTGCGCCGCCGTCGGGGGCGGCTCCACGCCCAACCCTCCGCGGGCACCGCCGGGGTCCACCCGTAGCAGCGAACCCCACCCTACCCATCGCGAGAGACGAGGGGGAGAAAGACGCTTCCATTATGGGGGCGTAACCCCACATCCAGCGGCCCAACCATCTGTGCACCCACTCCTGGCTCGACGGTCACCGGCAGATAGCGGGGAAGCCACCCCGGCGGCAGAGAGGGCCACCCCTCAGGAACGACGACAAGAACGTAGTCTCCCACCATCAGGGTAGCGGTGAGGGTCCAGGACATACCGACCGAGGAAGTGATCACTCCACCCTCGCCCGTCAGCTCCAGGTGCGCCGTGACGGTCACCTCATCCCCGTCGAACACCCCGTTTCCATTCTGATCTCCAAAGACGGTCCGCAAATCGAGAAAGACCTCCCGCTCTGGAGCCATACATACCGGCGCGGACCAGTCCCCGCGGTTGCCCGCCTTATCCCAGGCGCGCACGCGGAAGCAGTACTCCACGCCGCTCTGCTCACGAGCATAATCCGCCGACTTGGCAACCGTCATCCGCAACCAGTCCTCCCAAGCCCCAGCGGTTCCCTCCCGCACCTGGACATCGTACAGCCAGATCCCCGCCGCATCGTCGCTTCCCTCCCAGGAAACGGTGAGGGTAACGGGGGAGACGTAAGAGATGGAGCGGACCGTCGCCGTGGGAGGAACGGTGTCGACCTCGATCACCAGATACGGCTCCCCCCCGACCAGATAATCGTCCGGCGTGACCCCGTAGTTCTTCGCCGTAGCGCCGGGCAGGTAGAGGGGATACGCCCCATCTACCGCTGTGATCGTCTGGCGGTTCCCCCAGCGGTCGACCAGGGTGGCCGTGGGCAGGATCGCTGGGTAGTGAAAGACTGTCGAAGTGGGGACCCTGTTCCAGATGACGCTCACCTTCCCGTGCGGTGTACCCCATAGCGTCACCCGCCGCACGCCGTTCGAGTACGTCCAGTTGGTCACCATCGTCGGAGAGACCATATAGGTGGTCGCCACCTGATAGGCGACGTACGCGGGGCGAAGGGATTGGTCGTCCCGGATCAAGCCGTAAAACTCCCACATCCCGCCATCAACCCCTTCGTCCCAGCAATCACCATCCCCGTTCTTATCGCACCAGTCGTCGTGAGTGCGAAAGTAGAAATACCGCTCGACGTGGGCTGCCCAAGCGTTGGCATACGTCTGGATCATGTAGGCCGCCGCCTCGTCCTGCGTAGCGCTCCATATATAAGGTGTGGGGTCCGGATCCACAGCAGCATCATCCCACACCGGTATCCCCACCTCCGTCAACCAGATCGGGTGCTCCGGCACAAAATCCAGCATTCCCTCCCGAACGGTCGTTGGGAGCCAGTAGGCATGCCACGACCGACTGTAGGTGTGGACGGACATCACATCGAAGAAATAGTTGTTCTCCGACGCCGTCGGGTCGTCGTTGAGAACGTTCAACACCCACCGATAGAAAGACGGGTTCGCCCAGAAGTGCAACCCTCCGAAGAGCACCTTGCAGTCAGGACAGGCCGCCTTGGTCGCCTGGTACCCCACCTTGAGCAATTGGGCATAATCGACCGACGTGCCGTTCCAGAAGCCAGGAGAGTCCGGCTCGTTCCATATCTCCCAATACTTGACCCGATCGCCGTAACGGGAGACGACCGTGTAGACGAAGTCTCCCCAGTGGTTGTTCGGATCGTTCCACGGGAGGTAGAGGCCATCGGGGGGATAAGAGGCGGGGTTGGCCGATGGAGAGGACACGCCCAGGGAGGAGATCGGTGCGTGCCATCTCTGGGAGGATCCGGTAGTGCGAAAAGCCGCCTCGCCCTGCACCTGAGCGTCCGCTGGCAGGGCCCACCCCGGGGTCCACAGCAGGATCCCGACGATGTTCATCCCCGCTGCGTGTAGGTCGTTCACCAGACTATCGTAGCCTGAGAAGTCCCACTGATCGTTGGATGGCTCGATGTTCGGCCAGATGAAGTCGAACCGATCCCAGCGGGAGCCTGCGTTCAGCGCTGGCGTGAGATAGGGTCGCTCCGGCGGGTCGTAGAAAGAATAACACATCCCTGCCCGACCGTCCGGATGGGCGACCGGAGGAAGCGGGGTCACCTCCACCGGCCCGGCGAGGATGGGCCGCTGCCCCCCTGACAGAAGGGCTAACCCGAGGAGGATCACCCACACACCCCACAAAATGCGCCGCACACCGACCACTGCCCCTTGCTTCCCCGCTTCCTTGCTTCCTCCCATAGCCTCTCCAGCCCACTCCTCCAATGACCCGGTCGCCCAAGTTACCCAGCCCCTAGTATAGCCAAGGAGCCGCCTCCCTGTCAACGGCCCCAGGGGAACCGCAACCGACCCGTAACCGTTTCGGAACGGAAAGAAACCGGCTAACTGCGGCGGAGAAGAACCAGAAGGGCAAATTGAGGGAGGGCCAGTTGGCGCCGCCACCGCCAGGGCTGGCGGACGAGCCGGTAGAGCCACTCGAACCCGATCCGGCGGATCCAGGCGGGAGCACGGGGGACAACACCGGCAAGGTAGTCGAAGGCCCCGCCCACGCCGATCCCCACCGCGGCACCGGTACGGGCCAGGTTGCGTGCGATCCACAGGTCCTGCGCCGGTGCCCCGTAGGCGACCAGAAGCACGTCCGTCTCAGCCTCCCGCACCCGCCGGGCGATCTCTTCCTCCTCCTCTGGTCGGGGACTTCCAGCGTAGGTACCAGCGATCGTCACGCCTTCGTACCGAGCGCGAAGCACCTCCGCTGCCCGCTCCGCGACACCGGGCGCAGCCCCCAGCAGGAACAGGCGCCATCCTTCCCGGGCCGCCCGCGCGGCGATCGCCTCCACCAGATCCACCCCGGCCACCCGCTGTCGTAAGGGACGGCCCAGGTAACGAGCGGCAAGGGTGATCCCCACCCCGTCAGGCAGGCAGAGGTGGGCCTGCTCCAGCACGGCACGGAAGGCCGCATCCCGCCGGGCAGCCATCACAAACTCAGGGTTCACGGTAGCGATCTGGTGGGGGCCGCCCTCGGCGATCCACCGGCTCATCCATTCCAGCGCTTCGTCGTAAGTGACGTCGTGGATTGGAACGCCGAGAACGCGCAAGGCGGGCGCCGGTACGGTCGCCACTTCGGCCTCCATACGTCAACGTTGCACAGGAAACTCCGTCTCCTCCGAGGCTCCGTGGTCCCCGTCAGTACGGAACCGTCAGCGTCACGGTGACCCCCTTGCCGGGCGCGCTGTCGATATCCAGCGTGCCGCCGAGGAGACGGGCCCGCTCCCGGATGTTGCGCAGGCCCTGCCCACCCCGGACAGCGGTGGTGCTCAGACCGATCCCATCATCCGCGATACAGAGACGCAATCCGTCCTCCCCAAACAGAAGACGGACCTCGACACTGCGCGCCTGGGAGTGGCGGGCGACGTTGCTCAAAGCCTCACGCACGATCTGGAAGATGTGCCCCCGCTCCTCTGGTCCGAGGGGATGGGCCTCCTCACCCTCGATCACCAGTTTCGTCTCCAGGAGCGTATTCACCCGGAAGTCCTGAAGCATCGCCTCTAACCCCTCCCGCAGGTCGGCCTCCGGCCCTCCACCCCGCAGGTTGAAGATGTAGCGCCGAATATCTTGGATGGTCTGATTCAGGCTCTGCATCGCGTGGGAGAGTTGCGTCTGCGCAGCGGATGGATCCTCCGGGATCATCTGCATCACCCCTTCCAGCATCAGGCCCGCAGCATAGATCGACTGGATGATCCCGTCGTGCAGTTCACGGCTGATCCGTTCCCGGTCCGCCATCAACGCCTGGGTCTGCTCGACCCCCTCGATCCACCGCTCGATCTCCAACTGGACCAGATTCACGGTACGCACCATCCCCCATGTGATACCCAAGCCGCAGGCTGCATAGAGGGCAGCGAACGGACAACCGAGGGGGTCGACCAGCGTCTGCAGGCCAAACAGAAGCCCCAGGACGCCCAAACAGCCTCCGGCTACTTGGAGGGGGACCTTGACCGAGGCCGGAAGACGGGGCTCGGAGGTGCGCAAGGCCTGCTCGCGGAAGCCCAGACCAGCGAGGATACCTCCGGGCATCGCCATCCCGTACCGGGCGGCGATCTCCGCCCCGGCGACCACTCTCTCCACGGAGAATCCTTCTGCCAGAAAGCCGATCACGCCCAATGTCCAGACCAGGGGGATCAAGGTGGCGAGATATCTCCGCCACGCAGGTTGCCTCTCCACCGGAAGAGGAGAGAGCGCGCCAAAGGCCAGCAGCGCGCCGTATCCAACCCCTACGACGAGCAGCCGCACCAAAGGAGGCAGGAGGGCCTGGAGATCGAGGGCAGGGGCCAGAGCTCCATCCCAGGCGAGCAGCGCTTCGGCCACCCCGAAGATCGCCAGCATAGGAAGTCGCCGAACGATCTCCAACCGCACAGCCCGTGGAGCCAGCACCCACAACACTGTGCTCAGATAGAAGAACGCTGTCCCGTGCACAAACTCCAGCAGAGGTTCCCACTGCATCCGTCGCTCACCTACCCGGCAGGCGATTGTCTCCTCGCCATCGACCACAATGAAGCGGGGAAGGTACTCCTCCCCCGCTATGTCCGACAGAAGGCGACACAAGCGATTGTAACCCGTTCCAGGAGATTGTCAAACCCGACCCTGTTCCGGCGCTCACCCCTCGGGTCAACCTCTCCTCCACAAAGAGCGGGGGGCGCAGGGATGCCCCCCGCGCCCCCCGCCGAACGGGCACTACGCCTCTCCGCCGGGCACTGTGATCTCCCGTTTGCTGCGGCGCACCGCCCAGTAGAGCAGCAAGAAGAGGATCACCCCGGCCACCACCAGGGCCACCGTGTGGTCCTGGTACTGAACCAGGATGGGAGCGGCCAGGAGGCTGATCAGGTTGACCACCTTGATCATCGGGTTGAGCGCGGGGCCCGCCGTGTCCTTCAGCGGGTCGCCCACCGTATCTCCGACCACGCCCGCTTTATGCGCCTCGGACCCCTTACCGCCCAGGTGCCCGTCCTCGATGTACTTCTTGGCATTATCCAGCGCGCCTCCGGCGATCGCCATAAAGACCGCCAGCAACTGCCCGGTGAGGATCACCCCGGCCAGGAAAGCGCCCAACGCCTCCACCTGGAACAGAATCCCCACCAGCAAGGGGACGGCCACCGAGAGGACGACCAGGCTGACCAACTCCTTCTGGGCAGCCGCCGTGGTGATCGCCACCACCCGGCCGTAGTCCGGCTTGACCTTCCATTCCATCACACCAGGGATGCGGAACTGCCGCCGCACCTCCTCCACGACCAGCGAGGCCCCCCGGCTGACGGCCCGCAGCGCGAAGGCGGAAAAGAAGAAAGGCAAGGCGCCGCCCAGCAGGAAGCCGATGGTCCCCTCCAGAAGGGAGACCCGGATACCGGTGCTCAGCAACTGCAGCTCCTCCGGGATCCCCATCCGCGCCTGCACCAGCGAGACGTCGGTGACGAAGGAGAAGAAGAGGCTGGTCGCCGCGACGACGGCGGAGGCGATGGCCACCTGCTTCGTGATCGCCTTCGTCGTGTTCCCGACGGAGTCCAATTCCGCCATAATGTGCATCGCCTCGGGGTCCATCTTCGTCATCTCAGCGATGCCGTTGGCGTTGTCTGCGATCGGCCCGTAGGAGTCCATCGCCACGTTGTTGCCGGTGTGGGAAAGCATGCCGATGCCGACCATCGCCACGCCGTAGAGCATGTGGAGCGGCTGCCCCTGATAGACCAGGTAGGCCGCCCCCAGAGAGAGGGCGATGACGATCACGCTCCAGACACTGGTCTCCATCCCCACCGCCAGACCAGAGAGGACCGTCGTCGCCGAGCCGGTGCGGGTGGAATCGACGATCTCCTGAACTGGCTTCCGCTTGGCGGAGGTGAAGTAGGAGGTGATGGGGTTGAAGCTCACCGCCAGGCCCACACCGACGGCGTTGAGGAAGGCCAGCCGCCAGTCATGGACGTACCACCAGGCGAAGAGGAAGGACCAGAGGACCGTGTTGACGCTGGAGACCTCGTAGGAGCGGAACATCGCCTCCTCGGCGTCCCTCGCCCGGAGCAACTTGAGGGGGAAGTTCTCCCAGATGGGCACGGTGAAGGTCCCGAGGATCGACGAGATCACGCCGATGGCGCGGACGACCAAAGGATAGACGATCCAGACGATCTCTCCGGTCACATGATACAGTGCGATACCCAGGATCAGCGTGGAGACGATGGTGACCTCGTAGGACTCGAAGATGTCCGCCGCCATGCCGGCGCAGTCGCCCACGTTGTCCCCCACCAGGTCGGCCACCACGGCCGCGTTGCGCGGGTCGTCTTCAGGGACACCCTCTTCGACCTTCCCCACCAGGTCGGCCCCGACGTCGGCCGCTTTGGTGTAGATCCCGCCGCCGATCCGCATGAACAGGGCCACCAGGGTGCCGCCGAAACCGAATCCCAGCAGCGCGTCGGGGGCGGCCCGGCCAAAGATCATGAAAATGGCCGTCCCGCCCAGCAGCCCCAGACCGTCGGTCAGCATGCCGGTAAAGGTACCGGCCCGATAGGCGACGGTGAGGGCACCGTTGTAGTCGTGCCGGGCCGCTTCGGCCGCCACGCGCACGTTCCCTTCGATGGCGACCCGCATCCCCAACTGGCCCACCAGGATGGAGAAGAGCGCCCCCAGGACGAAGGCCCCCGCCCGTCCTATGGCGATCACCAGCTGGGCGCGCTCGCCGAAGAGATCGCGCGCCTCCTGTGATGGCGTGACGACGTACACGCTCAGGAAGAGTAGCACCACCAGCAGACCGAGGATGGGCAGCATCGTCCGCAACTGCTGGCGCAGATAGGCCTCCGCGCCAAGGCGGATGCTCTCCCATACCTCCTGCATCTCCTTGGTGCCCTTGTCCCGGCGTACCGTGTCCCGCCAGAGCCAGAGGGCGTAGAGGAGTCCGACGAACGCTACGACGATGACTCCCCAGAGCATTGATTGTTCGATGACGCTCAGTTCGCTCACGGCAACCTCCACTAACTAGGATTTCAGCGATGCTCAGTCAGCCGACTGGCCTCGCCCGTAGCCGAAAACGCATCCGCCGTCCAAAAAAGGGCGGCGGATCTTCACCTCGGTTGGGAATGGGAATGGCAAGGATTATACCCACCCCCACCATCTTGTCAAATCGTACTGGAACTCACCAGGCGA
>Ga0209426_1001376_pt1 | contig 15098 bp, 12 predicted proteins | sample Deesub1362B_J571_FD_187697 | JGI IMG/M metagenome (GOLD analysis project Ga0209426, IMG submission 187697) | Deep oceanic, basalt-hosted subsurface ecosystem from Juan de Fuca Ridge flank, Pacific Ocean, CORK Borehole 1362B_J2.571 (SPAdes)... ...
GAGGGCGTGAGAAGCATGATCGCCCTTGACTTAGCCGAGCTACAGGGCTGCAGAGCAATCCTCGCTCTCGCGCTTGGGTGAGCAAGCATGATCCCAAGTCGGTTAGCGGGGGGACATCTGCAGCCCTCCCCACAACTGAGAGGGTGGAAACTCCCTTTCCCGACAGAATATAAAGGTGGAAGGGCTTATCAGAGACGAAAATATAGTGGCAGTGGCTTTGTTGCTCTATTTATTCTCTTTATCCCAGCTATTGGTGAAGTTATAGAGAAGAAGGACAAACTGGAGGTGCCTCTGCACATCCTTCTCTCTCTGAGGGAAGCTACCAGAAATTGCCGCGGTAGTGCCCTGTAACGGGACAGCCCAGGCAGTGACCAATCTGGTAATAATTGCACCCGTCGCACTTACTCTCGCTCCCACAGGGGGGCGAGTCAGACTCCTCAATCTTCATCTTCACAGGGAAAATGAGGTCCTTGTAAGAGGTGATTACAACATTTACCTCCACGCCTTCCACGTCATCTCTGCTCCTGATGTGCGCGTCGACGAGAGCGTCAATTGTCGTGAGGTCTTCGCTAACAAAAAAGAGTGAGAGGTTCTTTTTGCCTGAGACTACAAAGCCGTTGAGGAAGTAAGGGCAGCCGCGGAATTTTTTGAGAATTTCAGTGGAGTTCTGGGCAGTAAGCTCCACGTTAACTAAGTAGAGGTCTATCTTCTTGAAGTTCATGCCTATGAGAAAGGAGAGAGCACCCTTCTCCTTCAGTTTTCTGAGCCTTACACCCACGCTTGGCTGGCTTATGCCCACCTCCTTCGCAATCTCACTCTGGGAGAGGTCAGGGTTTTCCTCAAGAAGGGAAATTATCTTCTTATCCTTTTCATCCAGGTCGAGCCATTCCCTAATGGGAATTCCTCCTTTTATTTTAAAAAATCTTGTGGTATTTTCTGTTTAATGTAAATAGGAAATACTTATATTTAAGGTTTATCACTCTACCGTCACCGACTTGGCTAAAGCGCGGGGTTTATCCACATTGCGACCCAGCTTAAGGGCTACATAATAGGCGAGGAGCTGGAAGACGGGGGCAAAGAGTATAGGCGATAGTTCCTCGCTGCAATCTTCTATGGTTATGCACGCATCACAGGCTACAGGCTCGCCTGAAGCTATTGCTATAACCTTGCCCTCCCTTGCCTTGACCTCCTGAATGTTGCTCATTATCCGCTTCCTGTTCTCGCCCTCTGCTGGAACAAAGGCGACAGTGTGCATATCCTTGTCTATAAGCGAGATGGTGCCGTGCTTCAGCAAGCCGGAGCTCATACCCTCGGCGTGGAGGTAGGAGATCTCCTTCAGCTTGAGCGCCCCCTCGAGCGCCGTGGGATGGTTTATCCCCTTGCCTATGAAGAGGTAGTTTTTGACATCGAAGTGCTCCTCGGCGACGCGCTTAATATCAGGCTCAAGCTCGAGTACATTGCTCAGCTTCTCTGGCAGCGAGCGAAGCTCCTCCTTAAGTCTGCTCACGTCTCTGCCTCGGCGCTCCGCCAGCTCCAGAGCCACGCGCAGCAGAAGGGTGAGCTGCGAGGTGTAGGTCTTTGTGGCGCATACCGCGATTTCTATGCCCGAGCCCTGCATCAGCACGTGGTCTACCATTCTTGTGGCGGTAGAGCCTATCACATTAACTATCGCCGCTGTGCGCGCGCGGCGCTGCTTTGCGTAGCGCAGCGCTGCCAGGGTGTCGTAGGTCTCGCCGCTTTGCGTAATGCCCACGACGAGAGTGTTCTCATCCACCACGCCCTTGTTCTTCAGCTCAGAAGAATCTATGGCGATGACCACCTTCTCAGCCAGGCTGGCGAACCAGTACTCAGCCACCATTGCGGCGTGCAAGCTGGTGCCCGCGCCTGTGATGTACACCCTCTCTGCGCTGGCGATCATCTCCGCCAGCTTCGCCACGTCCTCGTGGTATATGTTTAAAGCGCTCGCCACTGTATGGGGCTGCTCGTGAATCTCCTTAAGCATAAAATGGGGATAACCCTCTTTCCTCGCCTCCTCATCACTCCACTCCACGCTTAAAACCTGCTTGTGCTTCTCCTCGCCGGTTGCTATGCTCTTCACCACATAGCTGCGAGGGGTTATTACCGCATACTCCCCGTCGTCGAGAGGCAGAGCCCTGCGCGTGTGCTTCAGGAAGGAGAATATGTCAGAGGCGACGAACATCTCCCCCTCGCCCACGCCGAGAACAAGGGGCGACTCTCTTCTTGCTGCGATTATCTTCTCGGGTTCGCGGGTGGAAATCACAAGAAGCGCATAGGTTCCCTCTATCTCCGCCAGGGCACTGCGAACAGCCTCCTCCAAGCTGGAGGTGTAGTACTCCTCTATTAGATGGGGTACAACCTCGGTGTCCGTCTCTGAGGCAAAGACGTGGCCTTTAGCTTCAAGCTTAGCTCTCAACTCCTCGTGGTTGGAGATTATTCCGTTATGCACCACCGCAATCTCGCCCTTGCAGTCCAGGTGCGGATGGGCATTGGCTTTGGTCACGCCCCCGTGGGTTGCCCAGCGCGTGTGGCCTATGCCCACGCTGCCCTTAATCCTGCTCAGCCCGTGCTTAGCCTCAATCTCATCTATCATCCCCACGTCTTTCTTAACCTTAAGCTCGCGGTCTATGCTGGCGATGCCACAGGAGTCGTAACCGCGATACTCTAAACGCTTCAAGCCCTGAAATATAACCTCGCCAGCGTTTCTATTGCCAATGTAGCCCACTATTCCGCACATCAGCGCAACCTCAGGAAATCAACAAGTATATCCGCAAATTCAACAACCTCATTTATATCTATTCGCTCCTCTCTCGTGTGGGCAAGCTCGGGCTCACCCGGGCCAAAAATCACAGCAGGTATGCCGGCGCCGTGGTAGTAGGAGGCGTCTGTCGTGGCTCTGCTCACACCGTAGCGAAGTTCTCTGTGCCGCGAAATCGCCCTGGCTAGCTCTTTAACGAAGAGCTCTTCTTTGCTCACGAGGAAGGGCTTCGAGTATGCGTCGCCGTTCACAAGCTTTGCCTCGTAGTCCAAGCCTGCCAGCGCTATGTGCACCTGCCTCATCACCTGCTCGGGCGTTTCCCCCAGTGTCAGGCGTCTGTCCACGGTAAAAGTGCACACCTCGGGTATGACGTTCGAGGCTATGCCCGCGTTTATTGCAGTTACTTCGAGGCTTGCTCTTCCCACCACAGGGTGCTCAGCTAAGGGCAAGAGGCGGAGCCTCTCTATGGCGTCTATCGCTTTGTAAATTGCATTTATCCCCTTCTCTGCCCTGCTCGCATGCGCCGCTTTTCCTCGCACCGCTATGCTTATGGTAACCCTGCCCCTCTGCCCCAGGTAGAGCTCAAGCGATGTGGGCTCAGCAACTATCGCAAAGCTCGCCTTGCAGCGCTTCGCAAGCTTAGCCGAGCCAGAAGGTTGGGCAGCTTCTTCGTTGACCACGAAGTGCACCTCAACCGCATATTTAAGCTCCTCATCGCGAAGTGCGTAAAGAGCTTCGACGATTCCAGCCAACCCTGCTTTCATGTCTACAGCACCTCTTGCACTGAGCAGGTCGCCTTCCTCGGTTACGCCGTAGTACCCTGGCACAGTGTCGAGATGCCCATTGAGCACCACCCGCTCACCTTCGCTCTGCCTTGTCGCGATGAGGTTCCCCTCTCCATCAACCTGCGTTTCCAGCCCAGCCTCCTCAAGCCACCCTTTGAGAAGCTCCCTCACCTCGCCCTCGTTGCCGCTCTCGCTTCTCACTGCGAGCAGCCTTTTAAGCCTGTGCTTAACTTTAGCCTTGGAAATCATGCTTTCAGATAACTCCTGAGCTCTTCCTCGAGGATTTTCATCACAACCTTGCCTTCCACGCGCCCGCGCAGCTCCTTCATGAGCACACCCATCAGAGGCTTCGCTGCTCCCTCGCCGCGCTCTCTCACAAAGTCTGCCCTTTCTTCTATCACCCTACGCGCGAGTTTGCGCACCTCCTCCTCTGAAAAGCCCTCTAAGCCAAGCTTTTGCATAACCTCTGCCACGCTGCTCTCCGGCGAAGAACTCAGCGCCTTCAGCACTTCTGGAATAGCCTCCTTCGCAAGCTTTCCCTCAGCGATGGCTGAGAAAAGCTCTCTGAAGCTGTCCTCGCGTATCCTATCAACCTCATAGCCCTCGCGCTTAAGCTCGCGGAGCGTCGCTATGAGCGTCGTCGCAACAAGGCGAGGCTTCGCGGCTATGGCAACAAGCTCCTCGAATAGCTCCGCATGTGGGCTTCTCACCACCTGCGCCGCCAGCTCTTTGCTGAGGTTGTACTGCTTCACAAACCTTGCAATCTTCTCCTCGTACAGCTCGGGCAGGGAAGCGCGAAGCTCGGCAATTAGCTTATCCTCGACAACAAAAGGTGCGAGGTCCGTCTCGGGGTACATCCTCGCCGCCCCAGGCAAGGGGCGCATGTAGCGCGTGCTTGCATCGCTCTGCGCCACGCGGGTTTCCTCAGGTACGCCCTTCAACGCGTAGCGTGCGCGCTCAACTACAGCCTCTATTGCTTTAAGCGCCTTTTCGCGAGCCTCGACAACGAGCACAAAGGCGTCGTTGTTGGCCAAGCTCAGCTTCTCCGCAACAGCCTCAACCTCGCTGGCGGAGATGCCATAGCCAGGGAGCTCGTCTGAATGGAAGATTCCCCCTACGCCCGCCTTCACCCGCGCATACTGAGCGAGCTCACTCCCCAGGCGAGGCTCGTCCTTTGCCCCGCCTATCAAACCCTTAAATCCGGGCAGCTTTATCGCGAGGGCGATGCCTCCTTTGCTGAGCGCCCTCGACACAAGCTTTGACTGCGTGGAGGCGAAGATTTCCGAGACGTCCACGGGAGAAAGCTCAAGCTGGGCTTCTTTAACACCACGCCTCTTCAGCTCCTGAGCAATATCTATAAGCTTCCTCTGCCTCTCCGCCTCCTTTTCAATAATCTTGGGTATCAGGTTAAGCTCCTGCACGCCCTTGATCTCAACCCTCGCGCCGCCTGCGATAGAGACGTTTATATCCTGGCGTATAGTGCCTATTCCGCGTTTTACTTTCCCTGTGGCGCGCAGGATTTCGCCTATCTTAAGGGCAACCTCGCGCGCCTCCTCTGGCGAGGTTATATCCGGAGAGGTGCTTATCTCTATCAGAGGTATGCCCAGGCGGTCAAGGCGGTAGACAGTCTTGCTTCCTTCCTCGCGTATCTTACGCGCAGCCTCCTCTTCCAGGCATATAGTGGGTATGCGCACCTTTCCCTGAGAGGTCTCGATGTAGCCGTCCATGGCTATAATCGCGGTGCGCTGAAAACCCGAGGTGTTGCTCCCGTCGATAACAATCTTGCGCATGAAGTGAATTTCATCCACTGGCTGAGCGTTGAGGAGCAGCGCCACCTGAAGCGCGGTCTTCACAGCCTCGATGTTAACGTTGTGGGGCGGCTCCTCGTCCATCTCCACTAAGCATGAGACCTCCTCTGGAACTTCGTACTCGTAGTACTTCCCCTTCAGGTACTCCTGCAGTGCTGCACGGTCAATCTCGCCCAGCTCGCTCTGCGTCGGCCTAAGACGGCGGATAATCTTAAGCTCAGGCTCCTCCTCGCTCAGCTCGCTCTCACAGTTGCAGAACAGCTTGCGCGTGGCAAGCTGCTGGTGTATCTCAAAGCCCACGCGTAGCCCTTCCATAGCTCCACCTCAGTAGAATGCATTCGCCAGGGTGCGCTCAGTTATTTCGCCAGCGAAGTTGCGCATCATCAGCGAGCAAACCTCCTCGTAGTTTTGCGTTACCCCCAGAACGTGCATGAGCTTGACGTATGCCACCTCAGGCAACATGTCCTCACCCGGAATTACGCCGAGGTTCAGAAGCCTCCTCCCGGTCGAGTAGACCTTCATGTCCACCCTGCCGTAGAGCGTGGAGGTGGTCATGACCATCGCCACGCCCTCTTCACGTGCTCGCTCTATCGCTGGAAGCAAGCTCTCGGGCACATGTCCCAGGCCAGTGCCCTCGAGCACAATGCCCCGACACTTGTCCACACAGTACTCCAGAAGCTCCGGATTAACGCCGGGATAGACCTTGAAAAGGGCAACCCTCTCTTCGAGGCGGGTGTCCGCATAGACCTCGCCCTCGCTTCGCTTTTTATAGTTTCCGAAGAGCCTGACCTCCTCGCCCACCTCGCCTAATGGCAAAGCATTTATGCTCTTGAAGGCATCTCTCCGCGAGGAGTGCATCTTCCTGACCTTCGTCGCCCTGTGTATTGAACAAGTGGTGTCCTGGGTGGTAGAATGCATAACCACCACCACTTCGGCAAGGTCACTCGTAGCTACTTTTGCGGCGGCGATTAGGTTGAGCGCTGCATCGCTGCTCGGCCTGTCGCTGGAGCGCTGTGAACCGACAAAGACTACTGGCTTGGTGAGATTTTTCAGCATAAATGCGAGCGCTGCCGCGGTGAAGCTCATGGTATCTGTGCCGTGAGCCACTACGACGCCATAAGCTTCGCCGTTGAGCTCCTTGGCAACTTCTCTTGCGATCTTTTTCCAGTGCTCCGGCGTCATATTCTCGCTGAGGATGTTGAACAGAAGCTTCGTCCTAACCCTCGCCACCTGAGCAAGCTCCGGCACCGCGTTTATAATCTCAGCGGTACTGAAAGAAGGATGCACCGCCCCCGTGGCGTAGTCTATCTTCGAGGCTATGGTTCCGCCTGTGCCCAGGATGGTTATTTCCGGCTTATCCGGCAAAAACTCCGGCTCGGGGAAGGCGGCATGCTTTGCAGCCTCCGCCGGGGCTAGCCTTTCTATTCTCGCCCCTGTAACCTCTATGCCTATGTTGTAACCGTTGTCCAGCTTTATCACCACATGTTTATCGTCACCCAGCTCACTTCTGGGCATCAGCACGCCTTCATAGCTTCGCTCGCCTTTGAGAACGCGTATCCTGTCGCCAACCTTAGCCTCGCCCAGTACTTTTGCGGCTTCGCCCCTATACATACCCATTACCTCGCCTGTTTCTCTACCTCTCTCAAGAGGGACTCAAAGGCTTCTTTAACCTTCTGCTCCCGCTCTTCGAGCTTCGCCCTGAGTTCAGCCAGCTTCGCCCTGCCTATGCGTATCGAGGTATCGACTGCCTCAGGAGATGGTGAGCCCTCGGAATGCTTTTCGGCAATACTTTTCTCCGGTGAGAGGCAGCGCTCCAGCTCTGCGCTGCTCAGCCTGAGGGGTTCGCCTATCACCTCCTGAGCTGCGTCGTCCAGCATCTCAGGGGTTACCTCACCAGGAGCTACGCCCGCCTTAACAGCCTTAGCTACTAATCTGCCTACTATGCGATGGGCGGTTCTGAAGGCTAAGCCCTTCTCCCTAACAAGATAGTCCGCAAGCTCAGTCGCTGTGAGAAAGTCCTCACACGCGGCGCGCATTCTGTGAAGCTTAAACTCTGCGCTGCTTAAAATCTTGGCGAGCATTGAAACCGAAGCCTCGAGAATCTCAAAGGAGTCCAAAGCAATGGGAGAAAGCTCCTGAAGGTCACGGTTGTACGCTAAGGGCAGAGCCTTGACAAGAGCCAAAGCAGAGGTAAGGTTCCCTATCGCTCGCGCACTGCGAGCGCGCATTATCTCGAGTGCGTCAGGATTCTTCTTCTGGGGCATTATGCTTGACGTAGAAGAAAGCTCGTCGCTGAGCTCGACAAAGCCGAACTCAGCGGTGCTCCACAGGATAAGTTCCTCAGCAAGGCGGCTCAGGTTGACCCCCAGCAGAGCGAGCGCTGCCATTGGCTCGAGAAGAAAGTCACGCGAGGCTACTGCATCCTGAGAGTTCTCCACTATACCGGCGAAGCCCAGCATACGTGCTACTTCGGCGCGGTCTATCGCAAAGCTTGTTCCTGCGAGGGCGCATGCCCCGAGGGGACTGAGGTTCACCCTCGCATAGGCGTCCTGCAGCCTCTCCAGGTCGCGAACAAATGCCCAAAAGTGGGCAAGCATGTGGTGCGCCAGCGTCGCTGGTTGAGCGCGCTGCAGGTGGGTGTAGCCGGGCATGAGAGCATGCTTGTTATCCTCCGCAATCTTGAGCAGGACTTCCTCTAGGGTGAGAAGCGCGCGGGAGATGCGGTTTATTCTATCGCGGGCGAGCATGCGCAGGTCAAGGGCAACCTGATCATTTCGAGAGCGGGCAGTGTGCAGCTTTCCCGCGGCTTCGCCAACCTCCTCAAATAGTTTTGCCTCAACGGCGATGTGCACATCTTCCAGCTCGTGCTCGAGCTTCAGGTTTTTGCTTCTGTAGATATTAAGCAGCCCGCGAAGGATGCTCTTCATCTCCTCCTCTTTAATAATCCCCCTTTTCCCGAGCATCAGCGCATGCGCCATGCTTCCAAGGATGTCGTACTCCAGGATGTTCACGTCAAAAGCTAGCGAAGAGGTGTAACGGGCAAACTCTGCGTCAACGCCTTCTCCAAGCCTGCCTTCTCTGAGCATCAAACCACCAGTAGAAAATTGAGTGTGCTGATATAAAAAGGCATGCCAGTCGACATTTAGCATAATAAAAAGGGGGGAGGGAGGTGTTGGGGAGGGGGGCCCTTGGAGATTAGAAGAAAAAGCAGTTCCTAACACTCCAAGGGCATTCATTCATGATGCACAACGCATATATAAATTTTACGGTGAGGTGGGGGTGTGGTGCTATATGGAAATTTATTTCACTATACAACATTTATCCACCTAACCTCCAAATAATAAAAACAATAACCATAAAGCTGTCTCAATAAGCTTTATATTCTCCCCTGCAGTATATTTAGATATAATGAAAAAAGCTCTGCTCGTGGACGAAAAGGCACAGGTCAGCTTGGAGTTCATCCTCCTCGTGGGAGGGGTTCTTGTAGGTGCGCTGACAATATTCACCCTCCGCGACTCCCTCAAAAATTTCGCCCAGGTAATAAGCGACTGGGTTGAGGCGGAGAGAAACCTCTCCATAGCTCAGGTTACCAGGTAGGCTACTTTTTGTTGTTAAAATGCACTCTGCGATGGTGCTCGTCGAAGGGCTCAACGTGCACCAGTGCAGAAGCAACTTCCGGCATGTTCTCTGTTATCTTCACCTGAACCTCATGGGCTATCTCATGAGCCTTTTTAAGTGGTATATTCTCATCCACGCACACGTGTAGGTCCACCTTGTTGTATGCACCCATCGCGTGCACTCTTACGCGGTGCACATCAATGACGCCCTCCACCTCCCTGGTTAGCCTTTTGATCTCCTCCACCATCTCAGGCGAGGGCACTGTACCCATAAGGTGCAGGATGTTCCTCCAGCCTATTTCCACAGCGATCTTGAAGATAAGAAGGGTTATAGCCAGAGCGATGATGGGATCAAGGGCATAGAAGCCCAGCCGACTCGCTCCAATGCCCGCGAGAATCGCCATGGAGGTGTAGATATCTCCCTTAAGGTTGGCTGCGCTTGCAGCGAGGGCGGGGCTGTTTATCCTCTGGGCAACCTCCCCGGTGTATCTGGCAAGAAGCACTTTACCTAAGAGGTTAACTCCAACCGCAAGCAGGGCAACGAGCTTCACCTGCTCAGGGGCATAGAAAAGGCGCAAAACCGCGTGTCTCGCAAACTCATACGCGAGCAGGGCGAGCATTATAGAGACGATAAGCCCAGCTATGGCCTCGGCATCGTAGTGACCGTAAGGATGAGTCTCGTCCGCAGGTTTATAGCTTATCTTAATCCCAATCCAGGTTATAAGGGAGGAGAGCACATCCGAAAAGGAGTCCAGGGCATCTGCAATAAGCGCTGCGCTCCCGGAATATACACCCGCTACGAACTTCATCACTGCAAGGGCGAGGTTTCCAAAGATTCCAATCAGTGATGCCCTTTCGCCAGCTTTGTACCTCTCCACGTCCATGTTCTGCGCTCCCTATTGTTTTATAGTACTTTCGCGTATATATTAATCGAGATGTTCAAACCTGCGCGTATGCTTAAACTTTTCTGCATCGCCCACGAGTCCACCCTCGAGCAGATGGTGGAGCAGCTTCAGCGCCTCGCGTGCGTGCAGTTCTTTGACGTAAAGGAACACTTCCGCTTTCTGAAGCCGGTTGATACCAGAAAGAAGGAGATTCTCGCCCTCGAGGAGAAGATTTCCGGGTTGCTCTCTGATTTAAAGCCTGAGGCAGGGGCAGACTTTCTTGAAAGGCTCATTGGCCCAAAGGCTGTGCCGGTGGAGATAGTCGAGAGGGTAGCTAACTTAGAGGAGATAGAGGAAGAGGTAAACCGTGTGGAGGGCGAGTACCTTGCATACTGTGAGAGGCTCTCAGCGATTCACCGCAAGCTAAGAGAGATGGAGGAGGAGATGGGCAGAGTAGAGAGGGAGGCAATCGACATAGAGGCACTGCCCGACGGGAGTGAGCTAAAAAAGAAATACGAAGAGCTATTGCGGGAAAAGGAAGTAAACGCGAAACGCCTGCGCGAGGCTGAGGCTGAGCTTACCCTATTTAAAAAGAGGAGCTACCCGCATCTTCTCGCCCTGAAGGAGGGGCTGGAGAACCTCAAGATTAGAGCAGAGGCTCTGGAAAAATTCGGACGTTCGCGCAGCGTTGTACTCTTCGCCGGCTGGGTGCCTGAAAAACACAGGGAGCGCGTACGTAGCGCCATCGAAGAAGCTGCAGGAGGACTTGCAATTCTGGAGTTTTATCCCCCAGCGAAAGACGATTCACCGCCCATTCTACTAGAAAATCCCCGGATAATAAAACCTTACGAGGTGCTCACCACCACCTATGGTTTGCCAGAGTACAACGGCATAGATCCCACGCCTATCCTCGCGATAACTTTCACCGCGATGTTTGGAATGATGTTCGCAGACGTTGGCTATGGCTTAGTCCTCAGCATCTTAAGTTTGCTGCTCTATCTCCTCACCACCCACCGCGAGCGTGTGGTAAAGGACATAAACCTCATAGTTTTTTATGCCGGCACAGCCTCGGTGTTCTTCGGCTTGCTTGCGGGCGAATTCTTCGGCGGACTCCTGAAAATCAAGCCTCTCTTGGCAAGCTATATGCAAAACCTCCAACTTTTGCTTGCCATCTCCTTCCTCCTGGGCTTTACCCACATCTCCATGAGCCTTATATCAAGAGTGGTCTCCATGAAGAATGTGCTCTACTCCCTCTCGCTGCTACTCATTCTCTGGGGCTCAGGGCTTTACCTCATCCTGCCAGGCCTAAAAATCGTCTCTTTGCCAATCCTCATCGCAGGCCTAGCCCTGCTCGCGAAGGATAAGGGCTTGGAGGCAATAGAAGAGCTCATCGCCCTTACGGCTAACGTAATATCATATGCAAGAGTCGGTGCGCTGGCGGTGATTCACGTAACCATGGCTAGGCTTCTGGTGAAGGTGGTGGAGAGCATACAGAATGGCATCATCGGTATAGTAATCGCTCCCCTCATCTTTGCCCTTGGTGCTGCGTTTATCCTCGCCTCAAGCACCTTTATAGTCTTCATTCATTCGCTGCGCCTGCACTGGCTGGAGTTCTTCCGCAGATTTTACTCCGGAAGGGGGGAAATATTTAAGCCCTTCGCCTATAAACGTGAATATACATACCTGCTGTGAGGCTTTGCAATGATATCCAGGATACTCCTCGCCACGGACGGCTCCGCCTTCTCAGAACTTGCTGGCGAATACGCCATTTACCTCGCTGAGAAGCTTGGGGCAAGGTTGACGGCGCTCCATGTTCTAAAACTCGAGCCTCCAAAGAGGCTCTCGCCAGAGGAGGTTGACGAAGAGAAGGCGAGGGCAGCTAAGGTCATATTCCACCACCTTGAGAAGGCTGCCGCTGAGAGGGGTGTGGAACTGGAAACAAAGGTGCTCATCTCACGCGATGTTGGCGAGGCAATAGTTGAGGAGGCACGACTTGGGAAGTATGAGCTTCTGGTGATGGGAAGTCTGGGCAAAACCGGCTTAAAGAAGCTCCTCATGGGCAGCGTCTCAGAGCAGGTAGTTAAGCATGCACCCTGCCCTGTGCTTGTGGTTAGATAACCAAAAACCGAAATAAACAAAATTTTTGCGTTTATTGCGGAATAACGTCCATTTCGTGGGGTTTTATCTACCACCTATAAACGATTTTTAAGGATATTTTAAATCCCCTGACGCCCAAATGTAAACCATGGAGGTGAGCAGAATGAGACGGTTGGTAATGCTCTATCTGGTGTTTATGTTTTTGATGCCGACCAGTGCTCTTGCACAGGAAAATAGCACAAACGATACAACAAACGACACAGTGAGCGAAGAAGAGGCTGGCATAGCCCCTGACTCCTTCCTGTACATCTTCGACAGACTATTTGAGAAGCTTGAGCTTGCCCTCGCCTTGAGCGAGGAGGCAAAGGTAAAGGTGCGCCTGAAGCATGCAGAGGAGCGCCTTGCGGAGATTAAACTGATGCAGAAGAAGAACAAGACCAAGGTCATAGTAAAGCTGAGCGATGAATACCAGAAAGAGATTGAAGAGGTGGAAAAGGAGATTGAGGAGGCAGAGAAAAAGGGTAAGAATGTAACGGAGATCAAGGTAAAAGCCGTCGAGGCTACGGCAAAGCACCAGGAGGTGCTTCAGTGGGTTTATCAGCTTGTGCCTCCTGAGGCGAAGCCCGCGATTGAGCACGCACTCAACGTTTCGCGGAGAGGGCATGAGAAGATAAAGATGAAGTTCGAGACCAATGCCGGCGAGCTGAAGATAAAGATGGGCAAGAAGGGCATTGAGGTAGAGCTTAAGAACAAGATTCCAAAAGAGGAGCGCGCAAAAGCAGGGAAGCAGAAGGACGGACATGATGAAGAGGGCAAGATAAAGGCGGAGGTAAAGGGCAACATCACAAAGGTTGAGGTGGAACTCTCCGGCGCGGAGTACAAGCTAACACTGAACACAACGCAGAGAGATGAGATAATAGCAGAGATAGCAAACATCACAGGGTTAACGCCAAACGAGGTGGCTCAGCTTCTGGAGCTTGAGGTGGAAAAGGAAGAGCATAAACCAAAGACCAAGATGAAGACAGAAGTCGAGGTGGAAGAGGAAGAGTCTGAGACCAAAGTGGAGATAGAGGTTGAGGTGAAGAAGAAGGAAGAAGAGAGTGAGGAGGTAGAAGAGGAGGAAGAGAAAGAGGAGGAACACAAAGTAGAAGTGGAAATAGAGAGAGGTGGTGCTGAAAAAGGTAAGAAAGGCAGGGGTAGATAATTTCCCGAACCCATGGAGGGATTTGCGAGGCTACCCCTTCCCTCCAAACTCTTTTTTTAGAATCAACCTGTTTGTCTTGCGGTAGGGCTCCTTTTTTATTATGCCCTTCTCCTCCAGGTTCCGCACCAGCTTGCTCACCTTCGCCTTGGAAAAGCCGGTCTGCTTGACAATCTCTTCCTGCAGTATCTCTCCCTTCTCTGCCAGGAGGTCGTATATTTTCTGCTCATCCTCTCTGAGGACGAGTTTAACCACTTTACTCTGCTCTACCCCACGTTTCTTTTTCTGATAAGCGAAGTATGCATACGTAAGCGCCGCTCCCAAGGCAAGTCCTACCAGCGCAAGGGCATAGCCTGAGCGCTGCTCCTGCCCAACTGTGGTGTACATTACAAAAATCCTGAAGCTCTCGCGAGGCAAGAGCTCCCACTTCTTCCATCTTATTATTATGTGCTCCCCATCCGTGAGGATGCGCTCGGGTGTTGGGTAAACAGCGGCTATTGCCTCGCCGGCGCCACGCTGCTCAGACACGAGAACGCTGCCCTTAGGGAGCTTCACCATGAAGGTGAAGTTGACCACCTTCACCTCGGGCACGTAGCTCATGGTTAGTATGTTTTCCCCGCGGTAGCTGGATACCACCTCAGGCAGGGTAAAGACAAAGCGTAGCCTCTGACTTTCGCCCATCTGGAGCTTCTTACGCAGGGGCACCACCAGGGTATTGTCTTCAATGAAAACTTCAAGTTCGCCCTCCTCGTCGTACACCTTCACCTGAGAGGGCGCTGCAGCTATTGCGTACTCCACCGCCGAGATGTTGCCCTTTAGATTTACAACAGTGAAGGAGACCTCCTCTATGGCGTTGCCCTGGTAATCAGGTGCAATCGATATGATGTAGTCTCTGAAGTGGTACTCTTGAGCGGCAGCTATGGGTATGAACAGGAGGAAGAGGATTATGAATCTCATTGACTAAAAGTTGATTCGCTGCTCAAATAAAGGTTACCCGCAACTGTGTTGCGGGTGACGGCAGGTATTAAATACAAAGAGCGCATACCTTTGGGCATGGAAATTGGTGTTGTGGGCAAGCCAAATGTTGGCAAAAGCACCTTCTTCAGCGCCGCCACGCTGAGCAAGGCGGAGATAGCCAACTATCCCTTCACCACAGTGGAGGCGAATAAGGCGGTAGCCTTTGTGCGCGTTCCCGAGCCAGCGGTGGAGCTGGGAGTAAAGCCAAACCCGCGCAACTCTCTCACTATGGGAGGCTACCGATTCGTGCCCGTGGAGATGATAGACGTCGCGGGCCTGGTACCAAAGGCGCACGAGGGTCGTGGCCTGGGAAATAAGTTTCTGGACGACCTGCGCCAGGCGGGAGCGCTTATCCATGTGGTCGACGCCAGTGGTGCCACGGACGAGGAGGGAAATCCGCTAAAGCCGGGGGAGCACGACCCTCGCAAGGATGTGCGCTTCCTTGAGGAGGAGATTGAGCTGTGGTTCTTCGGCATATTCCAGCGAAACTGGGAGAAACTCTCCCGTAGAGTTCAGCTCGCCGGCGAAAGCTTTGAGCACCTCTTCCAGGAGCTCTTCGCCGGTTTGGGGATACGCGAGGCACATGTGCAGCTTGCACTCAGAGAGACAGGCCTAGACCCTAAGAAACCGGCGCAGTGGAGCCAGGAGGAACTCTTCTCCTTCACCCGCACCCTGCGCAGGCTGGCGAAGCCCATAATCGTTGCTGCAAACAAGGCGGACGTGGGTATAGCCGAGGAGAACATAGCCAGACTTAAGGAGGAGTTCCCTCATACGAAGGTAATCCCTACCAGCGCAATGGCGGAGCTCATGCTGAAGAATCTTGCGGAGGCTGGGGTAATAAGCTATGTGCCCGGGGAGAGCAGCTTTGAAATTTTAAAGCCCGCTGAGCTCTCGCCCAAGCAGAAGAAGGCTC
>Ga0209426_1001378_pt1 | contig 15090 bp, 9 predicted proteins | sample Deesub1362B_J571_FD_187697 | JGI IMG/M metagenome (GOLD analysis project Ga0209426, IMG submission 187697) | Deep oceanic, basalt-hosted subsurface ecosystem from Juan de Fuca Ridge flank, Pacific Ocean, CORK Borehole 1362B_J2.571 (SPAdes)... ...
CACGTGACGGGCCCGGCGGTAGACCCGATCCCCCATCTCCTCCCGGAGTTCCTCCACCATTTCCACGGTGGCATCCCGCAGAGCCTTAACCTCCGGGTACCGTTTCTGCAGAATCTTCACCGCCTTCTGGCAGGATTCCAGCCGCTCGTTGTACTCGCTTCCGGCCAGGGCCCGCGGAATCCCACTGTAAATGGACACAAAGGCCAGCCCCTGCGGAATGCGGTAATGGGTCATTACCAAGGAGCGGCAGTCCAGCAGTCCAGCGTGGTCTTTTCGGCAGGCCAGGGCCGCGTACTGGTCCATGGGACCACATTTGACGCCCACAAAGCGGTGATCGCCCCGCCGGCAGATGTCCACAAATTCCGCATCGGGAAGGCTGTGGCCGTCCAGCCGCTCGATGGCGGTCCCAAAAGCCACCTCAAAGGCGGCGGAAGAACTCAGCCCCGAACCGATGGGAACATTGCCCAGGACTACAACGTCTTTCCCCCGGAGCCGGTATCCGGCTCTGTCCATTTCAACAGCCACACCCATCAAGTAAGAAGCCCAGGTTGGCCTGGAACCTGGTACGGCGTCTAAATCGAACGTAAATGATTCATCCAAATTGCCGGTATAGACGCGGATTTGTCGGTCCTGCCGGTTGCGGGCCACTGCTACTGTAAAGCGGTCGATAGCGATGGGAAGTACGTGACCGTCATTGTAGTCGGTATGCTCACCGATAATATTCGAGCGACCTGGAGCAGCAACCACCACTTCGGGTTCGCAACTGTACTGTTTCCAAAAGAGTTTCCTCGCGGAAGTCTTCAGTTCTTCCAGTGTCATATCCGTTCCTCCCTATTGCCGGTTGCCATCGCAAAACCAGATGACCCAACCCCGCTATTTTTATGCAATTTAGCATTTTCCGGTTGACCTTCAAGAGAAATGTCCCATTCGATTCTTTTGCGGATATTCCTTCCGCCCCCCGGTCACCGCACTACTAAATCAGCAACCCGGGGCTTCCCAATTGTCCGGAAAACCCATCCGGAAAACCAAAAGGAAACCCGGAACCGCCCAATAGGATCCGGCAAAAGTGGATTTTTCGTGATAGACGATCCTGTCAGTTGCTCCTTCGGTTGGCGCCCATAAAAATCTCTTGTGAAGGCAATCCATTCTCCAGGCCGCACTCTATCCCTATGCCGATGTGAACGGAAGAATCCCTCGGTAAACCCGGACTAAGGCTCGGGCGCTCCGGCCAAGCACGCCGCCCGCCAGCAGCACAAATCCCGGATCCTTAACCAACCCCTTCCCCAGGCATAGCCTTTGTAATCGGCGATCTGGGACCCGCTGTCCCGATAAGCAAAAGGCTCCCGGGAGGAAGGCAGCCCCTCCCTTTTGCGATCGAGGCGAATCCCTTCTTATCTGGGCCTTCATCCGGCAGCCTTTTTAAACGGACTACTTTCCCATTAGAAGCAGCAACAGATGGGCCGCAGACCAGCTAAAATGATTCACCCGCATTCCCCGTCCGATGATCGGATCGTAGTTTTCCCGGATAGGCGCACCGGGCACCAGCAGGTTTTCTGCGTGATTTATCAGATCCCATGTGAGCCGGTGGGCCCGTTCAACATAGCCATAACGTTCCAGGGCCCGAATCCCAAAATACGCCTGATCCAGCCAGACAGGTCCCCGCCAGTATCGGAGCGAAAATTCAGGATGATCTCTGGCTATCGTCGGGAACGGCACATACGTGGCAAATTTTTGCGGATCGGAAATGATCCGTACAACCCGCTCTGCCTGTTCAGAGGTTGCTGCCCCGGTCCATAAAGGGATCCAGCCTTCTGGGCCCTGGACCCGCACAAACCGATGTTCGGGAATCCGTAAATCATAGAAATAGCCGTCGGTGTCATCGAAAAACTTCCGCCGGATATCCTGCCCAAGCCTTTCAGCCTCCGTCCGTAGAATAGCGGCTCTCTTCCTGTCCCCCACCCCCTCCAGCAAATCGGCCAGATACCCTTTTTCGGCGAAGAGGTATGCGTTGAGATCCACCGATTCCTGGTTGAGCGAATAAGCACCTTCCCCGTTGCGCAGAATTCTGGCATGATCAAACCGTACCGCATTGTCCATCCCGCTTTCCCAGCGGGCCGCCTCGAAGGTGCTGTCCGTAGAACCGTATTCGCAAAGACCGTCCCCGTCGTGATCCCGGTTCCGGTACCACCATGCGTGGTACCTCAAGAGAAAAGGCAGCACTTCCCTCACAAAGGCGGTATCGCGCCCCACCTGAAACACACGCCACACCGCCCACGCAGCCAGTGGCGGTTTTGTGTTCCTCCAGTTGTTTTCCCGGGAATCCGCATAAATCACGTCCGCGACCATCCCCTGTTCGTTCTGATAATCAAACATAGCGCGGATCTGATCTTTGGCCAAATCGGGATCCAGATAGGCAAGTGCGACAGCATGTTTCCAGGAATCCCAGGCCCAGAATCCATTGAAATAAGGGATGGCATATGACGGAAACAATCCATCATGATGGATATCGCCGTAGGCTTCGCGCCAGTTGCTGATGAGCGTTAGAAGGCATTTGACGGCAAGACGCCGGTACTTCAGGCTGTCGAGCCAGACACTCTGGTGGCTAAATATCCGGTCCAGATAGCCCTGCCAGCGCGTTCTTTCCTGCTGAAACCGCTGCTCAAGCGCCGAAAAGTCCCATGCTGGAAGACCGCTCCCCAGCGGTTTTCCCCAGGGAGCCCATTCGATAACCACCCAGCTGCGAAAGGTCTCACTTTTTCTCGGGCCGCCCGGGATGTTTAGCCGAAACCGGTGTCCTTTCTGCCAGACCGATACCCGCTGGAGCTCCTGCGGCCAGTACAGTCTCAGATGAAAATTATTCCAGGCAACAAATTCCACAGATGCGACTCCACGCCGAACCATTCCGATAGGCACAGTTGAGAAAACCTCACCCATCCAATGCCAGCCTACAGGCTGGCGGCCATCCTCAGGATTCCATTCAACAAGCCACCCCACCTGGCGGGAAGAGAGGTAAAAGAGGCGCATTTGCAAAGTTCCTTCAGCAAAGGATAACCGCTGCTCCAGCCAACCGGGATAAAAATGCAGTTTTGCGGAATCAGCCTGATCGGCGAACAGCGTATCGCTTCCCAGCAAAATCGCGACCTTCAAAAGCTCCGCGCTTAACCATCGGCCATTGTACAGGCAAAAGGGACCGGAAAACCCGCCCCATGTCGACGGGTCATCCTCTGCCGGCAGGCCGAATCCGATCCAGGACCCCTGATCCAGAAAACAGAAGCTGTTCCAGTCCTCTTCACCGCCGGGAAGATTGCGCACGTTCAGAATGTTCGAAAAATCTTCCACAGAATCTGGCAAAGCCCCCCGACTGCTCCAGGTACATCCAAACCATAGTGCCCACAACATGAAAATCAAAAGAACGCAGCAGTAAACCTTCTGGAGTCGATCCATAAAATCCCGCCCTCGAGCGTTCCGTTACGTTTATTCAGTGTCATGGATGTACGGTCATCTCCCCCGGCAGCAAAATCAGCCTGCGGCTCCCGGTAAAAGAGAACATGGCACCGATGACACTCCCGGGATACCTACCCGATGCAACAGGCCGCACGCCTTCTCTTTGAAAACGGCTGCTCTTCCCGCCCACGGAAAAAGCAGAATACATGCTCATTCCCGGTACAGGTCCACATCCAGACACAGTCGCAAAGCCCATCGCCTAACCGCAAAATGCTCCACATAGCACTCCACCAGCTGGCTCGACCGGATCAAATATCAGTCCCTGACCTTCGGTGAACACATTTTCCGATCATAAATCCCCCCACAAACCGCATCCGCGTTATCCCGGGACCAATGGATAAATCCGGCGGTGTTGGACGTCACTTGGGCATTCCCGCTATGCCTATGTTCAGACAATCCCGAAAGGCTTCCATGCTGAAAGCAACCATCCATGGGCCCATTCCCCCATAGACTTCGCCCTGTAGATAGCACCGCCGTGCGAGGGCAAAAACGATTTTACGGCGAGACCAACCGGAAAACCCGGCCCAATAATCCCGCCGTCCGGCCCGGTTTCTGGCGCTGGGAGACCAGCGTCTGCCGCCGAAAAAACGGTGAATGGCATCTGGCAGATCTACGCCTATGCGTTTTGCTCTTATCGGATCGGGTTGCTTTCCCGCTTTTGCCCGCAAGGTTCGGCCTCTCAAAACTTACTTTCAATATGCGGAAAACGTTCGCTCCGGTCAAGAACAACGCAGCCGAAACAGTTCCAAAGCACCGGGCTTTCCCCCGGGAACGTGGTATCCCATACGCGGATCCACTTCCCGCATTTCCCTGGAGACCCGGCAATATCTTCCTAACCCGCTGAAAACCAAAGCGGGCAGCGGAGCAGACAACGCACCGCTGAACTTCGGGTGCGTCAAACAGCAGGTTTTGCCTTCCTTTCGTCCGGCCAGACTGCAAAAGCTACCGCCCAGCCCGAAACTTCTCGGCCGGCCATCCATACACCCGCAAAAGGTATTGCGTTCTTCGGCGAATTCCCTTAAATTGCCAGCAAATTTTGAGGTAAGAGAGAGCAAAATGGGTCGCGCGGAGATCGTTCTTTCTGTCGATGCCCTCCGTAAATCGTACGGCCCCGTGCGTGCGGTGGACGGCATTTCATTTGAAGTGTTCCGAGGCGAGATTTTTGGGATGGTGGGCCCCAACGGTGCCGGGAAAACCACAACCATCGAATGCCTGGAAGGGCTCCGCCAGCCAGACGAAGGTGAAATTTCGGTCCTTGGTCTGAACCCTGCCCGCCAGCGGACGGAGCTGATGCAGCGGATCGGCGTCCAACTACAGCAGTCTGCCCTGCCCCATCATCTAAAAGTCCTGGAAGCCCTGGATCTTTTCCGTTCTTTTTACCGGAAGCAAGCCGATCCACGGCATTTGCTGGAAACCCTTGGTTTAAGGGATAGCCGGCACCGGAAATTCGGCCAGCTTTCCGGCGGACAAAAACAGCGCCTCTTTATCGCCCTCGCGTTGATTAACGATCCCGAAATTGTTTTTCTGGACGAACTTACCACCGGGCTGGATCCGCAAGCCCGCCGGGCCATGTGGAACCTGGTACGCCAGATGAAGCAGGACGGCAAGACCGTTTTTCTCACCACCCACTATATGGAAGAAGCCCAGCAGCTCTGCGATCGGGTAGCAATCATCGATCGAGGCCGAATTGTTGCCCTGGACACGCCAGAACACCTCATTCAGCAGCTGAAGGCCCGCACCAGGGTGGTGTTTCAGCCGGCAGAAAATTTCCCGCTGAACCATTTCAAGAAGGCCTTTTCCTCGCTGCATATCGAGCACACAGACGATAGGGTCATTGTGCTGGGCGAAGGCAACCGGTTTGTTGTCGATGTGGTCCGTTTCCTCGTAGAGAATAACATCGTTTTCCAGAATTTGAAAGTCGAATACCCCAATCTTGAAGATGTCTTTTTGGCCCTGACCGGCCACCAGATGCGCGACTGACTCAGGAGAAATCGGATGCGCGGCCTTTGGAAACTCACACTTACCGAACTCAAACTGTTCCTCAGGGAGCAGGTAGCCGCTTTCTTCACCCTGATTTTTCCCCTGATGATGCTTTTCATCTTTGGAAGCATCTACGGCAACAAACCCACTCCCATTTTTGGTGGCTTCGGCAATGTGGACATTTCCGTACCCGCCTACGGCGCAATGATCATTGCTACCAGCGGCCTGATCTCGCTGCCAATTTTGCTGGCTACCTATCGGGAACTGCGTATTTTTGCCCGCTTTCAGGCAACGCCCATCCACCCCATCAGCATCTTTCTGGCCCATATCACCGTCCTTGTCACAGTCAATTTTCTGGGATTGATTCTGCTCGCCGCTGCAGGCAAGCTGGTGTATCACCTCCGCTTTGCCGGAAATATGATACTTGTGGTGGCCGCCTATTTCTACTGCAGCCTGGCGTTCCTGGCCATTGGGTTTCTGCTGGGGAGTGTGGTCCGTTCCGCCCGTACGGCACAGATCGTTGGTATGGTCTTTTTCTTCCCCATGATTTTCTTCTCCGGCGCCACCATCCCCCGGGAATTTTTGCCAGAGGCCATCCGCAGCGTGGCCCAGTTTCTCCCGCTCACCCACGTCGTCAATCTGTTGCGTGGCCTGTGGATCGGCGCCCCTCCATCCTCCTGGCCCGTAAACGCCGGATACCTGGCTATCCTCTCTGCCCTCAGCATTCTCCTTGCCGTGCGAATTTTCCGCTGGGAATAAGAGGGAAATTTTTGTATCTTACCAAAAATTTTTGGAAACACTTTTCCGCGGAAAAAAATCGGACAGGCAAGTCCGGTTGGCGAAAAAAGGTTTCGGCAAGGGCCGATGAACCGCCACCGGCAAAAAATCAGCGCGTCTGTGCTGTTTAAACCAAACCGGCAGGAGGTTAGCATGAAACGATACTCTTCTTCCCTTTTCTTGGTTTTTTTGCTACTTTTCATCTCTGCACCGGGCTGCCAGAAGACCCGCAATGCGGCCCAGCCGGCAGGCACATACAAAGACATCACCGTGGAAGAAGCGGCGGCGATGATACAGGAAAAAGCGGATAACCCCGCTTTCGTTATACTGGATGTCCGTACCCCTGCCGAATATGAGAGCGGCCACATTGCCGGTGCCCTTCTGATGGATTACCGTTCCGAAAATTTTCGCGATGAACTGCAAAAGCTGGACAAAAACAAGGAATACCTGGTGTACTGCCGCTCGGGCAACCGAAGCCGCAAGGCAATGGAAATTATGAAGGAGCTGGGATTCAAAACGGTCTACAATATGCTGGGCGGCATACGGAAATGGAAAGAAACAGGCAAACCGCTGGTCGTTCCCGAACCGGAGCAGCAGGGAAAACTGTAATTTGAACGGGAAATCACGGATCACAGCACCAAAAACCGTCCGAAAACATCCTCTTCCTGCGAGGTTGTGGTTTAACCCGGAGGTTCCGGTCGCCATGTACTGAAAGCCAACCAAACGAGGTAAGGAGGGAGCCATGCAAATTTTTGCCCGACGCGGATGTCAGATCAACCCGTGGTGGAGAACTGGATTCCTCTTTCTGGTCGTCCTGCTGGCGGGCGCCGTTCTGGCACAGCCACTCCGTTTTCAGCAGATTGTTGGTCACGACCCTGGCGAGCGCATCACCCTGCACCGGGATATGGTTCATTACCTGACAACGCTGGCATCCCAATCGGACCGCGTTCAGGTGGTACCACAGGGCCGTTCCTGGGAAGGACGGGAACTCCTCCTGGCGGTTGTATCGGACCCATCGAATCTGGCCCGGCTGAATTCCATTCAGAAAAACGCTGCCAAACTCGCGGATCCCCGAACACTTCCCCCCGCCGCTGCCGAAGAGATCATCCGGCAACAACCAGCGGTCGTCTGGTTGGGCGGTTCCATACACGGATTCGAACTTTCTGGCGCCGAAGCCCTGCTCAAGCTTCTCGAACACCTCTCAACCCGGGACGATAGCCTCACCCGGGCGGTTCTGAAAAATCTTGTCATTCTTATTGACCCCATGCTGAACCCGGATGGCCGGGATGCATTCGCCCTTACCAACATCCAAAACAGCGGCCATCGTCCAAACCCATACCGTGAAGACTGGAATAACGACTTCACCTTCTGGGAGGCCCTCAAATTTCGCACGGGTCACTACTATTTCGATACAAACCGCGACTGGTTTGCACAGACGCAGGAAGAAACCCGGAACCGCGTTCCCACATTTTTGCGCTGGCACCCTCAGGTTTCCATTGACCTGCATGAGATGGGGTCGGATGTGGAATTTTATTTCGATCCGGCTACTGAACCGTACGGCCCTTATTTCCCGCCGTTTGCCCGCAAATGGTTCGAACGGTTCGGAGAGGCCTACGCTGCTTCGTTTGATACGGCCGGTTTTGAATACATGACGCGGGAACGTTACAATTTCTTCTATCCCGGGTACACAACGTCGTTCAACAGCTATCTGGGCGCCGTGGGCATGCTATATGAGCAGGGTTCAACCCGCGGCCTCGCCATCGAACGGCCCGACGGCACGGTGCGCACCCTGCAAGACGCCCTGACGCAGCATTACACAGCCGCCTGGACCGCCCTGGTTACCGCGGCCCGGAACCGGGAATCGCTCCTGAGAGACTTTTACAATGCCAAACGGGAAGATCTCAATCTGGCCCAAAAGGGCTACCGTTACTACTTCCTGCCCAAACAGGAGCATGCGGACCTGCTCCGGGTTCTTATCGAAACACTCCTTCGTGATGGGATTGAAGTATATCAGACTGTGCGGCCACTTCGCTTGAAGACAGCCCGCAATGAACGCGGGAAAATGGTGAACAACATTTCCATTCCCGCCGGAAGTTACCTGATTGACGCCTACCAGCCTTTGAGCCGGCTGGTTCGGGTACTGCTGGAGCCAGAAGTGCCCCTGCCGGACGCTTTCCTCAAAGAGGCACGGAAGCGGGTTGAACGCGGCGAAAACCCGCGGTTTTACGACATCACCGCATGGTCCCTGCCGCTGCTGTTCAATCTGAAATGCTACGCCACCCGGACACTGCCCGAGCTGCCCAAACAGAAAATCAAAGCGCCAGAACAAACACTCCGGGCCCCGGAACAGGCTACCTATGCCTACGCTGTGGACGGACATCAGGTGTATGCCCTCTCGGTTCTATATGACCTGAAAGCCGCGGGCTATCGGGCCTCCGTCCTGCTGAAACCTACGCGGATTGCAGGCCATAAACTGGGCTCGGGAACGGTTATCTTCCGGGTAGGCCAGAACCCTCCATCTTTGCATAATGCACTACGGCGAGTGGCCAGAAAATGGAAGGTGGAGGTACTGCCCCTTAATACCGGTCTTTCCGAAGAGGGTTACCCGGCCCTCGGTTCCAGCGATGCCATTACGGTGAAAATGCCAGAGATCGCCCTCGTTGCCGAAAACCCGGTGCGCGGTTATTCATTCGGTTGGGCCTGGTACACGCTGGACCGCCAGTATGGTATTCCCGTAACTGTGCTCCGGGCCAGTTCCCTTTCCAGAACCCGTCTTTCTCGCTTTAATGTCATCGTGCTTCCCGATTGCTCCCCCGAAGAATTTGCCCGCTTGCTGGGTGAGGCAGGCAAAAACAGGCTCTCTGCATGGGTGCGCTCCGGAGGAACTCTTGTGACAATCGGAAACGCCGTGGAATTCGCCCGGAAAGAACTGAAACTGGTGGATATCCGCAACTGGTACGAAACGAAAGAGGGAAAGAACCAGCCTCATTTCCGCGTCCCCGGAAGTATTCTGGCTGTGCAGCTGGATCCCGAATACTGGCTGGCGGCCGGCTATGATGTGGCAGACATCCCGTTCCTGGTCACATCCGACAGAATTTACCTGCCTTCGGAAAAACCGCCCTCACCGCGCCGCCGGTATGTCGGCGTATACGCCCCGGCAAAAAAACTACGCATCTCTGGACACATCTGGGAAGAGAGCCTGCAGCGTCTTCCGGGCACACTCTGTGTCTATGAACAGCGCGTAAACCGAGGCCGGGTCATCTGCTTCGTGGAAGATCCCAACTTCCGGGCTTACCACCGCGGTCTGAACCGCCTGTTCCTGAATGCAGTACTTCTTGGGCCCAGTGCCCCATAGCGCGGCTGCCCTTGAATGCCGGAAAACTTCTGACAAAACACAGGTGCTCCGTAAAGGAGCACCTTTTTTTTGGCAAAACCGGCAAATAGGGATCATTCATCGCCGTGTAGGAAAGCCGAAAATTTTAATCCGGGAACCGGAATGGGCCCCGTAAAAAACCCAGCTCCGTGCGCCAGAAACGGTGATTGCACCGGGCCCATTTCCGCCAGAACACCGTCTGCTGGACCCTTGCCCGCCCAGGGCACTCAGCCCATCCGGGGGAATAACCTGGCGGAGGATTGGCTAAAGCTATCGAGGCTAACTGCGCAGCTTGTCCAGCAGTTCATTGAGCATATTCACTTCTTCTTCCGAAAGTTTTTTGAACTGCTGGATCCACTTCTCCTCTTCCTTCTCCACTTTTTCAAGGAGAGCCAGCCCTTTTTCGGTGATACGGATTTCGATGGCCCGGCGGTCGTATTCGCAGGTCTGCCGTTCCACCAGTCCCTTGCGCCGCAGTTTTTCCACCAGCCGGGAGGTATTGGACATGCGGTCCAGCATCCGCTCCGTAATGGTGTGTAAACGGGCAGGCTGAGGGTACTGCCCCCTCAATATCCGGAGAATGTTGTACTGCTGAGGCGAAAGACCAAACGGTTTCAGACGCCGTACATCCTGTGCATTCAGCCAGCTGCCGGTGAAAAGAATATTCACCAGAAGTTTGTGGTAGGGAGACTTAAAGCGTTTTTGTTTAATTTCATCTTCCAGCCGCATGGATTCTCTCCATTTTGGTTGTTGCATCAATATATGTAAGTACCTGCGCCATTTCAACCGATTCCGTTCCCTCGCAGACCATCGACCATCCGGAAATCACCCCACAACCTTGTCCAGCAGAAACCGGAGACGATTTCTGGTGACAGCCTCCTTTCCCTCAGTCCCTTGCCGGCTCCGTGTCTGCGAGCGCCATTTCCCCCTTGCGATTGATTTTCACCTCTGCACAACCTATATTGAAACGCCGGAAGTTCAAGATGGCAAGGAGATCAATGAAAGAGATCCAGCTCCCATATGGAACAACCTTTCGGGCGCTGCGGCTGCACCGCGATGACCTGCGTACCGATGTTTTCCTCCCCAAATCGGAGGCCGCTCTTCCAGAACCGGAAAAAGCCATACGCCGGGCCCTGCGGCACCCGATCGGATCGCCGCCGCTGAGGGAACTGGCAAAAGCAGCTGGAAAAATAGCCATTGTCACATCGGATGGAACGAGGCCCGTCCCAAACCGTTTGCTCCTTCCGGCAATTCTCGAGGAAATGGATACGCCGCTTTCGAAAGTCATTGTGCTGCTGGGAACAGGTTCTCATCGCCCCAACACAGAAAGAGAAATCCGCCAGATGTTTGGCAGCCGGCTCACTCGCCAGCTGACCATCCTCAACCATGATGCATATGACAGCCGGGAGAATGTGACTATCGGCAAAACGGAAAACGGAACCACCATCGCTTTCAACCGCCACTACGTGGAAGCCGACCTACGGATTGTTCTCGGCTTTATTGAACCTCACTTCTTTGCGGGTTTTTCCGGAGGCGCTAAAGGAATTCTGCCCGGTATTGCCAGCATCGGCGCGATTCTCCATATCCACCGATACGATTTGATCGCCCATCCAGACAGCACCTGGTGTGTGCTGGACACCAACCCCATCCAGCAGGAAATCCAGCGGTGGGTGGCGGAGTGCCCCCCACACTTTCTGGTCAATGTAACCCTGAACATGCAAAAAGAGATCACCGGCGTTTTTGCAGGAGACTACCGCCAGGCCCACCGCGAGGGCGTCCGGCGCGTGGCAGCGCAGAACACGCTGCCGGTTTCCCGCCTGTACCCTGTGGTGATCACCACCAACAGCGGCTACCCACTGGACCAAAACCTGTACCAGACCGTCAAGGGCCTGTCCGCGGCCGCACGGATTGTCCAGCCGGGTGGTACGATTCTCGCTGTAAGCGAATGCGCCGATGGCGTCCCTGCCCACGGCAAATTTTTCGACCTGATGAAAACGGGGCAGACCCCCGACGACATTCTTGCTGCAATCCGACAATTTCCAGCCCCGGTGCTGGACCAATGGGAGGCACAGATTCTGGCTCAGATCCTTAAAAAAGCGCGCGTGTTCCTTTTCTCCTCCCTTGATCCTCAGCAGGTGCGCCTGTGCAAGCTGCAGCCCCTACAGAACCTCGAGGAGGATGTTCGCCGCATCCTGTCCAAACTGCCTCCCGGTGAAGCCGTGGCCGTCCTTCCCTACGGCCCTCTAACTGTTCCTGCACCCCATAAACCGAACCAGATGGAGACACAGCCATGAGCCGCCTTTTGAAAATCTGCCTGATCGGATTTTTTGCCTTACTTTTGCACGTCGTTCCTGTCCGCTCTCAGGATCCCCCTGCGGGCAGAACCTGGCCACGCTACTGGGTCTTCTTCACGGACAAGGGTTCCTCTTGGCCCGCGAGCCTTCAGAAGGCAGCGGCCGCGGTGCTGAGCTGGCGATCCCTGCAACGCCGCCAGCTGCGGGCTACCCAGCGGCCCATTGTGGACGTCTCCGATGCACCCGTTTACGCTCCTTACCTGGAAGCACTCCGTGCCATGGGCATCCGGATTTACCGGGTTTCCCGCTGGCTGAACGCTGCTTCTGTGGTGGCCGGAATCCATCAGCTGGAACGGGTCCGCCAGCTACCGTTTGTAAAAAAAGTACAACCTGTAGCCGTGTACCGGCACCGGCCAGTCCCAGATTCCCCTCGGCCCCCTTTCCGCAAACGGCTTCCCGCTGCGCCTCACACATTCGACTATGGCCTCTCCTACGACCAGGTGGGCCTCATCAACATACCCAAACTGCACGATCTCGGGTATTCCGGAAAAGGAATCCTTATCACCCTCATCGACACCGGATTTCACTACCAGAAACACCGTGCCTTCCAGAGCCTGAATGTTGTGGCGGAATGGGATTTCATCAATAACGACGCCGTCACCCGCAATGAACAGGGACAGGACGCACCCTATCAGGATTTTCACGGAACGGCGGTGCTCTCCATCATCGGAGGGTTCTGGCCGGGTAAAATCATCGGGCCTGCCTACGCCGCAGATTATGCCCTCGCAAAAACCGAATACGTGCCCACAGAGACGCGCATTGAAGAGGACAATTGGGTCGCCGCTGTGGAATGGGCAGATAGTCTGGGCACCGATGTTATCTCCACTTCGCTGGGCTATCGCGATTTTGATGATGGGTTCGCCTACCAGTATTCTGATCTCGACGGGCGCACCATGGTTACGTCAAAAGCAGCAACCATGGCTGTGGAAAAAGGGATTGTGGTAGTAGCCTCTGCCGGCAATGAGGGCAACAACCCTGAATGGCCGTACATTACCAGCCCGGCCGATGGCATCGGCGTCATTGCAGCCGGTGCGGTGGATGCTCTGGGCCGGAGGGCTTCCTTCAGTTCCATCGGGCCCACGTTTGACGGCCGCATCAAACCGGACCTGATGGCCATGGGCGTAGGAAACGCCTTTGCGCAATCCGATGATAGCCTTGGAATAAAATTCGGCAATGGCACCTCTTTTTCCGCACCGCTGATTGCCGGCGTGTGCGCCCTGCTGCTGGAAATTCACCCGAACTGGACGCCGGCTCAGGTGTGGGAAGCGCTCACACAAACGGCCTCGCGGGCCGACAATCCGGACAATTTTTACGGCTACGGCATTGTGGACGCGTTCTCCGCTTCTCAGTACCTTTTCCCCGGAGAACGGCCCGAAAAGTTTGCCCTGGTGAGAACGCAGCTCAACCTGCAGAACAGGACAACCATTTTTTTTCTGGATGTTCCGGAACCCAAACCGATGAAGGTTCAGATATTCGACGCTCTGGGGCGAAGGGTTGTCCAGTTCAGGGAGCAGCCGCTCACCGGCAAATCACGGCCCTTCCTCTGGAAATGGCCGGCAAATTTGGCTTCGGGTGTGTACTTTGTGCGCTTCACCGCGGGAGACCAGCAGATAACAGCAAAGACCCTGATTGTGCGATAGGAGGAAAAGCGTGACGGACCGGTTCAAAAAACTGCGGATTGGTGTGGCACTGGGAGGTGGAGGTGCCCGCGGGATGGCTCACATCGGCGTTCTGAAGGCTTTTGACCGGGAGCAAATCCCTGTGGACCTGATAGTGGGAACCAGCGCTGGTGCCCTGATCGGTGCAATGTATGCCCAGCTCGGTTCCGCCGAGGCCGTGGAACGCCGCTTCCGGCAGTTCCTGAAAAGCCCCGTCTACCAGGAAAGTGCCCTGCACCGCTTCCGAAAAAAAGTGGAGGCAGAAAATTTCTTCGCTCAGGTGGCCAACCGCATCCGCGAGCAGATCGTGATCAATCTGGCCTACTCGCGCCGTGGCATTTTTCAGCGCAAGCGGATGCGCGAAGTGATCGACTTTCTGATCGACGATCAGGAAATCGAGGATCTTCCCATTCCTTTCGCGGCTGTGGCAGTGGATCTCATCACCGGCCAGGAAGTATATCTCGCCAGCGGGAACCTTCGGGAAGCCGTGGAGGCCAGCTCCGCTCTGCCTGGCTATTTCCAGCCCTTCGAAAAAAACGGGCAGCTCCTGGTGGATGGCGCCGTGCTGCAGGTAGTGCCCACCCTGGCCGCAAAACGGCTGGGCGCCACCTTTGTCATAGCCGTCAATGTGAGCCAGGACCTGCGCAGTGATCCTCCTCTGAATAACATTGTGGACGTCATCTTCCGGTCCACGTCCATTACCAGCCACCGCTACAAGCAATATTTGCTGCAGGAGGCGGACATTGTTTTGCGGCCGCCTGTTGGCGACTTCCACTGGTCCGATTTTCACTGTTACGATCAGTGTGTACGCCTCGGGGAACAGACGGCCGAGAAGGCGCTTCCCGTGCTGAAACGGGAACTGGCCGCCCGGAAGGGAATCCGGCGATTTTGGTATCGGAAGAAATCTCAGCCAATTCACATTGAATTGTGACGGGAAAATTTATACTATTCCAGACAGGCCACGAGTTGCAGCGAATGACCGGTCGTACTGGAGTCAACCGGCAGACGGAAGGAGGAAAAGACCGTGCGCATTTCCAGCTTGCTTACCGAAAACCTGGTATTTCTGGACATCCCGGCCCATAATAAAAAAGAGGCCATCACGGCAGTAATCGGAAAATTGCAGGAGGCCACGGGAGAAATCCGCAATGTGGAACGCTTCACAAATCAGGTTCTGGACCGCGAGCGTCTTGGCAGCACCGGCATCGGTGACGAGGTAGCGATTCCACACGCGCGGACGGATCTGGTGGACCGTATTCTCATTGCTTTTGCTCGCACAAAACAGCCCGTGGATTTCGAGTCGCTGGATGGAAAACCGGTGAGCTACCTGTTTCTGATGGCCATTCCGCTGAAAGAGCTGCGCACTTACCTGGCCACGCTGGCCAGCATCTCGCGGCTCATTAAAACAAAAAGCCTGCGGGAGGCCATGCGCCGAGCCAGTACACCC
>Ga0209426_1001379_pt1 | contig 15083 bp, 11 predicted proteins | sample Deesub1362B_J571_FD_187697 | JGI IMG/M metagenome (GOLD analysis project Ga0209426, IMG submission 187697) | Deep oceanic, basalt-hosted subsurface ecosystem from Juan de Fuca Ridge flank, Pacific Ocean, CORK Borehole 1362B_J2.571 (SPAdes)... ...
TTTTCAGTGGGTATAGGCCACAATTTTATTTTCGAACAACAGATGTTACAGGTACTGTGAAATTACCTTCTGGGGTAGAGATGGTGATGCCTGGAGATAATGTTAATTTAGAGGTTGAGTTAATTACTACAGTAGCTATGGAGAAAGGATTGAGATTTGCTATAAGAGAAGGAGGAAGAACTGTAGGTGCAGGAACTGTTACTGAAATAGTTGAGTAACAAAATTTAAAAGGAGTTATTTTTAAAAGATGAGAGAAGTGGTCATACTTGAGTGTACAGAATGTAAAAGAAGAAATTATACAGGTTCACGTAATCGAAAGAAGCAAACAGATAAACTTCAATTTAAAAAATACTGTCCCTTCTGTAGACATCATACCCTTCATAAAGAAAGGAAGTAGGCCAGTAGCTCAATTGGCCAGAGCACCGGTCTCCAAAACCGGGGGTTGGGGGTTCGAGTCCTCCCTGGCCTGCTTATTTTAAAAAGGTGAAATTATGGCTTTAGAGAAAGGTCGTATAAAAAAATTCATTCAATTTTTGAAGGATGTAAAAGCAGAATTAAGGAAAGTTACTTGGCCTTCGAAAAAAGAGGTCTATAGTACTACAATTGTGGTAATAATAGCAACTATATTCTTTGGATTTTTCCTTTATGCAATGGATATTATTTTTTCTTGGGTTGTAAAAAACATTAAGGGACTTTTTGGGTAAGGAAGATGGCAAAAAATTGGTATGTAGTTCATACTTATTCAGGTTATGAGAGGTTTGTAGCAGAGACTATAAAACAAAGAGCTAAAAAATTTGGTATAGAAAAAGATATAGGGGAAATAATCATACCTACAGAGGATGTTGTGGAAATAAAAGGTGGAAGGAAAGTTGTAACAACAAAAAGAGCTTATCCAGGATATATCCTTATTGAAATGGAAATGAATGACAAGAATTGGCATATTATTAGGGAAACTCCTCGAGTAACAGGTTTTGTTGGTGCTGGACGCAGACCTTCTCCATTAAATAAAGAGGAGGTTCAAAAAATAATTGAACATATGGAAAGAACAGCTGAAAAACCTAAGCCAAAACATACTTTTGAAAAGGGTGATGCAGTGAGAATTATAGATGGACCATTTTATAATTTTAATGGTATAGTTGAAGCTGTGAATCATGAAAGAAAAACTTTAAAAGTAATGGTTACTATTTTTGGAAGGGCTACTCCTGTAGAATTGGAATTTTTACAGGTAGAAAAACTGTAGGAGGGAACCATGGCAAAAGAAGTTATTGCACAGATAAAATTACAATTAGAAGCTGGAAAAGCAAGTCCAGCTCCTCCAGTAGGTCCTGCTTTAGGCCAACATAATGTCAATATAATGGAATTCGTTAAAGCTTTTAATGATAAGACTAAGAATATGGAAGAAGGAACAATTGTTCCTGTTTTAATTAAGGTTTATTCAGATAGAAAATTTGATTTTATTATAAAGACTCCTCCAGCTTCTTTTCTTTTAAAAAAAGCTGCAAAAATAATAAAGGGTTCTGGAGAACCAAATAAGACAAAAGTTGGGAAGGTTTCAGTAAAACAGATTGAAGAAATAGCAAAAATAAAAATGAAAGATTTAAATACAAATGATTTGGAAAAAGCTAAAAAAATAATCATGGGAACAGCTCAAAGCATGGGATTGGAGATTATAAATGAGTAAAAGAGGAAAAAAATATAGAAAAGCTTATGAAGCTATAGAAAATAGAGAATATAATCTTGAAGAGGCTGTAAGTTTATTGAAACAAAACAGTTATGTCCGCTTTGATGAATCTATTGATATTGCTGTACGCCTTGGAGTCAATCCAAAATATCCTGATCAAATGGTAAGAGGAACTGTAGTTCTTCCTCATGGAACTGGAAGAAAGCTAAAGGTTTTAGTAATAGCTTCTGGTGAAAAAATAAAGGAAGCTGAGAAAGCAGGAGCTGATATTGTGGGTGGAGAGGAGATGGTAAAAAAAATAGCAGATGGATGGTTGGATTTTGATGTTTTGATAGCAACACCAGATATGATGCGGAGTATTAGTAAGTTAGGAAGAATTCTTGGCCCAAAGGGATTAATGCCTAATCCAAAGTCTGGTACTGTAACTTTTGACATAAAAAAAGCAGTGGAAGAAGTAAAAAAAGGAAAAGTTGAATTCAGGGTGGATAAAAATGGTATAGTTCATTCTCTTGTTGGCAAGATTTCTTTTTCAGAAGAAAAAATTGTGGAGAATATAAAAACTTTTATAGATGCAGTAATTCATGCAAAACCTTCAGGGGCAAAAGGTAAATACATCAGGAGTATTTATCTTTCATCAACTATGGGTCCTTCAATAAAAATTTCTGAAAGCACATTTTTGAAATAAAGGAGTAGAAAGTGAGAAGAAAAGAAAAAGAACAAATTGTTAATGAATTAAAAGAAAAATTTAAACAGAATGAGAATATAATATTTGTGGATTTTAAAGGAATTAGTGTTGCTCAGTCCAATGAATTAAGAAGAAGAATGAGGGAAAATAACTCTTATTTTAAGGTAATTAAGAATAGACTCATGAAAAAAGCATTGGAATCCATGGATAATAAAATAATCAGTATATTTAGAGGTCCCACAGCCATTGTTTATAATAATCATGACCCTGTTAAATTAGCAAAAGCACTTATTTCCTTTTCTAACGAAAATAATATTTTGAGAATAAAGGGAGGATTATTAAGAGGAAAATTTATAGAGGAAAACAAGATAAAAGAGATTGCAAATCTTCCATCAAAAGAAACTTTAATGGTAAAATTTGCATTTCTAATGGCATCTCCCTTGATAAATATGTTACAATTATTAAAGACACCAATAATGAATTTTGGCATATTATTACAACAGTTAAGGGATAAAAAATGATATTGAGGAATGCAGATAGATTCTGCAAACTTTTGACTAATGGAGGTAAAAATGACAAAAGAAACTGCTAAAAAACAAAATTCACCAGAGGCCTCTTCTCAAGTTAAAGAGGAGAAGAAAACACAGGTAAAGGAAGAGAAAAAAGTAAAAAGTAAAATCACAAAGGAGGAATTTTTTGCTCACCTTGACAATTTAACTGTATTGGAATTGGCAGAATATATTAAAGAATTTGAAGAAAGATATGGAATTTCAGCTGCTATGGCTGTTCCAGCACCTGCAATTGCACCAACACCTGCACCTGGAGCTGAAGCTCCTGCTAAAGAAGAAAAGACAGAATTTACAGTTATTTTGAAAACTGTTGGAGATAAAAAAATAAATGTTATAAAGACTGTAAGAGAAGTTACTGATCTTGGACTTAAAGAAGCAAAGGACTTAGTGGATAGTGCTCCAAAACCTATAAAAGAGGGAGTATCTAAGGAAGAAGCTGAGGCAATTAAAGCTAAATTTGAAGCAGTGGGTGCCCAAGTTGAAATTAAATAATATTTTTATATAGGTAAATTAAAAATGAAAGAAGAAATAAATAAATATCGTCGGAGAAAAGATTTTTCAAAAATAAAAGCAATAATTTCTATGCCTAATTTCATTGATGTGCAAAAAAAGTCGTACCAGGAATTTTTACAGATGGAACTATTACCTGAGGAGAGAAAGGATATAGGTCTTCAGGCAGCATTTAAAGATGTCTTTCCTATTTCAGACTTTAAGGAAATTGCTACCCTTGATTTTATTAGTTACTCAATTGGAAATTGGGAATGTAAATGTGGAAAATTAAAAGGAATCGAGAATTATAGACCAAAATGTAAGGCTTGTGGTTCCCTTCTTCCTCGCGAAGATGAGTTAATTCACAGTCAAGTATGTCCATATTGTGGAGAGAAAGGAAAAATAGAAATTCCTATATGTGATTATTGTGGAGATCGTGTTCAATTAAAAATCAAATATACTCCTTTTGAATGCAAAGAAAAAGGTTATACCTATTCTGTACCTCTTAGAATAAAAATAAGACTAATTTCTTGGGATAGAGATAGTGTTACAGGAGATAAAAGACTTAAACATATAAAAGAATCAGAAGTTTATTTTGGTGAAATCCCTTTAATGACTGATAAAGGAACATTTATAATAAATGGAACAGAGAGAGTTGTAGTTAATCAGTTACAGCGTTCACCAGGAGTATTTTTCAGTGCAGGACCAACACGAGGCTCATATATAGCAAAGATAATACCTTATCGAGGTGCTTGGGTAGAATTTGATTACGATAATAAAAATATACTTTATGTTAGACTCGATAGAAAAAAGAGATTTATTGCTACTACTTTTCTCAGAGCTCTTGGTTTTGGTTCAGATGAAGAATTAATTAGAGTATTTTATAAAATCTATCGAATATATTCAAAAGATAATTCTTTTTATTGGGAAGTAAATGAAAACATAATTGGAAAAAGAGTATCAAAAGACATTGTAAATCTTGAAACTAAGAAAGTAATTTTATCAGCAAAAAGAAAAATTACAAGTGAAATATATCAAGAAATTTTAAAAGCAAATATTAAGCAAATCCCAATTGAAGAGAGGGAATTAGAGGGAGCATTTTCTGTAACAAATATTGATGAAATTGTAAAATGTAATGAAGAAATAACTGGTAAGCAATTGGGCTTTCTACTCAATCGCGAAAGAGTATTTGAAGTCTTTTTTCCAGAAAAAGATGAAATTGGTCCTATAATAAGCAATACACTGAAAAAGGATGCAAGAAAAGATACAAATCAGGCCCTAATGGAAATATATCGAAAATTAAGACCTGGAGAACCCCATACATTAGAAAGTGCTTACTCTTTATTTCAGAATACCTTTTTTAATTCTCAAAGATACAATTTCTCTCGCATGGGGCGTTTAAAATTAAATATAAAATTAGGTTTAAATACACCATTAGAAGAAAAAGTTCTCAGCCCAAGCGATTATATAAATGTTGTAAAATATCTTTTAAAATTGCGAAAAAGTATAGGAGAGTTGGATGATATTGATCATCTGGGTAATCGGAGAGTCCGTTCAGTGGGAGAATTGGTGGAAAATGCTTTTAGAATTGGCTTAGCTCGAATGGAAAGAACAATAAAAGAAAAAATGGCTGTTACCCCTGATTTAACAACTGCCATGCCGCAGGATTTAATAAATTCAAAACCTGTAATTGCAGCATTAAAAGAATTCTTTGGTAGTAGTCAATTATCACAATTTATGGATCAAACCAACGAGCTTTCAGAACTTACTCATAAAAGAAGATTGAGTGCTTTGGGTCCCGGAGGTTTGAGTAGAGAAAGGGCAGGATTTGAGGTTCGGGATATTCATCCTACTCATTATGGCCGAGTATGTCCAATAGAAACTCCCGAAGGTCCAAACATTGGTTTAATTACTTCCTTAAGCACTTATGCTCGAATAAACGAATTTGGATTTATAGAGACACCTTATAGAAAAGTAGAAAGAGGAAAAGTCGTTGATTATGTAAAAATAAATTATCCTGGAAATAGTAAATATAGAAAGGGAGAAATTGTTAAAAAACAAGATGTAGAGAGGGAAATAGAAAAATTAAAGAAAGAGAAAAAGGATCTTCCTATTTATGAGCCCTATGTTTTCTATTTAACTGCTTGGGAAGAGGAGAAATATAATATAGCACAAGCCAATGCTCGAATTGACGAAAATGGATATTTCATTGAGGATTATGTTTATGCCCGTCATGCTGGAACTTTCAAATTAGTTCCTAAGGATCAAGTCCATTTTATAGATGTTTCCCCTAAGCAATTAGTATCTCTTTCCACTTCCCTTATTCCTTTTCTTGAACATGATGACGCAAATAGAGCTTTAATGGGCTCTAATATGCAGCGACAGGCTGTTCCATTATTAAGGCCTGAAGCTCCATTAGTTGGAACTGGAATGGAATTTCCTGTAGCAAAAGGCTCTGGAGGAGTAGTAATTTGTAGAAGATCAGGTGTAGTTGAGTTTGTTGATTCTGAAAGAATAATTGTGAGAGTTGAACAAAAAAATGGAGTGAAAATGTATGATGTGGGAACTGATTTATATGTTTTAACAAAATTTCAGAGATCTAATCAGAATACAATAATTAATCAAAGACCAATTGTTAGAAAAAGAGAGAGAGTAGAGGAGGGTCAGATTATCGCTGATAGTGCTTGTACGGACAGAGGCGAATTAGCCTTAGGAAAAAATGTTTTGGTAGCTTACATGCCCTGGAGAGGTTATAATTTTGAGGACGCCATAATTGTAAGTGAAAAGCTTGTTAGAGAAGATACTTATACTTCAATTCATATTGTGGAGGAATCTACAGAAGCTCGAGATACGAAATTAGGTCCAGAAGAAATTACAAGAGATATTCCAAATGTTCCTGAAGGTATGCTGAGAAATTTGGATGAAAATGGAATAGTTAGAATAGGTGCAAAGGTAAAGCCAGGAGATATACTTGTGGGAAAAGTTGCTCCAAAGGGAGAAACTCAGCTTTCTCCAGAAGAAAAGCTTTTGAAAGCAATTTTTGGAGAGAAAGCCTTGGATGTGAAAGATGCCTCTTTGTATTGTCCACCAGGGATAGAAGGGACTGTTGTTGATGTAAAAATCTTTACAAGACGAGGCTTAGAAAAAGATGCTCGAGCAAAGGCAATTGAAAAGCAAGAGATTAAAAGAATGCAAAGAAACTTAGAAGACGAAATTAAAATATTAAATTATGAGAAATTAGATAGAATAAGAAAACTTTTAACTGGAGAGAAAGTTGAGAGAGAGTTTAAAAAAGGAAGTATTCATATCAAAAAAGGTGAAAAACTTACAGAATCAATTTTGAATCAATTAGATGAAAAAGATATTACTAAATTAAAACTTAAAGAAAATCCAGAAAGAGATAGAAAAATTAGAAATGTTACAATAAAAGTTAAACGCCAAATTGAGGCTTTAAAATCTATTTTTAAAGAAAAGGTTGATGAACTTAAAAGAGGGGATGAGCTTGCTCCTGGTGTAATTAAGTCAGTGAAAGTTTTAATTGCAATGAAACGAAAGCTTTCTGTTGGAGATAAAATGGCTGGTCGTCATGGGAATAAAGGAGTCATTGCAAAAATTGTACCCGAAGAAGATATGCCCTTTTTACCTGATGGTACTCCTGTAGAGATAGTTCTTAATCCTCTTGGTGTTCCATCCCGTATGAATGTGGGACAAATTTTAGAAACTCATTTAGGATGGGCTGCTAAGGCTTTGGGACTTTGGGTTACTTCACCTGTTTTTGATGGGGCGAAAGAATGGGAAATAAAAGAACTTATGGCTCAAGCTAATTTACCAACATCAGGAAAAACAATTGTTTATGATGGATTAACTGGAGAGCCCTTTGATCAAGAAGTTACAGTTGGTTATATCTATATGATGAAATTACATCATTTAGTTGATGATAAAATTCATGCTCGTTCTACAGGTCCTTATTCCTTAATTACTCAGCAGCCACTTGGAGGTAAAGCTCAATTTGGTGGACAGAGATTGGGTGAGATGGAAGTTTGGGCATTAGAGGCCTATGGAGCTGCTTATACATTGCAGGAGATGCTAACAGCAAAATCTGATGATGTTGAAGGAAGAGCTAAAATATACGAGGCTATAGTAAAAGGCGATTTAGATTTTACTCCTGGATTACCAGAATCAGTTAATGTTCTAATTAGAGAACTTCGAAGTTTATGTTTAGATGTTGAACTTTTGAAATCAAAGAAGAAAAAACTTCCAGCTCCTTGGGGAATAAATCCAGTTGAAAGTAAAAAAGGAGGGAGTGATGGCAACTAAAAAAGAAAGAATTAAAGCTTTAGAGGACCCTACAGATTTTGATGAGGTTAGAATTAGTATAGCCTCTCCAGAGAAAATTTTAAGTTGGTCATGGGGAGAAGTAACAAAACCTGAAACTATAAATTATCGAACTTTCAAACCTGAGAAAGATGGTCTTTTCTGTGCCAAAATATTTGGACCAATTAATGATTATGAATGTCTGTGCGGAAAATATAAGAGAATGAAATACAGAGGAATCATTTGTGAAAGATGTGGAGTAGAAGTGACAAAATCTAAGGTAAGAAGAGAGAGAATGGGGCATATTAAATTAGCTAGTCCTGTTGCTCATATTTGGTTTTTTAAAGGCCCTCCAAGTAGAATAGGTTTAGTTTTGGATATGTCAATTAAAGATTTGGAAAAGGTGCTTTATTTCGAAGCCTATGTAGTGATTAATTCAGGAAATACACCGCTTAGAGAGAAGCAGATTTTGACTGAGGAAGAATATCAGGAAGCTAAAGAAAAATATAGAGATTCTTTTAAAGCCTCAATGGGTGCAGAGGCGATTAAAGAATTATTAAAAAAGATTGATATAGATAAAGAAGTTGAGAAACTAAGAAAATTAATGAAAAAAGAAACTTCCCAGCAAAAGCAATTAAGATATGCTAAAAGATTAAGAGTAATGAAGGCTTTAAAGAAGTCAGGGAATAGACCCGACTGGATGGTATTAGATGTAATACCAGTTATTCCTCCTGACTTAAGACCTTTAGTGAGACTTGATGGAGGAAGATTCGCCACATCGGATTTAAATGATTTATACAGGAGAGTAATCAATCGTAATAATAGATTGAAAAAATTAATTGAACTAAAAGCACCTGATTTAATAATACGTAATGAAAAGAGAATGCTTCAGGAAGCAGTGGATGCTTTATTTGATAATGGAAGAAGAGGTAGAGTACATATAGGTGCTCATAGAAAACAACTGAAATCCTTAAGCGATGCTTTAAGAGGAAAACAAGGAAGATTTAGACAGAATCTTCTGGGAAAAAGAGTAGATTATTCAGGACGGTCGGTTATAGTCGTTGGTCCTGAACTTAAACTTCATCAGTGTGGATTACCAAAGAAAATGGCTCTTGAGCTTTTTAAGCCGTTCATTTTCAATAAATTAGAAAAAGAGGGCTTAGTTCCAAGTGTAAAAGTTGCAAGGGAATGGGTAGAACAAGAAAGACCAGAAGTATGGGATTATCTTGAAGAAGTTGTAAAAGAACACCCTGTTCTTCTAAATCGTGCTCCAACACTTCATCGCCTGGGTATTCAAGCATTTGAACCTGTATTAGTGGAAGGTAAGGCAATAAAAATTCATCCATTAGTATGTGCTGCTTTTAATGCTGATTTTGATGGAGATCAGATGGCAGTTCATATTCCTCTTTCAGTTGAAGCTCAAATAGAAGCTTCAACTCTTATGCTTTCTTCTCAAAATATTCTTTCTCCTGCACATGGCCGGCCTTTAGCAGTACCAAGTCAAGATATGATTTTAGGTTGTTATTATCTTACTCTGGAAAAATTAGGTTCTAAAGGAGAAGGTAGAATTTTTAGTTCCAAAGAAGAAGCTCTTCTTGCATACGAAGAGGGTGAAATAGATCTTCATGCACCAATTCGAATTAGATATAGTGGTAAATTCATGAATTTGGCAACTTTTTATGATGATCAGGATGTTGTAAACTGTCCTGTTCAAGAATTGAAAAATGAGATTATTTCGACAACTGTTGGAAGAGTTATATTTAATGAAGTACTTCCTCCACAAATGCCTTATGTAAATGGAGTTTTAAAGAAAAAAGGTTTGGGTAGTTTAGTATATTATACCTATTTGAATTGTGGTCTTAATCTTACCAATGAAATGTTGGATAAAATGAAGGATCTTGGTTTCTATTATGCGACTAAAGCAGGTTTTTCATTGAGTATTGATGATTTGGTGGTTCCAAAAGTTAAAGAAGAATTAATTGAAAAAGCAAGAAAAGAAATTGAAAAAGTAGAAAAGCAATATCGTGATGGTATTATCTCTTATGGTGAGAGATATAACAGGGTAGTAGCAATATGGGAAGAAGTTACAAACAAAGTTGGAGATGTGATGTTTAAAGAAATGAAGAAGTTAAGTTTAGAAGGGAAAGAATTGAATTCTCTTTATGTAATGACCGAATCTGGTGCAAGAGGGAGTAGGCAACAGGTTAGACAGCTTGCTGGTATGAGAGGTTTAATGGCTAAACCTTCTGGAGAGATAATTGAAACTCCAATTTTAGCTAATCTAAGAGAAGGACTTAGCGTATTACAATATTTTATATCAACTCATGGAGCCCGAAAGGGATTAGCTGATACAGCTTTGAAAACTGCTAATGCTGGATATTTGACCAGAAAATTAATTGATGTAGCTCAGGATGTAGTGATTACAGAAGAAGACTGTGGAACAATAGAGGGAATTTATGTTAGTGCGATTGTGGAAAATGGAGAAATAATTGAGCCTTTCAATGAAAGAATAATGGGACGTATTTCCCTTGAAAGGGTATTGGATCCAGATACAGGAGAAGTAATTATTGAACCCAATCAAGAAATTACTGAAGATATTGCTTTAAAATTCCAGAATCTTGGTATTGAAAGAATAAAAATCCGTTCTGTATTAACTTGTGAATCGAGAACTGGAGCATGCAGAATGTGTTATGGACGGAATATGGCAACTGGGAAACTTGTAGAACTCGGCGAAGCAGTTGGTATTATAGCAGCACAATCTATAGGAGAACCAGGTACCCAGCTAACAATGAGAACTTTCCATGTGGGAGGCGTTGCTCGGGTAGCAGAGAAACATCAATTGGAAGCAAAAACTGATGGTAAAATTAAATTTATAAATTTGCAAACAGTCAGGGATAAAGAAGGAAGCTTAATTGTTATGAATAGAAATGGATATATTGCCATAGTAGACCATAGAGGCAGAGAAAGAGAACATTATCAAATAACATATGGAGCGAAATTATTTGTTAATAACGGAGATGAGATAAAAGCGCGACAGAAATTTGTAGAATGGGATCCCTATACTTCGGCCATTTTAACTGAGAAAGAAGGAATTGTGGAATTTAAGGATATAATAGAAAAGATTACAATGGAAGAAGAACAGGATGAAATTACTGGCTTGAGAAGACAGGTAATAATTGAAGGCTTTGAGGAAAAATATCAGCCACGAATTCTAATTAAGGATAAACAAGGAAAACTTCTAAGATCTTATTTCATTCCTTCAGGTGCACATTTAGCTGTTAAAGATGATTCGCACGTATATCCAGGAGATATTCTTGCCAAAATACCAAGAGAAGTTGCAAAAACAAAGGATATTACAGGAGGTCTTCCACGAGCAGAAGAACTTTTTGAGGCAAGAAGGCCAAAAAATCCAGCGGTTATCACTGAAATAAATGGTAGAGTGGAAATTGGAGGCATTGTCCGAGGATATAGAAAAATAATTGTGAGAAATGAGGAAGGTGATCAACGGGAATATTTTGTACCAAGAGGAGCTCATTTAACAGTTCAAAATGGAGACAGGGTAAAAGCTGGAGACCCTTTAATGGAAGGGCCTATTAATCCTCATGATATACTTAGAGTTCTTGGTGAAAAAGAATTGGCAGATTACCTCTTGCGGGAAATTCAGGAGGTTTATAGGCTTCAAGGTGTTTCTATAAATGATAAACATATAGAAATTATAATTAGACAAATGATGAAATGGGTGAAAGTAGAAGATGTAGGAGATACTGAATTTTTAGTGGATGAACAAGTTGAGAAATTTAAATTTCATGATGAGAACGAAAGAGTTATTGCTGAGGGAGGCAGACCTGCACGAGCTCGTCCAATTTTATTAGGAATCACAAAGAGCGCTTTAAGTACTGATAGTTTTATTTCAGCAGCTTCATTCCAGGAAACAACTCGAGTACTTACTGAAGCAAGTTTATTTGGCAAGGTAGATAATCTACGAGGTTTGAAGGAAAATATAATAATGGGACGGCTTATTCCTGCAGGAACTGGTTTCAGGTATTATGAAAATGTTAAAATTATAGAAGAAGAGGAGACTCCTTCCTCTGAAGAACCCCCCGCAACTTTACCAGATTCCCCTAAATCTTGACATAGCTTACATTTTTTGCTATCATTTTCTAATCCTCAGAGGGAAGTAAACGTTTCCTTCGAAAGGATAACAAAACCTAAACTCAAAAAGAGGAGGTTTAATTTGCCTACTATAAATCAACTTATAAGATATGGAAGAAAAAGAGTAAAAGAGAAAAGTAAATCCCCGGCTCTTGATAGGTGTCCTCAGAAAAGAGGAGTTTGTGTTCGAGTTTTCACCACGACTCCTAAAAAACCAAATTCAGCATTAAGAAAAGTTGCAAGGGTAAGATTAACAAATGGAATTGAAGTGACCGCTTATATACCAGGTATTGGTCACAATCTTCAGGAACATTCGATTGTACTTATTAGAGGAGGAAGAGTAAAGGATTTACCCGGTGTTAGATATCATATTATAAGAGGTACATTAGATACTGCTGGTGTAGAAGACAGAAGACGAGGACGTTCAAAATATGGAACTAAAAAGCCTAAAGAAAAAGTAATAGCACAATAAATAGGAGAACTAAAATGCCAAGAAGAGGTAAGGTAAAGAAAAAGAAAGTTGATCCAGATCCTTTCTACAATAGTACACTCGTTGCTAAATTCATAAATGTTGTTATGAAAGATGGAAAAAAAAGTAAAGCTCAGAAAATAGTATATAGAGCAATGGAAGAGATAAAAAGAAAAACCAAGCAGGATCCACTTAAACAATTTGAAAAGGCAGTTGAGAATGTAAGGCCTTTATTGGAAACAAAATCCAGAAGAGTTGGAGGTGCCACTTATCAAGTTCCAGTTGAGGTTAATGAGGAAAGATCAATTTCTTTAGCAATAAGATGGATTGTTAAATATGCACGGGAGAGATCTGGAAAATCGATGCAAGAGAAATTAGCAACTGAAATAATTGATGCTGTGAATAAGAGAGGTGGAGCAATAAAAAAGAGAGAAGATACTCATAGAATGGCTGAGGCAAATAGAGCTTTTGCTCATTATAGATGGTAAAGGAAAAGGAGGTTTAAAAGTGCCCCGGAAAGTACCAATTGAGAAAGTGAGAAATATTGGCTTTATGGCTCATATTGATGCGGGGAAGACTACAACAACTGAAAGAATATTATTTTATACTGGAATTACATATAAAATCGGAGAAGTTGATGAAGGAACTGCTGTTATGGATTGGATGGAACAGGAACAGGAAAGGGGAATTACAATAACATCAGCAGCTACAACCTGCTTTTGGAGAGGGCATCGTATAAATATAATAGATACTCCGGGGCATGTGGATTTTACTGCAGAGGTAGAACGTTCACTTAGAGTTTTAGATGGTGCAATCATTATTTTTTGTGGTGTGGGAGGAGTTGAACCCCAATCTGAGACTGTTTGGCGTCAAGCTGATAAATACAGGGTTCCAAGAATAGCATATGTAAATAAAATGGATAGAGTGGGAAGTGATTTTTTTAGTGTTATTAAGCAGATAAAAAAGAAAATTGGAGCCGATCCAATTCCAATCCAAATTCCTTTAGGTAAAGAAGATGACTTCAAAGGCGTAATTGATTTGATTGAATTAAAAGAAATAATCTGGCCATATGAAATGGAAGGAGATAAATTTATCAAAAGAGATATTTCTCGTGAATATAAAGATATGGCTTTGGAAAAAAGGAATGAAATGTTAGAGAAATTAAGTGAGATAGATGATAATATAATGGAAAAATACTTAGAAAATAAGTTCATCTCTTCAGAGGAAATAAAAAAAGTTTTAAGAAAGGGAACAATTTCATTAAAATTAATTCCAATTCTCTGTGGTGCTTCTTTTCGAAATAAGGGAATTCAGCCTCTTCTTGATGCAATTATAGATTACTTACCTTCTCCTGTGGATATTCCTCCAGTTGCAGGAATTAATCCAAAAACAGGGAAGGAAGAGAAAAGAATAGCCTCAGATGATGAACCTTTTTCAGCTCTTGTTTTTAAAATAATGACTGATCCTTTTGTCGGACAATTAACCTTTTTCAGAGTGTATTCTGGGCATCTAAAAGTAGGTGCTACCATTTATAATTCAACTAAAGGCAAAGATGAAAGAATAACCCGTTTACTTAAAATGCATTCAAATAAAAGAGAGGAAATAACAGAAGTTTATGCAGGAGATATAGCTGCCACGGTCGGCTTGAAACATTCCACAACAGGAGATACTTTCTGTTTAAGACATCGTCCTATATTATTGGAATCAATAAAATTCCCTGAACCAGTGATTTCAGTTGCAATAGAGCCAAAGACGAAAAGTGATCATGTTAAGTTAGCTGCAGCATTGGAGAAATTAACTCAGGAAGACCCCACTTTTAAGGTAAGAAAAGATCTTAATACTGGCCAAACTTTAATATCAGGTATGGGTGAACTTCATTTAGAAATATTAATAGATAGAATGTCGAGAGAATTTAATGTTCAAGCTAACATAGGAAAACCTCAAGTTTCCTATAGAGAAACTATAACTCTGAATGCAGAAGGAGAAGGAAAATATATCCGTCAAACAGGAGGAAAAGGTCAATATGGGCATTGCATAATTGAGATTGAACCTTTAGAAAGAGGCAAAGGATTTGAATTCATTAATAAAATAAAAGGAGGAACAATTCCTTCAAATTTTATTTCCTCCATTGAAATAGGAATAAAAGAGGCAATGGATATAGGGGTTTTAGCTGGATATCCAGTTGTAGATGTGAGAGTTACTCTTATTAATGGCTCATATCATGAAGTGGACTCATCAGATCTTGCATATAAAATAGCAGGCTCTCTGGCATTTAAACAGGCTTTCATGAGAGCAGAGCCAGTTTTACTTGAACCAATCATGAAATTGGAGGTAATTATTCCAGAGGAATATATTGGAGAAGTTGTTGGAGACATAAATGCTCGCAGAGGAAAAATAGAAGGAATGGAGACAAGAGCAGGTTCCAAGGTAATTAAGGCAATAGTTCCTTTAGCAGAGATGTTTGGATATGCAACAGTATTAAGAACATTGACGCAAGGTAGAGGAGTTTTTTCCATGGAATTTTTCCAGTATCAACCAACTCCTCCCCCTATAATGAAAGCAATCTTAGGAGGTATTGAAAGAAGAGTTTTAGTAAAAGATTAATAGAAAAGGAGGTATTGGATGGCGAAGCCAAAATTCGAAAGGACGAAGCCGCACGTGAACATAGGGACGATAGGGCATGTGGATCATGGTAAGACTACACTGACATCAGCAATAACCAAG
>Ga0209426_1001381_pt1 | contig 15067 bp, 14 predicted proteins | sample Deesub1362B_J571_FD_187697 | JGI IMG/M metagenome (GOLD analysis project Ga0209426, IMG submission 187697) | Deep oceanic, basalt-hosted subsurface ecosystem from Juan de Fuca Ridge flank, Pacific Ocean, CORK Borehole 1362B_J2.571 (SPAdes)... ...
GCTGGACATCTCCAAGCGGCTCATTGATTACGGCTTCCACCCGCCCACCAACTACTTCCCCCTCATCGTCCGTGAAGCGCTGATGATCGAGCCGACGGAGACGGAGAGCAAGGAGACGCTGGACGCGTTTGCCGACGCCCTCCTGAAGATCGCCGAGGAGGCGCGGACGAACCCCGACCTGCTCCACGAGGCGCCCCACAACGCACCGGTGCGCCGATTGGATGAGGTGCGGGCGGCGAAGGAACTGATCTTACGCTGGGAAGGGTAGGAAAGCGTCACAAGGTCGCAGGGTCGCGGAGGGGATGCGACCCTGCGACCTTGTGACCCATGTCACGGCACCGTGATCTCGTCCACGAAGATCACCCCATCCCCGACGAAGGTGTCCTCCCCATCGTCCAGCACCACGGCGTAGAACTCGATGGGGTAGTCCACCGCCCCGTTCGACGGTCCACTGATGTGGTCCCAGGGCCACTCCTGTCCCGTTTCGATCCGGCCCTCCATCTGCCGCCAGCCGGTGTGCTCGACCCGGCCCAGCGGTACCTGCCAGATCTCCCCTTCGGCGTCGCGGATCCAGAGGTTGAAGAAGTGGCCCGCGCCGTCCCCGTAAACCCAGGCGTGGATGCGGTCCGGAGTGTCCGGGATAGGGGCCGGGTGGACGAAGACGACGAAGTCGTTGCCGGGGGTGGGGAAGTGGTAGGCCAGTCTGCCCGCGAACTGCCCTCCGTAGACCTGCTCGTTTGACTGTTCGAAGGTCCCGTTGGGCTGATCCCCGCGCCGCCAGGTCCCCCACGTCTCGAAGTCGATCACGATGTTGGCTGCCGGCTCCTGAGGGGTAGCGGTAGGCGGCGGGGGTGTGGGGGTAGGGGGCGCGGGGGGTGTAGGAGTAGGTGTGAAGGTCGGGGCAACGAATGGGGTGGGGGAAGCGGAAGGCGTCGGCGTCGGCGCGTTACAGGCCATCGCCGCCACCATCACCGCCACCACCGCCATCACCGCTACCGTCCCGCGGCCCTTCTTCTCTGTCCCGCGTACCCTGCACCCTGCACCCTGCGTCTTGTCCTCTGTTTCCTGCATCCTGCCTCCTTTACCGCCGCGGGAACCGCTCCAATACCACCCCCTCGCTGGCCAGGGCGACCCGGTCCCCGATCTCCAGTTCCTCCAACGGCTTCTCCGTTGGTTTGCGGGCGGTGGCGAGGACGTGGATCTCCTCGCCTGGTTTGGCGAACCGCCGGTCCACGTAGGCCATCCCCAGGAGGTACCCCTCTGTATCCCGCGCGCAGGAGGTCACCTGACCGATCACCCGCCCCCGTCGGTCCAGCACTCGGTCGCCCTGGTTGGGCATCGGCACGTTCTGCTCCTTGAGTCGGAAGCGGACGATCTCCATCTTCCGTTGCGCAGCGTGGGCGCGGAAGGCGGTCCGTCCGACGAAGAACGGTTTGTACAGCTTGACGTACCCCTCCAGCCCGGCGTCGTCCGGCCGCAGGTCCAGCGGCCCGGCCAGTTCGTGGCCGTAGAGGGGGAGACCCGCCTCGATGCGGAGCGAATCGCGGGCTGCCAGCCCCACCGGGCGCAGGCCCAGCGGCCCGCCGAACTGGAGCAATACCTCCCAGAGGAGAGGGGCCCAGTCCGGATGGACGAAGATCTCGAACCCCATCGGCTCGCCGGTGTAGCCGGTGCGGGCGATAATCAGGTCGAAGACGCCGCCGGGGGCGTCGGGCCAGGGCCATGTCACTTCAATGAGATCCGTCCGGCGCATCCCCAGGAGTCGCCCGCGGATCTCCTCCGTGGCCGGTCCCTTCGGGCTGGCCTCCAGCCAGGCCAGGAGCACGTCCCGCGCCCTCGGCCCCTGCAGCGCCAGGTCCACCCGCCAGTTGTGCTCCTGATCGGGCGCGCGCAGGTCCACCAGGTCGGCCCGGAAGGGGGAGCGGACCCAGGGCCGGTCCGGGTCGATGAGGACCTTGCCCTCGTTGACCGCGTTCAACCATGCCCAGTCCTTGGCGGTGTTGGCGGCGTTGACCACCAGCATGTACCGACCAGGGCCCCGCATATACACCAGCAGGTCGTCGATCACGCGCCCCTCGGGGTCGAGCAGGAAGCCGTAGTGGGAGCGGCCCGGCCGGAGCCGGTTGACGTCGTTGGTGGTCACCAGGTCCAGGAAGGGGGCGGCGAGGGGGCCGGAGACCTCGAAGATACCCATATGGCCCACGTCGAACAGGCCGGCCGTCTCCCGCACCGCGCGGTGCTCCTCCAGCACCTGCCCGTACCGCAGCGGCATCTCCCACCCGGCGAAGGGGACCATCTTGGCCCCCAGCCGCCTGTGGGTCTCATAGAGGGGCGTCCGCCGGAGGGGAGCCTCCTCCGGCTCCTCCCACTCGAAGGGAGGCAGCGGCCCCCCGCGCGGCTCTGCGTCCCGGTGGGTGGAGAGGGCGATGTAGTAGGGCTTGTGGGAGAGGGTGTGGGGGACGTAAGGGCCGTGAGGGCGTAATTCAATTGCGCCCTTACGTCCCTCCGTGTCCTCACGGTCCCCCTCTGCGCCCTTCCGGCCCTCTGGGTCTTGGGCTCCTATCCCTGCAGGGAGATCCGTCGCCCCCAGGTTCCGCACCACCACCGGACCAGGGAGTTTGGCCTGCAGGTCGTGGGGATCGAAGAGGACGTAGCCGTCGGAGAGGTCGCGCAGCCAGGTCAGCACCCGCTGCAGCCGGTCGGTGGGGACGGTCAGTTGGTAGCGGTGGCGGACGAAGGTGGGGCGGGTGAGGAGACCTCGGGCCATCACATCCCCGTCGGCTTCCAGCAGGGTCACCGGTCGGGGGGTGCCCGGCTCCAGGTCGGTCACCGGCTCCACCAGCGCCATCTCGAGGAAGGCGGGAGCGGCGTTCCCTTCGATCTCGATGAGGCTCCACTCGCTCTCAGGCGGGCGGATGTCGGTGAGCAGGCAGTGGTGGGGGTAGCCGGTGCACTTCACCTCGTAGTCCACCGCTGCCTTTTCGGCCAGTTCCGCCACCGCCAGCCGTGCCTTCTCCAGCGTGTCGAACTCCACCTTGCCCCGGTAGACCGGTCCGCGGCGGCCGGGGTAGGTGTAGGGCTGGATCGCCTTGAGGGTCTCGGCGATGAGGTGGGCCAGTTCCCGCATCTCGGGCTCGCGGAAGCCCCGCTGGGTGACCCAGGGGGTGCCCAGCCGGATGCCGCTGGCGAGGGCGGGGCTGGGGTCGCCGGGGATGGTGTTCCGGTTGCAGACGATGCCAACGTGGTCGAGGACGCGGGCGGCCGTGTCTCCAAGGAGCGGTTCGCCGAAGGGCCCCTTGATGGTCTTGCAGTCCACCAGGAGGAGGTGGGAGTCGGTGCCGCCGTAGGGGACGCGCAGCCCTTCTTCCTCCAGGGCCTGGGCCAGCGCCTTGGCGTTGGCCACGATCTGGTGCTGCAGGGCGCGGAACCGCTCGGTGCGGGCCAGTCGGAAGGCCACCGCCATCGCCACGAACTTGTTGACGTGAGGACCGCCCTGCAGGCCGGGGAAGACGGCATGGTCGATCCGGCGGGCGATGAGCGGGTCGGTGGTGAGGATGCAGGCAGCGCGGGGCCCACAGAGCGTCTTGTGGGTGGTGAAGGTGATGACGTGGGCGTGTCCCAGTGGGGTGGGGTAGGCCCCGGCGATGACCATCCCGGCCACGTGGGCGATGTCGGCCAGGAGATAGGCCCCTACCTCGTCGGCGATCTCGCGGAACGTCTGCCAGTCCGGCGCGCGCGGGTAGGAGGTGTACCCGGCGACGATGATCCGCGGGCGGTGCCTGCGGGCTAGGTCCCGGATCTGATCGTAGTCCAGCAACTCCGTCTGGGGATCGACCCGGTAGAAGACGGCGTGGTATCGCTGGCCGGAGACGTTGGCCGGGCTGCCGTGGGTGAGGTGGCCACCGTGGGTAAGGTCCATTCCCATAATGGTGTCCCCTTCTTTCAACAGCGCCTCGTACACGGCGATGTTGGCCGGGGAGCCGGAGAGAGGCTGGACGTTGACGTAGATGCGGTCGGCGGGGACAGCATCGGTGGCGAACGCCTCCGCGCAGCGACGGCGGGCCAGCGCCTCGGCGATGTCGGCGTATTCCACGCCCATATAGTAGCGCAGGTCGCCGTACCGCTTGAAGAAGGCCATCTGGGCCTCGTAGTCCAGGATCTGTTCCTCCGTCATCCAGCGCGTCTCCGGCAGGGGGTAGCCCTCAGCGTAGATGTTGGTGAAGACGGAGCCGAGGGCCTGCCGGACGGCGCGGGGGGTATAGCTCTCGGAGGGAATCATGATCAACTTCCGCGCCTGCCGCTCCGCCTCCAGTTCGATCAGATGGGCCACCGCCGGGTCCAGCGCCTCCAGATCGTCGGGAAACAGGAAGTCGTTGCTCATTTTTCTCAAACCTCCTGCAGGCCTACTGCCGTCCGGATCCGCCGCAGCAGGTTGTCCAAACGGATGAGGTCGTTGGCGAGGAGACGGGTCAACTCCCGCCCGGCTTCGACGAGGAAGTCCGTCCGCTCCTCCGCGGGCCGGGCGGCGGCGGCGGCCAGCAGGCTGGTCGCCAGCAGTTCGTCGGCCGGGACACCCGGCGCGTTCAGCACCAGCCGGAAGTAGTCGAACCGACGGGTGAAGTCGACGATCTCGTCCGGCGTGCAGGGGTAGAGGTAGTCCATCGTAACCGGGGGCTGGGGGGGGATGCCGTGAACGATATGGTCGCCCACCCGATACCCCACCGCCAGGATGCTCACCTCGATGGGGACCTGGCGGTTCTCCCGCTGGTCGCGCACCACCTCCTCGGGCGGCTCGACCATCACGAAGCGGCGGACGAAGAGGTCGTCCTGGATCGTGACGTCGTAGATGAGGCCGTAGATCGCCCCTTCGGGGGCGCGGGCGTCGGCGCGGACGAAGGAGCCGAAGGCCGGGATGTCCGGCTGCATCACCCGGCATCCCACGGTGAACCCTCGGTTCGACGCCCGCAGCACCCGCCCGACCGGAATCCGTGCTTCGCTCATCACCACCTCCTTCCGGAGCGGGTCATGCTCTTGTAGAACGCCTTTGGAGAGGGGCTCGGCATCAGCCCTGCCCGCAGCAGGGCCGTTTCGACCATTTCCTGTAGTCGTTGGCGCTCCGGCCCGCTGATGTAGGCCAGTTCGTCGGCGCGGGCCAGGGCGTAGGGGTAGCCTCCGGCGATCCGGCTCTGGGCGACCACGCCAGCGTGGACCAGCGATAGCAGGTCGGGCGAACGGGCCACCCAGACCGGCACCTCGATCCGGGCGATGACCGGGTCTTCCTCCTCCGCGGCGACGTTGACGTAGAAGAACCACACCTCGTGACCGGCGGGCTCGTAGTAGGTGTGGTTGATGCTGCTGGGGGAGGTGAACAGGGCGGAGCGACCGCCTGGCGGCAGATCGGCGAAGATCACCCGATCTGGCAGTGGTAGGCGGCCGCGCTCCGCCTCCTGGACCTTCTCTGTATTCCCATCCAGGTGGGCCAGCAGCAGCAACCGGCTGACCTCGGCGTGGCGGGGGCGGCTGATGAACCCGGCCACGGCGGCTTTCCCTTTCTGCACCCGGGTCAGAGCATCGAGGTATCGTTGCACCTTCTTCTTTCTCGTATCGAGGGGGAGATTCTCCAGCACCCACAGCAGCAGGGTCCCGTCCACCAGCGCGAGGGTCGGCCCCTCCGGCTCTTGCTCCACCAGTTCGGCCAGGTGGTTCACCTCCGCCTGGTCGCGCCGGACGTCCAACAGGTTGCCGGAGACCAGCGTGGTCCCTTCGAAGAGTTCCTCTTCGGTGTAGCCCAGGTGGGGGATACTGTGGGCCTCGGGGGTCTCGCCGCTGCCATGCCGGTAGACCAGGCTGCCGATGTTGATCACGTAGTAGAGGGCGGCCCCGTGCCGATCTGGGGGAATGGTGGAGCCGTCTGCCCCGATGACGGTGAACCGTTCCGGTATGGGGGGAAGGGGGACCACCGTGTCCAGGGGTTCCTCTGTGGGGATCGCCGCGTTCGCTTCCCGTGCGACCTCTCTGAGGGTCGCTCCCCGGTCAGCGTAGGCCCTCCGCCAGGCACGGGCCTCCCGCATGCGACGGGCGAAGTCCTCCTCCCGCGTGGCCAGCACCTCCGCCATCCGCTCGACCGGAAGGGTGAGTCGATTCAACCGCAGGGTCACAGCCCACCTCCTGTCGACGATTATACTTGACGGGAGGCCGTTGGTCAAAGCCTATTCCCTGTAGTATAATGAAATCCGCAGAGCACAGAGAACTAAGATGTGGGGAGAGGCTCTGTGCCCTCTGCGTCTCCGTAGCGAGACAATGCCCCGGTCGTAAGGAGAGAGAGATGGTCCAACCGAAAGAGCGAAGCACGACCTCGTCCGGCTTTGTGCCGCCCCTGCCCCGGTCCGTTGAGGAGACGGGGCTGAGCCTGGGTTTTCTGGCCGACCTGGCGTTGAAGATTATGTACTTTGAAGGGTACCTCTCGGGCTACGAGTTGGCAGAGCGGATGAAACTCCCGTTCGCCGGGGTGGTTAGCCAGGTGCTGGAGTTCCTCAAGCGGGAGAAATTGTGCGAGGTTAAGGGGGCCGGAGGGTTTGCCGAGGCGGCGTATCAGTACGCCATCTCGGACAAGGGGCGGTTGATGGCCCGGGAGGCGCTGGACCGCAGCCAGTATGCTGGTCCCGCGCCGGTCCCGCTCGATGTGTATGCGGACGCGATCCGGAAGCAACCGCTGCGCCAGGTGGTCATCCACCAGCGGATGATGCGCCAGGCCCTCGCGCACTTGGTCATCAGCGAGGAGACCTTCGCCCAGTTGGGTCCGGCGGTCAATTCCGGCAAGTCCATCTTCCTCTTCGGTCCCCCGGGCAACGGCAAGACGACCATCGCCGAGGCGATCGGCAGGATGTTGCTGAACAGCACGCTCTACATTCCCTACGCCGTCGAGGTGGGAGGGCAGGTGATCAAGGTCTTCGACAACGTCAACCACGTGCCCGCGCAGCAGGCTCCGCCTGCCCATCATTCCCAGTCGATCGACCCGCGCTGGGTCCTGATCCGCCGACCGGTGATCGTCACCGGGGGCGAACTCACGCTGGAGAGCCTGGACCTGGTGTACGATTCGACCAACAAGTACTACGAGGCACCGGTCCAGATGAAGGCCAACGGAGGGATGCTCCTCATCGACGACTTCGGCCGCCAGCAGGTCCGGCCCAGGGATCTCTTGAACCGGTGGATCGTCCCCCTGGAGAAGCGGGTGGACTATCTGACCCTGCACACGGGGCGTAAGATCGAGGTCCCCTTCGACGTGCTGATCGTCTTCGCCACCAACCTAGCACCCAAAGATCTGGTGGACGAGGCGTTCCTGCGCCGGATTCGGCACAAGATCCACATCAAGGACCCTTCCTTTGAGGAGTACCGGGAGATCTTCCGGCGGGTGTGTGCCGACCGGGGGGTTCCTTACGACGACCGGGGGTTGGCCTATCTTCTGCAGAAGTACTACATCAAACCCAACCGGCCACTGCGGGCCTGTCACCCGCGGGACATCGTGGACCAGTTGTGCGACATCGCCCGGTATCTCAACGTGCCGCCGAGGTTGACCCCCGACCTGATCGACCGGGCAGCGCAGGCGTATTTCGTGGAATTGTAAGCCGGTGCGACCTGCTCGATGCCGGAGTTGCCCGAGGTAGAGACGATCGTTCGAGGGCTGCAGGGGCTGGTCGGCCGACGGATCGCCGATGTAGAGGTCCGTTGGGAGCGGACGGTCGCCGTGCCGGACGTTGAGACCTTCGTGCGCCGACTGCAGGGGCGGCGTATCGAGGAGATCAAGCGACGCGGTAAGTGGGTGGTGATCCGGCTGGACGGCGACCTTTTTCTCTTGATTCACCTGCGGATGAGCGGGCGGCTGGTGGTGGGGCGGGGGAATCCGGCGGAAGACCGGCATCTCCGGGTCGCGCTGGCCCTGGACGACGGTTCCCGGTTGTTCTTCTTCGACCCCCGCAAGTTCGGGCGGATGGCGCTGGTGGAGGACCCGGGCCGGGTGGTGGAGGGCCTGGGGCCGGAGCCGCTGGACGAAGGGTTCACGGTGGAGCAGTTGCGGGATCGGCTGGCGGGACGGCGGGCCCGGCTGAAGCCGCTGCTGCTCGACCAGCGGGTCGTGGCTGGCCTGGGCAATATCTATGCTGATGAGGTGCTCTGGCGGGCAGGGCTCCACCCACTGCGCCGGGCGGACCGCCTCACCGAGGAGGAGGTTGCCCGTTTGCATAGGGCGATCCGTGAGGTGCTGGAGGAAGCGATCGCCGGACGTGGAACCACGTTGGAGGATGGGCAGTACGTAGGGGCGGATGGTCAACCAGGCGATTTCGCGCCGCGCCTCGCCGTTTACCGGCGGGCTGGTCAGCCCTGTCCACGCTGCGGCACACCGATCCAGCGAGCCCGCGTGGGCGGACGAGGGACCCACTTCTGCCCTCGGTGTCAAACCTGATTTGACTTTCACCTTGCGCCGTGATACAATAACAAGCGACATATTTTTCTCAGATCCGCCCCGTGGAAGACGGTACGCCGAGTCGTAGTTTGTGCCGGTCCTTCTTGGAGGAGGCGCAGCGAGGATTATCGACAGGTTACCGATGCTGGGCAGGGAGCCCGAAGACCCGGCATCGTCTGCGCGGCGGCACGGAGCGTCGGCGATGACGGGTCTTTTCGTGCGGGGCAGGGTCTGGTGGGAGAGGTTATGGGAATGGAGATGGAACCGACCAACGAAGGTCAAGAGCAGACCGAGCCGGTAGCGGAGATAACGGACATGGAAGCGTTGCTGGAGGAGCATTTCGATTACGCTCCTCCCCGGCCGGGAGACATCTGCACGGGCACGATCATCAAGATCGACGATCAGGGTGCCCTGGTGGACATCGGCTACAAGCGGGAGGGTTTCGTCCCTCAGGAGGACCTGGAGCGGATGCGCCGCGCCCGGATGGAGCCGGTGCAGGAGGGGGATCAGGTGCCGGTGTTGGTCCTCCGCCCTCGGGAGGGACACGAGTATGTGCCCCTCTCAATCTACAAAGCCCGCATGGCTGAGGATTGGCTCCGGGCCGAGGAGATGCTGGAGAGCCGCCAGATCTACGAGACGGAGGTGGTCGGATACAATCGAGGTGGGCTGATCGTCCACTTCGGGCGGATCCGGGGGTTCGTTCCGATCTCCCACATCGTTGGACTGCCCCGCCGTCTCTCCGAGGAGGAACGGAAGGAACGGCTTCGCCAGATGGTCGGCCAGACCATCGGCCTGCGGGTCATCGAGGTGGACCGCCGCCGTCGTCGGCTGATCTTCTCCCAGCGGCAGGCGTATCGGACGTGGCAGCGGATGCGGAAGCAGCGGTTGCTGGAGGAACTCCAGGTGGGCGAGCGACGCCGGGGGGTGGTCTCCAGCATCGTCGATTTCGGCGTCTTTGTCGATCTGGGAGGGGCGGACGGCCTGGTCCACATCTCGGAACTCTCCTGGGGTCGCGTGGATAACCCGCGAGAGGTCGTAAAGGTGGGGGACGAGGTCGAGGTGGTTGTGCTGGAGGTGGACCGTCAGCACGAGCGGATCGCCCTCAGCATCAAACAGACGCAGGAGGACCCCTGGGGGTCGGTGGACCAGCGGTATCACGAAGGGCAACTGGTGGAGGGCACGGTCACCCAGGTCTCCAGCCTTGGTGCGTTTGTGGAGTTGGAGCCTGGTGTGGAGGGTTTGCTCCACGCTAGTGAACTGGTCGGTGCTCCTGCGGTCGTGCCGGAGGAGGTGCTCCAGCCGGGGGATCGGGTGCTGGTCAAGGTCATCCGGGTCGAAAAGCACCGTCGCCGCATCGGCCTCAGCGCCCGGCGGGTGCGTCGGGAGGAATGGGAGGCTTGGGCAGCCGAGAAGGCGGCCCGCCTGAGCGAGGAGGAGGGTGAATCGGCGGAGGCCGAGGGGGTCGACGAGGATGTGGAGCCTACCCCGGCCGCCGAAGGGGCTGTGGAGGCCGAACCGGCCCCGGCTGCCGAAGAGGCTGTGGAGGCGGAGCCGGCTCCGGTCGCAGAGGAGGAGCCTTCCACCCTTGCTGAGCCGGTAACAGAGGAAGTGACAGACGAGCCGGTGGCTCCAGTTGGCGAGGTTTAGGAAGTCACAGGCTAGGGAGGGTGGTGCGTCCTATGGGTAAGAAAGAGGGAAAGATCGAGGTCGAGGGGACGGTTATAGAAGCCTTGCCTGGGACCCAGTTTCGGGTGAAGTTGGATACGGGGCACGAAGTATTGGCCTACCTCTCCGGCAGGATGAGGAAATACTACATCCGTATCCTGCTGGGGGATCGTGTGAAGGTAGAACTTTCCCCTTACGACCCCACCCGAGGGCGCATCGTGTATCGGTACAAGCGGTCGATGGTAGAGCCGGAGCAAGGGTGATCTTTGCTGCTGGAGTCATTGAAGAGGCGGCGCGCGGGTATCCCCGTGCGCCGCTTGTTGTAACACCGGGGCGTATCAGCGGCCCAACTTGTCTTTCCCTCCACTTGTGTTAGTATTTTCATCCCAGCCCGACCCTGGGCGCAGATGAGGAAAGGCCTTCCCGCCGGAAAACCCCGTACCTCCTGTGTTTCTGCGGCGGGTGAGGGAACCGTGTGACTCCTGAGGAGGTGGAAAGTGGACCAGGAGAGACAGTTCCCCTGGTACGGATGGCTGGGTGTGGCCATCGTCCTCGTCGCCGAGGCCCTTCTCTTCGCCCGTCAGCCCTTCGTCGGCCGGTGGTTCACCCCCATTGTCTGGACCGGTTACATCCTTTTCGCCGACGGTCTGGCCCTTCGTCTGCGGGGCCACTCCCTGATCCACGACCGTCCCCGCGAAGCGCTGCTGATGGCCTGGCTCTCCGTGGGGTGCTGGCTGATCTTCGAGGCGTACAACATGCATCTGCGGAACTGGTACTACGTTGGGGTCCCAGAGAACTCGTGGGTGCGGAACCTGGCCTATCTGTGGTCGTTCGCTACCATCTTCCCCGGTATCCTGGAGACGGCGGACGTGCTGGAGGGGGCTGGACTGTTCCGGGCGGCACGGATCCGGCCGCGGGAGATGTCCCCCCTTTGGCTCGCGGTCTCCTTCCTGCTGGGTATCGCCTGCCTGGTGATCCCACCGCTGCTGCCCCTTCGCGTGGCCCGCTACACGTTCGCCTTCGTGTGGGTCGGCTTCGTTCTCTTCCTCGAACCTCTCAACCGCGCGCTGGGTGCTCCCTCCGTCTATCGGTCGCTAGAGGAAGGAAACCCACGTCCCCTGTACCTCCTGCTGGTCGCAGGGGGTATCTGTGGCCTGCTGTGGGAGTTCTGGAACTTCTGGGCGATGGCAGGGTGGCGGTACACGCTGCCGTGGCCTTTGGACTTCGGCGTCTACTACTTCCGAATGCCGATCCTGGGGATGCTGGGTTTCCCCCCCTTCGCGCTGGAGTGCTACGCGATGTACCACTTCCTGCGGCGAATGTTGAGGGGGGACCAGTATCGATAGCAGTTGATGGGCGATCGACCTTTCCAATCTGAACGACTTAGGGTATAATCCCCGCGGAAGCACGGGCTCCAGTGTTTTCGCCTCAGCCAGACCGACCGCAAGGAGTGACGCCAGTGAGCAAGCAATACCGTGTCCTCATTGCCAAGCCGGGCCTGGACGGTCACGATCGGGGGGCCAAGGTGGTCGCCCGGGCCCTCCGAGACGCCGGAATGGAGGTCATCTACACCGGCCTCCGGCAGACGCCGGAGATGATCGTGGAGGCTGCGCTGCAGGAGGATGTAGACGCCATAGGGCTGAGCATCCTCTCCGGCGCTCATATGACCCTTGTGCCGCGTGTCCTCGAGGGGCTCCGCGAGGCCGGCCTGGAAGACGTCAAGGTCTTCGTCGGCGGCATCATCCCCGATGAGGACGCCGAGACCCTGAAGAAGATGGGGGTCGTCGAGATCTTTGGCCCCGGCACCTCCACCGTTACTATCGTCGAGGCCTTCCGCCGCCACCTGGCTGGGGGATAACGTGGACCTGGTAGAGAAAGCCCTGGCCGGGGACCGGCGTGCGCTGGCCCGGCTTCTCTCTCTCATTGAAGACGACGGGCCGCAGGCCCGGGAGGCTCTGGCGGCCCTCCATCCCCACACCGGGCGTGCCCACGTCGTCGGCGTGACCGGCGCGCCGGGCACCGGAAAATCCACCCTGGTCAACGAACTGGCTAAGACCCTTCGGGCTCAGGGGAGCACCGTCGGTATCGTCGCTGTAGACCCCACCAGCCCCTTCACCGGTGGCGCGATCCTCGGGGATCGGGTGCGGATGCGGGACTTGGCTGGCGATCCCGGGATCTTTATCCGCAGCATGGCCACCCGTGGGAGCCTGGGCGGACTGGCCCGGGCTACCAGCGACGCGGTGAAGGTGCTGGACGGTGTGGGCTTCGAGACGGTGCTGGTGGAGACGGTCGGTGTGGGGCAGGCGGAGGTGGACGTGGCCCGTACCGCCCACACCGTCGTGGTCGTGGAGGCTCCGGGGCTGGGGGACGACGTCCAGGCGTTGAAGGCCGGCCTCTTGGAGATCGCCGATATCCTGGTGGTGAACAAAGCCGACCGTTCCGGGGCCGAGCAGACGGCCCGCGCGCTGGAGGTTACGCTGGACCTGGGGCGGAACAACGCGGGCGATGCCGAAGCCTGGCGTCCCCCTGTCATCAAGACGGTCGCGCTGAACGGGACCGGCGTGAAGGCGGTGGTGGAGGCCATCGGTGCGCATCGGGCCTACCTCCGGCAAAGCGGCCTCTGGGACCGACGGGAGCGGGAGCGGATCCGTGCCGATCTGATGCAGGCGCTGGAGGAAACACTCGTCGGTCAGTTGCTTGAGCGTGTGGGAGAGGAGGAACTGGACCGTTGGGTGGAGCGCATCGCGGCCCGCGAGACGGATGTGTACACGGCGGTCGAATCGCTGGTAGGCCTGAAGGAGCACAGCCGCGCATCCGGCCGGTGAACGATCGATGCCATCTGCGACAGGAGGAAGGATGATCACAGGAGAGATAGTTCGACTGCGCCCCATCGAGCGGGAGGACCTCCCCCGTTTCGTCCGCTGGTTTAGCGATCCAGAGGTCCGACGGCACCTTCTCATCTATCTCCCTCCCTCCCTCGCCCAAGAGGAGCAGTGGTTCGAGCGTCTTCAGGAGCGGTTGGCGCGCAACGAGGATGTGGTGCTGGCCATCGAGACGCTGGAGGGGGTCCACATCGGCAACATCGGCCTGCATCGGATCAACTGGAAGGACCGGAATGCGGAACTGGGGATCGTTATCGGCGAGAAGGACTACTGGAATCAAGGTTACGGCACCGATGCGATCCGTACCCTTCTGCGGTTGGCTTTCACGGAGATGAATCTACATCGGGTCTCCTTGAGGGTGGACGACGATAACACCCGCGGCATCCGCTGCTACGAGAAGTGCGGCTTCCAGCGGGAGGGGAGATTGCGCGAAGTGATTTTTCGGGAAGGAAGGTACCGCGATCAACTGATTATGAGCGTCCTCCGCCCTGAGTGGGAGGGACAACAGCGATAACACTTCCAGCACAAAGGGGAGACGATGCACGGAGATATCAAACTGTTTAGTGGAACTGGCTGCACAGCGCTCGCTGAGGAGATCAGTGAGTATCTGGGGGTCCCGCTCTCGGGCCGGGATGTCATCCGCTTCCCCAATGAAAATATCTTCGTCCGGTTGCACGAGAGCGTCCGGGGTCAGGATGTTTTCCTCATCCAGACCACTTCCTCCCCTGTCAACGAGAATATAATGGAGCTTCTCATCTTTTTGGATGCGTTGCGGCGAGCGTCTCCCGACCGGATCACCGCGGTGATCCCTTATCTGGCGTATGGGCGGTCGGACAAGAAGGACCAGCCCCGCGTCCCGATCACCGCCCGTCTGATCGCCGATATGATCACCATCGCTGGAGCCGACCGGTACATCACCCTTGACCTCCACGCCGATCAGATCCAGGGTTTTTTCGGCATCCCTGGAGACACGTTGACCGCGTTCTCTATCCTTTCCGACTATCTCAAGGAAAAGCAGCTGAAGAACGCGGTGGTCGTCGCTGCGGACCTGGGGTTCGCCAAGAAGGCGCGCAACCTCGCGGAGGAACTGGAGCTTCCCCTGGCGATGGTGGAGAAGCGGCGTGTGGGGAAGGATACCGAGGCCCTCACCCTCGTGGGCGAGGTGGAGGGCTGCGACGTGATCATCGTTGATGACGAGGTGGATACGGGCAGCACCATCGTCAACGCCGTGAAGACGGCACGGGACCACGGCGCGAGGGACATCTACGTCTCCTTTGCCCATCCCGTCCTCTCCCCACCAGCCGCTGAGCGGCTGCGGGGCCTGGACGTGAAGGAGTTCATCACCACCAACTCGATCCCGATCCCGCCGGAGAAGCAGCTGCCCAGGCTGACCATCCTCTCCGTCGCTCCGCTGCTCGGGGAGGTCATCCGTCGGGTCCACGAAGGGCGCAGCGTCGGCGAGGTCTTCAAGCGGTATCACAAATATCGGTAGGGGGGACCGGGCGGTTCTCTACACCTCCTCGCTTTCCCGCTTCGTCAGGTAGTGGATTCCCCGGTCGATCTCGATGTACCCGGCCTTCTGGAAGAGCGCCAAGGAGGCCGGGTTGTTGCTTTCTACCAGAGCGGCGATGATCCGCATCCCCTGCTCGCGTAGCCAGGCCTCCGCTGCCTCGATGAGCCGCAGGCCGTATCCCCGCCGGCGGTAGGCGGGGTCCACCGCCAGCCGGTTGATCCACCCCTTGCGGCTGTCGTGCGTCGCCAGGACCGCACCGACCAGCCGTCCGTCCACCTCCAACCCCAGGATCGCCGCTACCCCGCTTTCCAACTGACGGGCGATCGCCTCCCGACTGTCCCGTCCCTTCGGACGCAGAGAGTGCAGACCGGCTCGTCGCCACAGGTCCAACAGCGCGTCGTAGTCCTCAATGGTGAGAAGACGGATGGTCTCGGTCATAAGCCTCCCTCGCAGAAGAAGCAAAATGCGAGCAACAAGATGCAGGACGCGGGATACAAAAGGTGCCAGGTGACCAACTCTCACCCAGCACCTCGCTTCTCTATCCCCCTA
>Ga0209426_1001383_pt1 | contig 15041 bp, 14 predicted proteins | sample Deesub1362B_J571_FD_187697 | JGI IMG/M metagenome (GOLD analysis project Ga0209426, IMG submission 187697) | Deep oceanic, basalt-hosted subsurface ecosystem from Juan de Fuca Ridge flank, Pacific Ocean, CORK Borehole 1362B_J2.571 (SPAdes)... ...
AATGTTGCTACTTTAAACTTTAATCAAAATCAGCTTGATGTTAAGGGTGGTGTTTGATAAGATAATAACGTATGACATTCTCAGTAAAGACAAGAGGATTCAACGATGTTATTGACATAACCGAGAGGGTTCAAAAAATGGTTAAGAAATCTGGAGTAAAAGACGGTCTGTGTTTGGTGTCTTCGCCGGGGTCAACTTGCGGGATAACTACTATTGAATATGAAAGTGGTTTGATTGAAGATTTAAAAAGAGCCTTAGAAAGAGTGGCTCCGATGTCTGAGGATTACGAGCACTGTAAAAAATGGGGTGACTGCAATGGCTATGCCCATGTTAGATCGGCTTTACTAAAGCCATTTTTGGCCGTGCCGATTGAGGATGGAAAATTGGTTTTGGGCACTTGGCAGCAGATTGTCCTTTGCGATTTTGACAATAGACCGAGGGAAAGAGAAGTAATGGTTAAAGTCATTAGTAAGTAAATCATTATAAAAAAGAGGAAGAGGCTGGGTCAAAGACTCAGCCTCTTTGTTGCCGCCTTAGCGGCTTAGGCATCCCGGCCCAGAAGACTTCACTTTCTAACAAGGAGCTTTTTCTCCTCCGCTGGTCGAAATTTCGACCAGCGGAGGTTTGTCTTTTGGCTTGTCTGAGACAAGCCTGTCTTCTAGGAGGACCTCCTCTCTCTGACGGGGCGAACGGTCGACCCCTGAGAGCAGCGAGGAACAGCTGCTGTCGCGAAAATCGCTGCTTTTTCTGCCCTCTGGGTGACACGGCACCCTCCATCCTCCTCTCTGAACCCTTCGATAGAAAGGTGCAGAGAGGAGGGCTCAGCTTTTAACGTTTTATTTATTATAGCATATTCAAAAAAGTTTGTCAAGAAGTTTTGGGAGGAGAGAATACGTGCCGAATAATTGCCAGCCAGATAATCGCGGTCACGTCTCCCTCTCCCTTTAGCGTTAGTGCGGCTGGCTAACAATATTAATTTTATTCATGCAGAACCTCTTGTCAAGTCCCATCATTGTTTTACAATTAAATAACCTACGGATATACTCAAATCTATTAACAAAGTGGTGAAGATTTTAATTTTGTCTGATTTTGTTTTGCTTTTTGGTTGGGGTCTAATTGCTCCAATTTTAGCTATTTTTATTACTCAACAAATTCAGGGAGGAGATGCTAAAGTAGCAGGAATTGCGGTAGGAATTTATTGGTTATTAAAATCCATCGTTCAAATTCCCATTGGCAGCTATTTGGATAAAAATCACGGAGAAAAGGACGATTTTTATTTTTTAGTGGGAGGAACTCTCTTGGCTAGCTTACCTCCCTTTGGTTTTATTTTTTCTAGTTTACCCTGGCACATTTATTTTTGGCAAGTTATCCATGCTGTAGGAATGGCTGCTGCCCTTCCAGGTTGGTGTGGAATTTTTACTCGCCATATTGACAAAGGGAAGGAGGCTCAGAGTTGGGCTTTAGATAGTTCAGCCTTGGGAATCGGAGCTGGAGTGGCTGGAATCATCGGAGGAGTGGTGGTTAAAATTGTTGGATTTACCCCTCTTTTTATAGGGGTAGGAATTTTGGGGATAATTTCAGCCCTACTTTGCTTTTTAATTAAAAAGGAACTTTTACCCAAAGAAAAGATAATTCTAATCCCTAAGCCCAGGTAAATTCTTAAACTTATGAAAAATCAAGAGATTGCCAAAATTTTATATGAAATTGCCGCCTTTTTGGAAATGGAAGGAGTTCAGTTTAAACCCTATGCCTACCAAAAAGCGGCCCTGGCCCTGGAGACTCTGGAGGAGGATGTGGAGGAAATTTACAAAAAAGGAGGAAGGGAAGCAGTGGAGAAAATTCCCGGAGTGGGAAAAAGTATTGCTGAGAAAATTATTGAATATTTAAGGACCGGAAAAATTAAATATTATCTTGAGTTTAAAAAGAAAATGCCAGTTAATATTGAGGAGTTAACCTCAATTGAGGGAGTAGGGCCAAAGATGGTTAGAGATTTGTGGAAATATTTAAAGATAAGAAATCTAAAGGATCTTGAGCGGGCGGCCAAGGCTGGAAAAATTAGAAAACTTCCCCACTTTGGATTAAAAACTGAGCAAAATATTTTAGAAGGAATTGCCTTTCTTAAGCGAGCCAAGGGAAGATTTCTGTTGGGTGAGATCTGGCCCCGGGTGAAGGAAGCCTACCAGAAACTTAAAGCCCTAAAAGAGATTGAGGAGATTTCTCCGGCCGGTTCAGTTCGAAGGATGAAAGAAACCATTGGTGATGTAGATTTTTTAGTTATCTCCAAAGATCCAAAAAAGGTAATGGATTTTTTTGTTTCTTTACCAGGAGTAATAAAAGTCTGGGGAAAAGGAACCACCAAATCTTCAGTCAGAATGAGGGAAGGTTTTGATATGGATATTAGAGTGGTTCCCCGTCGATCTTATGGTTCGGCCCTTCAGTATTTTACCGGATCAAAAGAACACAATATCGCCACCAGAAAAATTGCCATGGATAAGGGTCTTAAGCTTTCCGAATACGGACTTTTTCGGGGTCCCAAAATGGTGGCTGGAAAAAATGAAAAGGAGGTCTATCAGGCCCTGGGAATGGAATGGATTCCACCTGAGCTTCGGGAAAATCAAGGAGAGATTGAGGCCGCTCTAAAAAAGAAATTGCCAAAATTGATTGATTATCAGGAGATTTTGGGAGATCTGCATTGCCATTCCAAATGGGATGGGGGAGCAGATTCTATTGAGGAGCTAGTTGAAGCTGCTAAGAAAATGGGATACCAGTATCTTGGCATTGCCGATCATACCAAGTTTTTAAGGATTGAGCATGGTTTGGATGAAAAAAAGCTTTCTCAACAAAGAAAGGAAATTGAGAAATTAAATTCAAAACTTAAAGCCCAAAATTTTAAAATTTTACAGGGCTGTGAGGCCAATATTTTGCCGGATGGAAAAATTGATATTTCTGATGAGGCCCTAAAAAAATTGGATTTTGTCATTGCCGGAGTTCACTCCAGCTTTAAAATGGAAAAGGCCAAAATGACCGAAAGAATAATCAAAGCGATGAAAAATCCCAATGTGGACATTATCTCTCATCCTACCGGAAGAATCATCCAAAGGAGGGATGAATATCAGATTGATTTTGATAAAATTTTAAGGGTGGCCAAGGAGACCAGAACCATTTTGGAAATCAATTCTTTTCCAGAAAGATTGGATTTGAATGATCAAAATATAAGGAGGGCTAAGCAGGCCGGAGTAAAGATGGTAATTAACACCGATTGCCACCATCAGGATCAGTTAAGATACATTGAGTTTGGCATTGCCCAGGCCAGGCGGGGCTGGGCCGAAAAGGAAGATATTATTAATACCTTCCCTCTAGAGAAATTACTTAAGTTTTTTAAATAATGAAGACTTCATCAATAAAAATTAGAGAAGCTACCCTCGGGGATATTGAGTCATTTTAGAGTAGATGATTTACTATTTTATAAGAAAATTTAATTTTAAAAATTATGCCGGTTGAAAAATCAGCAGGAGCCATAATTTTTAGAAAAAAAAGAGGTAAAATTTATTACCTCCTTTTGCATTATCAATCGGGAGCCAGGCGTCCCCGTCCCTATTGGGATTTTCCCAAAGGTCATCCTAAAAAAAGAGAAACTTTGGAGGAGGCGGCTTGCCGGGAAGTAAAGGAGGAAACTGGAATTTCAGATCTTCAGTTTTTGCCCGGCTTTAAGCAACATATTAAATATTGGTTTAAATTTAAAGGAAAAAACATTTTTAAAATTGTTACTTTCTTTTTGGCCAAAACCAAACAAGAAAAAGTTAAAATCTCTCTTGAACATATTGGCTATCGATGGCTGCCTTTTAAAGCAGCCTATCAAAAGTTGACTTTTCAAAACGCAAAAGCTACATTAAAAAAAGCAGATCAATTCTTAAAAAAAGCTAATGCTTCCCCACGTTAGAACCCCAGTCCAAAAGTTGCAAAACTATCGGGGAATCATTCCGGATAGACTTTATCGGGAAATTTTGGATTTGACCCAAGATTTAAAGGGGTTAAAGGTAGTCTTAATTAACTCCACTCCCCGGGGAGGAGGGGTAGCTGAAATTTTAAAAAGTCTGGTTCCCTTAATGAAGGGAGTAGGAATTAATGCCTTCTGGCATGTCATCCCTCCGGGAAGAAAATTTTTTAAATTGACCAAAGAATTGCATAATGCTCTTCAGGGAAAGGAATTTAAATTGGGATTTGAATCAAGAAGACTTTATCAGCATCATATGGAAAGATCGGCTGAAATGATGCTGGATATGAAGGCTGATCTTTGGGTAGTTCATGATCCCCAGCCAGCGGGAATTATCCATTATCTTCCCCGCTTTCATCCCTCAATTTCTCACATCCATATTGAGACCTCAAACCCCAATCCCGATGCCTGGAACTTCATTGAGGGATTTGTTTTGATGTATGACCGGATTATTTTCTCCGCCAAAGAATTTATTCCTCCAACTTTGCCTAAAAATAAGGTGGTAGTTTTTCCTCCGGCCATTGATCCTTTATCAGATAAAAACAAACCTTTATCCTTATCTACTGCCAAGGTGATTTTGGAAAGTTTTGGAATTGATCCTTCCAAACCCTTGGTCTCTCAGGTTTCAAGATTTGATCCCTGGAAGGATCCAGTGGGAGTGATCAAAGCTTATTATCTTGCCAAAAATAAAATTCCCAATTTGCAATTGGCCCTGCTGGGACTGTTTTTAGCCCATGATGATCCGGAGGCAATGAGAGTTTTTAGGGAGGTAAAAAAGCATGCCAAGGGAGATCCGGATATTTTCATGTTTTCTGATCCAGGAGAGTTGGGCTCCTTGAAAGTTGGAATCTTTGTTAATGCCTTTCAGGTTGGATCAGATGTGATTTTACAAAAATCAATTCGGGAGGGATTTGGTCTGACCGTGGCTGAGGCAATGTGGAAGGGAAAACCGGTGATTGGGGGAAAAGTGGGAGGAATCAAGCTCCAGATCAAAAATGGAAAAAATGGGTTTTTGGTAAAAAGCCCGGAGGAGGCGGCTCAAAGGATTGTGGAATTAATCAAAAAACCAAAACTGGCCCAAAAATTAGGAAAAGAGGCCAAAAAAACAGTCCGGGAAAAGTTTTTAATGCCAAGACTACTAAGAGATTACCTTAGACTATTTAAGGAGCTAATCTAATGAAATTCAAAGATTTAGTTTTAAAAGAAGTCAAAAAAATTAAAAAAGGGAAAGTTAAAACTTACAAAGAAATTGCTAGGCTTTGCGGCCGTCCTTTTTGTTTTCGGGCAGTAGGCAGGATTTTGAACCAAAATCAAGATCCAAAAATTCCCTGCCATCGGGTGATAAGATCAGACGGAAGGCCTGGTGGCTACAACCGGGGAATCAAAAGAAAAATAGAATTATTAAAAAAAGAAGGTATAAAATTTAAAAATCTTGACTATTTCTCCAGGCTTTGTTACAAAAAAAACAGTCAAAGAAAAAGGAGGTGAAAATTGAAAAAAATAATTCTGATTTTGGGGGTAATGTTGGTAATTTTTGGAAGCATTTTTGGATATTGGCTATGGTGGAACTTTGACGTTTATAAAATAGTAAAAAAAGAGATCATTGATTATGAAATAGTAGCTATAGAAAATAAAAAAGGTCTAGCTTCTCTAGAGGCGGAAGATATAATTTATTTTCTTGATGGTAATAAACTAAAGAAATGTGTGGTAGGAAGTAGGATTAAGATCTGGTTTGATCCTAGATTGAAAAAACCAGTTTTGAGAACTGAGAAAATTACTGGCCTGACCCGGAGCGGAAGAATGCCGATAGAATATAACCCCCCTATTCGAGAACAGCGCTCTTTCCTCCGCAACTGGGGATTAAAAATAGGGTTTAGAGATTTTGAGCAATATTTACAATATAATATCTATGGTAAAGAAAAATGAGTGCCAAATTGGGTGCTCATTTTAATTTGGGCTAGACAAAAAAAGAAAAATGAGCTATTAAATAAGGAGATGCCTTTTAACAAATAACAAAAGGAGGGAGATGGCTGGACTTTTTGCTTTAAGTATTAATCCTAAGACTTATCAAGGTAATTTTTTAGAGGATTTATTTTGGGGAACATTTTATCAGCAGCATTTGGGTGAAGAATGGGGGGGACTGGCGGTTTGCAATCGGGGAGGAGTTGAAGTTCGGACTCGCCCAGGGTTGCTCAGACCTACCCTTGGTAAGGATCTTGGCGGCTTGGAGGGTAATGAGGGAATCGGTTATTGCGGTTCCGCCAAAGAGCCCATCTTAGTAGAATCGAGACTGCAGGGTAAATTCGCTGCTTGTTTTTCTGGAAATATCAGAAACTTAGATCGATTAATAAAGTATTTAAAAGAACATGGTCAATATTCTTTTGAAAGAGGGGATGATGTTGAGATAATTTCAGCATTGGTAGGTCAGGTGAGAGGAACATTTAGCGGTATCAAAAGGGCAACTAAGATGGTAATGGGAGCTATGAATTTTTTGCTTCTTAATAAAGAGGGAATTTATGCTATCTGTGACCCAAGCGGCCATTGGCCTTTAGCTATCGGAGAAAAAGAAGGAGCAACGGCGATAAGTTCGGAGTCTAATGGCTTTTATAACTTAGGCTTTAAATTGGTGCGAAACTTGAAACCGGGAGAAGTTGTTCTCTTAAAAGAGGGAAAGCTGGAGACAAAAGAATTTCTTTCCAGCCCAAAAATTCAGATTTGCAGCTTTTTGTGGGTTTACACTGCTTTTCCGAACACAATAATTGAGGATATCCCAGCTTCAGCAGTAAGAATAAGGCTGGGAGCAGCTCTAGCTCGCCAGGATATTAAGAAAGGTTTTACTCCGGATATGGTGATTCCGGATCCTGATTCCGGAAGGTTTCATGCCATTGGGTATCATCAGGAATTTTGCCGACAGATGAATGAAAAGAAAATAAATAAAGTCCCTTTTTATAATGAAGTTTTACTTAAATTTCCCTACGCTGGTCGAAGTTATATCCTCTCAACTCAAAAAGCGCGAGACTTGGAAGCGCAGATCAAAATTTTGCCAAGCGGAGAAAGCTACGATGGTAAAAAAGTAGTAGTTTGCGACGACTCAATTGTTAGGGGGACTCAAATTCAGACTAATTTGGTCCCAAAATTAAGAAGTTTGGGAATTAAAGAGATTCATTTTAGAATTTCTAATCCCGAACTGCTCAGCCATTGCCCCTGGGGAAAGACTACTAAAAAAGGAGAAACTTTAGCTTCTAGACTTCCCTCCAAAGAAGATAGAATTAAGTTCTTGGATATTGAGAGCTTAGAATACAACACAATTGAAGAGTTAATTAAAGCCATTGGACTTCCAAGAGAGAAACTTTGTATCGATTGTGCTTTGCCATCGGAAGAATAAAAAGCCGCTTTTTACTAAGCGGCTTTTATTTTCTGGATGATTTTCTTGAAAATTTCAGGATGGCCTCGGGCTAGTTCTGCCAAGATTTTTCTATTCAGCTCAATCTTTTTTTGTTTTAGGCCGTAAATAAAGCGGCTATAAGAAAGGCCAGCCTCCCGGCAGGCGGCAGAAATTTGGGTCTGCCACAGTTTTCTAAACTCCCTTTTTTTAACTCTTCGATCCCGATAGGCATAGCTCCAGGCCTTAATCAAAGCCTCCTTAGCCAATCGATATTTTCTTTTTCTTCCCCAACGAAAACCCTTGGCATATCTTAAAAGATGCCTCCTTCTTTTTTTGGCCATTTTTCCTCTTTTAACTCTAACCATACGTCCTTCAGAGCTCGCACTTAGATTACTTTCGCAATCTGAGGGCTATGCTCGCTCTGAATCTGCTAGAGGCCCATTCGATTCGCGAATCGAATGGGAGGATGTGGTGGGCGGGTTGTAGTCTCCAAACTCGCTTCGTTTGTTTGGAGACCATATTAAACTCTCAATAATTTCTTTATTTTTTTAGCCTCCCATTTGGAAACTTCGACCCATTTTCTGATTTGGCGAATTTTTTTTCCTGGTTTTTTGGCTCGATAATGGTCAAGTCCCACTGCCCGGCGCAAAACTTTGCCGGTTTTGGTAATTTTGAAGCGTTTTAAAATTGATTTTCTAGTTTTTCTCATTTTAGACTTTGACCAAAATTAAAGTAAATCCCTTGGGTTCCCTTTTTAATTCTCTTTCAATTTTAAAATCAACCCTTTCTTTCAAAATTTCAAGAAATTGATTAATTTTCTCTTTGGCAAAATTGGCCAGAGCTTTTTCTCTTCCCCTCAAAATTAACTCCAATTTAATTTTTTGCCCCTGATTTAAAAATTTCTCAGCCTGATCGGCCTTGGTCTGAAGATCATGCAAAGAGATGGCAAAGCCCAATCTAATTACCTTAAGTTGTCCAGCCTTGATCTTTTTTTGCTCCTTTCTTTTTTTCTCTTCTAAATAAAGATATTTCCCATAATCCATGATCTTACAAACCGGAGGCTCAACTTTTTCTGTAACCTGAATTAAATCTAAACCGCGCTCCCTGGCCAATTGGAGCGCTTTTTCCAAATCCATAACTCCCAACTGTTTTCCAGTTTGATCAATAACTCGAACCTCTTTAGCCCGGATTTGATAATTGATTAGTGGTCGCCTAATAATGGTTCAAAATCATTTTAACAAAAATTGAAAGTTAGGGTCAAGAGTTGAATCTTTTTTTGAAAGTAGTATGATAAACTGATTGTACCTTAGAAAGGAGTAAAGATGGGTTGGCGGGGAATTATTGAAGAATTTAGAGATTATTTGCCAGTTTCAAAACAAACTCCAGTGATAACTTTGGGCGAGGGAGGAACTCCTCTGATTGATGCCCAAAATTTAAGAGAGGAAATTGGACTTTCAGGAAGGCTTTATTTAAAACTTGAAAATTACAATCCCACTGGTTCCTTTAAAGATCGAGGAATGAGTCTTTGTCTTTCCAAAGCTCTGGAGGAAAAAGCCAAGATGGTGGTTTGTCCCTCAACTGGCAATGCCGCCGCCTCCTGTGCTGCCTATGCGGCAGCAGCCAAAATCAAAGCAGTGATTGTCATTCCCCAGACCACTCCTTTAGGAAAATTAGCCCAGGCTATTGTCTATGGAGCCCAGATAATTAAGGTTAAAGGAGGATTTGAGAAAGTTGAGCAGGCAGCCAAAGAAATTGCCAAAAAAAATAACGCCATCCTGATTAGTTTAAAGGAAAACCCTTATTTAATCGAGGGATTTAAAACTGCTGCCTTGGAAATTTGTCAGCAACTGGGAGCGGCACCAGAATATCATTTTATGCCGATTGGCAACGGAGGAAACATTGTTGCTTATAGCAAAGGTTATCAGGAATATTATCTTTCTCATCAACTAATGGCTTTTTATGCCTTCAGTCCAACTTTCTTTCCCCCCAAACTAATGGGTTTTCAGCCTGAAGGAGCAGCCCCCATTGTTTTTGATCGGATAATTAAGAACCCAAAGACCATTGCCTCGGCAATTAAAATTGGAAATCCTGCCTTCCGGAAAGAGGCCAGAGAAGCCATTGAGCATTCCTTGGGGAAAATTGATTTTGTTTCTGATCAGGAAATTTTGGAAGCTCTTAAACTTTTGGGTAAAACTCAGGGAGTCTTTGCTGAGCCGGCTGGAGCAGTTTCGGTGGCCGGACTAATCAAAATGAAAAAAAGGGGAGAAATCGATTCCAATTTAGTAGTCTGTGTAATTACCGGATCAGGTCTTAAAGATCCGGAAGCCATTTTTAAGATCAAAAAAAGAGCTCTAATTTTCTAAAAGAGCTCTTTTAATTTGGGACCAAATTAGTTAAACTAAATTAATGATTAAAAATTTAATTAAAACCAAAATTAAAAAGGCCATTAATTTGATTTTTGAAGAGAAAATCTGGCCCCAATTTGAAATTCCAGAAATTGAGGTTTTTTATCCTCCTCCAAATCAGGGTGATTATTCAACTAATCTGGCTTTTTTGTTGGCCAAAGTTTTAAATCGTCAACCTTTAGAAATTGCCAGGGATTTGAAATCAAAACTAGAGGATCCACAAATTTTTGAAAAAATTGAGGTTGGCGGAGGAGGATTTATCAATTTTTTTCTTTCTCTAGAATTTCTTCAAAATCAGATTTTGGAAATTTTAAAAAAAGATTATGGCAAATTGGATTTTGGTCGAGGCAAAAAAGTAAGTATTGAGTCAATCTCGGCCAATCCCACCGGACCCTTGCATATTGGCAATGGAAGAAATGCCTTTTCTGGCGATGTCCTAGCCAATGTTTTGGAAAGGGCTGGATATAAAGTGACCAGAGAATATTTTATTAACGATGCTAAAGTGAATACTCAGATAAAACTGCTTGGGAAAACGGCCTTAGGAAGAGGGACAGTTTATTTTACGCCTTATTTAAGCGAAAAACTAAAAGCTAAAAGTGAAAAGCTAAAAAAAATTAAAGATGAAGGCGAAGCCGGCCACTTAATAGCGCAGGAGGTTCAAAAAGATAATAGAGATTTTATTGAGAAAAAATTGAAGATTAAATTTGATAAGTGGGTTTCGGAGGAAGATTTTTATGAAAAGAGCAAAATTAAGAAAATTTTTGAGTGGTTAAAAAAGAAAAACCTGGTTTACAAAAAAGAGGACGCTTGGTGGATAAAAACCTCTCAATTCGGCGATGAAAGAGATTGGGTAATTATTCGAGAAACTGGTGAGCCAACCTATTTATTGTCAGATATTGCTTATCACAAAGATAAATTTGATCGCGGTTTTCAAAAAATTATCAATATCTGGGGAGCTGACCATCAGGCTCATGTTTCAAAAATAAAGGCAGTAGCAAAAATGCTGGGCTATAAAGGTAGTTTAGACATTCTAATTTTGCAATTAGTAACTTTAAGGGGCAAAGAGAAAATTTCTAAAAGAAGGGGAGAGATTATTACTTTGGAAGATTTAATTAATGAAATTGGCTTGGATGTGGCTAGATTTTTATATTTGCAGAAATCTCTGGATACCCACATGGAGATTGATTTGGCCCTGGCCAAAGAGCAGTCAGAGAAGAACCCGGTTTATTATGTCCAGTACGCCCATGCCCGGATTTGCGCAATGTTGCGCAAATCCGGGAAATCCCAAATTTCAAATCCTAATTTTCAATTATTGAGTCATCCAAGCGAATTAAATTTAATTAAACAATTAATTAGGTTCCCGGAGATGGTTGAAGATACAGCTAAAGATTATCAGATTCAAAGATTGCCTCAATACGCCCTGGATTTAGCAACCGCCTTCCATCAATTTTACCGCGACTGCAAAGTTCTTTCCGATGACAAAAATTTAACCCAAGCTCGCCTATCTCTAGTTTTAGCCACCAAAACCGTATTAAAAAATAGCTTAGCCTTAATGGGAATTTCTGCACCAGAGAGAATGTAGATTAAATTAAAAAAAGTAGGACAAAAATGTCCTGCTTTTTATTTTTTTATTTTAGGTTTTCCGGATTTAAACCCCGAAGACTTTCTGGGATAAAAAGACCATCTTTTCTTATTAGCACTCCGTCAAAGTAAATTTCTCCACCACCATATTCTGGCCGTTGTATAAGTATCAAATCATTATGGATCGCTGATCTATTACCGTTATCAGCTTCGTCATAAGCGGATCCATACGCTAAATGAAGGGCGCCGTCAATTTTTTCGTCAAAAAGTAATTCTAATATTGGTTTCCTTAGATAGGGATTAAATGACAAAGCGAACTCTCCACAGAAACGTGCCCCCTCATCGGTATCAAGTAATTTATTTAGTTCTTCGGTTCGATCACAAGTCGCTTTTACAATTTTACCGTTTTGAAATTCCAGCCTAACATTTTGAAATTTTTGGCCGCTATCGATGTCAAAATGAGGAACATTAAAAGTGATAAAACCATTGATTGAGTCTTTTACCGGTGCGGTAAATATTTCTCCATCAGGAATATTGTATTCACCAGTACAGGGTATAGTTGGAATTCCTTTGATAGAGAAATTTAAATCGGTTTCCGGTCCCACAATATGAACTTTGTCAGTAGCTTCCATTAACTTTTTTAAGGGTTTCACTGCTTCGGCCATTTTTGCGTAATCTAAAGTACAGACATTAAAATAAAAATCTTCAAAAGCCTCGGTACTCATCTCGGCTTTTTGGGCCATGGAGGGAGTGGGGTAGCGAAGAACCACCCATTTTGTAGAACGAATTGCGACATCAAGATAAACTGGTTTGATCCAGAACTTGTTATAAAGCTCAATTTTGTCAGAGGGTAGGTCTGAAAGTTCAAAAGCATTGGCATAATTCCTGATAGTAATATGAGCCTGAACTTTTTTCATTCGATAAACTTCAACATCGGCAACTAAATTCATCATTTCTTCATCAGCCTGAAGTAGTAATTTTCTGATAATACCATAATTTTTTAAATCAACTAAAGGATTTGCTCCAATTCTTCTAATTTCCTCAATTAACATTTTGACTAAAGTCAAATCAGAAAGATCAAATGTTTCAATTAATACATTTTCGCCAGCTTGAACACGAGTTGAATGATGAACTAAAATTTTTGCCAGCTTTTCTAACCGAGGGTCTTTCATTTCCACCTCCTTGTAAAAGTACTGCCCTTAATAGTGCTAGCAATAGTCTAGCAGAATGTTATTTATTAGTCAAACTTGACTTTTAAGACTATAAAGTTTAAGATAGCCAAGATAACTTGAAAATTAGATAAATCAGAAAGAGGAGGTTTAGATGAACATAATAGATAGATTTTTAAAGTACGTATCAGTCAATACCCGTTCAGTAGAAGGCGGTGAAGAAAGCCCAACTAGCCCAGGTCAATTAGAATTAGCCAAAATAATACGAGACGAATTAACAAAGATTGTGCCAGTGGCCGAGATTACAATTGAAGACAATGGTGTATTAATATGCCAAATTCCTGCTACTCCTGGTTTTGAGAAAACACCTCATGTGTGTCTTTCTGCCCATTTGGATACCTACTATGAACAGAATGGTGAAGTGTCTCCCATTATCCATGATTACAAGGGTGGGGATATTATGTTACCAAAAAATGATATAGTTATTTCGGCATCAGAAAATCCAAATCTGGCTTCTTTCATCGATAGTCAAATTATTACTGCTGACGGAACTAGTATTCTGGGCGCTGACGACAAGGCTGGTCTAGCTGGTATTGTTACTGCGGTGGAATTACTCCTTCAGCAAAAGAGACCTCACGGACCTATTACTTTACTCTTTCCCCCAGACGAGGAAATCGGTAAGTTTGATGGAAATATCTTACCCGTCAACCTGGTGAAAAACTGGGCAGTATTCTGGACAGTTGATGGCCCTGAGTTTGGAACCATTGACCAGGAATGCTTCATTTGTAATAAAGTAACGGTGACTTTCAAAGGAGTAGATGCTCATCCCGGTGTAGCTGGCCAGAAACTAATTCCCGCCCAATATGCAGCTTCCACTCTGGTTCATTTTCTGGCCCAAAAACCCACCCCTTGGCAGACTAGTAAACGAGAATCCTATCATTACGCAACTAATATTATTGGCAATGCTTCGGAAGCCAAAGTGCTGTGTATCCCTAGAGCATTTGAGCCCGAAGTTTCTAAGAAGCTGGTAGGAGAAGTTGAGAAAATGGCTGCTGAAGCTGCCGGACTCTATCCCGGGATTAGTTTTACGGTAAAGATTGAGGAGCTCTGTGGAAGTACTCTGCCTGCTATCCAAAAACGGCCGTGGGTTTTAGAGCCGGCTAAGAAAGCTCTCCGGGCTCATGGCTTTAAACCCACTTTACGTGCTGTTCGGGCTGGGACCGATGGTGCAATGATTAATCTTGTTTATCCCGATCTTCCAGCACCAAACCTGGGTTGTGGTTTCCGCAATTGCCACGAACTCCAAGAATGGATACCAGTGAAAGAATTAGAAGTATTACCGCTGATCCTTGCTGATATGCTTGTTAATTACATTGCAGTGAAGGAAGAAAATGGATAAGACGGAAGAGAATGCCCGGATTGTTTGCCAAGAAGTTTTAAAAATAAAACCCAAGGCTACTTAAAAAAGATTAGGTTCCCGAGGGTGAAATTACTATTTTAGTAATTTAAAAGCGGCGTTAGCCGCTTTTTTGTCTGCTTGACTTTTGGGATGAAAAAGTTAATCGAGATATAATTTTTGACCTGGAACAAGATGGAGAGCTATATTTAGACGGAAGAAAATTAGTGTGGAGAGACGGCGTGGCTGGACTCGAATAAAACCAAAAAAAGGAGAAAATAGGTTTTTTGAGAAGATGGTATAAGGCGGTTGTGACCGCCTTTTTTTCTTGACTTTTGGGAAAATAAAGTTTAAGATATCCAGAGTAACTTGAAAACCGAATAAGATCAGAAAAGGAGGAAAGAGATGCTAAAGATTTTAGGTAGTATCTTAGGGGAACTGGGATCAATAAAATATGCTGAAATTAGGTTTCACCATCGAAAAAAAACCAGCATTGAAGTACAAAAAGGTGAGCTGAAACAGAATCTAGTTGATAATTACTGCGGAATAGGGATAAGGGTGTTTATCAATAATTGGGGATTTGCTACCACTAACTCTTTTCAGAAAGATTCGATTAAGAGAGCTATGGAAAACGCGGTTTTAGCTGCAAAACTAGTAGAGAAAACCGACCGGGATATTAATTTGACAGCACCTAAAGAAAGACTAGCCCGGGGAGTATTTATTTATCCTCCAGAGATTAACTTGCCGGATATTTCCCTGGAGGAGAAAATAGAGATTGTCCGGAAAACTGAAGAGCGGGTCAGAAATTCCTCCAGATATATTCACTCAGCCACGGTTTTGTTTCTTGAATACTCTGACCACAAGTATATTTTAACTTCTGATGGAGCGGAAGCAGAGGTTAAAGAAAACCGAGTGGATTTTAAAGTAAGTGCAGTAGCTGGCAGGGACAGCGACTTGATTGGCGCTAGAGAAGATAGTGGTATAAGGGGAAGATTAAGGGATATCTTCAAAGAAAGAAGCCCAGAAGAAATTGCTGAGGCAGCGGCTAGAAAAGCAGTTAACCTTTTAAGCGCTCCTTATCCCCCAGCTGGAGAAGCGATGGTAATTTTAA
>Ga0209426_1001385_pt1 | contig 15024 bp, 9 predicted proteins | sample Deesub1362B_J571_FD_187697 | JGI IMG/M metagenome (GOLD analysis project Ga0209426, IMG submission 187697) | Deep oceanic, basalt-hosted subsurface ecosystem from Juan de Fuca Ridge flank, Pacific Ocean, CORK Borehole 1362B_J2.571 (SPAdes)... ...
CCCCTCCCCCGCAAGCAGGGGAGGGGAGGGGAACGGGGGAAGAGGTGCGGGCCGCTGCCGACGCGCTCACCGGCCTCATCGGACGGGCCGGTCGATGCCGATCGGTCAAGTCCCTCCTCGGCGTTGAAGGGCAGGGGACGGCCGTCTACTTCTCCGTCTTCCGGCACCTCATCCGGGTGGAGGGGTGGACCTTCGAGAAGCGGACCCGTCGCCCGCCGCGCGACCCGGTCAACGCGCTGCTCAGTTTCGGCTACACCCTCCTCACCCACCAGGTCGAATCGGCGGTGCGGGCGGTGGGGCTGGATCCCTACCTGGGGTTCCTCCATCAGGTGGCCTACAACCGTCCGAGTTTGGCGCTGGACCTGGTGGAGCCGTTCCGTCCCATCGTGGTAGATAGCCTGGTGCTGCGCTGCCTGAACAATCGGATCATCCTGCCGGACCATTTCCGGTACGACCCGGAGGGGCCGTACCCGGTCCTGTTGAACGAAGAGGGGCGGGAGCGGTTCATCCGGGCGTTCGAGGGGCGGATGAACCTGTCGTTCCGGCATCCGGTGACAGGGGAGCGGACTACCTATCGACGGGCTTTCGAGGTGGAGGCCCGGCTGTTGGCGCGCTCCGTCCAGGCGGGAACCCGGTTTCAACCGTTCAAGGCGCGATGAGACGACGGGCACGATACATCATCGCCTACGACATCCCGGACGACCGGCGGCGGCTCCGGGTGGCGAAACTGCTGGAGGGGCACGGCGAACGGGTCCAGTACAGCCTGTTCGAGTGCCTGCTGACGGCCCGGCAGTTCGAGACGTTGTGGGGGGAAGTGCGGAAACGCATCGACGAGGAGGAAGATAGCGTCCGGGCCTACCGGCTGTGTGGGGAGTGCGAGGGGTGGACCCGGACGGTGGGACGGGAGCGGCCGACGGCGGAGGTGCCGGAGGTGTACGTGGTGTGATGCGTCAGGGAAGCGAACACCCCCTCCCCGGGACCTCGGGTGGACGGCTTCGGGGCAGGGGTGTTCGCCCTTTCCCCCCTGGTGGGGCACTGTTCCCACATTTTCCTTTATCTCGGTCTCCAACAGCCCCCGTCAGTGGTTGACGGAGCGTGAAAAGTGGGTACAATCCAGGTCGGGAGACCATATCTATAGGGTTGGAATCCCCGAATGCCCGGAAGGGCATTAAGACTTCGCACCACCGCGCTGCTGGACGTACTGGGCCAGCGTCTCGTAGAATCCCCGAATGCCCGGAAGGGCATTAAGACTTCGCACCCGGCTCTCCTTCCCACTGCGTCATAATCGTTGGAATCCCCGAATGCCCGGAAGGGCATTAAGACGAAGTCGAGGAGCCGTTGCCCTTCCTCGGGGTCCTCCTGTTGGAATCCCCGAATGCCCGGAAGGGCATTAAGACTTGCCTCACCTCCCCCAGTTTGTATCGTCTCCGTTACGTTGGAATCCCCGAATGCCCGGAAGGGCATTAAGACCCACTCTTGGAGGTCGAACCGGTCGGCGTTGTTAAAGACGTTGGAATCCCCGAATGCCCGGAAGGGCATTAAGACTGTTTCATCCCCAACGTTCAGGAAGGTCTCCAGCATGTAAGTTGGAATCCCCGAATGCCCGGAAGGGCATTAAGACAGCCTTTCCTGGACCCGTTGGTGGACGGGTTTGGTGCGTTGGAATCCCCGAATGCCCGGAAGGGCATTAAGACTGGCAGGACCACTTCAGAATCGTGCGGCTTTCCAGCCGTTGGAATCCCCGAATGCCCGGAAGGGCATTAAGACCTCCCTTCAGTGTGTGGTATGGGTTGCGCTACGAGTACGTTGGAATCCCCGAATGCCCGGAAGGGCATTAAGACCTACCGCGTCCACGACGCCGGGTTGTTCCAGCAGGTGCGGGGTTGGAATCCCCGAATGCCCGGAAGGGCATTAAGACTAGGTATTCCCAGTATGTTGTCATCTCTGTTCCTCCGTTGGAATCCCCGAATGCCCGGAAGGGCATTAAGACTCGTCGTCGCCATGCCCGACCACGTCCTCGTCCGTGTAGGTTGGAATCCCCGAATGCCCGGAAGGGCATTAAGACTCGTCAAGTGCCGCTGCCTTGCGGCGGAGGTATTCTGCGTTGGAATCCCCGAATGCCCGGAAGGGCATTAAGACTGGAGGATGAAGGCGTGGGCAATGCCGGCCCGGTACTTCGTTGGAATCCCCGAATGCCCGGAAGGGCATTAAGACTCCATGCTCCAGCCGTTCGATGCAGAGGCGGGCGACATCGTTGGAATCCCCGAATGCCCGGAAGGGCATTAAGACGACCACCCGCGCTTCCAAACTGCCACCACGTCATAAAAGTTGGAATCCCCGAATGCCCGGAAGGGCATTAAGACAGGATATTCCTGTTGTGGCCCGGGCCATCGGGTGCCCTGGTTGGAATCCCCGAATGCCCGGAAGGGCATTAAGACGCGTTATGCTAGGTCATCCCGCCCGGGTGGACATGTCTGTTGGAATCCCCGAATGCCCGGAAGGGCATTAAGACCGTTCGTGCTCGTTGCGATCCTGGCCGCCATCCTGCTGTTGGAATCCCCGAATGCCCGGAAGGGCATTAAGACGAACTCCTCCCCGCCGCCCTTAATTTCGGCCCGCACAAAGTTGGAATCCCCGAATGCCCGGAAGGGCATTAAGACTTTCTGCCGACTGCGCAACAGAAAGTTTGATCCTGAGATACCTGTTGGAATCCCCGAATGCCCGGAAGGGCATTAAGACTCGGGAAGTGCTTCCTCCGGGAAGACTTGGGGCATTTTGTTGGAATCCCCGAATGCCCGGAAGGGCATTAAGACGTCTTGTGGGTATCCCACCTTCCTGACGATACCGTTGTTGGAATCCCCGAATGCCCGGAAGGGCATTAAGACGAAGCGTACCCCCTTGTCAGTCTTTGACGTACCGTTGCGTTGGAATCCCCGAATGCCCGGAAGGGCATTAAGACTTATGGTCGGTTTGCTACTTCTCTTCTCCCTTATCCTTAACCGTTGGAATCCCCGAATGCCCGGAAGGGCATTAAGACTCTTCCAGCGTCTGGTACTCTGGGGCAGGCATCCACGGGTTGGAATCCCCGAATGCCCGGAAGGGCATTAAGACGTCATGTTGCATATCATGCCCCCACCACGCGGCCCGTTGGTTGGAATCCCCGAATGCCCGGAAGGGCATTAAGACTTACCGCCAGCGCATGCGCGCTGGGGTCGAAATCCTCACGTTGGAATCCCCGAATGCCCGGAAGGGCATTAAGACTCGGGAAGTGCTTCCTCCGGGAAGACTTGGGGCATTTTGTTGGAATCCCCGAATGCCCGGAAGGGCATTAAGACTCTCTGCCACCGTTTCGCAGGTCAGATCGCCTTCTTGGTTGGTTGGAATCCCCGAATGCCCGGAAGGGCATTAAGACCGACCGTTCCGAACCTTGCCCAGGATGCGATTCAAGGGTTGGAATCCCCGAATGCCCGGAAGGGCATTAAGACCGGATCGTACACCTGACGCTCGGCGACGCCGAGTTCGTCCGTTGGAATCCCCGAATGCCCGGAAGGGCATTAAGACAGATCTTCGAGTACATCTTCGGAAGCAGGGAGGAAGTTGGAATCCCCGAATGCCCGGAAGGGCATTAAGACGCAGAGGATAAAGACTACCACCACGAAGACTACTGCAAGTTGGAATCCCCGAATGCCCGGAAGGGCATTAAGACCTTCCCGACTTCCTGGACGAATTGGGCAACGACTTCTCCGGTTGGAATCCCCGAATGCCCGGAAGGGCATTAAGACTTGCCGTGCCTGCCGCCGGGGCTCCGGGCTCCCACCCCGTTGGAATCCCCGAATGCCCGGAAGGGCATTAAGACACTGCTTCAGCGTTTCCGTCTGTTTCTCTTCAGACATGTTGGAATCCCCGAATGCCCGGAAGGGCATTAAGACCGGGAGATGTTAGGATGTATCAGGAAGTGGTAGCAACCGTTGGAATCCCCGAATGCCCGGAAGGGCATTAAGACCCGCCGGAGAGGATGATGTGGCCGTCTCTTCCCGGTCCAGTTGGAATCCCCGAATGCCCGGAAGGGCATTAAGACCAAATGCTTTCGCTAACCCTTCGAGGGTTTTCCTTGCGTTGGAATCCCCGAATGCCCGGAAGGGCATTAAGACGCAGTTGCAGTGCGGGGGGTCATCCTCTGGAAAGGACTGGAGTTGGAATCCCCGAATGCCCGGAAGGGCATTAAGACGGACTGGAGGCCCTACCTGGATATCAGGAGGGCCAAGGAGTTGGAATCCCCGAATGCCCGGAAGGGCATTAAGACCCAGGCTCTCCAATTCCTTCCTATCCATTTTATCCTCGTTGGAATCCCCGAATGCCCGGAAGGGCATTAAGACCCAGGCTCTCCAATTCCTTCCTATCCATTTTATCCTCGTTGGAATCCCCGAATGCCCGGAAGGGCATTAAGACTTCACCGGTTGACCGTACTCATGCAAAGCCCTTACTGGGTTGGTTGGAATCCCCGAATGCCCGGAAGGGCATTAAGACCGTCCCTGTTGCCAGCACATCGCCTGCATCATTCATTTGTTGGAATCCCCGAATGCCCGGAAGGGCATTAAGACCAGGTACAAGTTGTTCATTCATGCACCTCCTCTGGGTTGGAATCCCCGAATGCCCGGAAGGGCATTAAGACCATCAGCAATGCAACGATCAGTTCCATCTTGTCCCTCCCCGTTGGAATCCCCGAATGCCCGGAAGGGCATTAAGACTCAAACACAACTTGGCAAGCCATTGCATTCTCTTCCTCATGTTGGAATCCCCGAATGCCCGGAAGGGCATTAAGACGAGACGGACGATCTGCCTGGTCATCCATGGGGCACAGGTTGGAATCCCCGAATGCCCGGAAGGGCATTAAGACTCGAAGCGGTCGCCGGGGAAGGTTTCGCGGGTGTCGGTGGTTGGAATCCCCGAATGCCCGGAAGGGCATTAAGACAAGCCGGACCGTTTCGCCGTCCTCGCGCCCGAGTATGTTGGAATCCCCGAATGCCCGGAAGGGCATTAAGACCCACTCGTCGGAGCGGGTCGCCAGAAGCCAGGGTGTCAGTTGGAATCCCCGAATGCCCGGAAGGGCATTAAGACTTGGCGATGCGGTTCCGATGTCGATGGACGAGGCGGAGGTTGGAATCCCCGAATGCCCGGAAGGGCATTAAGACTCGAAACCGAACGCATGGCTCATCGCCCTCAAGTCAGTTGGAATCCCCGAATGCCCGGAAGGGCATTAAGACCTGTTTCTAGACCGTCAATCCGCAACCTGGACGTTTGTTGGAATCCCCGAATGCCCGGAAGGGCATTAAGACCCTGGTCCGGGATTTCCTTTGCAGGCCCCGTCGGTATAGAGTTGGAATCCCCGAATGCCCGGAAGGGCATTAAGACTTGTCTTGCCGTAGCCTGGCGGGCCGACGAGGATGAGTTGGAATCCCCGAATGCCCGGAAGGGCATTAAGACACGGATGCGCCTCTGGCCCTAGCACCGGCGATAACAGGTTGGAATCCCCGAATGCCCGGAAGGGCATTAAGACAGATGCGTGGTGTGTATGGCGGGTTGGGGGAGACAATCCAGTTGGAATCCCCGAATGCCCGGAAGGGCATTAAGACTCGATGGCCGGGGGGAACAGACTACGCAGGAACGCTAGGTTGGAATCCCCGAATGCCCGGAAGGGCATTAAGACGCAATCTGCCACTGTGCCATCAGGACCGGTAACTTGCAGACGTTGGAATCCCCGAATGCCCGGAAGGGCATTAAGACCCTCCCGATTTGTAGCATTACACCCCCGCCACAATCGCGTTGGAATCCCCGAATGCCCGGAAGGGCATTAAGACCAACGTTGTCAGCCCCACACACGCGGCACTGCCCCGGTTGGAATCCCCGAATGCCCGGAAGGGCATTAAGACAGGCGGTCCCACATGTGGGGCGGGAGGAGGATCTGTAGGGTTGGAATCCCCGAATGCCCGGAAGGGCATTAAGACGACCTCCTCCGGCGTTTGCGTGCAAACATCCTCCACGTTGGAATCCCCGAATGCCCGGAAGGGCATTAAGACACGCTGGCCGGAAAACTGGAGATACCCCTTCCCCTCGGTTGGAATCCCCGAATGCCCGGAAGGGCATTAAGGCCCAGTGGATGACGAGATCGCATCGGTGCACGCAGACATATGTTGGAATCCCCGAATGCCCGGAAGGGCATTAAGACAGGCGGTCCCACATGTGGGGCGGGAGGAGGATCTGTAGGGTTGGAATCCCCGAATGCCCGGAAGGGCATTAAGACACGCTGGCCGGAAAACTGGAGATACCCCTTCCCCTCGGTTGGAATCCCCGAATGCCCGGAAGGGCATTAAGACTCCTCGCGGGAGATTCGCCTCCTCGTGGGGAATTCGGTTGGAATCCCCGAATGCCCGGAAGGGCATTAAGACAGGCGGTCCCACATGTGGGGCGGGAGGAGGATCTGTAGGGTTGGAATCCCCGAATGCCCGGAAGGGCATTAACCGCGAACCCACCCGCGCGTTCGGCCCAAAACGGGGGTGGGAAGCGACCATAGGAAAGGGAGTTCTAACCACACCGATGAAGAGGGGAGGTAAATGTCCGATAGCCCGCTCAAAATCCAGAGCAGCCGCCTGTTCGACAGGCTGTGGGCCGGTCTGAACCTCGACCTGACGCTCCAGATGCTGCGAGGGGAGCCGCTGTGGGTCGGCTTCTGCGGATGCGAGAAGTCGATCGAGGCGGGCATCCCCGCAGTCTCCTGGCAACCGGAGCACGACTGCCCGTTCTGCGGCAGGGCGGTCGAACTCCAACCGATGCCGCCGCTGGAGATCACCATCACGGAGGACGGCCGGTGTCGGATCGACCTGGTGCCTCTGAGACGACCCGCCGAGCGGGAAACGCCCACCGTCCCACCCCCCACCCTCCACCCAATCGATGAGTGACCCCGGTCCGCTCGCCGTAAAGATGCAGAGGACGCAGAGACGGTCTCTTTCTCTGCGTCCTCTGCGTCTCAGCGGTGAGATCCAATCGACGTGCAGGAGATGAACAGATGGTCGACACTCTGATCCAGGAAAAGGTCCTGCGCCAGATCGACGAGCACGAGGTCGTCGCCTTCACCCAGGAGATGGTCCGCTTCGAAAGCCAGAACGGCAACGAGGGGCCCATCGCCCGCTGGCTGGCCGACCGGCTGGCGCAGGCAGGGATGGAAGTGCAGTTGACGGACGTCCACCGGGGGCGGCTCAACGTGGTCGGTGTGCTGCCCGGAAGGGAGGCCGGGATCGGTCTCCTTTTCCACGGCCACACCGACACGGTCCCCTTCCTGAACATGAAGGACCCCCTGAGCGGCGAGGTCGCGGACGGCTGCATCTGGGGGCGGGGGGCGTGCGACCAGAAGGGCGGCCTGGCGGCCTCCATCATGGCGGTGCAGGCCATCGCCCGCGCCGGTGTCCCGCTGCGCAAGGGGGTGGCGGTGGCCGCGGTCGTCGACGAGGAGAGCGAACACCGGGGCTCCTACGCGCTGGTCGAACAGGGGATCCAGGCCGACGGCGCCATCGTCACCGAGCCCTCCGGCCTGCGGCTCGTGCTGGCCTGTAAGGGCACGGCCCCCATCCGGATCACCTTCCACGGCAGGATCGCCCACGGCGCCACCCCCTGGCTGGGCGTCAACGCCATCGAGAAGGCGGCCAAAGCGGTGCTGGCCCTGGGCGAACTGCCGCTCCGGACGGCGGACCTGCCGGGATTGGGCTCGATGCGCGGCTCGATCAACGTCGGCCTCATCAGGGGAGGCACCGCCTACAACAACGTGGCCCACGAGTGCTCTATCTTCCTCGACCGACGGACGGTCCCCGGCGAGACGCAATCCACCTGCCTGGCGGAGATCCGGCAACTGCTGGACCGTCTGGCGGACGAGGACCCCCAGTTCCGCGCCACGCTGGAGGTCGACCGGCCCGACTGGGAGTGGGAGCCCATCAAGAGGCGGGGGCTGAACCCGGCGGTCACCCCGCCCGACGCCGCCGTCGCCCAGGCGCTGATGCGGGCCCACCGGGCGGTGGTCGGCGAGCCGGTGGCGTTGGGGTACACCGACGGCTACCTGGATATGGACTTCCTGGTCAACGACCTGGGGATCCCCACCGCCAACTACGGCCCCGGGGACCTCGCCCTCGCCCACACCGACCAGGAGCGGCTGGACGTCGGGGAACTGCTCACCGCGACCCGCGTCTACGCCCTGGCGGCCCTGGAGATGTGCCTGTAACCCCCGCCCCTTTGACATCCTCCCCCACCCTCACTATAATCCCCCCGGACCCCAGATCAGAGAGGACAACCCGTGGTAAGGAAACCGATCTACGATTTCGACCTCCTGGCGACCGACGGCCGCGCCCGCGCCGGGCTGCTGAAGACGGTCCACGGAGAGGTCCCCACCCCCGTCTTCATGCCCGTCGGCACCCAGGCGACGGTCAAAGCGGTCTCCCCCCGCGACCTGGAGGACCTGGGCGCGACCATCATCCTCTCCAACACCTACCACCTCTATCTCCGCCCCGGCGACGAGCGGATCGCCCGGCTGGGCGGGCTCCACGCCTTTATGGGGTGGGATCGCCCCATCCTGACCGACTCCGGCGGCTACCAGGTCTTCAGCCTCGCCCAGCGCCGCACCATCGATAACGACGGCGTCACCTTCCGCTCCCACATCGATGGCTCCCGACACCGGTTCACCCCGGAGAAGGTCATCGCCATCCAGGAGAACCTGGGGGCGGACATCATCACCTGCCTCGACGAGTGCGCCCCGCCCCTCGATTACGACTACAACCTCCAGGCCCTGGAGCGGACCCACGCCTGGGCCGCCCGGTGCAAGGCCGCCAAGTCCCGGCCCGACCAGGCCCTTTTCGGCATCGTCCAGGGCGGCGTCTTCCTCGACCTGCGGGAGCGGTCCGCCCGCTTCCTCACCGACCTGGGCTTCGACGGCTACGCCATCGGCGGCCTCAGCGTCGGCGAGACGAAGGAGCAGATGCACGCGGTCCTGGAACTCCTCGACACCCTCCTCCCCGCCGACCAGCCCCGCTACCTGATGGGGGTCGGCACGCCGGAGGACCTGGTGGAGTGCGTCGCCCGGGGGGTGGACATGTTCGACTGCGTCCTCCCCACCCGGATGGGCCGCAACGGGAGCGCGCTCACCCGGACCGGGCGGCTCAACCTGCGCAACGCCCGCTTCGCCGACGACCCCGCTCCGATCGAAGAGGGCTGCACCTGCTACACCTGCGCCCACTTCAGCCGCGCCTACCTTCGCCACCTGGTGGTCGCCAACGAGATCCTCGGCCTCCACCTCATCACCCTTCACAACCTCCACCTGATGCTCACCATCGCCCGCGAACTGCGGGAAGCGATCCTCCAGGGCCGGTTCGAGGACTACCGGGCCGCTTTCTGGGAGCGGCGGAGGGCCGCCCAGGGAGAGCGATGACCCCCCGGCGCAACGTCCCCGTCCTGATGGCCACCGTGGCGGCGATGCTGGCCGCCCGCCTCACCTGGGGCCGCCTCCTGCCCACCTACTACGCCACCCTGGGGGCGACCGAGCGGCAGATCGGCACCGCCTTCACCCTCTTCTCCGCCGCCTTCGCCCTCTTCCAACTGCTCGGCGGGCTTCTGGCCGACCGGATTGGCCGGAAGCCGGTGGCGGTGCTCCCCATCTTCGGCGTGGTCGTCTCCGTGGCCTGGATGGCCCGCGCGAGGGACTGGCAGGCCCTCCTCGTCGGCCACGTGGCCCTCGCCGTCTTCGCCTCCGCCCAGTCGCCCGGCTTCACCGCCCTCCTGGCCGAATCGGTCCCGCCCGAGGAGCGGGGCCGGGCCTTCGGCGCCGTCTCCCTCGCCGCCCGCATCGCCAACGCCGCCGGGCCCGCCCTGGGCGCGTGGCTCCTCGCTTTCTACTCCCTGCCCACCCTTCTCTGGATCACCGTAGCGGTGGGGATCGTCGTCAGCCTCGTCCGCCTCCTGCTCCTCCAGGAGACCCTGCACCGGGTCCCCCCGGAGGTCCCCGACGGCCGCCAGCCGGCCCCGCCCTCCCCCTCCCGGTCCGTCTTCCTGTACTTCCTCCTCGTCGGCGGCCTCTACACCGTCCTGTTCAACCTCCTCTTCGGCGGCCCCTTCGTCGCCCTCCACGCCCGCCAGGCGATGGGGCTGGACGACCGGGGGCTCAACCTGCTGTTCGCGCTGGGGGACGGGGTGGCCATCCTCTCCGCCCCGCTGGCGGGCTGGTTGGGCGACCGGGTGGGCCACCGCCGGATGATGGCCGTCGCCGGAGGCGCGATGGGCCTGGGCGTCCTCGGCTGGGCGCTCCTCCCGCCGGGCCCCTTGGGGACCCTCTGCTTCGTCCTCGCCGCCGCCAGCGGCCCCGCCGCCTCCATCGCCTACAGCGCGCTTCTCACCAGCGCCGTCGGCTCCGCCCGACGGGGGGCCTTCGTCGGCCTGATGGGCACCCTCACGGGGCTCCTCGGCTCCCCCGCCGGCCGGATCGGCGCCGAACTGCGGGCCTGGGCCGGTCCCGCCGCCCCCTTCTGGGCCGGCCTGGCGACCGCCGGTGCGCTGGCCCTCGCGCTGAGCCTGAAGCGGCGATCCGATCGGGGATGAGAAACCACAGAGACACAGAGGGCACAGAGTTCCATCGGTTTCTTGGGTTTCTCTGTGTCCTCTGCGCCTCTGTGATTTCATTCAGCGCCTGTAACAATTCGGCAGGAGAGATGGGACAGCGAACCCTGAACGAATCAACGAATTGGGGATGAGCCTCCGATTCGTTAATTCGTTTACGATTCGTTGTCTCATCCGCCCGCAGTCTCCCCACCTACCAAACTTATTACAGACACTTTCATTCAACGCGCACTTGACGAATAGAACGTTTGTTCGTATAATGAGGGCGGAGGCGAGGGGAATGGAGCCGTTGGAGAAACTCCGGTTGCTGGGGCCGGCCACCTGTTACGAGCCCGCGGAGGAGGTGGAGGGGGAGGGGCCGGTGCGCCAACTCCCCTCCGACCTCGCCCGGTGCATCCACCACGCCGTGATGCCCGGGGGGCGGCGGATCGCCCTCCTCAAGACGCTCCTCTCCTCCGCCTGCGAGCGGGATTGCCTCTATTGCGCCTTCCGCGCGGGGCGGGATTTCCGGCGGGCCACCTTCTCCCCCGACGAACTGGCCCGCCTCTTCCTCCAACTCCACCAGCGGGGGATCGCCGAGGGGATCTTCCTCAGTTCGGCCATCCTCGGCGGCGGGCCGCAGACGCAGGATCGGCTGATCGCCACGGCGGAGATCCTGCGGAGCCGGTACGGGTTCCGCGGGTACATCCACCTCAAGATCATGCCCGGCGCGGAGCGGGCCCAGGTGGAGGCGGCGATGGCCCTCGCCGACCGGGTCTCGGTCAACCTGGAGGCCCCCAACGGCCGCCGCCTGGCCCAACTGGCCCCCCATAAGACCTTCGAGCAAGATTTGTTGCAGCGACTCCGGTGGATTCACGAAATTCGCCGCCAGATGGAGGGGCGGCGACGCCCCAGCGCGACCACCCAGTTCGTCGTCGGCGCGGCCGGGGAGAGCGACCTGGAACTGCTCGCCACTACCGGTTTCCTCTACCGCGAGTTGGGCCTGGCGCGGGCCTACTTCAGTTCCTTCCGCCCCCAGCCCGACACCCCCCTGGAGGGCCTGCCCCCCGCGCCCCCCGCGCGGGAGCACCGCCTCTACCAGGCCTCCTTCCTCCTGCGGGATTACGGGTTCGAGGTGGAGGACCTACCCTTCGGGCCGGACGGGAACCTGCCGCTGGAGATGGACCCCAAACTGGCCTGGGCCCGTCGGCACCTGGCCGAGGCCCCGGTCGAGGTGAACCGGGCCAGCAGGGAGATGCTTCTTCGGGTGCCCGGCATCGGGCCGAAGGGGGTCGAGCGGTTGCTGCGCGCCCGCCGTCAGGCGCGGCTGCGCGACCTGAGCCAGTTGCGCAGACTGGGGATCGCGGCCGACCGGGCTGCCCCCTTCATCCTGCTGGACGGCCGCCGTCCGGCCCGGCAACTGAGCCTGTGGGCCTTATAGGAGGAAACCACAGAGACACAGAGGGCACAGAGTTTCTCTAATTTTTGAGATCCTCTGTGCCCTCTGCGTCTCTGTAGCTGGCTACCTGACAGTTTGCCAGCCTCCCGCAGGTTAATGCACGGCCTGACAGCGCAAGCGACCAGCCAGGGCACCCTTTACGGCGCGTTCGGGTGCGTCGTAGGGAACCTGCGGGAGGCTCCCTTGAAAAGTGTCAGGTGGCTGATCTCTGTGGTAAAATACCATTGGGAGGACGTCGCATGCTTCAGGTTGTGGAACACGGCCCCATCACCCGCATCCATATGGCCCGCACCCTCTTCGGCCGCCCCCTCTACACCGTCGAGGCCTATCTGGTGGACGGGCTGCTGATCGACACCGGCTGCCCGGGCACGGCCCGCGAACTGGTCGCCTGGTGCCGGGAGCGGGGGGTCCAGCGAGTGGTCAACACCCACCACCACGAGGACCACTCCGGCGGGGACGCGCCGTTGCAGCGGGCCTTGGGCCTGCCGGTGTACGCCCCGCCCCAGGCCCTCCCCATCCTGGCCGACTTTCCCCGCCTCCAGTTCTACCGTCGGCTCGTCTGGGGGCAGCCCCGCAGCGTAGCCGCCGAGCCGTTGGGGGCAACCGTAGAGACGGACCGGTACCGGTTCGAGGTGATCCCCACCCCCGGCCACTGCCCCGACCACGTCTGCCTCTTCGAGCCCCGGCAGGGGTGGCTCTTCACCGGCGACCTGTTCATCCATGAGCGGGTCCGCTACCTCCGGGCCGATGAGGACGCCCGCCTCATCCTGGATTCGCTGCGCCGGGTGCTGACCCTGCGCCCCCGGCTACTCGTCTGCTCCCACGCGGGCCTGGTGGAGGACGCGTGCGGCGCGATCGAGCGGAAGATCGCCTTCTGGGAGGGGCTAGCGAAGGAGGCCCGCGCGCTGCGGGAGCAGGGGCTCTCCCTCCGTCAGGCCACCGACCGCCTACTGGGGCCGGAGGACATGATGGCCCGGGTCAGCCGGGGCCACTTCGCCAAGATCCACCTGATCCGTTCGCTGCTGGAGGAGTAAAGAACCACAGAGACACAGAGGACACAGAGTTCTCTCAAGTTGTGAGACCCTCTGTGTCCTCTGTGTCTCTGTGGTAAAACCCACCTCAGGGAGGTGGCTCCAGGCCGGGCATCTCCACCCGCACCACCTCCCCGTGCACGTTGACCACCACGCGGAAGCCGGTCATCCAGAGCCAGAGCCGGAAGTCCTCCAGGTTGACCATCCCGGCGGAGGCCTCCAGGACCTGGTCGAAGTTCTCCAAGTTCTTTTCGATGGCGGCGCGGGTGAAGGGATCGTCGGAGCCGACCATCCGCATCACCCCCTCCACCACCAGGTCCTTCATCTCCAGCAACCGCTCCTTGATGTGGGCTACGACCTGTCGGTCCACCTCGACCGCCTCGATGTGGCGGAGGAAGTCGCCGTCGGGGATGGCGTAGAAGGGCTCGCCGCCCACCTCCGTCGTCTGGACCGGCTCCCCCTCCTCGTTGAAGATGAGGCCGGCGAAGAGCGGCTCGCGCTGGCTCATCCCTCCCCTCCTCGGAAGTCGTACAGCCCGTCTTCAAGGGGGAACTCGGCCCCGCAGTCGGTACAGACGATCCGGTCTCCCTGGTCCACCAGCACCGCAGAGCCGCAGTGGACGCAGCGGAAGAAGGTCCCGGGGGAAGCGGCAGGCCGGTCGGCGGGGGCCACGGCGCGGAGGAAGACACTGGGCGTCAGCGGCCAGAGCCCGCCCAGGGGCTGGAGCAGCCCGTCCAATCCCACCAGCACGCGGGTGGGCACGAGCCGCTTGAGGAGGCCGAGCCGGAAGAAGGAAACGGCCCGCACCCGCTCGATCCGGAGGTCGAGTTGCCGCAGATGGGAGAAGATCCACCGGGGATGGAAGTCGAAGTTGAGGGGAACGAACTCGACCGGCTCGGGGGCGAAGGGGGACCAGTCCTGACGGCGCAGGAGGTAGCGGAGGATGGCCTTCAGGTTCCGCTTACTGGCGAACTCCAGGACGAAGGTGCCGCCAGGGGCCAGGATGCGGGCGATCCCCTGGAGGACGGCGGGGGCATCGGCGGCGTGGTGGAGGGTACGGACCATCACCACCGTGTCGAAGAGGCCGGGGACGAAGGGGAGCCGGTAGAAGTCGCCCAGGACGTAGCGGTAGCGGGGCCGTCCGTCCGGACCACCGTCCCCCAGCCGCTCGCGGGCCTGGAGGAGTTGGGAGCGGGCGTAGTCGAGCAGGACCACCTCCTCGTACCCCTGGTACAGGTCGGCCAGCCGGCCGAAGCCCGCGCCGATCTCCACCAGGCGGCGGCCGGTGGGCGGGAGCAGCGCCCGCATCGCCACCCGCTCCGCACCGTCCTCATAGGCCCGGTCCCGGCCCCAGAACTCGGTCCGGTAGCGGGAGCCTTCGTAGTCGCAGATGGGGGGTCGTTCGGTCAGCGGGCACCTCCTGAACCGCTCACGGCAGGGGACAGGGGTCGTCGGGGACCTCCTCGAGGAACCCCTGGAGCGGGGTGAAGACGCCCCGCAGCCGCTGCACCACCGGGTCCAGCCCGGCCTCGCCCAACTGGATGTCGACGGGGATGGTCATCCGGACGGGGATCGTCTGGCTGACCGGAACGGTCATCTGGACGGGGATCGTCTTCTGCACCGGGACGACCATGTCCAGCCGGACCGGGAGGGGCAACCCCGGGGGGAGGGTGAGGGAGACGGTCCCGTTGATCACACCGCCGCCGCCGGGGAGGTTGAAACGGGCCGGCAGGTTGTTCAGCGGCACCGGCCCGGTCAACACCACCACCGTCTCCTGGCTGATGGGCAGGTCGAAGTTCAGGTCCAACGGCTGGTCAAGCGGGAGGTCGAAGCGGATGCCCATCGGCTGGTCCACCTCCACCTCCGCGTGGACGGTGGCCTCGCCCAGGCCCTGAAAGGCCTGGTCCA